>Ga0256407_10013233_pt1 | contig 11056 bp, 8 predicted proteins | sample RumenRJG_04DNA_FD_193489 | JGI IMG/M metagenome (GOLD analysis project Ga0256407, IMG submission 193489) | Bovine rumen microbial communities from Lethbridge, Alberta, Canada - RJG_04 | ecosystem: Host-associated > Mammals > Digestive system > Stomach > Rumen | place: Canada: Alberta | collected... | reverse complement strand
GATAATACAGTCAACTTAATTAAATTAAATGTTAGAAATAGTTGGAATTCAATAAAACAAAATATTGATTCATCAATTAAAAATGCTTTAGATACCCAATTTGAAAGATTATTAAAAGATATTACTTCATTACCAGAAAATAATCAATCAATTGATAATATTGTATTAAATCAATTAATTGAACCAATAAATGTATATGACAATAAACAACAACTTCTTTTCACAATTAATTTAGAAACATTAGCAAATGATATGAGATATGGTTATTCAATAAAACCAGATAAAGTTGATAATATGTATAATTTCGATGTTAAACTTTATACTACAGGAGGTTTAGGAGTAAGAATTAGTACTGAAATAGGTGATTTCTATAAAGGAGAATTTAAAGGAACTTTAGGTTCGGGAGAAATTGGAATACATCCTTATTATTATTTAAGTGATAAAAGTGTTGAAGTTGAAGCTTATTATCTATCTTCTGAAAGCAATTATCTTTCACTTTGGCAAGAATTTAATTTTGATTCTTTGACTTTTGATATTGATATTGAAGCTAATATTACTGTTCAGGAAAAGGCACCTATTAAATTTAATAAAATATATAGACATATTGCTAAAGAACTTTAATTTCTATAATTTTTATATAGTTATTATAAAAATTTTAGTTAGTATTTTTTCATTGGAAATATTAGAATATTTTTACTTTATAATTTATTTTAATAATATTTTATTAATAAAAGATTTAGAACATCAGTAAAAATTTATTAAATATTTTTAATAATTCTTATCAATGTTTATTTTGTTAAATATTAAAAAATTCATATTCTAAAATTTAAATATTTAATTACTATTTTATTATATAAATCTTATTTTGGTTATTTTATAAAAAATCTAAAGGAATTATTGGAATTAAAAAAATATTATGAAAATTGTTGAATTTCAATAATTAAAATCAGACATTTTTAAAAACCTTATCTTAAAAACCAAATATCTTTAATATTAATTTTATTTTGATATCGATATTATAAAATGAAAATTTGATAGAAATTATAAAGTTCAAATTTTAATAATTTTATCCAAAAAAAAAGCAACAAATTATTCTTTAATCCAATTCAATCAATAATTGAATAATCATGTAAATTATTATTTTTTTGAATCAAATCTAAATTATTAAAATTATATATCAATAAATCTTTACTTTCCCTTTATTATTTCAAATTTAGATATTGATATAACAGTAAATAAATAAGGTTGTTCCTATTCAGTAAACTCAACTATAATTTTCTCTTTATTTATTTTATAATAAATACTTAATACTATTCATATTTAGTTTTTTACAATATTTAATTAATTTTTAATTATTTAAATTCCAAATATTAGTTCCATCTAATCTAATTTATATTAATTTATTTTTACTTTTTATTTATAATAATGATTTTACTGATTCTAAATAATTTAAAGCTCTTATTAATTGATATTTTTTTTTTCTTCATATATTTTAAATAAATTCCAATTAAACAGGAAAATTAATTTCTTTTGAATAATATAAACATTCTATATTACATTATCCTGTATATTTAATATTGTTTTATTTAATATTTATTATTTATTATATTTTCAATCCATGTTTTACTATTATTATTTGAAGATCATTGAAAAAAATAATTTTTTCATTTTTTATATTTAAAGGGTTTATACTATAAAAATGAGAATTATATTATAATTTATATCATATATATTAATGAATTTTTTTTTTTAACTATAATCATTTTTCCTGAAGGGAAAATTTTTATATTGATCATTATAAATGTTTATTAATTCAATAAATTCAAATTATATTTGAAATTTTTTTTTAATTATTAATATTACATTACAAAAATAAATAAAAAATGAGATTTTTTAAATTATTGTCCAATTTAATTATAGTAAAAAAATTATTTTGAGTAATCTATATTCATTAATTATTTAAAGTTATATCCATTATTTTTTGATATTAAAAACATAGATTAATAATTCAATAATAAAATATGCATTTAAATATTAATAAATCAATTAATATTTCATCAATCAAATGTAACATTATGTTTTGAATAAAATAAAAATGAAATAAATTTAATTTATAACATTTGAAAAAATAAAAAAATAAATTTTTCTTAATTATTATGATTATTTTACTTATACTTTGAGCCATTTCTAATATAAAATGTAAATGAAAAAAATTATTATAATTATTTCTTTTTTTATCATTTATACTTTTATCAATTTATATTATATATTATATTAATAGTTAAAGTGTTTATGTTTAATAATATAAAATTTATTTAATATTATATTTTAATTTTTTTTGATTTTTTTAAAATGTTTTTTGCTACAGAATTTCAATCATAATTAATTAAAAAGAATTAAAATTATTAATTAATAAGGGAAAAATTTTCCATATTAACTCTATAGATTGAGAATATTCAATATTTATATAATAAATCATCAATCAATAATATTCTTAAAATAATATTAAAATATAACTTAAATATACAATAAATCATCATTTTTATTAAAAAAATGAATATAGAATTCATAATATTTTTATGATTTAATATTAAAAAAATAATTTTTAATGAAAACAATTCCTATAAAAGGATTTTCAAAAATCCAAGTACCAAAGTAAAATTTAATATATAAATTAAAAAAACAAAATTATTTAGATTAAATCTTAAAAAAGGACGAGTTAAATCAGAACAAAGTACTCATTTTCAAACCGCTAGGGCACCAATAAATGAAGGATTAAGTTATACTTTCAGAGCATGTCATGATAAAATAAAGAAATCAAATCATGATACAAATAATTATATTTTTGATTTAAATAATACAATGAAAATAAATTTAGAAATGATTGAAAATATTTTACCTTGTATGATGGAAAATAAAATTAATGAAAAAAAAAAATTAGAAAATAAATTAAAAAGTATAAAACAACTTTTTGAAAAAAAAATTAATTTAAAAAAATTAAAAAATGAAAGTCAAAGTAAAATATTGGTTCAAAATCAAGTATTAGGAGAAGCAAAAAGAAGAAGTAAAGAAAATATAGACTATTTTGAAGAAAAATTTGAAGAATTGTGCAATGGTTTAGAAAAAAAAATAATATTTATTAAAAAATATCAAAAAAAATTTGATGAAGTTCAAATTTATATTCAAAGAGAATGTCAATATTATCCAAGATATAAAAAATTATTTGATGATTATGAAATTATGCCTTTTATTGTAAAAAATGAAAATTTACTTATTTCAAAGAAAAAATTGCTTCATGAAATTAAATTAATTGTCAAACAATTTAATATAATTACAAAAGAAAATTATTATATTGAAACAAGAACTACTCATGGAAATGTTGAAGAAAAAGGAGTTGATAAATATAAAACTTTAATTGATATATATTTACAAAAAAATAAAATTATGCAAGAAAAAGTTAATAAATTAAAAAAAATATATAATAATGCTCATACAGTTTATAGATTAAATAATATTACTAATCAATATATTAATAATAAAGAGCAAGTTTATGATGATGTAAGAACATTAATAAATGTTTCAATTTTAAATAATTCAAAAATTACTGAAAGTATAAATACAAATAATATTAGTAAAACTAGTAAAAATTTTGGTTGGGATATTTCATGCATTAATAAAAATGAAATAATTTAAAATAATTTATTATTGAATAAATTTAAGTTTTTTATTATTTTGATAATAAATCAAATTTTGTAAATTGAAACTATCAAAATAGATTATTAATAACTAAATTTAATAAATTAAATGTTAATGTATCATTTTTAAAATTATAAAAATGAAATATAATTTATTAAAAGATTTTATAATAAATCATTTAAAAAAATTAGAAATAAATTTTTCAAATAAAAAATTAAAATAAAATACATCATTAAAAAATAAATTCAATTTTGATTATATTTTTTTAAATTAATAAATTACTTTTATCTTATTGCTTTATCCTCAGAATCAAATTTCAATTTTGACAAAGCTTCTCCTTTATAAAAGAATTTGGATAAATATAATTCTTTAATAATTTTAGTATATTTAAACCATTTTGGATAAATATTCCAATCAACAAATTTAACAAAAATTAAAAAACAGTTTTCAACAAGTGCAAAAATTAGCATTTTAAATTCAATTTGATGTCTACTCAGAGTTTTTTCAGCAAAATGAGGACTAGAAAAAAGAACAATAGCAACATTAACTAGCATTCCAATAAAGAACATTGTATTAAGCATTTTTTTATATAAACCAATTCCCTTCACACCTTCTAAAATTTCAACTCTTTCATAATTAATTAATTTATGATAACCTACTACTCTTCCAATTAAAGCTAAAATAAAAACAAAAAGTGGAGTCAATGGAGCGGCAACACTAAATAAACAAAGATAACCAAATTGATTTATTATATTATTATATTCGAAATTCATTGATTTAATTGGATAACATAACATTTGATGTTCTAAACTATGAAATTCTAATTCTTTATTATTTAATAAATATTCTAATTTTCTTTTTTTATATATAAAAAATAACCAATGATATACTATTTCGAAAATAAATAAACCTAAGTAAATTAGGAAAATTGTATATATTTGCATTTCAATTTCTTTTAAACAATTATTATTAATACATCCTTCTTTATAAGGTTTTATAAAGGCAATATAAAAAAGTGCACTATATGAATTAACAAAATCAAAAAATATTAATTTTTGAGCTAAGGAATTATTTTTTGTACTCATTTTAGAATGATTTTCCCAATTATTTAAATAGATTGCAATATAATAATATATTAAATTCATTATTTTAATTTGAAAACCATTTATAGATGCAATAAAAATTCCAATTTTAAAATCGTGATTAATATCTCCATTAACTAAATGTGCCTTTAGTCTAAATAAATAATAAATTATAAATAATACTACAAAAATCATAAATATTAAAACAGAATTTGAAACATATTTTTTAAATAAATGTAAAGTTTGAGATTCAATTGGAACAAAATAACCAAATATAATTTCTTCTTTTGCATTTGGAATAAACTCTTCATTTGGAATTGATTTTCTTTCTATTTCATTCATTCCCCAAATATGGCAATATAATTTTTCTTTTTGATTCCAAATTTTTTGAAATAAAATTAACCAAAATGATATTATAATACAATAAACAATTAAGCAAAAGTCATAATAATCCATTTTAATTTTTGAAGAAAAAATAGATAATATTGGAACTTTATTATTTGTATAATACATAATTAATAAAAGAATTCCTACAATTGAAGGAAAAATTAACCATCTAGTATAATTATCAAACCATAAGAAAAAAAAAGAAACATTTTCACCAAAATAATTTCTAATTGAATTAATTGAATTATCACAAGATTTATAATTAAAAGGATTTATTGAATCAATTACTAACTTATTATCAGAAAATATTTTTTTATAATCAGAATAATTTTTTTTATATAACATCATGAATAATAATTCTTCTTTATACATTGATGAAAATTTAAGTAAATAATCTAATATTGAATAAATTAATCTTAATTTATCTATTCCTCTATATTTAGAACTATCTAAACAATTTTGTGTTTTTTCATCAAAATTACATAAATTTTTATCACATTCATGATATTCATCTCCTTTTGTATATCTTCTAAATTTATTTTTTTTATTTACTTTAAAGTGATAATAAGGAGGCCAATAAATTGCATTATTAATATCATAATCTTTAAATTGAGGAATATTTTTTTCATTTATTAGCAATTGTTCTAATAATGGATTATTCTCATTCTCTTTATCATATTCATTAAAAATTGGATTATTACTTATTGAATTATATGAAAACTTTATATTTGTATTTTTTGAGTGATGAGTATTTTTATAAATATCATATTGTAAAGCAAGAGGTCTCATTTGAAGTTCATAATCAAAAAATTCACATAAATTATCATACATTCCTTCATTTCCATAAAATTCAAGAAAAACTTGTTCTTTTGATTCTGAAAAATCTAAATGAATATTTAATCCAGAATAATATTTGATAATTGAACAAAATATTAATAGAAAGTCATCGAAATTAAATTCAGAATATTCAGCTTTTTTTTCAATTTCTTTATATATTTTATTTGCCATTTCATAAAATTCATTATTTTTTTTTATAATTTCTTCTTTCTTTTTTTTTAAATATTTAAATATTATAAGATCAATTAATTCTTTTGTTGATTTTTCAAATAATTCAAAAATTTGATGCAATAAATTTATATTTCTTTTCATTTCATTAATTCTTTTTTTAACTTCATCTGTAATAGTTTCAATATCTTTATTTGTTGTATTAGAAAAATCAAAATTTGAACTTGGATTAAAAATCTTATTATAATTTGAAGTTTGTTGTTGAACATATTTTGCAGCTATTATATTATGTAATAAAGATGAAGTTTGTTTATTTGGTTCATCATATTTTAAAGAAAATGAAGAAGGACAATTTAAAATAAAAAGAATATAAATTTCATTATCTTTTGGAGAAGGTGTTTCAATAATTGAATTTATTCCTTTTTGATATTGATTTAAAATTTCATTTGCTATTGATTCAATATCAGTATCCAAATTTAATTCTTTATCTAAAGATGTTTTTTTAGTTATTTTAGTCTTATTTTCATAATTTTCTTCTATTTTTTCTTCATTATCTTGTTCTATTTCTTTCATTTTTATATTAATTATAAATTTAATAAATTTATTTTCAATATTAAAATCATATTTATATGATTTCATAATAAAAAATTGATTTATTAAATTAAAATATTTATTCTTGTTTGTAAAAGAGGTCAACTTGAATCTCTTTTAATCTATTTAATGGAACAATATATTTATTATATCTATAATTAAATGATGGGTTAATTTAAGGATTATTTTCAATAAAAGACTTTCCTAAATCATATTTTTTTGCTCAATAACGATTCATTTCGACAAATTTTGATTTATTAATAACATTAAAATCATAAGATGCATTATATGAATTATCATTATTATATCAATTATTATTGTTATATATAAATTATTAATATTTATTAAAGAATTTTATAAATATCATTCATCATAAATTTGTTTGGTAATTGATTAAAAAAATTTTTGCTATAAAAATTGTTATATTGTCTTTTCATGTCATTATCAAACATTTTTTTTAAATATTGCATTTGAGATACTTTATCTCTTTCAATTTTTCTTTGATCTTCTTGAAATTTTCTCCTTATATTCATTTGTTCTCTAAATTTTAAATTTTGTTATGACAAACTTCGATGAGATTCTCATATTGTTTATTTATTTCTTTATATGATAAATATGCTTTATTATAATATCTATCAAAATAAGATTTATTTGTAATATCAATAAAGTCCCTTTTTTCTCCTTTAAAAAATAAATTATTACTTTGTTTATTTGATAATCCTAAGTGAACTTTTTCATAATTATCATTTACTTCATTATTTAAATTATCAATTTTATTTCTATTTTAAAATTAGAATTATTAAAACTATTATTATGTAAAGTTTTTGGTGGTTGTATTAAACTTTTTTCATCTGATATTTTTTCAGCAACTTGATTATCAAAAGAAAATATTTTTGTTAAATAATTATAATGAGATGGTATTTTTATCATTTTTCTAAAACCCTTTAAATAATTTTCCATATTTCTGATTTTTCACTCATTAATGGTATTTTATCTTGTTATTTTCTTTGTTTTTCTTCTTAATTTAATGAAAGAGAAGTTAAAGTTAGTTCTAATTTTTCTTTTACATCTTTTAATATTTTTTCATTTTTTTTGTTCTTGCCCTTTTAAATAATCATCATATTGATTTGAAATTAATTGTTTTTCCCTATATGTTTCTAATTCTTCATTTGCTATTGCTTATTGAATTTATTCATTTAATTCTTGTTGTTTTTGTTTATATATTACTTTTTCTTTTTCATATCTTAATCTTTGATTTTCTAACTCTTTTTAAATTCTTTCAACTAAATTTTCTTGATTATATTGATGATTATGAAACATTATTAATAGTTTTTATTTTTTTAAAATAAATTTAAAAATTTTTTATTCTATAAAACAAATTTATTTATTATAATTTTATTTTAATGGGAAATAACCATTTGAATTGGTTTGATCCTTCAAAAAGAAAAATCTTAATATTATCTTTTGAAGAAGATTATTTAAAAATGATAGGACAAGCTATAAGTAAAATAAATATTGAAGTAAATGATGCAATTGGTTTTAAAAATGATGAAGTATTTTATAATAAATTATCTTTAAAATTATATTATTTAACCACAAAGAATAGACATCTTTGGAAACATCATTTTTTAGGTTCTCAAGGATTAATAATGATATTTTCATTTCATTCAAAAGAAAATGATGAAAGAATGATTTTTGAAGCTTTAAATGTTTTTGCTGATAAAAATATTGTCGGATTACCTATTTTAGTTCTTGTTGATATTAATAATCCTGATCAAGGGATTATTGAAAAATTAAGAAGTGAATTAAATAAAACTAAAGATGAATATTCTAATCTAGTTAAATTTCAATATATTGATTTTGAAAATGATATTAATGAATTGGAATTTGGTTTGGAATGGCTATGTGAAACGATGAAGCCTTTAAATGATAAATAATATCTTTTTAATTTTTACTTTGTATTTTAAAAAAATAATATAAATAATTAATTAATTAATGAATAAATTAATTATTTTCTTATTATAATTATTTTGTTTCCTAAAGGAATGAATATTTATAAAAGACAAAATCATATTAAACCATAATAACTAAAATGAAAACAAAAAAGATATATTAATTAAAATAAAAATTTAATAATTTAATCAAAATATGGATAAAAAAAGATAATTTTGAAAAAAAATTTAGACTTTCTAAAACTAAATATTATATGAAAATAAATGGTATAAGGTCAAAATTATTAAAGATAATGATTATTCAATTAAAGAAGAAGAAAATAATAATTTAAGAATAAATTCGAAATCAACTGAAGATTATTATAATGAATATTTAAAAAATATTACAATAATTAAAAACTCAATATCAAAAAAAAATCTTCTTTTTAAAAAATATAGAAGACCATACATATAATAAAATAGATTTAATTAAAATTAATCTTTTATTTAAATGGAAATATTATTATATTATTTTAAAAAAAATAGTTTTTATCTAAATAATCATATAATTTATTATTCAATTATATATAATGCAAAAAATGATAATTCAATTCATCAATTTATTCTTGTTAACAGAAGATATATCTTTTTTATTATCAAAATTAATAAAACAAAAAGATAATTCGAAAATATATTTTGACTATTTACATACACTATATTTTAGTTTACATAAAAATTATTATAAAGGAGAAATTATTCCTGAATTTACTCTAAACCATATTTCTCCTCAAAAGAAAATAAACATAATCATAATCAATATCATCATATTCATAAAAATAAAAAAATAGAAAAAAATGAATTTTATTGAAATCATAAAAGATTTTCAAAAGCTATTAGTATTAATAAATGGTTCTTTTTTACCAAAAAGGAAAATGTTTAAATTTTATATATTAATTTTCTTATAGAGTATTATTATGCAATTTTATAAATTCATTTGAAATATCTTAAATAAATCATTTATTAAAATCTTATTTAAAGATATTAAGTATAATTATCTCCTTATTATGATATAATTAATAATAATGGGTTAATACAAATAAATAAAGTATTTGTAAAAAACTAAAAAAATTAAATTTTTTAATAAATTTATAATAAAATATATATCTGATTTAATCATAAAAATTTTATATTTAAACTTTTTAATTCAAAGCTACTATTTAAATTTTGCAAGAATAATAAAAAATTAACTCTCTACATCAAATCAATTAAAATTTTTAAAACATTTTTTTATAAAATATTTATACATTTGAGAAATAAAAATAATACATCCCATTTAAAACAAATAATAAAAAATTAAATTTTCTTTTCCTCAATATTTTCTATATGGCAATCTAAATCATTATTTTCCTTTTCAAATTTTTCATTTTTTTCTTTATTTAAATCCATAAGATTTTTTTGATTAACAACAGAAATAAATTTCTTATCACATTCACTTTGTTTCTTAATATAATTCATTTGATAGCAATTCTGACAAAGTCCTAAAGCATAATGTGGTTTATTTATATGAGTACAATTCCAAGGTTTTTTACTTCTTCCTTTTGAGTGATAACAATTAGAGCACATTCCTTTTGCATAATGTGGTGAAAATTTATGAGGACATTCGGTACATAATCTTCCTGATCTTCTTTTTTTTTTTCCTAGAAGAATGTTGTTATCATTTTCAACTTCTTCATTTTTTATTTTTTTCTCATTTTGTAATTTTATGTTATTTTGTGTTAAAAGGAAATTTTGAAATAGGTAATTTATATATAAGAAATTATAATTTGGATATTGTATTTCGTATTTTAGATTTTCTGGATTTAACATGTTTAGATTGATTATTGGGAAAAGATTATATTGTAAGTTGTTTCGAATTTGTTGATTTTGAATTTTGGGAATTGATAATATTTCTTGATTTGATTTTGTATATTCTGACATTATTTTATGATTGATTTGTAATATTCTATATATTATTATAATAATATTAAGTTATAAATATTATTTATTGATTTAAATATGAAGGAAAATAAAATTATTATTTTATTTTTTAATTTTGAAAAAAATATGTTTTATCAAAAAAATTGTTTAAATGATATTTATCGTTTTATTAAAATAGATTTATTGTTGAAATCAAATTTTAACTAATAAATTGTAAAAATTATATTAAATAAAATATAATAAATATTAATTATTTTTTTGAAAAAATGGACAAAATTATAAATATTTTTTTTAAAATATTATTTAAAACTTATATTTCATTATTTATTTTTATAAATTATATTAAAATGTTTTTTTTTAAAAAATAATTCTTTTTATATAAGAATA
>Ga0256407_10013229_pt1 | contig 11059 bp, 12 predicted proteins | sample RumenRJG_04DNA_FD_193489 | JGI IMG/M metagenome (GOLD analysis project Ga0256407, IMG submission 193489) | Bovine rumen microbial communities from Lethbridge, Alberta, Canada - RJG_04 | ecosystem: Host-associated > Mammals > Digestive system > Stomach > Rumen | place: Canada: Alberta... | reverse complement strand
ACTTTTGAGCGAACGTGAAGCTGGTGAAGCAGAGCAGGTTTGTGCATTCCAGCTTTCTGCAGGTCTTGCTGGTGTAACAGAAGAGCAGATGAAGAACGTAACAATCGCTTACGAACCAGTTTGGGCTATCGGTACTGGTAAAACAGCTACTCCAGATGACGCTCAGGCTATCCACAAGTTCATCCGCGGATACATTGCAAAACTCTACAACCAGAAAGTTGCAGACGAAGTAATTATCCAGTACGGTGGATCTATGAAAGCTTCTAACGCTCCAGAGCTTCTCGCTCAGCCGGATATCGACGGTGGTTTGATTGGTGGAGCAAGCCTTAAAGCAGAGACTTTCGTGCCAATTTGTGTGTTGTAAGTACAATTGAACGACCGTTTTGCAGGGGCAAAACGGCAGGCTGCGTGATTGCTCGAAGCTCTCAATCTTAGGGCAAATCGCAGCCTGTGTACCTATCTGCGTGCTTTAGTTGAAATTGCATTAATCGGCTTATAAGTCCGTTTCGTTTGCCGGAACGGATTTTTTTATTGTCCGACAGATGATTTTTTATACATTGACTAAAAATCCCTAATTCATTATCATTTATAAACTAATTTTCAGAATTTTTGGAGGTGTGCTAAAAATTACATCATTATAATTTTTAGCACTGCTGATTTTGCCGTTGGCAAAACTGCGATACATTGCCTCCTGCATCACCGCTAATGCGGAGTTTTTTGGAGAAATAAATGGGTACAATTGGTGTTGTTCTTTTGGTTGCATTTTTTATTGTATGCTTCCTTTTAGTTCTTTTGGTTGCTGTTCAGGATGACGGTGAAAGCGGAATGGGCGGTTTGCTCGGTGGTCGTGGTACTGCTGCATTTGGTTCACATTCTGCAAATGTTCTTACAAAAACAACTTTTGTATTAGTTGTCCTTTTCTTTGTGCTTTCTATCGGTATTGCTTTGTCAAATAAAAAGCCAAAGGTTGAAAAGAATTTGCTTCCTGAAACTGTTGTAGAAGAAAACTCTGCTTCAGAAACTCCATCAGACTGGTGGTCTGGAGAATCAGCTTCATCAGAAAAAGAATCAAATCAGGCTTCTGCTGAATAGCATAAGAATACCCCTGAAGTTTTTTTTAGAGGGTGTATACCGATGTTGAGCCAGCTTATCTCTCCTTCTGACATAAAAGTTAATTTGGAGAGTTCAGAAAATGAAGAATGTTTTGCCGAACTTCTGGAGATAATGCATTCAAAACAACCGCAGATTGTACGTGCGGAGGCTTTGAATGCATTGTGTACTCGTGAAGAAAAATCCAGTACAGCAGTCTTTCCTTATGTTGCCGTACCTCATGCGGTTTGTAAATCAGTTAAAAATATTTCAGTTGCTTTAGGAATCAGTCGCAAGGGAATAGAATTTGCTTCTCCGATTGATTCTGATAAAAAAAATCCTTTAGTAAATGTTGTTTTTCAGATATTATTTGATGCGGAATCCGATTTAAGAATTTCATTGCTTAAAGATATTCTTCAACTTGTAAGTACAACGGATTTTGTTTCAAGGGTGCTTACAATGAATAATCCTGTAGACATTTTTGAGCTTTTGCAGGAATATGATATGTGATTTCGGAGGTTTGTAATGGAACAAATTAATTCAGAAAAAGATGTGATTTCTCACCTTATCGAAGTTGAAAAAAATGCTTCTGCAATGATAGAGGAAGCTTCTATTGAGGCTGATAAAAGGGTCTCTTCTGCAAGAGCAAAGGCTAATACAGAATATAAAGAAAAGTATGACCTTGAGATTCAAAAGCTTGAGGAAAATTATAAACAAAAAATTACAGAAATTTCAGAAAATCATAAAAAAGAGCTTGAAGATTATAAATCTTCTTTGGAAAGTAAACCTCAGGATTCAAAGAGTTTTTCTGCAACGCTTGAAAAACTTCTTTTTGCCTAATTTTTGGAGATTTTAATGGATAGAGCAGGCGCTGGTGCATTTATTTACTCTAAATCTAGCGGCATTTTAGGCAGTTCGTTTGTAGGCTCAAGATTAAATCTTTTGTTTGAGCCAAAAACTTTGTCTGAATTGTGGACTCTAATTTTTAAAACTCCGGCTCCAATGATTCCAGAGACCATGCTTGCTCAAAAAATTGAAAATGATGTTTCACAGCGTCTTTTTAAGCAATATACCGATTTTGTAAATCTTTACGATAAACCAGATTCAATACTTCTTGATGTGCTTTCTATATACGAAGGTGAAAATTTAAAGGAAATTGGAGCGGCGCTTTGCAGCGGCGAAACAGAACTTCCTCATCTTATTGATTTGGGCTCTTTTGCAACACTTAAATACAAAATGTGGCCTGACATTTCTGCAATTACAAAAGGAACTGTTTTTTCGTGGTATAATCGTGTTCCAGATATTCATGAACAGCAGAAACTCGAATTTAAAATTGATATGCAGATTATAAGAAATTTGTGGGAATCAATTCAAAAAACTTCCGGCGATGACCGCACAGGACTCTTAAAAATACTTAAAAATCAGTATATAATAAAAAATATCGTATGGGCTTTGCGTCTTCGTGTTCATTACGGAATGGAAAAAGAAGATGTAATTAAAAATCTGTTTTTTGTAACGGGTTCTCCAAACAGGGCAGACCCTTTTGCCGGTCCTGCAATAAAAATTCTTGACTACCCGCTTGATGAATACGATAAATGGGCTTCGTGGCGTTATGCAAGGCTTGTAAATCCTTATGTCGAAGGTGAAATCTGGAAGATTAATCCGGGCTGGATAGAAAAAGCCGCAAGGGCAGAGCAGTATAAAATGGATTTAAATGTTTTCCATCAATATCCTATGACTACTGCTTCTCTTGTCAGCTGGTATCGTATTAAGCGTTTTGAAGTACGCTGTATATGTAGTGCTGTAGAAAGCCTGAGATTAAATATTAATTCAAATGATGCTATGGCGACTGTCGGTGTTCTTGCACCTCAGTTCTAATATAGATTTATATGGAGAAATAGAATGGCAAAAACTTCAGAAATGAAATTACTTGAGCTGATGATTCTGAAAGAAGATATTTCAAGTGTGCTTGAATATCTTGGAAAGAAAGGAACAATTCAGTTTCAGACAAAATTAAAAGATTCTAAAAATTCTTCTGAAGAAAATGGCAGTGAATTTTCAAATGCCGATGCACAGGTTTTTAATGAACTTAAAAAGGCTTATGGAGAATTAAATTATCCTGCATTCGATAAGGATTTGTCTCTTTTTTCTTCTCCAAAGGAAGAAGACAGACAGAGTGCTGCACAGTTTATTTCTTCTTACAAAGATCTGGACAAGCGTATTTCAGATGCTTCTGAGAATCTTGCTAAAGCTGCAGAAGCATATAAAGAAACAGAATCATTTGCAGATTTAAAACTTTCTTATTCAGAGCTTGAACACCTTTCTTTTCTTTCTCTTAAAATAGGAAAAATTCTTCCGGACAGTTTTGATGAACTTAAAGATGCTTTGGACGGCATTGCAGTTGTTGTTCCTCTTGGAAATGACCGTTCGAGGGTTCTTGTTGCATCATCAAAAAAAGGTCGTTTTGCAATTGAATCTGAGCTTAAAAACTGCGGTTTTGTTCAGATGGAAATTCCAAAGGATTTCAAAGGCGTTCCGGATGATATTCTCGAAAGCCTGAAAAAACAGAAACAGGAAGCAGAAAAACAGGCAGCAGAACTTGCCGTTGAAAAAAATAATTTTGCCGAAACTCATAAAGAAATTCTTACAAAACTTTTGGGAACATTTTCAATTGGCGTTCAGGTTGAAGAACTTGCAAAACGCCTTGAAGCAACTGAACTTGTTTACCGTCTTACAGGATGGATTCCTGCAAAAGAAACTGAATCTTATATGAAGGAACTTGATGATCTTACGGAAAGCCGCATTGCGATTCGTCTTTATGATCCGTATGAAGTTCCTGCTGTTATTTCTGGCAAAGAGCAGGTTCCGGTAAAACTTTCTCATGGAAAATTTGTAAAGAGTTTTGAAAGAATGATTTTCTCTTATGGTTCGCCTCTTTACGGTACAATTGACCCGACTCCGTTCGTCGCAGTTTTCTTTACAATCTTGTTTGGAATAATGTTTGGTGACTGCGGGCAGGGACTTGTTTTCCTTTTGCTTGGTATTCTTATGGCTGCAAAAGTTGTAAAAGTTGGCGGCTGGAATAAGTTTGCTCCAATTTTTATTGCAATTGGTTGTACAAGTACTATTATGGGACTTTTAACCGGAGAATTCTTTAGTAATGAAACTCTTCTTGAGCCGTTCAGTGAATGGGTAACAGGCCTTTTTGGTACTCCTCATGCTCCTATTCTTAAAATGATGCCGTCTTCAGATCCTTCTTCTATTGTTGCAATGTTCGGTGTTTTTGGAGTTGCTGTAGCAATAGGTTTTGTAATAAATACAATTGGTCTTATAATCAATTTCATAAACTGTCTTATAATGAAGCGTTACGACGAAGCTTTCTTTGGAAAAAATGGACTCGCAGGTGCGGTTTTCTTCTGGTATGTAGTTGCACTTGTTCTTAGAATTGTTCTTCTTCATCATTCAATTGCGGTTTATGACTGGATTGTAATTGGCGTTTCGCTTTTCTTTGCGGCTTTTGCTTCTCCTTTTGAGCGCGCAATCCGTCACGAAAAGCCTTTACTTGAAAACGGCGTTGGAACATATCTTATTTCAAGTGTTGTAGAGATAATCGAAGTTGTTTCGGGTTATCTTTCTAATACCGTAAGCTTTGTTCGTGTAGGTGCATTTGCACTTTCGCATGCTGTTTTGGATTACGTAATTTTGATTCTTACAGAAATGTGCGGCGGCTCTTCCAGCTTTGCCGGAATTCTTGTTCTTGTAATTGGAAATGCCGTAATTATTGTACTTGAAGGTATGATTGTTGCAATTCAGGTAATCAGGCTTCAGTATTACGAATTCTTCAGTAAGTTCTTCCACGAAACTGGACGTGAATTCAAACCATTTAAATTTGAATATAATTAATAAAATAAATTCATAGGAGTTGGAAATATGAAAAAGAGATTTTTAGCTGTACTTACAGTTCTCGTTCTTATGGGAACAGCTTTGTTTGCACAGGATGCAGGAACAGCTCAGGCTTCTGGATCAGCAATCAAATATCTTGGTGCTGCTATCGCTGTAGGTCTTGCTTGTATCGGTGGTGGTATGGCCGTTGGTAAAATCGGTGCTGCTGCAATGGGTGCAATGAGCGAAAACCCTGAACTTTCAGGAAAGGCTCTTCCATTCGTAGGTCTTGCAGAAGGTATTTGTCTTTGGGGTATGCTCGTTGGTGTACTCATTCTTATTCTGTAAAAGTCTTAAAAATAAATGAAATTTTACGCAATAGGAAGCAGGGAAATTCTTCTTGCCTTTAAATTGATTGGCGTGGAAGGAACAATTGCAGAAACAAGAGATGAAGTTCTTGATGCCTTTAACCGTGTAACAGGAAGAGGCGGCATTGCAAATGTTCCTGCCGGAGAAATTCCGCGGGTTTTAATACTTACGGAAGATGCGGCAAGTCAGATTGAGCAGGAAGAAATCCAGTGGCAGAAAACAGGTAAATTTCCTCTTATAGTTGAGATTCCGGGCTTGAACGGACATTTGAAAGGTAAAAAATCACTTTCAGATTCTATAAGGGAAGCTATTGGCGTACAAGTTTAGGGAATGTAAGAGGTTTTGGTATGCAGGAATTAAGGTCTACAGAAATTCTTGATAAAGAAATTCAATCGGACGCAAGAAGAAAAGCGGAAAAAATTCTGAAAAAAGCAGATTTAGATGCTCAGGAAATATTGAATTCAATCAGTTCTTCAATTGAAAAGGCAAAGAGCGAAAAGTCTGATTTTTATTCAAAGAAAATTCAGGCTTTTGAAAAAGATCAGAATGCTTCAGTTCCGTTGGAAAAAGAGCGTTTTAAGGTTTCTTTTATTCAGGATTCAATTTCTGAGAATATAAATGCTTATTTAAAATCTCTTTCGGAAGAAAAAAGAATAGAAATTGTTTTAAACCATTTGGATTCAAAGCTTGATAAGAAGGTTAATGCGTTTGTTTATGGATTTGACTTTGAGGCTGCAAAAAAAATGCTGTCAAAAAAAATTGGCTCAAATCTTTTAAAATGTGAAAAAACTGAATTTAGAAAAATAGCAGTAGAAGATGACTGTAATCTTGAAAATCCTCAGGGAATTATTCTTGAAACAGAGGACAGACAGTTCCGCTGTCGTCTTACATTAAGCGAGATAATTGGTCAGATTCTAGATAAAAATAGAGCAGAATTGTCTGAAAGTTTATTCGGGGGACAATTATGATAGAAGGAAAAATTACCCGCATTTCCGGTCCAATTGTTTATGCAGAAGGACTTGACGGCTGCGGTTTGTATGATGTTGTTGATGTAGGCGAAAAAAAACTGATTGGTGAAATTATCCGTCAGAATAAAGGAAATGCTACCATTCAGGTTTACGAGGAAGATACTGGTATGCACATTGGCGAAAAAATTGTGTGTACACAGCGACCTCTTTCTTTGCGCCTTGGACCGGGTGTTGTCGGAAATATTTACGACGGTATTCAGCGTCCTCTAAAAGATATGTTTGAGCATTCAGGTTCATTTCTTCTTCCTGGAGAACGAACAGAACCTCTTGATGTAAAAAAAATCTGGCACTTTGACGCGGCAGACGGAATAAAAGCAGGAATTGAAATTTCAGCTGGAATGGTTTTGGGAACCGTAAAAGAAACTGAATCCATTATAGAAAAGATAATGATTTCTCCGCTTTTGCGAGGACGAACTCTTAAAACATTTAAGGGAAGTGGAGATTATACAGTAGATGATGTAATTGGAACAACTGAATTTGATGAAGAGATTCAGCTGGCACAGTACTGGCCGGTTCGTAAACCTCGTCCTTATGCGCAGAAACTTGGAGTTACCGAGCCTTTGATTACAGGTCAGCGCGTAATCGACGTTTTCTTCCCTTTGTCAAAAGGTGGTACAGCAGCCATTCCTGGCGGTTTTGGAACTGGAAAAACAATGACTCAGCATGCCGTTGCAAAATGGTGTGATGCAGACTTGATTGTATATATTGGTTGTGGTGAACGCGGTAACGAAATGACAGAAGTTCTTACAGAATTTCCTGAATTGATTGACCCGCGAACAGGTCGTTCTATCATGGAACGTACAATATTAATTGCAAATACTTCTAACATGCCGGTTGCGGCGCGCGAAGTTTCTCTTTATTCGGGAATCACTCTTGCAGAATATTTCCGCGATATGGGAATGCACGTTGCAATTATGGCTGACTCAACTTCACGCTGGGCCGAAGCGTTGCGCGAGCTTTCTGGACGTATGGAAGAAATGCCTGCCGAAGAAGGATTCCCTGCATACCTTCCAACCCGCCTTGCATCGTTTTATGAACGTGCCGGCCGCGTAATCAGTCTTGAAGGTCAGGAAGGTTCAGTATCAGTTATTGGTGCAGTTTCGCCTCCGGGTGGAGACTTCTCAGAGCCTGTTACTCAGCACACAAAACGCTTTATCCGCTGTTTCTGGGCTTTGGATCGTGAACTTGCAAATGCGCGCCATTATCCTGCAATTGGCTGGATTGATTCATATTCGGAATATGCTGATGAAGTTCGCGACTGGTGGGAAGTTCATAATCCTCTTTGGGGAACTTTGCGCCTTGAAGCTTTAAATCTTTTGAAAAATGAAAACCGCCTGCAGCAGATTGTACGTCTTATTGGACCGGATGCATTGCCAGACAGCGAACGTCTTGTTCTTCGCGTTGCAGAAATGATAAAGAATGGCTTTTTGCAGCAGAACGCTTTTGATGATGTTGATAAATATTGCTCAATAGAAAAGCAGATAGCAATTCTTGAGCTTATGATGAGTTATTATAAGAGAGCTCTTGCTTGTATTAAAGCTGGTGCTCCGCTTATGAATGTTTCAAATCTTCCTGCATGCGATGAAATTGTCCGAATTAAAATGGTTTATAAAAACGAAGAAATGGACAAAATTCTTGAAGTTGGAAGTCGTCTGGATGTTCAGCTTTCTGAAGTTGAACGGGCATTTTCTGTAAATAGAGCACAATAACAGGGGGCAGATATGAAAGGTATTGAATATAGAGGTGTTACATCTGTAGACGGACCAATTGTTGTCCTCAAACGAACGGAAAATGTTTTTTATAATGAAACTGTTTGTGTCCGCGACAGAGCCGGTGAAAAACGAATTGGTAAAATTGTTGATATTTCGGAGACAGCTGTTGTTGTTCAGATTTTTGGTTCAACAACCGGTCTTGATCTTGACGAAGCCAGTTTTGAGTTTCTGGAAGAGCCTCTTGAACTTCGTGTTGGCGAACAGCTTTTGGGACGCGTTTTTAATGGTCTAGGAGAGCCAATTGACGGTTTCCCTGCAATCATTAGCAGCGAAAAACGTAACGTAAATGGAAATCCAATGAATCCGTATGCGCGAATTTATCCACGAGATTTTATTCAGACAGGAATTTCTGCAATTGATGGAATGAACTCTCTGGTTCGTGGACAGAAACTTCCAATTTTTTCTGGAAACGGACTTCCGCACAATAAACTTGCAGCTCAGATTATCCGTCAGGCAAAACTCCGTAATTCAGACGAACAGTTTGTAATGGTTTTTGCCGGAATGGGTATTAAATACGACGTTGCAAAATTCTTTGTTGATACTTTTGAAGAGTCTGGTGTACTTTCTAAAGTTGTAATGTTCCAGAGCCTTGCAGATGCTCCTTCAATTGAACGAATTATTACACCGCGTTGTGCACTTACTGCTGCCGAATATCTTGCTTTTGAAAAAGGAATGCACGTACTTGTTGTACTTACTGATATGACAAACTACTGCGAGGCCTTGCGAGAAATTTCTACAACACGCGGTGAAGTTCCTGGTCGAAAAGGTTATCCTGGATACTTGTATTCTGATTTGGCTGAGCTTTATGAACGCGCTGGTCGTGTAAAGGGTAGTGAAGGTTCAATTACGCAGATTCCAATTCTTACAATGCCTAATGATGATATTTCGCATCCAATTCCAGACCTTACTGGTTATATTACAGAAGGTCAGATTGTACTTGACCGCGAAATGAGCCAGAAAGGTCTTTATCCGCCGGTTTCAGGACTTCCAAGTCTTTCCCGACTTATGAAGGACGGTATTGGTGCTGATATGACCCGTGAGGATCATGCTAATGTTTCCAGCCAGCTTTTTGCTTCTTATTCAAAGGTAAAGTCAATTCGAAATCTTGCGGCAATTATTGGTGAAGAGGAATTGAGCGAACTTGACCGCCAGTACCTTAAATTTGGAGAACGCCTTGAGAACGAATTTTTTGGTCAGGGCGAATACGAAGACCGTACAATTGAGCAGACTCTTGAAATCGGCTGGAAAATTCTTTCTGAGCTTCCACGAGAAGAACTCACTCGAATTAAGCCAGAGTTTATAGAAAAATATATGAAAGCATAAAATATGGCAAAATTAAACGTAGCTCCAACAAAATCAAATCTTCTCGTTATGAAGGAACAGCTTGCGGTTTCTACCAACGGCTACGAGCTTCTGGAAGAAAAACGCGAAATTCTTGTAAGGGAACTTATGCATCTTGTTGAGCGTGTTAAATTCCTTGAAAAAGAATTGGACAAGGTTATAGAACAGGCTTATCCTGCTTTTAAGCAGATGCTTATTCTTGAAGGTGCAGACCAGATAGACCGCATTTCGCACGCAGTTCATTACGATTTTGAAATGACAGAAAAGAAGACTACAATTGGTGGAATGTCTTTTTCGACTATGGATGTTGTTTTGCCAAAAAAAGAACTGTTTTATTCGTTTTTTGGAACCTTTGCAAACACAGATGCTACAATTGTAAAGTTTTTTGAACTTCTTTCGCTTTTGACACAGATGGCTTCAATTCGTACGATTGTCTGGCGTCTTGCAGACGAAGTTCGTAAGACTCAACGGCGAGTAAATGCATTGGACAAGCTTATTATTCCTATAGCAAAAGAAACTAAAACATATATAGAGAGTGTTCTTGAAGAGCGTGAGCGTGAAAATGTTTTTGTGCTTAAAGCTCTTAAGAAAAAGAACGGTCAGAAGCAGAAACTATAGGGAGCCAGATGTTAAAGCATTTTTTCAAAAAAATAATTGTTGCAATAAATGGCCGAAAATCTTCAATTGAAGCGGCAATGTATGCAATTATGATGGCAAAAAGCTACGGTCTTTCGCTTAAATTTGTATATGTTGTAGATACTGCAACTATAAAAATGCTTTTAATGAATAAACTTTTAATTTCAGATGAAAAGGATGATCTTGAGGCTCGTTTAAAGATTGACGGAAATAATTATCTTTCTTATGTGGAATCTCTGGCTGCATCAAAAGGCCTTAAAGTTGAAAAAGAGTTGCTGAGTGGTTCTGTTTTTACAGAAATTATAAAGGCGGCAGAAGCTTACGAGGCAGATTTGATTCTTTTGGGTGGCAGCATAAAACTTCCTGGTCGTTCAGAGGTAAAATCAAAAATGATGTCGAAAGATGAAAACGAGATTCTTGCAAATTCAAGCTGCCCGGTTCTTATTGTTCAAAAGCCTCAGATAGAGGAACAGTTTAAGATTTTTTAAGATTTTTTAGATGAATGATTTTTATAAAGTTCTTGGTGTACGTCAGAATGCGACCCTTGCAGAAATAAAACGAGCCTACCGCGAAAAAGCAAAACTCCTTCACCCTGATTTAACCGGCGACGTTTCGCGCCGCGACGAATTTAATGAGCTTGTAAAAGCTTATCGTGTTCTTTCAGATGAACGTCAGCGCAATATTTTTGATGAATCGTTTTTTATAAAAATAAAACGTTCGCGTTCAGATACAAAAGAGTTTAATTATTATGAATGGCTTAGTGCCCGCGATGACGAAGAAAGTCGTGCAAAGCTGATATTTTATACTTTGATGCACCATAAAGAAGACGAAGCGGTTGCTGAGTTTAAGCGCATGCAGACAAATCATGTTGATTTTTCCTTGAAAAAATGGTTTTCGCGTGAGGATTTTATGGATTATGGATATATTCTTGCTGAGGAACTT
>Ga0256407_10013228_pt1 | contig 11059 bp, 7 predicted proteins | sample RumenRJG_04DNA_FD_193489 | JGI IMG/M metagenome (GOLD analysis project Ga0256407, IMG submission 193489) | Bovine rumen microbial communities from Lethbridge, Alberta, Canada - RJG_04 | ecosystem: Host-associated > Mammals > Digestive system > Stomach > Rumen | place: Canada: Alberta | collected... | reverse complement strand
GCAAATGTTTCGTGAGTTGGCGATTGCTCGGCACCGACGACAAATCCACCACCTTCGAACTGCTCAAGAATGGCGCTTCGCTGAAGAAAGACATCTATGAGGCTACTTCGATGACCGTGACGGGAAGCAAGAGTGACAATTTCCAGATTGTGACCCTGCAGAATGGCGTCGCTGTCGACACCACGGCCGCTGTGCAGCCATGGGAAAAGGCTTTCCTGAAAGTGCAGCTCGACCGTCCCGCGAAGCAGAACGGGAAGGCCTATTTCCCCAACGACTGCTCTGTGGGCGATGTGGATGGTGACGGACAGTATGAGATTTTCCTGAAGTGGGATCCCGAGAACTCCAAGGACAATTCCAATACGGGTGCCTCCAATCCTGTGATCATCGACTGCTACAAACTCGATGGCACCAAGTTATGGCGTGTGAACTTGGGTGTCAATATCCGTGCCGGCGCCCACTACACTCAGTTCATGGTCTACGACTTCGACGGTGATGGCAAGGCCGAGATGATCTGCAAGACCGCTCCCGGTTCGAAAGACGGAAACGGCGAGTTTGTGTCGTATGCCGCCACCGACGAACTGATTCGTGGCACTAGCAACGAGGTGGACCTGCGCGATGGAAACGGCCGCATCCTTAAGGGCGCCGAATACCTGACGGTCTTCGACGGTGCTACCGGAAAGGCCATTCATACCATCTGGTACAACCCCAACCGCGCCGGCAACTTCAACAAGGTGGACGAACATCCTGAAAAGAGTTTCTGGAACGACAACTATGGCAACCGTGCCGACCGTCACCTGGCTTGCGTGGCCTATCTCGATGGTCCCGACAAGAATCCCAGTGCCGTGATGTGCCGTGGCTATTACACCCGCGCCTATCTGTGGGCAGTCGATTTCGATGGCTCGCAACTCAAGCACAAATGGCTCCATGCGTCGGTGAACAGAAATACGGTGAATCTGTATGATGCCAACTGGAACAAGACTTCCATGACCTACGACTCGAACACGAGTGGGGTAGGGAACTACTTCACTATGTTTGGCAATGGCAACCACAACCTCTCTGTGGGCGACGTGGATGGTGACGGCTGCGACGAGGTGATTTGGGGAAGCGGAGCCGTCGACAATGATGGCACGCTGCTCTATGCTGTGGGTTTCGGCCATGGAGATGCCATCCATCTGGCCGACCTCGACCCCGACCGTCCCGGCTACGAGGTGATGGACGTGCACGAGGAGAGCGTTGGCTCGTATGGTGCCGACATCCATGATGCCAGAACCGGCGAGGTGCTGGTGAGGAAAACTGCCGACCGCGACACGGGCCGCGGACTCGCTGCCGACTACGACTCCAACTATCGCGGGGCTGAGTTTACCTATGCTACCCAGACCAATACCTTTGGTGTCGACGGCACATTCCTCTACAATACCAATCCCGGAATGAATTTCCGCCTCTTCTGGGACGGCAACGAATACGAGGAACTGTTCGACAATGTGACCATCTCCAGATGGGACGCTGGTACCGTCTCTGAGATAGGTATGGGCTACGGGCGCTTCACGATTGGTGCCCTGGGTTCTCCGGCTTCCTGCAACGGCACCAAGGCCACCCCGTGCCTCACCGCCGACCTCTTCGGCGACTGGCGCGAGGAGGTGGTTCTCTGGAGCAAGACCGACAGTGCCTCGATCAATATCTACTCCTCGGCCTATGAGACCAACTACAGGGTGCCTACCCTGATGCACGACCACATGTACCGCATGGGCGTGGCCTGGCAGAACGTGGCCTACAACCAGCCTCCCCACCTGGGCTACTATCTGCCCGACTTTATCGAGTCGTTCCGTGGCGTGTCGGCCGACGAAATCAAGGGTATCGTCTCTGAAAGCCAGGATGCCACACAGGTCAGCCAAGTTTCCTACTATAGTCTGGATGGTACGCTGCGCAATGCCGGCGCTTTGGGCAAAGGCATCTACATCGAGCGCACACAGTTTGCCGATGGCCATACCCGCGTGCGGAAAATCATGATAGAATGATGGAGAAAGACAAGAACGAGATAGAGTTTCTGCAGAGCGACTTCACCACCCGGCTCTCACTCAGTTATGCCCCGGGCATCAAGGCGGGATTCCCTTCTCCCGCCGAAGCCTACGAGGTGGAGGTGCTCGACTTCAACAAAGACATGATACGTCATCCCGACACCACTTTCTATGGGCGTGTGCGGGGTGACTCCATGATCGATGCCGGCATCTGTGATGGCGACATCCTTGTCATCGACCGCTCGCTCGAGCCCCGCAATGGCGACGTGGTGGTGGCTTATTACGACAACAAATTTACGGTGAAATTTTTCGACAACTCCCATATCGACGAGGGATATATCGACCTGGTGCCCGCCAATTCCGCTTTCGATGCCATCCGTATCACTGCCGACGACGAGCTCACGATATGGGGAGTGGTGCAATATACGATTAAGGACTGGCATCATAAGTGAGGATACGCGGCAGTATCTCTCACTGATGATGCCTTTTATGCTGTGAGCCATGTATGCGCTGGTGGATGTGGACAACTGCTATGTGAGTTGTGAGCGGGCTTTCCGCCCCGACCTCATTGGCAAACCTGTGGTGGTGCTGTCGAACAACGACGGGTGCGTGGTGGCGCGCAGCAACGAGGCCAAGGCCTTGGGTGTGAGGGATGGCATGCCCTTCTTTCAACTCCCCGATTTGTTTCCCAACACGCATATCAATGCTTTCTCCTCGAATTATGAGTTGTATGCCGACATGACCCGGCGGCTGATGAACATCGTGCGCAATGCCTCGCCCGAATTCCATCGTTACAGCATCGACGAGGGGTTCTGCAAGTTGGACATCGCTGATGCCGACGACCTGAAACAATGGGGCGAGGACTTGTACCGACGCATCCGACGCGGACTGGGCATGCCGGTGAGCATCGGCATCGCTCCAACCAAAACACTGGCCAAGGTGGCAAGCAAATTTGCCAAGAAATATCCGGGATATCACCATTGCTGCGTGATCGATGATGACAACAAGCGCGAGATTGCTCTCAAACTTTTCCCCGTAGAGGATGTGTGGGGGATAGGACGCAGATGGACGAGGAAGCTGAACTCACTGGGTGTCAGGACGGCCTACGATTTCGCCTGCCACTCGGGTTCATGGGTGAGGTCGTATTTCAATATCGTGGGACAGCGCACATGGCAGGAACTGAACGGAATCGACTGCATCCCGTTCGACGATATGGACATGGTGACGAAAAAGAGCATCTGCACCTCGCGCTCGTTTCCGAAAATGCTGGGCGACATCGCCGACATCCGCACGCATGTGGCCAACTATGCTGCCCGTTGTGCCGAGAAACTGCGTCGTCAGCATTCCGTGTCGTCGGTGGTGGGGGTGTTCATTGACACCAACCACTTTCGCGACGACCTGCAGCAATACAGTATGTATCTCAACTACACCATGCCCACGCCCACCAGTTCCACACAGCCCATCGTGAATTGCGCGCTGCGTTGTCTGGAAGCCATTTTCCGTCCTGGCTACCTGTATAAGCGAGCGGGGGTGATGATTCTCGACATCACAAGGGATGACAGCATACAAACCAGTTTCCTCGATTATGATTCGGAAAGATACCAGAAATGGAGGAAACTCGATGCTGCGGTCGACAAGATCAACAAACTCAATGGAAAGGAAACCATAGTGCTTGGCTCGCAACAATACACCGCCAAGGGCGGAAAGGGTAGGGCAGGGGTATTCGCCTCTGCCATCAAGCGCGACTTGATCAGTCCTTACTACACCACCCGCTGGTCTGACATTATCGATGTGGAGTGATGCGATTACCTGATTTTCAGTTTCTGGTCACCTATTTTCAGGATGAAGATGCCACGACGCGGCAACTTGACCGTTGTCTCGCCCTCCAAAGCCTGTGTTCTGGCCACCAGTATTCCTTGCAAGTCGTAGATAAGGGTCTCGGTTCCGGCAGTGGTGCCCGAAATGGTCAGCATATCACCATTTCGCATCGTACGGATTGAGGAATTCTGCGCCATCTCATGGATTCCGGTGTGCTCACCGATGATGGCGTTGACAACCAGCCTGTTGCAGGTGGGCATGGTGAAAGAATAGGTGTCACCCTCTATCTCATTGTATGTGGTACTGCCCGAACCCACAATGGTCACCTTCCATCCCGTCACTTGTTTCCCGTCTACAGGTGCTCCTTTGAGCGTCACCTCGCGTCCTGCGAAGAATTTCCCGTTGAAAATGCCCTTCGACAGTTCCACGTCATTGAAACTGATGCTTACACCCTGCAAATCCTCGGCCGACAATGCCGTGTTCACCGTCATGTTGGTGGGCGTGCCCACCTGATAATAGTCGGCCAGATGTTTGTAGAAATAATCGGTGCGCTGCGAGAGCCAGTTGCGTGCGGTGCTGAGCTCGCTCGAATAGTTGGGCCACCATTGGTTGATGAGTTTGCGATGGTAGGGATATTCATATTGGATGAGTTCCACCATGGGGTCCCAAATCTCACGTGTGCCGTCCGAATTGAGGAAGTCGCCCATATAGATGGCCGCACGGTCGATGAACTCGCGCTCAAAGTCCTTGTCCTCCATCATTCTTCTGAAGAGCCGGGTGTGCTCGTATTTGTTGGCCCAGTTACGGTTGCCGTCGTAGTCGGGATTGTAGAGCCAGGCAATGCTGTTGTAACTGGCCGAGGAACCATATAGCCCAAGGCCGAAGTCGGTGTCTTTGGCCACAAACCGCCAGATGCCGCCCTCGGCACGTGGACGCCACATCACGATGTTGTTGCCTGGGAAATCCTGGTTGTTGTAGTAGAGATTCATCACCATCAGGTTGATGAACTCACGCCAGTCAATCCATTCCTCATATTCCTTCAGCGTATGGCCATGTTCGGTGTAGAACTGCTCAAACCGTTTCCAGTTCTCCATGTCACCTTCCTTCAACTCGTACCAGTTCTCAATCATGTCGATATCTTCCAACTCGTCGTAGTTGGTATAGATATTGTCGGCGGTGCTGCGCTCGCGGATGTTGAGAATTCCCTTGTAGGTTCCGTTGATGTAGAAGATGGCGGGGCGCCATGCTTGCCAGTCGAGGTCGGTGTGCTTGGCCATCGTCCGCTGGATGATGGCGTCGCGCATGTAGAGATAGTCGAAGTCATTGCCCGCGTTGCGTAGGATAATCGACTTGAACTTCGTCTGTCCCGGACGCTGGTCGGGGAAGAACTCATGTTTCAGCCGCTTCTCGCCGAACCGCTTGTTGGCATACACTACAAGCGATTTCAGCATGCAGTCTCTCGACGCACCACCTTGCACGCGGGTCTCACAGAGTTGGTTGAGTATGCTCCTATTGTCTGTTCCCTCGAAATACTCGAAGTTGATGGGCCGGCGCCAGTCGTATTTGTAGTTTGGCGTGCCGTTTTTGTAGGTACCTTGCACATAAATGCCCAATTTGTTGTCGTAGAAGTACTTGTTGTCGGTCACAATAGAGACAACCGGCAGGGTGACATCTCTCGAGAAGAAGATGTAAGAATGGGTGGTCGACCTTGGCGACAGATACCCTTCGCAAAACAACTTCGCACGTATGGTGCGTGTGGAAGAGATGGTGATGGGATTGCTATAGACCGTACTGGTGTTGGTGGGCTCGCTGCCATTGGTTGTGTATCTGATGATGGTCCCCTCGGGGCATCCTTCAGGCAACGAGAGGGTCAGCGTGATGGTCGCCTGGTTGGTGGTTACCCTTCCAGGTTCGCTGAAAACGGGCTCGCCGAGGATTTCGGTGCACAGGGTGCCGCAGTTGGGCGCGGTTGGGGTGGGGGAGTTTTGGTATCCCCACACCGAGGAACTCTCCGTCTTCCGCCCATACGAGATATTGGGAGCGGGCTGTTTGGCCAAGTTGGGCAGTTCGTCTACGATTTCATTATGGTGGAAAAGGTAAAAGGCTCCTTTCCCTGAGTCGATCCTGAAGTTGGCATGCATCCCGTCACCCACCTTGTCGCAGTATACCACAACGAATTGGTAGGGCGAGATCATCCTATAGGGCAATTTCCATGCCTCGCTCGCATCTTTCGTCAGTCCGATGCTGTATTCGGAGAGGTTGACAGACGTATTGCTGTTGTTATGAAGCTCTACCCATGAGTCAGGATAGTCGTTGAGGTCGTCGAGGAGGCAGTCGATGTTGGATTGCATCAACTCGTTGATGACCAGTTGGGCACGAAGTCCAATGGTTGACATCAGTAGGAGAGCGGTGACGATGGTTGTCCTAAGATGACGCATGGTGTTATTCTTCAAGATTCGTAGATGTCAAGACATTTTGCCTTATATTTCAAGACATTTGTCCAATTCCTCAGCGATGTATTTTTTGTCGAGTTTCTGTCCGATGAACACGATTTTCTGCATCCTGTCACCGTATTTCTCATGCCAGTCGGCGCGAAGTCCAGGCTCGCGGTCCATCAGCTGCTGTAGTTCGTCCTTCGGCATCGTGGCATACCATCGTCCGGCATTCGAGATGCTCACCTGTTTTCCGGCCTGCTCAAATAGATAGCAATTGTCTTGCTCGTCATAGAAATAGCAGATTCCCTTGGCGCGGATGATGTTCTTGGGCCATTTGCGGGCCACAAACTCGTCGAACCGACCAAGGTTCATGGGCTCGCGGCGATAGTATACATAGGTGCCGATGCCATATTCTTCCACCTCGCCACCTTCATGATGATGGTGATGGTGGTGATGATGGTGGTGGTGACCATCTTCTTCATCGTCATCATCGTCATCGTGATCGTGATCGTGGTCGTGGTGATGGTGCTCATGCTCATGATGATCATCGTCGTCATCGTCATCGTCAAACTCATCCTCGCCCTCTTCGTGATGTTTCTCAATTTCCTTGACCCAGGTGGCCGAGGCGGCTACATCGTTGAACTCAAACTCACGCGTGTCGAGAATCTTCGACAGGTCGATGTCGCAGTAGTCGCAGGTGATGATTTCGGCTTGGGGTTGCAGGGCACGGACGATTTGCTTGATTCGTTCCAGTTCGCTTGGCGAGACCTCAGAGGCTTTGTTGAGAATAATCTTGTTGCAGAACTCAATCTGCTGAATCACAAGATTTTCGATGTCTTCCTCGTCGATATTGCTGTTGAGCAGGTCGTTGCCTCCCGCAAAGTCGCTCTGCATTCTCAGTGCGTCGACAACGGTGACGATGCAGTCGAGTCGTGCCAACCCATCCTTCACATATTCGATGCCCATGGTGGGAATCGAGCAGATGGTGCGCGCGATAGGAGCAGGCTCGCAGATGCCACTGGCCTCGATGACGATATAATCGAATTTGCGCAAACGGGTGATATCACGCAATTGCTCGATCAGGTCCATTTTCAGCGTACAGCAGATGCAACCGTTCTGCAGGGCCACCAGACTCTCGTCTTTCTTGCCCACCACGCCTCCTTTTTCAATCAGGTCGGCATCGATGTTCACCTCGCCAATGTCGTTCACAATCACGGCAAACTTGATGCCTTGTTTGTTGGATAATATTTTGTTGACCAATGTGGTCTTCCCGCTGCCTAAATAGCCGGTGAGCAGCAATACCGGAATTTCTCTGATACTCATTGTGATTGGATTTTGGATTGCAAAATTACTACATTATTTTAAAAAGCATTACCAAAATCCGTTCCATTTTCATCATTTAATGCAAACTTAACAATTAATCGATAGAAAATCAATGAAGTTATGATTTTGAATTGATGCTCATTGATTAAAAAGTGGTTTTTTGATATGCCAATCGCTCATCACCTGATGCAAGATGAATGATGCCACAATAAGTAAAACCATGTTTTTTGATGTTATGCTGCATGATGATATTGTCGCGATGCGTGTCAATCCGGATGTTCATACTATTGGAGAAAACAAATTGCATGATGTCGGCAAACACATGATGCACATCTGGATAACTGGCTATGCGATGAATGATATGATATGGACGTTTGTCATCGAGCCACTGACCATCGTAGATTTTGCAGTAAGTTGGTTCGGGAGATTCAAGAAATGCGAAGTATGCAACCACACGATTGTCATCTACTATGACATAGCCACCACCTTTATCCATGTCAGCCATAATAATCTCCTCCGACGGATAGCCGTCGTCCCATTGATGAAGATTGCCCGTCGAGCGCATCGTCTGTCTGGCTGCCTCCATCACGTTCATGATGGCGGGTATATCGTCTGGTATGGCAGGTCTGATGATTCTGTTCATAATATATCTCACTAGGCTCAACGATTATTGGCCATGGCCATGTTTTGATAAAAATACCTCCACAGCGGAGCAACCATTAGCGACTGCACTAACTGATTGTCATTCAGTAAATTCCATACTTCTTCACGAGAAAGAAGAATCACCTCAAGGTCTTCTGTTGAATCAAGGTGTGGCTCTGCGATTTTCTCTACCCCTGTTGCCAAAAAGCAATGCGTAAGATTGTTCATGGTGCTCGAGTTGGCCGACAAATCCATCAGATGCGTCCATTCACCGCCGCCATATCCAGTTTCCTCCATCAACTCTCGTTTGATGGCCTCCAGCGGCTCCTCTCCATCTTCCATCACTCCGCATGGCAACTCGTAACTTGTCTTGCCCAATGCATGGCGATACTGCCGTTCCATCACAAACTGTCTGTCTTTGGTGATGGCGATGACATTTACCCAGTCGGGATATTCCAATACATAGTATTCCGGATTCTCACGACCGTCGGGAAAACGGACGTGGTCGCGGCGAGCGGTGAGCCATGGACGCCGAATGAGATATTCAGACTCCAGGATTTTCCATTTCTTATCTTCCATACGCTGTTATCTGTTGAACCTTATTTGATTGTTATGCCGAAGATGAGCATATTTCCGTTGTTTTCGCAAAGGTATACAAAATCTCCATAAAAATGCAGCAAATAGCATATTCTCATCAAAAAAACATTATATTTGCACATAAATTGGAAAACATAAATTGCATAAAGATTATGAAGAAACGATTTGTATTGCTGTTAACCTTGTTGGCACTGACTAATACCTTATCATTTGCCGGCAATAAGAACAAAAAGTATGTCCATGTGAGCGGGCCCGACCTTATCCAGCCAAATGGACAAAAGTTGTATATCCAAGGAACGAATCTTGGCAACTGGCTCAACCCCGAGGGCTACATGTTCGGTTTTGGCCGAACGAACTCAGCCTGGATGATCGACCTGATGATCAAGCAGGCTGTGGGTCCAGATTTCGCTGCCGAGTTCTGGAAGACGTTCAAAGACAACTATATCACGCGAGATGACATCCTCTTTATCAAGCAGCAGGGAGCCAACACCATCCGCCTGCCATTCAACTACAAACTCTTCACCGACGAAGACTATATGGGGCTGACCTCACATCAGGACGGCTTCAAACGCATTGACGATGTGGTGGGATGGTGCCGTGAGGCAGGCCTGTACCTGATTCTCGACATGCACGACTGTCCTGGTGGACAGACGGGCGACAACATCGACGATGGGCACGGATATCCTTGGCTGTTTGAGAGTGAGCCAAGTCAGCAGTTGTTCTGCGACATCTGGAAACGCATTGCCAACCGCTACAAGAACGAACCCGTAATCCTTGGCTATGAGTTGGCCAACGAGCCCATCGCTCATTATTTTGAGAACAAGGAGGCGCTGAACCAACTGTTGGAACCGCTCTACAAGCGTGCCGTAAAGGCCATTCGTGAGGTTGACAAGAACCATGTCATTCTGCTGGGCGGTGCCCGATGGAACAGCGACTTCTATATGTTCAGCGACTGGACTTTCGACGACAACATCATGTATACCTGCCATCGATACGGTGGCGACCCGACCAAAGAAGCCATCAAGGATTACATCGACTTCCGCAACAAGACCAACCTTCCCATGTACATGGGCGAAATAGGCCATAACACCAACGAGTGGCAGACTAAGTTCGTGAAAATGATGAAAGCGGAGAACATTGGCTACACTTTCTGGCCATACAAGAAAATCGACGGTTCGTGTATGATGGGTGTTCCGCGGCCGGAGCTTTGGGACAGCATTGTGGTGAAATACAGTGAGACGCCGCGGGGCACTTATAAAGAATGGCGCGAGGCACGCCCTGACCAGCAGCTGTTCCGGCGACTCTTGATGCAGTATGCGGAGAACAGTCTCTTCAAGAACTGCAAGCCACAAGATGGTTACATCCGGTCGTTGGGACTAACTGGAAGAGAATAGCACGAAATCCTGCTGCGACGCATTTTTTTGCTTTTCTTACCACTCTTATACCTATATAAAACCCCTCCCATTCATCCTTTTGTGGTAATTTTTCTCTATTTTTGCATAGTTGGAGAATTATAATGGGTAGAGTACAAAGGCTGATGAGCCAAATACAATGACACTATGCAGATATTACTCGCTTGTGCAAAGATCATGAACGAGGCAACGGAGACAAAAACTCCGCTTGTCACTAAGCCGAAGTTTCTGAAAGAAGCCGAACATTTCGCATTGCTGATGAGCCAAAGGACTGTGGATGAGTTGATGGATATGTTCCATTGCAGCCATCAGTTGGCCATCGAGAACAAACTGAGATATGAGCGGTTTTTCGCTGAAAATGAGAGCCTTCCTGCAATATTGGCTTATTATGGACAGGCATATAAGTGTCTGAGTGCCAACCATTTAAGTAGTGATGATTTATTGTACGCCCAACACCATCTTTGGATAACATCATTCCTTTATGGATTACTTCGTCCTTTGGACATGATACATCCATATAGGATGGAAGGCAAAGTGGAACTGGATGGCAAAACCATGTTCAAGCACTGGAAACCGATGTTGACCGACCTGTTGATAGATTCCGTCAAGGCAGATGATGGGATTCTTGTGCATTTGGCCACCGAAGAGATGCAACACTTGTTCGATTGGAAGAAAGTCCTCAAAGAAGTTGTTGTCATCCAACCGCAATTTCTTGTAATGAAAAACAGCAAACTCAAGTCTGTCACGGTCTATGCCAAGAGTTGTCGAGGTGCCATGACGCGGTTCATCATAAAGAACCGACTTGTCACTCCAAATG
>Ga0256407_10013227_pt1 | contig 11061 bp, 8 predicted proteins | sample RumenRJG_04DNA_FD_193489 | JGI IMG/M metagenome (GOLD analysis project Ga0256407, IMG submission 193489) | Bovine rumen microbial communities from Lethbridge, Alberta, Canada - RJG_04 | ecosystem: Host-associated > Mammals > Digestive system > Stomach > Rumen | place: Canada: Alberta | collected... | reverse complement strand
CAGCCCACCTTCAGCAGTTGGACATGGAATCAAACGGAAAGAGCGTAAACCGCTTTGGAAAGGAAATTGACTACGTTACAGGACCCGTAATCTTTGGCGAACCGGGAACAAACGGCCAGCATTCATTCTACCAGCTTTTGCACCAGGGCACGGACATTATTCCGCTCCAGTTCATCGCATTCAACAAGAACCAGACAGGCAAAGACGTAACAATCCAGGGTTCCGTAAGCCAGACAAAGCTCTGCGCAAACGTTGCCGCACAGATTGTAGCCTTCTCTTGCGGAAAAGACAGCGACAACCCCAACAAGTTCTTTAAGGGTGGCAGACCTTCTAGCCTCATCTACGGCGAACAGGTAACACCGGAAACTTTGGGAGCCCTTCTTGCCCACTACGAGAACAAGGTAATGTTCCAGGGCTTTATCTGGAATGTAAACAGCTTTGACCAGGAAGGCGTACAGCTTGGAAAGACACTGGCAAAGGCTGTCCTTGCAAACGACATGGAGCCAACTCTCAAGGCTTACGCAGGCCTTCTGATTAAATAAATAAACACAGGGGGGGGAAGTCTCCCCCTCGCTCCAGCCACGAGTCGTTCCGCAAATGCCGTAAGTGGCAAGCAGACAAAAGTATCCACGGACGCTGAGCCTGTCGAAGCGCCTACACCCCATTGCACACACCGCGCCCTTCGACTCCGCTCAGGGAGCGGCCGTCACCATGAGCTAGTCTCAGGGTCTGTACCGCAAGAAAATGCCTGTTTTTGAAACAGCCACTTCCGTCATTTGCTCCACTTTGTCGTGTCTTCCACTACCCCCTCTGCGGGATCAAACGCCGCCCGCAACGCCTGCTTAAATGAGCGGTATTAACAAACGAGTCTTGCGAGTTACAAAGTAACTCGGTAGCTCGCGCAGCGAGCGGACAACGCCCCAAAATTGTTGATGGCAAACAATAAAAATGCGCGAGTTTCGCAAAAACTCGGAGAGTAACCGCAGGTTACGACCAACGCCTGCTATATTGAAGCGCAAGGAACATCTATGGAACACAAAGGAACAATAAGAATAGAAACCCAACGCTTAGTTCTAAGAAGACACACCCTGGAAGACGCAGAATCCATGTTCAGCAACTGGGCAAGCGAAAAAGAAGTAACCAAGTTTTTGCGCTGGCAGCCCTACAAATGCGTTGAAGACACAAAAAAAATGATTGCGGAATGGGTAGCCTCTTATTCCAAGCCCGACTTTTACTTTTGGACAATAGAGCTAAAAGAAAGCGGTGACATTGTTGGAGACATATCCGTAATAGCAATCAACGAGGATACAGAAAGCGTGGAACTTGGCTACGGAATAGGAAGCCAATGGTGGGGAAAGGGAATCACCGCAGAAGCAGGCAAAGCCCTTATCAAATTCTTTTTTGAAGAAGTCGGTGCAAGACGGGTATATGCAAAGCATGCAAGCGGCAACCCCAATTCAGGAAAGGCAATGCAAAAAATGGGAATGAAATACGAAGGCACACTCAGGCAGTCGGACAAATGCAACCAGGGAATTATAGACGTAGCCTATTATTCAATCCTAAAAGATGAATATTTTGGGCAAAAAAACTGCTAAAAAAACAACTGGAAGACTCCTGCCTACCATGCCTACACCACTGAAATCCTTTTACTGGAACAATTCAAGCCCGCCGGAAGTATTTTCTTTTTTACCGCCGGGATTTTCCGACTTCTTCCTTTTCTGCTGGAACGTATTAAGGGTATTCCTTTCCCAGAAAACTCCGTCCTCGTAGCCCTGAATGCTGCCGTCAGAGTCCGCCATCAAAAGGCGTTTTGCAGCCCAAAGGCAGTATTCCCTGTTAATCTCTATTCCACAGTAATGCCTGCCAAGTTTCTTTGCAACCGCACATGCAGTCCCCGAGCCAAGGAAGGGGTCAAAAACCATGTCTCCCGGCTTGGAAGAAGCAAGCACAAGCTTTGCGTAAAGCTTTTCTGGCTTTTGGGTTGGGTGGTCGGTATTTTCGCTCATGGACCAAAATGGAATAGAAATGTCATCCCAAAAATTTGAAGGGTAAGTAATGCGGAAGTTTCCGCCCTCGCATTCTTCCCAGTCCTTGGGTTCACCGTCCTTTCTATAGGGGGCAATAACCCGCCTCTTCATCTTTACAGCTTCAACATTAAAATAATAGTCAGAAGGATTTTTTACAGCAAACCAGATGTCTTCCATTCCGTTCTTCCAGTTTGACTTTGCACCCCGCCCCTTTTCCCTCTGCCAGGTAATGCGGTTGATTACGGTAAGGTTCTTTTCCAAAGCCCTTTGCAAAGAAGACGTGCATTTCCAGTCACCGCACAAATAAAGGCTTCCATTGTCCTTAAGCTTGCGACAGACCAGGGGCAACCAGGAGTCAAGGTAGGCATCGTAGTCTTCATCCTTAGAAGCAGAGAATTTTAATCCGTTAAAGTTTTTATTCAAGTTGTAGGGAGGGTCAATAATAACAAGGTCTGCAAATCCGTCGGGAACAAGAGGCAGGGCTTCAAAAAGGTCGGCGTTTATTATTTTGTCCTTACAAGAATCAGAATCATTCTTTATGTCCTGAATGCCGGAGAGTCCTTTTGCAAGAGTTTCTTCTTCTCCTGGCAAGAGTGTCAGAGTCCTGTTTCTTCCTGCACGCAACTTTTCTTCCATAAAGTTACACTCCAGCCGGCTGTATGCCAAAGAGTTCCGCGCAGTTTTTGTCTACTATGCGGCACAATTCTTCCGTGGAAATTCCCCTTATCTTTGCTATAAAGTCGTAGGTGTGCCTTATGAGCAAGGGGGTATTCATCTGACCACGGAATGGAACCGGAGCCAGATAAGGTGCGTCTGTTTCCAAAAGAAGCCTGTCTTCCGGTACAAAGCGCAAGAGTTCTTCCATTTGGGGCATCTTGCTCTTTTTTGTGTAGGTTGTTCCCCCTCCAAAGGCAATGTGCCAGCCCATGTCCAAGAAAGTCCTTGCCTCTTCTATTCCGTAAGAAAAGCAGTGGATAATGCCGCGGTTATAGCCTGATTTTTTTATGCAGTCAAGTGTGTCCTCAAAGCCGTCCCTGCTGTGAACTATAAAGGGCAAGCCCAGCTCCTTTGCAAGGGAAAGCTGCATCATAAAAAGTTCCCTTTCCCCTTCGTACAAGCCAGCGTCAAAGTCATCCTCGCACCTTCCGTCCACTCCAGAAGGGTTCCAGTGGTGGTCTATTCCCCCTTCCCCGATTGCAACAAGCTTTTTGCAAAAGGGCTCACCCGGCTTTGTAAAGGCCTCTATCTGGGAGCGCAATTCGCATACGCAAGCCTCCCTGTTTTTTATTGAATCAACTCCGGGCCATATTCCCGCACTAAAGCAAAGGAACTTTTCCACAGCATCTTTTTGTCCAGCCGGCAAAAGGGCAATAGCCTGCATAACAGCGTCACGCCTGCAAAGCAAATCATCAGCCTTGGTTCCTATGTCCAAGCCAAATTCCGCCCCAGCCAAAGCCATGCCGGAAAGAATAGCAGAAGCCTCCTGAATTCCTGTCTTTTCGCTAATATAATGAAGGTGAAAGTGAGTGTCTGAAAACATGCTTGCATTTTATATGAACACGTCCTTTTGGACAAGATATTTGGACAATTAAGATAACACAGCCCAAATTTCACTAAAAATTTGAGTAGAAAATTCAAAATTTTTTATAAAATTCTTACTAAAAACATCAAAATTTGATTGACAAATAAGAAGCAATACGTTAATATAATCTTAGCTTGTAAAAAAGCTGATAAACTCTCTCCTTTGCCTTGGGATTGCAAAATCTCAAGGCTTTCTTTTTTTGGTGTTACCATCTGGCATTTAAAGATTGCCGTGTCATGGTTCGACTGGGTCACCAACCGCACGGCACTGACGGGATGGTGTTTTATGGTCAAATTATGCCACTAAGCCTGTAAGTTACAAAAAGGCAGCAGAAAGAGGCACGGCAGGTGCTGGAGGGGCCCGCGATAGCGGGTTGCGAACTCGCAGCGCAGCTTCGAGCGAGCAATGGAGCCGAAAGGCGGAACCCCGGAAGTGCCACACAAAGGGCATGCTTGGCAGCGTAAAAATAGAATGTAAAAAGAAAAAAGCGCCGCAGAAAGATTAGAAGAAGTTTTAAAGCTTTGGGGAACGCTCTGTGTTTTAGGTGATTGCCTTCATTTCTGGTTTCAAGCTGGAACCTGTAGAATAAAGCCATTTAGCACAGACCCTGAAACAAGTTCAGGGTGACACTTTTGGAACAGGCTCATTAAAAAATATAATGATTGAAACCAGGGACTGTTTTTATTGCGAAAACTGAACCTGCGACTTTCCCTTGCTAAGGTTTCGTATGCCCTCTTCAAGGGAGGAACTCTCGCTTGCCCAGATGCAACCGCTGATTAGGACTTGGGAAGCGAAGTCTTCTTTTATGGAATCCGTGTGGAATGAAGAAAGGAATCTCATGGCAATTTCGTAAAGGGGGTATTCCACGCTAAAGGTAAAGGAGGATTTTTCCACAAGCTCTTCGGTCTGGCATGCTTCGAGAACGGCTTTTACGCTGTCTGAGTAGGCATGGACAAGGCCGCCAGTGCCAAGAAGGGTTCCGCCAAAGTAGCGCGTTACTGTTACAAGGATATCGGTAATTCCGCTGCCCTTAAGAACGTCCAGCATTGGTCTTCCGGCAGTTCCGCCTGGTTCACCGTCGTCGCTCATGCCGTTTATTCCGCCATCTTTTCCGCAGACAAAGGCATGGCATACATGGGTTGCATCCGAATAACGTTTTTTCTGCTCGTGGAGTTTTTCCCTTGCCTCTAGGGAGTCGTGCACGGTAAAGGCTTCTGCAATAAAGCGGGAGTTTTTTATGTTCAGTTCTGCACAGGGGGTTGTGCCTTCTATGAGAACCTTCATTTTTTCCCTTGGGCAGAAGTTTCACCGGCAGGGTTTTCGCTGCTAAGATCTGCACTATCTTCGTTTAGGCTTGCATTATCTTCGTTGGGGCTAGTCCCTTTGCCATTAGCGTCATCTATATCAGCGGAAGATGCCTCACCGTTAAGACTTGCCCCCTCTTCTTCTGAGTCTTCACACTCAGCGGTAGATGCCTGCTCTGGCTTGCAAAGCTTAATTGCGCCAATCGTAAAAAAGAAATAGACAGGTATTGCAATAAGAATCCGCGAAAGAACCTTGTAATACTCAAAGAGCCGCAGTATGGAAAGGAACATGGTAAAAATGCCAAGCGACGTTCCCAAATTCTGAGGAATAAGAAAAAGCACCACAGACAAAAGCGCAAGACTTATAAGAGACGTTCCAGCCGCATAGAATACAAAGCCCAGAAAATGCACTGTCTGCCCCCACAAAATGCGGACGCTAAGTGCAAAAGAGCCCAGGACCTTTGCATTCTTAAAATAATAGAGAATCAGTTGGACAAAAGAAAATGGTATGAAGGCAAGAACAAAAACAAGTGCCGCAAATGCAAAAAAATACATCACGGAAGAAAGGCTTCCGCTTCCCAAACCGGCAGGAATTATATTCTTGTCCGTAAGGTAAGAAAAGAGGTATGCGGCCAAAAAGCCAAGCACAGTGTAATACAGTGTGAATATTGCCGATGCCCCCAGCACCTTCTTGTCCTTTTTTATAAGGGCAATAAAAAGCCAGCCCACGGTAACTTTCTGTTTCTGAACCATGCGGGCAGTTACGCAGAACATTCCGTAAAGCATCATAAACAGAACTATGCACAAAGCCAGTGTAAGCACAAAGGAAAAAAGAACACTCAGCACGGAAGAACTTCCAGCCATAGCTGCATTTTCCGGTGCAGATGCAGAATTCATTGCAACAGATAATGGAATCATGCTAAGCAATGTTTCTATAATCGTAAACAAAAACACTGTGAACAGAGCCTTTGAAAAATTAAGCCTCAGGCACTGGTTAAAGATTACGTGCATAATTTTGTACTGCGGCTTTTTTACTATACCTTCCAACTATTTACTTCCTCTTATTTGCTTCCTTCAAAAAGGCCTATCTGGGCATCTGCGCTCTGGACGGAAATGCTCTCCGTATCGTGGTCGCTAAGCCTTACGCCCTGTGCCTTGTGGCCCTTCTCCTCAAAGTTTGCAGAGTCAAAATCCTCGCTAAGAATCTTTACGCGGGGCTTCTTTTTATACTTGAGGGTAAAGGTGAATTTTTCCCTTGTGTCAACGTGCAGCACTTCCATGCCGTCTGGAGCCATAAGGTAGTCGCGGTTCATAATCCAGCTGGGGATGCGGCACTTCTTTATGTAGCAGTAGCCGTTCTTTGGGTCGCGGTAAATGACAGTGAACAGCACCTTGGAGATAACGTCTTTTTCTGCAAGGTTGCAGTACCACATGCCTGTATCCACAAAAAGCTTCTGTGGAACGTCGCACACGGTATAGATGCCGCTTCTTCGCAAGATGAATATGCGGTCGTAAGGCGTAACACGCAGCACTTCTGCACCACCGGAAACACCTGTTCCAAGATAGCCCTTGTCGTCGTAGCGCAGGGGAATGTCGCGCTTTGCAACGGCCTTTACATCCACCACGTTGAACTTCTGAATCTGGGTGTGGCGGACAAGCTCCTCTTCCTTGAATTTCTTTAGCATGCCTTCAAGGTAGTCAACAGCGCAGTCCTTAAGGTGCTTGAGCTTGCGGCTTATTTCCTTTAGCTGCTTGTTGATTGCGGCAACCTGGTCCTTGTTCTTGTTTATGTCAAAAAGCGATATGCGGCGGATAGGAATCCTTAGCAAAGTTTCCACGTCCTCATCGGAAATGTCGCGGACAAGTTCTGCCTTAAATGGAACAAAGCCTTTCTTTACAGCCTTTACCACATCTTCCGCTGTCTTCATCTGTTCTATCTTTTTGTAGATGCGTTCTTCAATAAAGATGCGTTCAAGTGTACGCGCGTGAAGCTCCTCGGTAAGGCGGCCCTGGTCGTATTCAAGTTCGTCCTTGATGATTGCGGTAAGCTTCTTTGCATAGTACTTGATTATTTCCGTGGCGGTCATTGCAACAGGCATGTTGTCGCGGATAACAAGCATCTGGCAGGAGATGGACTTTTCACAGTCGGTGTAGGCGTAAAGGGCCTTTTCTATGTCCTTGGCATAAACACCGCGGGGAAGCTTTATCTCTATCTGGCAGTGGTCTGTCGTATAGTCGTCGATGGAACTGATTTTTATGCGGCCAGCCTTGTATGCATTCTCTATGGAATTCATGAGGCTTTCGGAGGTTGTGTCTACAGGAAGCTCCGTGATGATGATTTTCTTTTCATCGCTCATGTCAAACTTGGCGCGGGTAACGATTTTTCCGTTGCCGTCGTTGTAGTTGGTAACGTCTATCAAACCGCCTGTGGGAAGGTCGGGGTAAATCTCGAAGGGCTCGTTGTTAAGGGCCTTTATCTCTGCCTCAAGAACTTCCCGAATATTGTAGGGCAGAATCTTTGTGCTCATGCCAACCGCAATTCCCTCTGCTCCTATTATAAGGGCAACCGGCACTTTTGCGCGGTAAACTTCCGGCTCCGTGCTGCGTCCGTCGTAGTTGGGAATGTAGTGGGTAACGGCAGGATTTGTAACAAGGAATTCCTTTGCAAGCGGATGAACACGGCATTCGATGTAACGGGGTGCAGATGCTCCGTCCCCGGTGTACATGTTGCCAAAGTTTCCCTGCTTTTCTATAAATATTCCCTTGTTTGCAAGAACAACCAGGGCACCGCCAATAGAAGCGTCTCCGTGCGGGTGGTACTTCATGCACTCACCAACAACATTTGCAACCTTCTGGAAGCGGCCGTCGTCCATCTTAAAGAGGGTGTGCATTATGCGCCTCTGAACAGGCTTAAGACCGTCCTCAAGATCCGGGATTGCCCTGTCGCGTATAACATAGCTCGCATATTCAATAAAATTCTTGTCGAATAAATTCTTTACAAATGCCATTCAAGTCCCCTTTTACGCATCAATGTCCGCATTGCCAAGCAGGTGCTTTTCTATGAACTCGCGGCGTTCGGGAGTGTTCTTTCCCATGTAAAAGCTCAAAAGCTTAGGCACAACCTTCAGCTGGCTTATTTCAACCGGAGTAAGGTGCATGGTCTCCGGTTCGATGAACTGGCGGAATTCAGACGGGTTTATTTCTCCAAGGCCTTTAAAGCGGGAGGTCTCTGCCCCCTTGCCAAGCTTTGCCTGAGCCTTGTCCCTCTCCTCTTCGGAATAGCAGTATATGTTTTCCTTTTTGTTGCGCACACGGAAGAGCGGTGTCTCCAGAATGAATACCCTGCCGCTTGTAACCAGTTCCTCAAAATAGCCAAGGAAGAAGGTCATAACAAGGTTTCTGATATGGTAGCCGTCGTTATCGGCATCGGTTGCAATAACAATCTTTGAATACTTGAGGTTTTCCACGCTGGTCTCTATTCCAAGAGCCATCATCAGCTGGTAAAGCTCATCGTTCTTGTAAATGTCGCCCTGCTTCTTGCCGTACATGTTCTCGGGCTTTCCGCGAAGGGAAAAAATTGCCTGGAAAGAAGCGTCACGGCTGTGGGTCATGGTACCGGATGCAGAATCTCCCTCCGTAATGAAAATCATTGAATTTTCACCCTTTTCACCATCCGTAACGTGGTACTTGCAGTCCTTTAGCTTTGGAATGCGTATGCTGATTTTCTTAGCCGCTTCCTTTGCCTTGCTCTTTACCTCGCTAAGTTCAGTGCGAAGCTTTTTGTTAGCCTCTATCTTTTCCTTGATTTTTTCCGCAGCCTGGGGGTTCCTGTGCAGCCAGTCACTAAGACCAGACATAACCTCGCCAACAATCCACTGCCTAATGTCCGTATTGCCAAGCTTGTTCTTTGTCTGGCTTTCAAAAACAGGATCCTTAATCTTTACAAGAACAGCAGCCGCAATTCCCTCGCGAACATCCTCCGCCTTGTAGTCAGAAGAATAGAATTCATTTATGCAGCGGACAAAACCTTCCCTAAAGGCATTGAGGTGGGTTCCACCGTCCGCCGTATACTGGCCGTTTACAAAAGAAAAATAAGTCTCGCCATAAGAATTGGTGTGGGTAAAGGCATACTTCAAGTGCTCACCTGTATAGCTTCCGATTGGGTAAAGACAGGTGTCGTCTATTTCCTTGTTAAGCAAATCAAAAAGACCGTTGTCGCTCTTAAAGTCCTGACCGTTAAGGCGCAGCGTAAGGCCTGAATTGAGGTATGCATAGTTCCAGATGCGCTTTTCCACAAACTCCATGTTAAAGTGGTACTTGCCAAAAATGCCCTCGTCCGGGGTAAACTCAAAATAAGTACCGTCTGCCTGCTTTTGCTTTAGGGTTCCAGTCTTTTGGCTTACAAGCTTTCCCCTCTCAAACACAGCTTCGGTACACTCCCCCTTACGCACGGAAACAACCCTAAAATGAGAAGACAGGGCGTTGACCGCTTTTGTACCAACACCGTTCATACCAACGGAAAACTGGAAAACGTCATCGTTATACTTTGCGCCGGTGTTAATCTCGCTAACACACTCAACAACCTTGCCAAGAGGAATACCACGGCCATAGTCGCGAACCTTAACCGTATTCTCCACAACCTCAACGTCTATGCGCTTGCCGTAGCCCATGATAAATTCATCAACAGCGTTGTCGATTACTTCCTTTAGAAGAACATAAATACCGTCGTTCTGGTTTGAACCGTCTCCCAGGCGGCCAATGTACATACCGCTTCTAAGCCTGATATGCTCAAGCGCGTCCAGGTGCTTAATCTGGCTTTCGTCGTAAACCTTGGATTTTTTTGCAGGCGCAGATGTCTTTGCAGATGTGGCAGGAGCCGCAAGAGCCGCAGGAGCCGAAGTTGCCGCAGAAGTAGCAGAAGTAGGAAGGTCCCTTGCCAAAAGGGCAGCTTCCTTTGCAGCCGAAGCCTTTACAGCAGAAACCTTACTTACGGAAGCGGAAGCCTTCTTAGCCGTCCCCTTCACACCAGCTTTATTTGAAGATTCTTTCTTTACACTCGATTTTTTTACAGAAGACACCTTTGCAGAACTGACATTCTTTGCAGAAGTCACTTTCTTTGCAGAAGCTACATTCTTAACAGAAGTCACCTTCTTTACAGAAGAAGCCTTTGATGTCTTAGATGCCGTCTTACTATTTTTATTTCCACCCATAAAACCATTATACTAGCAGAAAATAAAATGGTCAAGTTTCCACAGAAAGGCTTTATAAGGAAAAACTTAATCTTAAAACTCTTCTTCTCTTTCTGGACGGCATGCCAACTTAAACTGTGCCCGGTCCTACGGAACCGGTCAGACTCCATGCAATTCCTACCCTCTCGCAAACAAGGAGCACCATGGAGGGCGCGTCATTTCTTTGCGGCTAGAATCGGTGCATTTCCGCAGAAAACTAACGGGTAGAAATTGCATGGATGCAATTTTCCCCCGCTTTCCGGGGTTCCGCGGGCCCCTACCCGCTCCATTGCCTTCGGCAACCCGCCTCCGGCGGGCCCCTCCAATCGGGCGTAGGCTTGGTTTTGGGGTCACTTCACCACAAAATCATACATATCCTTAAGAAATGCCTTTCCTTTTTTCTTCAACTGCAAGGAATCATTCCTAAAGATTCTTATGCTGTCCGTGTTACTGTAATAGTCACCATAAAAGCCCTTGGCCTTTTCATCACGCTTTATAGAGTCAGCTTTTTCCCACTCGCAAGTGCAAGTTCCAATCCACCTTATCTCATATTTACCCAAGTCCCATTTGTCAACATCAAAAATTTTCTTTTTCTTTTGTTCCTGATAATAGCAGGGGGAATAGCCAGCCTTTTTGCTTGCCTTGTTCAGAATGCCATACATGCGAGACAAATCAACAACAGGAGAACTGCTGTCATACCCACTACCATTAAAGCTTGCAGGAATAAAACCATATTCAATCGTCTTTGAATCAGAGCCTTCTTCTTTCAAAGCAACTATCGCCTTTACAAATTCTTCATCTTCTTTGTCTCTCTGCTTTTTTAGATCTGCCTCATGCTGCTTCCTTTCTTCCTCCGTAGCAGCCCTGTACAAACAGCCATCCTGGTCAATCGCAAAATCCTGCTTTGTAACTTCTTTTAG
>Ga0256407_10013226_pt1 | contig 11061 bp, 9 predicted proteins | sample RumenRJG_04DNA_FD_193489 | JGI IMG/M metagenome (GOLD analysis project Ga0256407, IMG submission 193489) | Bovine rumen microbial communities from Lethbridge, Alberta, Canada - RJG_04 | ecosystem: Host-associated > Mammals > Digestive system > Stomach > Rumen | place: Canada: Alberta | collected... | reverse complement strand
GTTGGATCTCTTTCGGCGGCAAGTGGTATTACGCAAACGGCGGCGGTGCCATGCAGACCGGCTGGATTAAAGACGGCGGTACTTGGTATTACCTGGGCAATGACGGCACGATGCAGACCGGCAAAAAGGTAATCGGCGGTACGACTTATTTCTTTAGTGGCAGCGGCGCTATGCAGACCGGTTGGATCTCTTTCGGCGGCAAGTGGTATTACGCAAGCGGCAGCGGTGCCATGCAGACCGGCTGGAGACAAGATGGCGGTAAGTGGTATCTTCTCGGCAGCGACGGCGTCATGAAGACCGGCTGGCAGAAAACCGGCGGCAAGACGTATTTCCTTAATAACAGCGGCGCAATGCAGACCGGCTGGGTTTATTCCGCAGGCAAGTGGTATTATCTGGATAGCAGCGGCGCAATGGTCGCAAACAAATGGGTCGGCGATTATTTCCTGAAATCGAACGGTGAAATGGCCGTGAATACGTGGATCGGTTCCTATTATGTCGGAAAAGACGGAAAGTGGATACCGGGAGCTAAGAAAGCCGCATAAAATGAAAGCAGTTAAAAAACGGGTCTGTTGCATTTGATCGCAGCAGGCCCGTTTTTTCATGTTTGCCAAATCTTTTATCTGCTTAGTTTCTCCGCTTTATCCCTGTACTTCCCGTACTCCGGACGTTTCTCGCTCAGGCGTTTCCAGATTTCATACGCCTTTCTCATCATTTCTTTGTCTTCCAGAAATGCCGCCGCATTGTAACAGCTCACCGCGAGCGCATGGGCTGAAGCTTCCGTTTTCCCTGCCGAGTACAGCATCTCTCTTCGCTCGACCGCCGCTTTATAAAGCACTTCCGCTTCTCTCTTCTGCCCGCACTTTTTCTTCGCGCTGGCCAGTTTCTCACAGGCGACGGCCATGTGATCGAAGAAAATAAGGGAACCGGTCTTTTCCGCGTTTTTTCCGAACAGACGATAAGCCTGTTCGTAACAATCCGCTGCTTTGTCCATTCTTCCTTCCGCTTTATGGATATCCCCCATCTTCACAAGGCTTACGCCGTAATCATCAACTGCCTGCGGAGACTTCACTTCATCCATGAGTACCCTGTCGATGGCAAGCGCCTCGCCGTAGTACTGCGCAGCTTCGGCGTATTGTTTCCATGATTTCCGGACATTGCCCAGTTTCGTCAGGACAGCCGAATAGTCTCTCCTGCTGCCCGCGGATTCTGCCTCCTTCATGAGCTGTACGCGGATATCTTTTGCCTTTTGATAATAAGAATCCGCGGCGGACAGATCGCCCTGCTTTCGGCAGATATCCCCGATCCTCTCATAGCTGATAGAGAGATCGCGGCGCGCCCTCTGCGTTCCGATCTCAGCGGTAAGCTTTTCATATATTTTGACCGCTTTTTGATAGCAGTCCAGGGCGAGATCAAGATCCCCTCTCTCCCGGCAGAGACTTCCGAGCCGATTTAGTATGAGCGCCTTATCTCTTCTCTGTTCCCGGATTCCGACCTCCTGCTCCAGTTCCTCGCAGAAAGCCAGTGCCTCTTTCGCGGTATCAACAGCTGACTGCACCGCGCCGAAGTCCCTGTACATATCTGACAGTTTGCCAAGCGCCTTGAAATACGCCGTGCCGTAGCCCTTGTGTTCATCCGGGTCATGGTTCTTATCATAAGCGGCCTTGTACTGAGAAGCCAGCTTTCTCTGCCAAAAGACTGCCTTCGCAGAGTCTCTCTCCACGCCTTCTCCGTTCAGGTACATATCCGCCAGTTTTGCTGTCGCTTCCATACACGGCGACGGGTCGTCCGCCGCGCCCTGCAGCAGTTCCAGCGCCCGCTCCTGGTTGATCTCCACATCGATCCCGTTCAGATATGCCAGTCCGATGAAGAATCTGTGCCTTGAAGAGCCGTCATTTTCTTTCTTTGCGATTCTTTCCAGCGCGTCGAGAAAGGATTTGTTCATTTCCCGCAGTCTGTGCTCATCCTGCAGATCAGAGATCTCCTGATACTCGAAATCTTTCTTCCCTTTCAGATGGGACTGGTCTATACGCCAGTCTTCCCCTTCCTTTCCGTCCTCCGATTCATACATCTCAACGGGGATGATCTCAAAATCATCATTTTTGCTCTTTCTGTTCCTCGCCATCGGATATTCCACCCGCATGACGTAGTTTCCTTCCTCCTCCAGATGAGGGGTGACAGCCATGGCGAACAAAGAGCTCTTATTGAACGCGTCCTTTATCGCCTCATTAAAGCTCTCTCCGGGTACAAGAAATTCATCATACCATATGGCGATATCCCGGAACTGTTTGTTCTCATGGATCAGCCTCATCAGCCGCTGAGCGTGCTTCCTGTCCTTTTTCCTGTAGCTCAGGAACACGTAAGCGTCGAAAGCGTCCCGCACCTGCTCAGCCAGATCGTCTCCGACCAGCACGGAATCGAGGAATGTCTGAAGCACTTCATCATAGGGAATAGCTGTCGGGTCATTCCCATACTTCGGCACTACCTGGATCTTCGCGCAGTTGTTGCTGAATTCGTATCCGAGGCCGTTTTCCAGCATGATCGGAAGCACCGGGATGTGATTTTTCAAGGCAAGCGGCAGCTCTGTATCTTTTGCCCGGTTCTTCTCATGAATGAATTTGGAAGAGACGGCAAACACTACAAGCTGCATTTCCTTGAGGATATCTTCCACTTCCTCATCAGCGGGTCCTGCGGATCCGATCTCTTCGTCATAGAAGACCGCGCAGTTCGCGTGGTTTAAAAGATCCTCTGTGATCAGTGGAAGCGCTTCGTCAAAATCCTCCGGGTGGCTGGAAAAATACACCTTCGGCTTTCCTTTCGGATCGCTCATTCCCCTGGTTTTATATTGCAGTTTCATCCTGTGACCGCCTCTCCTGCCCGCTTCACGAAAGGGCAATCTCAATCCAGTTTATAGATCCGCAGACCGTCAAACTTCTTGAGGAGTTTGAGCATACTGTTGAACGGTTTCCAGTCCTTATCCTGATCTTCCACAGGAAGTGTGAGATAATGATCGCGAATATCTTCCGTGGTGAAAGTTCCGTCCATCGCCAGTTTATGGCAGCGCATCTGTTCCCGGATCATCTTGCGGTAATTGCCCGCCTCCGTAGAATCCGCTTCGATTCCGGCCGGAAGAGGAACGTTTTCATAATCCTTTCCGTAGACCCAGCCCATCATCTGGTGCTCCCGGATCCATCTCTCATGCTCAAGCGGCGCGAAGATAGCTGCCTGTTCAGGCGTAAACTCCGTCACCATTTCAAAATCTACCGGTTTGTCGGTATAGAAACAGTCGATCGCGTTCAGATAACGGCTGAAATTCTTGGCCCTGTTAATAGTGGAGAGCTGATATTCAAGAGAAAGAGCCTCGAACTGCTTCTCCAGTTCCTTCGTCGGAGTGTCCTCTTCCTTGTTCCTGCCGTGCAGGGCTACGGCAAAATCGTACAAATGCAGGAAATTGCTGGAAGACAGGAAGATATGCTTATTCTTTCTCTCGTTGCGCTTGGTATCAGGAACTATGTGCAGCGGAATGTCTGTCGTGTCCACGATCTTTTCAATATCCGTAGTAAAGCGCTGCTCCTTCTCCGCCATATCGCTGTAAGCCTTGAGCCTCGGGGCATCTCCCTTTTCACCGCCCGTCTCCCACGCCTGATATTCTTTGCGGAACTCGTCGATCTTGTCCTGCTCCGCCTCGTCATAAAAGTAGCACGCGTGGATCGCGTTGCCGCTGAAGTCAAAATCTACCGCCATCGGGTGGAGCTCTGTGCGGGAGTTGCGGCCATAAGCCGTTCTGTCCCAGCACTGCAGCTCATCGCAAAGCATCAGCATGTACGCCAGCGGGTGGTCCTCCATGTGAAGCGGGCCCTTGCGCTTTTCCTTGTCCTTGTAGAAAGAAATAGAAAACTTGAACAGGCTGTTGTGCAGGATTATGGCTGAGAGCGCGTCCACATGTTCTTTCGTAATGCCGCCTGCTCCCAGAGAGTTTTCCAATTCCTTGTAAAGCCTGCAGGCACTGAAAAAGGCGTGGTCCATGAAATACCCGAATGAGTCGGGCTCTTCGGGCTTGCGATTCAGGGTATCGAGCATCTTATTTTCTGTAAAGGCGTATTTTTTTCCAAGCTTATCTGCTATATCAAACGCGAGCACCTCGGTAATGCTGCCGAAGTCCTTCTGATATACCTTCCTGAATTGCTTTTTTGCCTCGTCGCCCAGCTTGGTCAGAACGTCCATATCGTGGTAGGAGATATAAATACTGCCCTTGCCGCGCTCTTTATTATCCACTTCAAAGTAAGAGATCACCTGCTCAAAGGGAAGCTCGAAAGGATATCCTATGTCATGGAAAAGCGCGGTAAGACCCCAGAACTCCAGGAACATATTGGCGGCTTTTCTCTCCTGCTGCTTTCCTCCATCCGGATTCACGCCATAGAACTCCATGAACTTGCGCCGGAAAGTGCTGTTCGTCTCATAGATCGCAAGACCCAGTGTAAACACATAGACCGAATGGGAATAATGATCCCTGTGTTTCATCAGCAGCGAGCTTCCGTTGGACTCAAACTCGGAGAGAAGTTCTACCATCTTCTTGGATTTCCCGTAGTGACCGAAGAAGATCTCAAGATAGCAATAGTAGACCTCATAGGCGTCCTCCGCTGTTCCCGAATCGATAAAGCGCTCCAGCGTCTTTTCCAGACAGAGACGGTTAAGATCCATCTGCATGTTGTAGGGAATCTGATTCGGCTTTATGCTGCTTCCCTGATACTCCCCGGTCTCCTCTTCCTTTTTTTCGATTGCCGCGTTAAACCTCAGTTCCTCACAGCGCTCATGAAGGAAGCGAAGCGCCGCGGATTTGAGGTCTGTCCGCTCCAATCCGCCGCCGAAAAGCGCAGGCTGCGCCGGGCCGACGTCCTTCCCGTAAGCCGCCCGATTTTTTGCCCTCATTTTTTCCAGTGCAGTATATGCCATAGGATTTCCCTCCCTTTCATGATCCGCCGGGATTTATGTATATGCTTTCCTCCTTACTATATCATTTCTGTTCATCCGTTGACCATCTTCATGAACTTTTTATCGTTCATCTGCTCATTTGTGACATACTCCCCGTCTCGGAACAGAGCGTAATTCGTGACCGGTGTCGGAGCGCTCTGCGCCTCTTCTCTGCTCTCAATATGGATCGCTCGAAACGGTATATCGTTCTCTTGCGCAGTTCTCTCCAGAACCGGCACATATTTGGCGTTAAACGGACATTGGCTGGTGTAGTACAGGACATATCCTTTTTCGTCAATGTGCGGATGCTTCGCGCATTCCTTGAACTGTGGTTTCTCCGCATCTTTGTCAAAAGACAGATACCTCAGCTGTATTCCGTTATCCGCCTCGTCACAGACAGCAAATCCTTTGTATTTGAGGAACCTGGGATCTGCAAGGAAGGGTTTCTTCTTCGCAGCAGCAAGAATGCACAGCCCTTTACGCCCCTTTTCCTTGCTGTCTTTGATACAGGCTTCCAGAAGGTCTGTGGAATACCCATGTCCCTTGAAGGAGCCGGACACCCACAGGCAGTCAATGTACATATACCCATCCGCATCGATCGGAACCCAGGCGTTCTCCGCCGGTATGTACTCGATAAAACACTTGCCGCGCTCTACACTCTTTAGGAAAACAAGTCCCTCATCAAATCTGTCGGCAAGCCACGCCTTCTTTGACGAAACCTGCACGTCTTTATTGTTCGATATAGCGCAGCAGATGTGTTCCTTTTCCAGATTCTCCTTTGTAACTCTGATGTATTCCATAAGTTCACTCCCCCTTTACCTTTATTGGATGCCGGATCACAGTCCTAAGCTTCTCCGGTGCCACTTTTCTTGCATCGCTCAGATAGATCTCATGGTGCAGGCGCTGGTCTGTGATATCCAGTTCATACCCTTCCTGCGACGCGAATTCATGCATCAGTTGCACGGTAGCCGGCTCATCATCATAAGAGCCGACATGCATGCATTGCACGCATAAGCCTTCTTCCACAGACAGATACTCCACCTTGGAGAAATCCTGCTTTTTCTTTTCCGCCGCTTCTCTCACGGCCCAGCGGAAATCCTCTTCTGTCACAAAATCCGGAAGGCGGATCACAGAGATCCAGTGAAAATCTTCCTTGCGGCTGTAATCGACGCCTTTTATTCCCTCCTGCCACCAGAAACCTTCCAGCGGCGGCACTACATAGTCAAAATATCCCTCGATCTTATGATCTCCCTTTTTGCTCATTTTGATCGTGAACGCTATCGCATACAGAAGTCCGATCGCCTTTTTATAATCCCCGTCTTCCGCATTGGGATCGCCGCTGCCGCGGACGGCGATATAGTTCATCTTCGGAACGGTAACGATCGCAGGTGTCTTCTTGGGCATATAGAACTCTTTGTATTCTTTCTTGAAATCGAAAGCCATTTGTCTCCCTCCTATCACTGGTCTTTATACAGCATCGCCATTCTTTTCGCCATCTGCGCTATTGCTTCTCTGGCTTCCTCCGGCTCCAGTACTTCCGCCTTATCTCCGAACGTCATAAGCCAGGTGATCAGGCTCTCCATATCCGTGTGCTCTGTGGTGAAAAGAAGTCTTCCGTCATCGCTTTCAGCGAAGCATTCCGGGCCAAAATCCTCTACCAGACGCCATTTCTGATCTGCTTCAAACAATGCTTTGACCCTTATTTTGCCGGGAAAAATCTTCTCATTTGAAAGATCCGGCATCGGTGCTTCTCTGCACACAAAACGCTCCTCTGTTTTTTGAACGCCATCCATACGATTCAGTTTGAAGAGCCTGAAATCCTTCCTGTCCCTGCACCAGCCCCACAGATACCAGCTCGACCAGTGAAACACCAGATAATAAGGCTCGACAGTTCTGCCGCTTTCACCGGTCGGAGAATAATATCGAAATCTTACAAGGTGCCTTTCTCCAATCGCATCCTGTATAGTCTCAATCTTAGGCGTCAAAGACTCTTTGTACCAGGATGACAGATCGATCAGGATGGAATCTCTGCCGCTGATAAACGTAGAGGAACCAGTCTGAATCTTCTCCATAAGCTGAGCGTAGTAACTGCCGCCGCTAACACTGTCAAGGCTCCGAAGACCGGCAAGGATCACCTGCATATCCTTAGATGTCAGGATCGTCCGGTCCATCCGGTAACCATCCATTATACTGATTCCGCCGCCTGTACCTTGCGATGTCCTTATTGGAATACCGGCTCTGCACAGATCCTCAATATCACGATTGATCGTCCTTCTTGAAACCTCAAACCGCTCTGCCAGCTCAGGCGCCGTGGTTTTTTCTTTTTGGAGCAAAACGGATAAGATTCCGATCAGTCTGTCAATTTTCATGTTTACCCCTATATCAAAAGATCCTGCTCACATTCTGCCTATATTATATCAGTTCAAACCTGTCATATATATGTCATGTTTGTGATAACGTAAGGATACTGATTTTCTGCAAAACAAAAGACCTGCAGCCATCTGCATATTGCAGACAGCCGCTGGTTACCCTTTTGCTTCACAACATGATAAGCGCAATAGCCAGCATCATTCCGACCGTCATGGGCATAAGCATCAGACCCGTTTCAAAGGCAGACAACTTCAATACGGATAATAGAAAAACAGATAGAGCAAACAACGTGCCTGCCATAACGAAGGAAGTGATCAGGCGCACCAGCGTTCCATTTCTCAGGTTGCGGTTTTTCAGTAATCTGACATCAAAAAGAGGCGCCTTGCCGGCTTCACTGTATCGCAGTTCGAAGATTTCAAAAGCCAGAAATGCAGCGATACTTACGGCTACCAGCAATACACAAAGCTTTGTGTTTTTATCAGCTAGCTGCAGGATTCCTATCATAAATAAAAGAAGTCCTAAAGCAGATAAGACGGATCCCGTAATATCCAGATCCTTTGGCGAGGCAGTCCTGGGAATATCCCATCGTAAGTTGGTGAGTCAAAATACAGACGATACCCTTTTTCCTGTAAAGCTTTCCTTATTCCACCGCAGTATATATCGCTCGGCATTGCTGCTCCAACAGCAAGAGAGCTGTCACCCGCTGCGAAAGTTTTGTCAAATATGCCAAAGAAAAGCTCCTCGCCGCCGTCATTTGACGGCAGTGAGAAGCCTTGAGTCTTCACATCTCGCCGGTTTCATCAGCCCGGCTTTATCCGAAAGAATATATGTTGTCATTTCTCATCACCTCCCCAGATCTCTACACAGAATCCTTTATGACCGCATTGAGTACAGGTAAGCTTACGGGTCGTAGGGGTGTGATTTGCCCAAAATGCCTCTTTAAGTGTGGGTTTGAACACCTCATGACATTCCGGGCAGATGTATTTTACATGATTAAAGTAATACCGGCTGACCAGTATCCCCCAGGAAATAGCCGCCAGTACCCAGACGGCAAACGGCCACCAAATACCTTTGATGATCCAGAAAATGATGGAAAACCATTGCAGCGCCGTGACCGGGATTCCGGTCAGGATCATCATCCAGCGCATCTTCTTCAGTTTTTTCTTGCCTTCCATTATGAGAGCTATGTCACCGATGGCTTCGAGAGAGAATGCCGCTTTACTTTTCAATCCGTTTTCCAGCTCATGCAGTTTTTCCAGCTTTTCCTTTTTCTCAGAAATCTCATTTGAAAGAACCGATTCCTGCTGTTCGATCAGCAGCCCGATCACCTTTTCCGGATGCTCTTCTTTCAGGATCTTGGAAATAGCGTCGATTGGAATGTCCAATTCACGCAGAAAGCAGATGACCTTCAAACGTTTCAGATCATCCTCTGAATAGAGCCTTCTTCCACCTTCAGAAAGTTCACTGGGGATCAGAATTCCTCTGGCATCATAGTACTGAACTGTTCGGACTGTGACACCGCAAAGCTTTGCCATCTCTCCTGTGGTGTATTTTGACATAGCCTTCACCTCCTTTCGCCATGTATCTTACAACATGACGCTGCGTAACAAGCAATACCTTACGCAGGGGGATTTTTAGGAACGGGATAACTATACGCGCTTTGCATCCATATCTTCGTCTCTCCCTTCGAATTGTCATAGGAGCAATTCCCGCAATGCTTTCATAATATCCGCATACTCTATTCCACCCGCATAGGAAAACCTTTGCTGATACTTTTTCCACATGTTCTGAAGATCATTGCTTTTAGATATTCTATCGATTATCCCAGCTCGGTCTGCTATGCTTTCCGCGCTGCCCCGGTGCTCAGCGATGGCACTAAGGGCCTCCTCAAACAGCTGTCTGTCATATTCCTGTGTCGTACTGAGAATATAAACATCATAATAATCCCTTGGCCTTGTATTAAATACACCACGGCTGAGGATGGTCTCCGCCTTTTCTGCCATCACAGTTTCAATATTGTATCCCCAAAGACTAATCTGCACACTCTCATCGAAAATCCCACAGAACTCATATAAGACAGCTCCCGGCGTAATGACATCTCCCGTAGAAACATCAATAGAGAGAGGCGTGACTATCGTATCGTAGATCGCATTGATTCTCACACAATAGCCGCCATATATATCATCCTTTCGAATCGAGTCGATGAATATCGTTTCAAAGGACACGTCATCACCCAGATTGATTTTGCTGATTGTTTTTACTGCATCAAGGATTTTTTCTTCTGTCAGTGGCAATCCTTTGAGCGTAGTGTCCAGATCCATTGTGGACCGGGTGTCAAGACCCACAATTGCTGCAATCAACATACCGCCTTTGATAACAAACTTGTCCCTGTATTCTGATTGTGATAAACGGGCCAGGAACCGCTCAAACATGTAGTTTTGTAGAACCACCTGTGCCGCTATACGGTTGTCTTTGGCATAGTTTCTGATTTTGGCTTTCAAACTCATCGTCTTTGAACTCATAGCAGCACCTCCATATATCTTCTCAGCTCTCCGTCCACTTTGAACATTTCAGCATAGGTGGAAAGTCGGTTCAGATCTTTTTTGTCAGAAGCCGCATAATTCTTGACGGCAGAGATCACCGTTTCCTCATCACAGCGATTCCGAGTCCGCAGAAAATCGCAGATCGTACGCTCAACATCATAACATCTCACCAGATTTCCAAATGTGGTCGGCTTTTCTATTACACCGACCTTGTGCCACGCTGGTTTAATATAAAAACAGATACACTCATCCTTTATCGAACCTGGTACAGCCTTGTTGCTGGGCATGGTGATTGTATGCACGAACGGAGTCCGGTCGGAAATACCATGTAGGAACAACGCGCTTTCATGCGAATAAATAATACTCTCTGACCTGAGCATAAGCGAATACATATCGTCATGTACAGCATCAGGTGTAATATAAAGACCCTGTCGGATTCTTTCCAGCAGCCCGGCTTTCACATAATTATTCAGAGTTTGTTTGGAAAATCCCAGTTCCTGAACCTGCGAAGTGGTGACCATGTTGTTGTTTTTTAATAGTGCATCCATAATAATCGGATTTATGTTGTTCATAGAACCACCTCCTTTGGTTTATTTTTGTTTGGAATTGTATCAATTTTCCTTTTAAAAGTCAACTCCAAAGAACACTCCGCAAGCTTCCTGTATAAAAAAATGATGGCGGCATCAGGATTCCAGATCCCGATACCGCCATTATCAGTAATCTCATAGTCTCGACCTACCCAAAATAGTAAAATCGTTGACTCGCTTCCAAAAATAGTAATCTTATAGCCACGACCCTGCTTCTGGACAATTTCCCGCGCAGGGGAACATGTCGGCCTTATTTTACGGTCACGGGAACATGTCGAGAAACTGGAATTCTACGCTCGCAACATACTCCATATGCATTCAAGCAAAGTCAGTGCCAGAATGATATTGATAATCCGGTAATGCTTTAAGTAGAATTTCTGTATCAGAAGCCCAGCACCGATCCAAGTTGAAGTTGCAATCGTCCCGATTGTTGCGATCAGAAGTTCAAACCCGATCAGAGTCCACAATGCTATATATTAAAAGATAAACTCTACTCATGTTCTTTCACATACTGTATAAACTCAGGTGTTTTAGACCAATATTTAATGCCCCAGTTTTCAAAATTCCATTCATCCATATATTGGTTGCATTCA
>Ga0256407_10013225_pt1 | contig 11061 bp, 12 predicted proteins | sample RumenRJG_04DNA_FD_193489 | JGI IMG/M metagenome (GOLD analysis project Ga0256407, IMG submission 193489) | Bovine rumen microbial communities from Lethbridge, Alberta, Canada - RJG_04 | ecosystem: Host-associated > Mammals > Digestive system > Stomach > Rumen | place: Canada: Alberta... | reverse complement strand
GGCCAGACGGGTGACGATGAACGCCTTCTTGCTGGCGTGCACAGCTGCCGGCGACTGGTAATAGAAGCCAATGAGCAGGTAGGACGACAAGCCCACCATCTCAAAGAAGATGAATATCTGGAACAGATTGGTGGCCACGACCAGGCCCAACATCGAGAAGGTGAACAGAGCCAGGAAAGCATAGTAGCGCTGGAATCCCTTCTCGGCATGGCCATGGTGGTCGCACATGTAGCCCAAGCTGTAGAGGTGCACCATGAGCGACACGGTGGTGATGACAATCAGCATCATCGCCGCTATCGGGTCGAGCATGATGCCCATGCGCACGACCAGCGTCTGTGTGAACGAGAGCCAGTCGGGGTTGCACACGACCACAGCCTGGCGCACACCGTCGGCCATCTGTCCCTGGTCGCTCCCGAAGAAGTAGGTCAGCGCCACACCGTAAGCCAAAATTGTGGTGATGAGCATGCCTATCACGCCCAGCACACCAGTGAGTTTCTTGTCCATCTTCACACCCGCCAGTCCCAGGAAGAAGAACATCAGCAGGGGGATGGCAACGACTGCAATAGTATAACTTAAAGGCATAATCGTTTAGAATTTCAGTTTAGTGAGTTGGTTAATGTCAACCTTGCGGGCCACACGGAACACATTGATGATGATGGCCAAGGCCAGAGCCGTCTCGGCGGCGGCGATGCCAATGGCAAACAGTGTGAAGAACATGCCATCGAGCTGTCCGGGGAACAAGTAACGGTTGAACACGACAAAGTTGATGTCGACCGAGTTGAGCATCAGCTCGAGCGAAATCATGATGGCGATCATGTTCTTGCGCGTCAGAAAGCCATACACGCCACAGCCGAACATAACCAGGCTGGGCACCAGATACATGAGTAAAGTGAGATTCATAGTCTGTTTTCCTCCTTTCTTGGTTAACGACGGCGAGCAATCACAACCCCACCGATGATGCATGCCAGCAGCAGAACACTGATGGCCTCGAACGGCAATAGATAGCCCAGCTTGTCAGTACTGAGCAGAAAACGGCCAATGGTGTCGATAGTCACCGCATCGGCCGGAATCTCGGCCAGCTGACGGCCGCAGAAGTTGGCATACGAGAACAAGCCGAAGCCACACACAGCCACAGCCAGCAGTGCTGCGACAGCCCCGAGCACGCGGCGTGTCGACTCGACTTGCTGCGCGTCCTTGCCAGGCTGATGTGTGAGCAAGATGGCAAACACAAACAGCACGACGATGCCTCCTGCATAGACCGCTATCTGCACCGCTCCCAGAAAGGCGTAGTCCATCTGGAAATAGATGACCGCCGTGGCAAAGAGCACAAACAGCAGATAGGTGGCCGAGCGCAGAATCTGGCGCGTGGTGACAGTCAGCACCGAGCACACGATGATGACCAGTGCCACCACAAAGTAAAGGATGAGATTTCCTACTGATTCCATTTGTTATTCTTGTTTTGCGTTGTTTTCTTCGTTCTTGGGCGCAGCAGCCTGAGTGGCCTCACCGTCCTGAGCGGGTTGGGCAGTCTTGGCCTGGGCGACAGGGGCTGCAGGAGCAACGGGTTCGTCCTTTTCGGGCAGGTAGTTGAGCTGCTTGACCAGAGCCTCACGACGGAACACAGCCTGTTCGAAGTCGTTGGAGAACTCCAGCGCATGTGTGGGACACGTGGTGACGCACAGGTCGCAGAATGTGCAGCTGCCCAAGTCGTAGATATACTTGTCGAGCTTCTGCTTCTTCTTGCCATTGGGCAGGTCGACCATGCGAGTGTCGATGTGTATTGTTCCGTTGGGGCAATTGCGCTCGCACGTGCGGCAAGCGATGCACTTGTGGTTGCCATTCTCATCATAGACAAGCGTGAGCGTGGCCCGGAACCGTTCTGGTATCTTCAGTGTAGCCCGATTCTCGGGGTACTGTTCAGTGACTTTGGGGGTTACCAGTTCTCGACCGGTGACCTCCATACCCTTTATCAGGCTATGAATGCCTTTGAAAAGAGAAACGAAATAATCCTTGATGCTCATTTCTTCTAATTTTTTTACGTTTAGCCCTGCCAGGCAGGTCGTGCCGTGACACGACCTGCACTGCAAGACTCACTAACATATTATCGTTGCACCTGCCCACCGATGATGTCTAGCAGCTCGGTGGTGATGCTCTGCTGGCGCAACTTGTTGTACTCCAGGTTCAGCGCATCGAGTAGCTCCTTGGCGTTGTCGCTGGCCGTCTGCATGGCCATCACACGCGCCGCCTGCTCGCTGGCCGCACTCTCGGTGTAGACCTCCTGCATCACGGCCCTCAGATGCAGCGGCAACACACTGTTAAAGATGGTGTTGGCATCTGGCTCGAACAGGCACGGCTGAGCAGCGGTCTTTGCGTCCATCTGCTGCGCTATTGCCTGATAGCTCACCGGCAACAGTGTCTCGCGTGTGAACGTCTGCCGACTCGTGCTCTTGAAGTGCATGTACAGCACCTCGACACGGTCAAACGTGCCCGTGAGGAATTTCTCCCTCAGGTGGGCGGTCAACTCGTTGAGTTCGTCACCGGTGCTGCGCGTGTTGAGGCTGGTGCGCTCGACATCGACCCCCTGTCCGGAAATCTTGAGGGCAGCCTTTGTCAACTTCTTGCCCACAGGGATAACCGTGACGCGCAACTCGCGCCCATACTGCTCACGCGCCTGATTGATGGTGGCCAGCAGGTGCTTGAACAAGTTGATGTTGAACGCACCGCACAAGCCGTCATCACTGCCGAAGGCCACCAACGCCAAGTGTCGCACATCACGCTCAACGATGAGCGGCGATGAGAACTCCTGGTCGGTGACAAGCAGGTGGCTGATGACATGCTGCACCATGGCTCGATAGGGCGACAGGCGCTGCAATTGAGAGGTTGCCTTGCGCATCTTGGCCGACGAGATCATCTTCATGGCACTCGTGGTCTTCTGCGTCGAGGCGACCGAGCCAATGCGGCTTTTTAATTCACGTAAAGTTGCCACTTATTCTTAATGAATAACGAATTATGAATTATGAGTTGCGAGTTGCGTCGTTAGCCGATGGTAACGGCTCCACTACCCGACTACTCAGATATTACTTCTCATATTTGCCGGCAATCTCCTGTGCAGCGTTCTTGAGCTTGGCCGTGACCTCATCATCAATCTTGCCACTGCGCAAGACATCAAGCACATCGGCCTGATGCTTGGCCCGCAGATACTGGATGAAGAGCTTCTCAAACTCAGGCACATGGTCGACCGGCACTCGCTGCAACAGTCCATTCACACCGCAGAAGATGATGGCCACCTGCTCTTCGACGGCCATTGGCTCATACTGCGGCTGGACAAGCAGTCGCTCGTTCTTGCGACCGGTGTCGATGGTGCGTGCGGTCACCGGGTCGATGTCGCCACCGAACTTGGTGAACGCCTCAAGTTCACGGTACTGGGCCTGGGCAATCTTGAGCGTACCGGCCACCTTCTTCATGCACTTGATTTGGGCATTACCACCCACACGGCTCACCGAGATACCCACGTTGACGGCCGGGCGGATGCCGGCATTGAACAGTGCCGTCTCGAGATAAATCTGTCCGTCGGTGATTGAGATGACATTGGTGGGAATGTAGGCACTCACGTCGCCTGCTTGCGTCTCGATGATGGGCAGTGCTGTGAGCGAGCCTCCACCCTTGACCATGGGCTTGAGCACCTCCGGCAGGTCGTTCATCACCGATGCCACCGCCTGGTTCTCATTGATCTTGGCAGCACGCTCCAGCAGACGGCTGTGCAGATAGAAGATGTCGCCTGGATATGCCTCTCGTCCCGATGGGCGCTTGAGGATGAGCGAAATCTCGCGATAGGCCACCGCATGCTTCGAGAGGTCGTCATAGATGACCAGCGCGTCACGCCCAGTGTCGCGGAAATACTCGCCGATGGCTGCGCCGGCAAAGGGGGCATAGTAGCGCATCGAGGCCGAGTCGGCAGCAGTTGCCGCCACCACCACGGTATAGTCCATGGCGTTATGCTCCTTGAGGGTGTTGACCAGTGCGGCCACAGTGGATGCCTTCTGGCCGATGGCCACATAGATGCAATAGACCGGCTTACCGGCATCATAGTTCTGCCGCTGATTGATGATGGTGTCGACAGCGATGGCAGTCTTGCCAATCTGTCGGTCGCCGATGATGAGCTCGCGCTGACCACGTCCGATGGGAATCATCGAGTCGATGGCCTTGAGCCCGGTCTGGAGCGGCTGGTTGACCGGCTGGCGGAAGATGACACCCGGAGCCTTGCGCTCGAGCGGCAGACGGATGCGCTCGCCGTCGATGTTGCCACGTCCGTCGATGGGCTCGGCCAGGACATTGATGACACGTCCCAGCAAGCCTTCACCGACCTGGATTGAGGCAATCTCGCCGGTGCGGGTCACCTTCATGTTCTCGCTGATGGAGTCGACCTCGTTGAGCAGGATGACACCCACGTCACTCTCCTCAAGGTTCATGGCGACACCGGTGACACCGTTCTCGAACTTGACCAGCTCGTTGGCCTCGACATTGCTCAGGCCATAGACGTGTGCCACACCGTCGCCCACCTCCAGCACCGTACCGACCTCCTCGAACGATACATTGCGCTCAATGTCGCTCAGTTGTTGTTTCAGTATGTCGGATATTTCGCTTGGGTTAATCATTTGAATTAACTTAAAAGTTTTAAACGCAATTTTTTCAATTCATTTTTGACCGACGCGTCGAGCAGGACATCCCCCACCTTGACTGTGAAGCCTCCGATGAGCTCGGGGTCGATGGCCGTCTCCACCTCCAGCGTGATGCCGGGCTTGAGCTTGCGCACGATGTCGACAATGCCCTGTAGCTGCTCCTGTGGCAGCTCGGATGCCATTGTGATATCGACCTGGGCGATGTCGTGGTCGTCGCGATACAGTTCCACGTAGGCCAACGCAATCTTGCGCAGATATTCGGCACGGTTGTTGCGGATGACCAACAGCATGAACTTGTCAAGCGAACTGCCGGGCTTTGCCCCCAACAGCTGCATCATCACTCTCCCCTTGTCCTGCTCGGGCACCTTGGGGTTGGTGAGCACGCGCTTGACTTCGTCCAAGCCTCTGAACCCACGGCTGAGCGGCTTGAGCAGCTCATAGATCTCTTGCGAGTCGCCATTCTCGATGGCCAGCTTGTACAGGGCCTTGGCATAGCGCTTGGGAATGAGTCCGTCATTCATATTCCGTTAGTTTTTTGTCTCGACCTCGTTGAGATACTTGTCAACCAACTCTCGCTGTGCCTGGTCGCTTGAGACATTCTTGCGCAGCACCTTCTCGGCAATCTGGAGCGCAATTTCGCCCACCTCGCGGCGTATCTGCTTCTCGCTCTCCTTCTTGGCCTGCTCAATCGACACCAGCGCGGCATCCGAAACTTTCTTGGCTTCGACAACAGCCTCACCACGCGCGTCCTCGATAATCTGGTTGCGCATCTTGGCTGCATCGCGAAGTATATCGGCCTGCTGCTGGCGTGCCTCGGCCAGGAGGCTCTCGGCCTGGGCCTTGGCATTGTCTAACTGCGCCTTGGACTCCTGTGCGTAGGCCACACCCTTGTCAATGAGGTCGGCACGTTCCTCCATGCTGCGTATGATGAAAGGCCATGCCCACTTGGCAAGGATGCAGTACAGGCACAGGAATGCCACGAACATCCAGAACACCAGGCCAAATTCAGGCGTGAAAAGTTCCATTGTCCAGTTGAGTTATTATTGGATAAAGATGGCAAGGAAGCAAACAATCAGCGCCACAAATGCGACACCCTCGATCAGAGCGGCAATCACAATCATGTTGCTACGGATGTCGTTGGTCGACTCGGGCTGACGGGCAATCGCCTCCATGGCCGATCCACCAATCTTACCAATACCAATACCTGCTGCGATGGCAGCAATACCAGCACCCAGGGCTGCGCCCATGTTTGCCATAGCATCTGCTAAAAACATTCCTAACATAGTCTAAAGATTTTAAAATTATTGTTTTATTATTATTTCTTAATTATGAGTCAGGCTTCGTGACCATGAGGCTCGACCAGCGCCATGGAGATGAAGATGGTCGACAAGATGGTGAAAACGTAAGCCTGGATGAAGCTCACCAGCGTGTCAAGTGCCAGCATGAACAGCGCGAACGCCAGCGAGAACACCGTTGTCGCACCACCCACTGCGGCCCCAAACATGCCAGAGAAGATAAAGATGAGGAGCATGAGCACCAGCACCACCATGTGGCCACCCATCATGTTGGCAAACAGACGCACCATCAGTGCGACGGGCTTGGTGAACATGCCCAATATTTCGATGAAAGGCATCATCGGCACCGGGCATTTCAGCCCCAGTGGCACATCGGGCCACAGGATTTCCTTCCAGTACTCGCGCGTGCCCGACAGGTTGATGACAAAGAATGTGATCACTGCCAGCACCATCGTCACGGCCAGGTTGCCGGTCAGGTTGGCGCCGCCGGGGAAGATCACCATCAGCCCCATCAGGTTCATCGTCAGGATAAAGAAGAACACGGTCAACAGATAGGGTGCATACTTGGGTGAATGCTTGCCCAGAATGGGGCGGATGGTGTCGGTGTAGACATAGTCAACAACAAGCTCAAGCAAGGCTGTGCCGCGGCGCGGCGCCTTCATGCCATGCTTGCGATACCAGTTGCGCACACTGAACACCATGGCAATCACCAGCAGGGCGCACACCACGATGGCGGCCACATTCTTGGTGATGGACAAGTCGAGCGGACGCGACACCGAGCCGTCGGCATGCACCTGCACGAGCTTGCCGTTATACTGCTCGCCATGGTTGATGCGCAGCCCCTCGTAGGTCTCGCCACCGGTGACACGGCAGCTCATGAAGCAGTGCCAGCCATCATCGGCCTTGGCGATGATGGGCAGCGGGATGCGCACATCGTGAGCAAACGGAATCTCCCACCCGTAGGCATCACCCAGGTGCTCATAGATGATTTCCTTGGGGTTGACCTCGGTGGTGCCGTGATGGTGCTGGGCAGCGCGCATATAGCCGTAGGCGGCCAGCGCGATGAGCACCAGGGCGATGATTGCGGTAATTGCTTTCTTCATATCAATACATGCACACACTCACCACATTGTTCTTGATATCGGCCACACCACCATGGATGGCTCGCGCCTGAGTCTCGCCAGTGTCAGTGACATAAGTCACCTGCCCTGCGGCCAGTGCGGCAATCAGCGCGGCATGGTTGTTGAGCACCTGGAACTTGCCCATGGCACCTGGCAGGGTCACCGAAGTCACCTCGCCCTCAAACTCAATCTGTTGAGCCGATATAATCTTGAGTGTCATTTTGTTAATCAATTAATGCACAATGCACTATGAACAATTATTGCATAATCGAAGATTCGAAAATTCGCGATAAAATCTCGTGGATGTCAGGCTTGAGCAGCCTCGGCGAGCAGCTTCTTGCCCTTGGCAATGGCTTCATCGATGGTGCCAACGCTCAAGAAAGCCTGTTCTGGCAAGTCATCGACCTCGCCGTCCAGAATCATCTTGAAGCCACGGATGGTCTCGGCCAGCGGAACCATCACACCCGGCAGTCCGGTGAACTGCTCGGCCACAAAGAAGGGCTGCGACAAGAAGCGCTGCGCGCGACGTGCCCGCGACACGACCAGCTTGTCCTCGTCGCTGAGCTCGTCCACGCCCAGGATGGCGATGATGTCCTGCAGCTCATTGTACTTCTGCAGCAGGTGAATCACGCGCTGGGCCACATCGTAGTGCTCCTGACCGATGATGTGCGGGTCCATGATGCGCGATGTCGAGGCCAGCGGGTCGACGGCCGGATAGATACCCAGCTCGGCAATCTTGCGGCTCAACACACACGTAGCGTCCAGGAAGTTGAACGTCGTGGCCGGTGCCGGGTCGGTCAAGTCGTCGGCGGGCACATACACAGCCTGCACCGATGTGATTGAGCCACTCTTAGTCGACGTGATGCGCTCCTGCAGCTTACCCATCTCACTGGCCAACGTGGGCTGGTAGCCCACAGCACTGGGCATGCGGCCCAACAGTGCCGACACCTCGCTACCGGCCTGGGTGAATCGGAAGATGTTATCCATAAACAACAGGATGTCCTTGCCACCACCGTCCTGGTCGCGGAACTGCTCGGCCACGGTCAGCCCCGACAGGGCCACACGCAGACGCGCACCGGGCGGCTCATTCATCTGGCCGAACACCAGCGTTGCCTGCGAGTCGGCCACGGCCTTCATGTCCACGTCGTTGAGATTCCACTCGCCATTAGCCATGCCTTCCTTGAACTTGTCACCATACTTGATGACACCGCTCTCAATCATCTCGCGCAGCAGGTCGTTGCCCTCGCGTGTGCGTTCACCCACACCGGTGAACACAGAGAAGCCGTTGTGCCCGTGGGCGATGTTGTGAATCAGCTCCATGATGAGCACGGTCTTGCCCACACCGGCACCACCGAACAGACCAATCTTGCCACCCTTGCTGAACGGCTCAATCAGGTCGATGACCTTGATGCCGGTGTACAGGATTTCCTGCGTGATGGACAGGTCGGCAAAGTCGGGAGCCGGCTGATGGATGGCTCGGCGCGCCGACTCCTGCAGAGGCTTCAGGTGGTCGATAGGCTGGCCGATGACATTAAGCAGACGCCCCTTGACCTGGTCGCCAGTAGGCACTGAGATGGGTCGGCCCAGATTAGTGACACGTGTGCCACGTTTCAAGCCATCGGTGCTGTCCATGGCCACGCAACGCACGGTGTTCTCACCGATGTGCTGCTCGACCTCGAGGATGAGCGGCGTGCCGTCAGGACGCTCCACTCTCAATGCAGTGTAGATGGGCGGACGGCTCACCTCGCCCTCAAAGGAGATATCCACCACAGGACCAATGACCTGTGTTATTTTCCCATAATTATCAGTCATATATTCGTTTAGTGTTTAGAGTTTCGAGTTTTCGAGTTTCGAGTTTCCCGCTTTCGCTCTTCTTGCTTCTATCAGAATCAGAAGTGCCAGCCTTGAGTGACCACGATGGCCATCACCACCAGATTGACCAGGCCCATGGGCATGAGGTAGCGCCACTCGAGAGCCAGCATCTGGTCGATGCGCACGCGCGGGAACGACCATCGAATCCACATGAAGATGAACGTCATGAAGAACGCCTTGCCCAGGAACCACAGTGTGCTGGGGATGTAGTCCATCACTGTGTTGAAGCCGTCCCAGCCGGGTATGTGCAACGGCATCCATCCGCCCAGGAAGAGCAGCGCGGCAATGCCACTGACCACAAACAGGTTGAGATACTCGGCCAGATAGAACAGGCCATAGTGGATACCCGAGTACTCGGTGTGGTAGCCGGCCGTCAGCTCATGCTCGGCTTCGGGCAGGTCAAACGGGCCACGGTTGTTCTCGGCGTTGGCTGCGACAATGTAGATAATGAAAGCGATGATGGCAGGCAGATGGCCCTTGAAGAGGAACCAGCCGTCCTGCTGTGCCTCGACGATGCCCGTGATGCTCATTGTGCCCGCCAGACACACCATCGTGAGCACCGAGATGCCCACCGACAGCTCGTAACTGATCATCTGCGCGCCCGAGCGCATAGCACCGATCAGCGTATACTTGCTGTTGCTCGACCATCCGGCCAGCAGAATGCCCAGCACACCAATCGACGACACGGCGATGATAAAGAACGCACCGATGTTGAAATCGATGAACTGCAGCCCCTTGCCCCATGGCAGACAGGCGAAGGTAAGCACCGAGGCCATCACCACCAGGAAGGGGGCGAGGAAAAACAGGAACTTATCGGTGTGCCACAGCGTGATGATCTCCTTGGTCAGAATCTTGAACACATCGGCAAAAATCTGGAGCGAGCCCCAGGGTCCCACACGGATGGGACCGCGTCGACACTGAATCCATCCGCACACCCAACGCTCATACATGATATAAATCATGGCCAGCACCGAGTAGGCCAGCAGCAGAAACACCGCCACCAGTACACACTCGACAGTGGTCGTGAGCCATGCCGGCATCCAGCTCAGCAACAACTCATGGAGCCAATTGGTGACTGTTGTGAAGTCAAACATATCTTTTTTGAATTGAGAGTTGTAAAATTGAGAATTGAGAATTATCGGTCGATGTCGGGGATGACATAGTCAATCGAAGCCGTGATGGTGATCAGGTCGGCAATCATGTTGTCGCGGCAAGTGAGGTCGACCACGCCGATGAGGTTGAAGCACGGCGACTGAAAGTGCAGTCGGTAGGGCTTCTGGAACGGCTTGGGGTCTCCATCGCTCTCCAGGTAGACGCCGAACGCTCCACGGCTGGCCTCGACCTGCTGATACCAGTGTCCGGCGGGCAGCTTGATCATCTTGGGCACCTTGTCGGCGACATACTCATTGCCCTCGCACTGCTCGAACTTGTCGCATGCCTGACGCAGAATCTTGATGCTCTGCACCATCTCGTCCATGCGCACCATGTAGCGCGCCATCGAGTCGCCCTCGGTGCGGATGACCTCGTCGAAGTCAAACTCGTTGTAGAGCGAGTAAGGATGCGTCTTGCGCACGTCGCAGTGCACGCCACTGGCACGACCGCTGGGGCCGGTGATGCAATAATTGATGGCATCCTCCTTGCCCAGAATGCCCACACCCACCATGCGGTTGCGGGCAATCACATTGCCAGTGAACAGCTGGTGATACTCCTTGAGATTCTTCTCAATCACATCGCAGGCATGGCGCACATCCTTGACAAAGTCGGGATGCACATCGGCCACCACGCCACCGATGGTGCTATAGCTCATCGACATGCGCGCCCCGCACGTGCGGTCGAAGATGTCATAGATGAGCTCGCGCTCGCGGAAGCCGTAGAAGAATGCCGTCGTGGCGCCCTGGTCCATCGTCAAGCAACCGTAGCTCAACAGGTGCGACGACAAGCGCATCAGCTCGTCCATCATCAGGCGGATGAGCTCGGCGCGGCGCGGCACCTCAATGCCCAGGGCCTTCTCGATGCACATGCACAGACAGTGGCGGTTGATGTGTGCGGCCATGTAGTCCATGCGCTCGGTGTAGAGCAGCGGCTGGGGGTAGG
>Ga0256407_10013224_pt1 | contig 11062 bp, 7 predicted proteins | sample RumenRJG_04DNA_FD_193489 | JGI IMG/M metagenome (GOLD analysis project Ga0256407, IMG submission 193489) | Bovine rumen microbial communities from Lethbridge, Alberta, Canada - RJG_04 | ecosystem: Host-associated > Mammals > Digestive system > Stomach > Rumen | place: Canada: Alberta | collected... | reverse complement strand
AAGAATTAAAACCAAATACTGTTAATTCTAAGGAAGAGGTAGCTAATTTATTTAAAAAGGAAGAAGAAAAAAAGGAAGATAAAACTAGAGAAGTATTACAATTGCAACATACTATAACTGTAGAAGATGAACATTACGAATTTCCATCAGTCCAACTATTACAAGAAGGAGAGACAATTGGCATTAAAGGAGGGAAAAAAGCAATTACTGATAATGCAACTAAATTACAAAGAACTCTTCATAGTTTTGGAGTATCTGCAAAAGTAGAAAACGTATCAGTAGGTCCATCGATTACTCGATATGAATTAAAACCAGCAGAAGGAGTTCGTGTTAGTAAAATTGCTAATCTTGCAGATGATATTGCATTAAATTTGGCTGCAGAATCTATTAGAATAGAAGCTCCAATTCCGGGGAAACAAGCAGTTGGAATTGAAATTCCTAATAAAGAAAATCAGATAGTTCATCTTAGAGATATTATCGAATCTGAAAAATTTATGAAACACAATTCTAAGTTAGCATTTGCTCTAGGAAAAGACGTTGCAGGAGAAGAAATAGTAACTGATATTGCAAAAATGCCACATGTATTAATTGCAGGTAGTACTGGATCAGGAAAGAGTGTATGTATTAACACATTAATTTCTAGCATTATTTATAAAGCAAAGCCAAGCGAGGTAAAACTTGTTATGGTTGATCCAAAAGTAGTAGAATTATCAGTTTACAATGGAATTCCACATCTGCTTATACCAGTTGTAACAGATCCTAAAAAAGCAGCAGGTGCTTTAGCATGGGCAGTTCAAGAAATGGTAAATAGATATAGTTTATTTGCAGAAAAAGGAGTTAGAGATATTAAAGGATATAATGAGGCTTTAGGAAGAGAAGGAGAAGCAGAGAAACTTCCACAGATTGTTATTATTATAGATGAATTAGCAGATTTAATGATGGTATCTCCAAAAGATGTAGAGGATTCAATTTGTAGATTAGCTCAAATGGCAAGAGCTGCGGGAATGCATTTAGTTATTGCAACACAACGACCATCTGTTGATGTTATTACTGGAATTATTAAGGCAAATATTCCATCTAGAATTGCATTTGCAGTATCATCTCAAGTGGATTCTAGGACAATTTTAGATATGGTAGGAGCAGAAAAATTACTTGGTAAAGGTGATATGTTATTTTATCCATCAGGTGCTTCAAAACCGACAAGAATACAAGGGGCTTTTATTTCAGATAAGGAAGTAGAGAGAATAGTTGATTTCTTAAAATCAAATGGAGAAGTTACATATAATGAGGATGTATTAGAAAAAATAGAAAAAGCAAATAGTACAGATAAAGAAATTGATCAAAAAGACCAAGATGATGATACAGATCCATTTTTAATGGATGCAATAGAGACAGTTATAGAAACAGGACAGGCATCAACATCGTTTATTCAAAGAAGATTTAAAGTTGGATATGCTAGAGCAGGAAGAATTATCGATCAAATGGAAGATAGGGGAATTATTTCTGGATATGAAGGAAGTAAGCCAAGACAGGTATTAATGACAAAGGAACGTTGGGCAGAATTAAAAATGACACCATCAGAGAATAATGCAGAAGAAGTAAGTGCAAATAATACATAAGAGGTATTGAATAAAATGAAAAATGACATTTTTTCTAAAATAAATAAAAATGATTATAATAACCAATTAGAAGAAATATTAGAGAAAAAAGATTTTTCGAAAGATGTAAAAAATCTTCTTTTAAGTATGTTATATAAGGTTGAGATGTCTTATTCGGATTATTTAACAGTAAAAAGAAATGTAAAAAATAAATCAGAGTTTATATATGATATATTAGAAAAAATAAAATCTTGTGAACATATTATATTAATAAAACCACAATCACAAGAAAGCGAAGAATTAGAGAAAAAACATAGTAGTTTTATTATAGAAGAAGATAAAAAAACGATAAAGGTTTATCCTAATGAAAAATCTATTTTATATGCTATTAATGCTTTCAATAATACAAGAATTTATATTCCAGAAAAATATGATTACTTAAGAATTGCATTTCCAAATTTAATAAATGATGGAAGAGCAATTAATAATGTAGAAATTATACGTGACTTTAATGCATGGTCATGGAATATATCTCTAGATGAAATTGGTAATATTAAGTGTAACTTGATTTACCAGATTCTCCAGATTATGATAGGAGAAAAAAATCTAGAAAATTTGTATATTAATAAAAAAAATAATGATTATTTAACTAGTTTAGAAGATGAATTAAAACAATTATATAGCAAAAATATAGTAGATAAATTTTTAAAACTTATGTACGAAATTTCTATTTTGCTATGTGTAAATAATAATTCAATAGAAAAAAAGAGGTTAATAGAAGAAAAGCAAACAATTCAAAATGAATTAAACTATATGGAAGATAAAAAAAAGTATTTATTGGATTTAACAAATGAGAAAAAAAGAGTAAATAAACAAATTAAACAGATAGATAAAATGTTAAATGATAAAAAAAAGCTAGAAGAGGAATTTGAAAAGCGAAATTTAGAATTATTTGATGAAAGTAAAATATTTAGCTTGTTCCAATTATCTAAAATACTTATAAAAGAAAGAAAAAGAAATTTAAATAAAATAGAGGATATTAATAATTATTTAGAACCGAAGAACTATATAAAATACAAGCAAAAAAAGGAAAGAGATTTTGAAATACTTAAAGATATAGAAAAAAATGGTGCTATTGAGGAGAAAGTTAATAAACTACAAAAAATATTTATTAAATGTTTTGAAGAACAGATTATACAAGCAGAAGAAAAAAAAGAAATTATTAATTTAGTATATTTATTTAGATATTATATGTGGATACCATATGATGAAAAGAATAAGATAAAGGAAGTAAAAGAATTAAAGAAATATTGCGATGAGGTAAAAGAAATCTTAATAAAAAAAATGTATGAGTTAAAAGTTATAAATAAGATTTCATCAGATATAGAATTAAATATAGAAATTTTTAAATTTTTATTTGAAACAAAAATGATAGTACTAGAGAATATAGTATTTGAAATAAAAAAACAAGAAGAAAAAATACAAGTTAATATAATGGATATAGATGCTATAGAGGAGAAGTTCTATTTGTCAAATAAAAAAGTAGAAGGAAAGAAAATTAAATATAATAAAAAAATAAAGCTATTTAACTAAAGGAGGAGTATATGAAGGTAACATTTTTAGGTGCTACAAAAATGGTAACAGGATCAAATTTTTTAGTAGAAGGTGCAGGAAAAAAGTTTCTTATTGATTGTGGAATGTATCAAGGCCAAGTAAAAATAGAAGAAAAGAATAATGATGAATTTGATTTTGATGTTAATGATATAGATTTTGTATTATTGACACATGCTCATATTGATCATTCTGGAAGAATTCCAAAATTATATAAAGAAGGATATAGAAATCCTATTTATGCTATAAAAGCAACATGTGATTTGTGTTCTATAATGTTGCCAGATAGTGGGCATATTCAAGAAATGGAATCTAATTGGAAAAATAAAAAAAGATTAAGAAGTGGAGAAAAACCAATTATACCAATTTATACAGCGAATGAAGCATTACAATCTATTAAATTGTTTCATCCTGTTTCTTATGATGAAATTATACAAATTGACGAAAATATAGAAGTTAGATTTAATGATGCAGGACATATGTTAGGATCAGCTATTATAGAAATATGGATAAAAGAAGATGGAGAAAAGAAGAAAATAGTATTTACTGGTGATTTAGGTAATAATGATATTCCACTTTTAAGTTCACCAACAATGATAGAAAGTACGGATTATCTTGTTATGGAATCGACCTATGGAAGTAGATTACATATAAGAAATGAAAATAAGGCAGAGTTATTTTTGGATATTGTGTATGAAACAATTAAAAAGGGAGGTAATGTTATTATTCCATCTTTTGCAGTAGGTAGGACACAAGAAATTCTTTATGAATTAAATAATATAAAAGAAAAAAGAAATGACGAAGAATTTATAAAAAAATATCAAGTATTAATGAATACTCCTGTTTTTGTAGATAGTCCTCTTGCTATTTCAGCAACAGAAATTTTTAAAAAAAATGAAGAATTATTTGATGATGAAACAAAGGGAAAAATAGAAAGTGGAGATAATCCATTAGAGTTTCCAGGATTAAGTTTTACAAGGACTCCAGAAGAATCTATGGCTTTAAATGAAAGTAAAAATCCTTCTATAATTATCTCAGCTAGTGGTATGTGTGAAATAGGTCGAATAAAACATCATTTAAAACATAATATTTGGAATCCTATAAATACTATTTTATTTGTAGGATATCAAGCACCAGGAACATTAGGAAGAAAAATTGTTGATGGAGCTAAAACAATAAAGCTATTTGGAGATGAAGTAGCAGTAAATGCTAGAATTGAATATATAGAAGGGTATTCGGGACATGCTGACCAGGAATGGCTATTAAACTTTATTTATTCTTTTTATACAAAACCAAAATATATTTTTTTGGTACATGGAGAAGAAGAAAGCCAAATTGTTTTAAAACAAAAAATTTTAGAAAATACGAGCATACCAGTTATTATACCAGAATATGGAGAAACTTATGAAATAAATGAAAAATTGAAATTATCAAGTAAAATAGATATGACTAATAAATATAAACCACTTAGATTAGAGTTACTTGAAAGAATGGAAACATTAAAAGAAGAAGTAGAAGAAATGGCATATATAGTAAAAAAAGAAAAATTATCAGAAGATACTAATGATAATGAATTAATACAGTTAAATCAAAAAATAAAAGAATTAGAGAAAATGATTGTAAATATTATTGAATGAAGTGGAGAGAGATATGGGAGAGAAATATTTTAATGATGCAGTAATTGGAAATAAAAATATTAGATCTAGTTATTCTAAAAAGGGAGAATTACTTAGGATGTACTATGGTTCTCCAGATTATAAGCAATATATTGAATATATGGATATAGGGATAAAAATTAATGATTCAAATTTAATACATTTACATCAAGATATTAATAATATTTATAATCAGTATTATACTGAAGATACCAATATTTTAAATACAGAAATTAAAAATACATATTTTAATTTAAGGATTTTACAAACAGATTTTGTACCAATTAAAAAGGATGTTTTAATAAAAAGGTACAAATTCTTAAATGAAAATAATATAGATTTAGATGTACATTTTCTTATTCATTCTAAATTATTATCTAACGAGAACGATTTTGTCGGAGGAAAAGTAATAAATAGTGGGTTAATGCAATACAACCATTCATTTGCTTTTTGTACATTTTCTCAAAATGTGCCAGTAGAAAGTCATCAATTAAATGACTGTGATTCTAATATAGAAAGTGGAACTATACAAGATAAAGATTATATTGGTATGTCTTCAGATTCTAGTATTAGTTATCATATAGGAGTATTAAAACCATTGCAAGAAGCTATATTAGAAATAATGTTATATATAAAAGAAGAAAATTTTACGGAAGATTCAGTATTAGAAGATATAAAACTATTACAAAAGTTAGATATAAAAAAAGAATTGCAAGATACTAAAAATTATTGGAGAAAATATATCAAAGATCATGAAAAAATAAATTTAAATAAGAATACAGATTTTGAAATAAAAATAAAAGATATATATCATAGAACAATTTTGTTGTATCCATTGTTAACTAATCAGGAAACAGGAGGAATTGCTGCAGCTATAGAAGTAGACGAAAAACGAACTCAATGTGGTAGATATTCATATTGTTGGCCTAGAGATGCAGTATTTATTGCAAAAGCTATGGATATTTTAAATATGAGTAAAGAAACAGAAAAATTTTATAAGATATTTTGCAAACAAACTCAAAGCAAAAATGGTATGTGGGAACAGAGATTTTATACAGATGGAAAGCTTGCACCATGTTGGGGATATCAAATTGATGAAACAGCTAGCGTTGTTTATGGAGTATATGATCATTATAATAGGACAAAAGATACTAAATTTTTAAAAGATAATTTAAAAATGTTAGAAAATGCAATCAATTATTTAGAGAAATACATTGCAGGTATTATAACTGAAAAATATGATTTTCATGTTAGTTATGATTTATGGGAAATGAATGAAGGAATTCATTTATATTCTTTAGCAAGTATTTATGCAGCATTTGAAGCAATGATACAAATATATGATATATTAGATACAAATATAAAAGAAAATAGATTAAAAAGAGAGCAGGTTCTAAAACAAAAAACAAATTTGAAGCAATATTTATTATTACTAAAAGAATATGTATTAAATCATTTTTATAATGATAATACAAAAAGTTTAAAGCGAAACTTAAAAGATGAATTAATGGATATAAGTATATTGGGTTCAGTAATTCCATTTAAAATGTTTACAGTTAAGGAAAAGAAAATAATAAATACAATTGAAAAAATAAATTTAACACTAAGAACGTATACAGGGGGATATAAGAGATTTGAAGAAGATCATTATAGAGGAGGTAATCCATGGATTATTTCAACACTTTGGATGGCATTGTATTATTTAGAAAATAAACAAAAAAACAAAGCAAAAGAATGTTTAGAATTTGTAGTAAAAACAGCTACAGAACATGGATTTTTAGCTGAGCAGATAGATAATAACTCATTGAAGCCAAACTGGGTAATAGGACTCGGATGGTCACATGCAATGTTTATTATTGTGATTGATAAATTATTTGGAAATGATGATAAATAATATACTTATTGAGATAGGAGGAAATATGGCTAAAATAAAAACTGTATTCGTGTGTAGTAGTTGTGGATATGAAGCTATAAAATGGCTTGGTAAATGTCCAGGCTGTAATGAATGGAATACTTTTTATGAAGAAAAGATAAATTCCAATAATACTACTTCAAAATTAGATAAACCCAAAAGTATAAAACCAAAGTTATTAAAAGATGTAATAGGAAAAGAAGCTATTAGAACTTCAACAGGTTTTAGTGAATTAGATAGAGTTCTAGGTGGAGGAATTGTAGAAGGATCATTAATACTTCTTGGAGGTGAACCAGGAATTGGAAAATCTACTTTAATTCTTCAAATTTGTGATAAGATAAAAACTGATGGAAAAGTTCTATATGTATCAGGAGAAGAATCAGCAGAGCAAATTAAACTAAGAGCAGATAGATTAGAAATAAATAAGGATAATCTATTATTTCTTGGAGAAACAGATATAGATATAATAGAAAATGAAATAATAGAGTTAAATCCTAAGTTAGTAATAATAGATTCAATTCAGACAATGTATTCTAATGAAATAACTTCTACAGCAGGTAGTATAAGTCAAGTAAGAGAAATTACAGCAAGAATTATGAAACTTTGCAAAGCAAATGCTATTACAACTATTATTATTGGACATGTTACTAAAGAAGGAAATATTGCTGGACCAAGAGTACTAGAACATATGGTAGATACAGTTCTGTATTTGGAAGGAGAAAGATATTTTTCTTATAGAATTTTGAGAGGAGTAAAGAACCGTTTTGGATCTACCAATGAAATTGGAATGTTTGAAATGCAAAATGAAGGTATGGTAGAAATAACAAATCCTTCTTCAATTTTAATTTCAGAAAAAGATGAAGAACACGCAGGGTCTATTATAGTTGCAAGTTTAGAAGGAACAAGACCACTTTTAATAGAATTACAATCTTTAACTACTCAAAGTATTTTTAGTATGCCAAGAAGAACAGCAAATGGAATAGATTATAATCGCTTAACACTACTAATGGCTGTTCTAGAAAAAAAAGCGGGATTAATGTTAGGAAACCAAGATGTATATTTAAATGTAGTAAGTGGGATAAGAATTAATGAACCAGCTACCGATTTAGGAGTAATACTTTCAACTGCATCTAGTTTTAAAAACATACCAATTGAAAGAGATATTGTTGCTATTGGAGAGGTTGGATTAACTGGTGAAGTAAGAAGTGTTAATTTTATTGATAAAAGAATAAAAGAAGCTGAAAAATTAGGATTTAAAAAATGCATAATTCCAGAAAATAACAAAAAACTATTGAAAGATAATTATAAATTAGATATAATAGGCGTGAAAAATATTAATGATGCAATTAAGGCTGTTGGACTATAGTATTATTAGAAAGTGAAGTGATATCGCTTGAGATTAAATAAAGATGAATCAATTACAGATATACTAAAGCTAATTTCACCCGGTACAGAGATTAGGCAAGGTCTAGATAATATATTAAAAGCAAAAACAGGAGCTTTAATTGTAATTGGAGATTCAAAACAAGTTCTTGATATTGTTGATGGAGGATTCAATATTAATGAAGAATATACTGCATCAAAATTATATGAATTGGCTAAAATGGATGGTGCAATTATCTTAAGTAGTGATTTTAAAAAAATATTATATGCAAATGCTCAATTAATACCTTCTTCTGATATAGCAACTAAAGAAACAGGAACTAGACATAGAACTGCGGAGCGTACTGCTAAGCAAACAGGAGAATTAGTTATTAGTATTTCTCAAAGGAGAAACATTATTACAATTTTTAAAGGAAATATACGTTATATAATAGAAGATACTTCAAAAGTATTAACAAAAGCTAATCAAGCATTACAAACTGTTGAAAAATATAAAAAGGTATTTGATAGCAAATTAAGTATATTAAACGAATATGAATTTAACGATATTGTAACCTTGGACAATGTTATAACAGCAATACAGAGGGCAGAAAAAGTAATGAAGATTGTATCAGAAGTCCAAAGACAAATTTACGAATTAGGCAATGAAGGTATACTTGTTGAGATGCAATTAGAGGAGCTAGTAGGTGGACTTGAAAAAGAAGAATTATTAATTATTAAAGATTACATGGTTAAATCTAAAAATAGAACAGCTGAGACAGTATTAGAAGATATAATAAAACTAAATTTTGATGAATTAATATCACAGCAGAATATAGCAAAAATTTTAGGATATAGTAATTTTGATAATTATGATGAAATTGCAGTATTTACAAAGGGATACAGATTATTAAATAAAATTCCAAGAATGCCGAACAACATTGTAGAGAACTTAGTTAAATCTTTTAAATCTTTTCAACATATTTTAGCAGCTGATATTCCTGATTTGGATGAAGTAGATGGAATTGGAGAAGTTAGAGCGAAGACAATTAAACAGTCTTTAAAACGAATGCAAGAACAGTTCGTTTTTGATAATGTTATGTTATAATACAAAAGAATTATACGAGGAGGAAGAAAATGAAAACAAAAAATATTTTATTAATTATTGGAATTATTATAGTGATGGTGTTAATTGGATACTTAGTATATGGATATTATGAAAAATTAAAATATGATAATGTAGAAAATCCAACAGCTACTATTGAGGTACAAGATTTTGGCACAATAATATTAGAATTATATCCTGATATAGCTCCAAATACGGTTACTAATTTTATAGCTTTAGCTAATAATGGCTTTTATGATGGACTGACTTTTCATAGAATTTCAAAAGATTTTATGATACAAGGTGGAGATATTAAAGGAGATGGTTCTGGATCTCCAACTTTATCTGCAATAAATAAAAATATAGAGGAAGGTTCTTCAGAAGATAAAGAATATAATATTGAAGGTGAATTTATAGCAAATGGATATAAAGCAAATAATTTAAGACATGAAAGAGGAGTTATATCTATGGCTAGACAAGACTATAGTTCAATTGGTTCAGAGATTGTAACTGAAGGATATAATTCAGAAGGATCTCAATTCTTTATTATGACAAAAGATACAGCTTCATTAAATGGTTTATATTCTGCTTTTGGTAAAGTTACAGAAGGAATGGAAGTAGTTGATGCTATTTCAAATGTAGAAATTGATAAATCAGAAAACGAAAACTCTGAAACACCAGTAGAAGCGCCAATAATAACAAGTATAAGAGTAGATACTCATGGAAAAGATTATGGAATGCCAAAAACAAAGGAACCATTTGATTATACAAGTTGGATGATGAAAAAATATTATAGTTCAGGAAAAAATTCTTCAGATAGTATAGAAGTAGAAAATTAGTATAAAAAAATATTATATTTATTAATACAATTTAATAAAAAATATTAAATTATAAAAGGTATAGTGCTAAGCTATATCTTTTTTTTATGCAATAGGCAGGTCATCCTTTCCTATTGTATAATATATTTAATTTCATGCTATTATAATTTTATAGTTTTAAATAACAAACCATAAGTTTATTGGCGTTTTGATTTGTTCTTTAAAAATTTTGTCGAAAAGTTCTTAAAAATCGCTAAAATTTCCTAAGTTTTGCTATTGGAAGATATTACCAATTAATGTATAATATTTATACGTAAATAAAGTAAGGAGGAATTTATTTGAACAGTAAATATGATGAAAAGGACAAGCTTCTGATTATAGAAATTACAGAAGAAATTGATCATCACACAACAGAAAAAATAAGGAGGAAAACAGATTATGAAATTGAAAGATGTATACCTAAAAAGATTATACTTGATTTTAATAAGGTTACTTTCATGGATAGCGCAGGAATAGGATTATTAATTGGAAGGTATAAAATAGTAAAAATGTTTGGAGGAACCTTAGAAATTATAAATGCTAAGCCAAATATAAAAAAGTTATTTGAAATGTGCGGGATACCCAAAATTATGAAAGTAAGCTAGGAGGAAAAATGAAAAGTATATATGAAAACGAAATGAAATTAGAATTTGTTAGTAAATCTAATAACGAAGCATTTGCGCGTATTACAGTAGCAGCTTTTGCTTCGCAATTAGATCCAACAATTGAGGAACTTGCAGATATAAAAACTGTTGTTTCAGAAGCAGTAACTAATTGCATTATTCACGGATATGAAGATAAGGAAGGTATTGTAAAAATACAGTGCAAATTGTTTGGAAATTCCATTATAATAGAAATTTCTGATTCAGGAAAAGGAATTGAAAATGTTGAGCTTGCTAAAGAACCTCTCTTTACATCAAAACCTGGGTTTGAGAGATCAGGAATGGGATTTACAATAATGG
>Ga0256407_10013223_pt1 | contig 11062 bp, 13 predicted proteins | sample RumenRJG_04DNA_FD_193489 | JGI IMG/M metagenome (GOLD analysis project Ga0256407, IMG submission 193489) | Bovine rumen microbial communities from Lethbridge, Alberta, Canada - RJG_04 | ecosystem: Host-associated > Mammals > Digestive system > Stomach > Rumen | place: Canada: Alberta... | reverse complement strand
CCGATCTTGAGTTCATCCAAGAGTCAAAGCGGTGGATTATGGGGAAGACCGTATGTTCAACTTCATAATTCATCTTCAGTATGAAGCATTTACAACTCAAGGATGGAGACAGGCTGCGCCGACAATGCATCGGCGTGGATATCTCCAAGAAGAAGTTCACGTTCTGCCTGTGCCAGAGCACCGAGCAGGACCTGCACTTCTACACGAAGCCAAGGGAGCTTGAGAACTCCGAATCGGGCTTTAGACACTTACTGGAATGGAGCGGGAAAGAGGTCGACAGTTCCGTTCCGTATTCTTTCCTGATGGAGACGACGGGTTGTTACCATGAGTCTCTTGCTTTATTTCTTGCCCGGAAGGGCATGACAGTCATCATCGTACATGCCAATAAGGCAAAGAACTTTGCCAGGCTCAACGGGCAGAGAACCAAGACAGATCCTGTTGACAGCAAGATGCTCGCAACGATGGGCTGCGATACTCCTGGGCTCAAACCGTGGCCCATTCCGGATGAGAAGTATCTTCAGCTCAGGGATATGAGCCGTCTTTCCGAGCAGCTGGAGAAGACGCATGCCCAAGTGCTTTGCAGAATGGAGGCCACAACGCACTCCGGATATGTAACCAAGAGCGTCCTGAGAGCCCATAAGTCACTGCTCAGATCCATTGAGAAGGTTCAAGTAGCCAATGAACAGCATATGGCAGAACTGGTCAATGGCGATCCGGTCATCAAAGCCGGGGTGGATAATATGGAGTCCATCAAGTGTATCGGCAAGAAGACCGCTGTACTGGTTACTGCTGAGACCCTCGGCTTCCACCAGATGACCAGCGCCAAACAGGTGGCCAGTTATGCCGGTCTAGATGTCAAGAAGGAACAGTCTGGCGACACTGACAAAAAAGGGCATATGACCAAACGGGGCAATGCCCACCTTCGTGCCGGGTTGTACTTCCCAGCGATGGTCGCGTCCTGGAGCAACCCGCAGCTGATGGAGGATTACAAAAGGATATGCGCCTCTCATCCTCAGTCAAAGAACATTGCCCTCGTGGCGTTGGAGAGGAAGCTTCTTTGCTTGATGTACTCCCTCTGGAAGAGCGGCAGGGAGTGGGACCCGGAATATGGTCAGGATAAAAAACAGGAGGAGGCGATGTCATGAAAGCAAAGACACTCAAACTTATCGAAAAGCTTGCCCGCGATGTCAGAAGAGGAGACGAGCTGTGTGACTATAATCCCGTTTTCATGGAGCTCTTCGGCAGCCTGTTCCTCGAGCTGGAACAGTGCCTGGACATTATCCCTTATCTCGAAGCGACCCCGACCATGCATCCGCTGGAGTTCGGCGATCCCAGGGTTATCCAAGACCTGCATGACTTTTGGATGAAGAGAGACCCTTTTGAGGGCATTGTTTACAACCCTCACCAATCAGACGAAGAGTAATCGGCCATCTGACTACTGCCCAATACCATTCTGAAGATGAAAGAAAAAAAGATTGAAAACACCCTTGTTTCGACCCGAGGAGCTCGTTTTCAATCTTTGAAATAACAAGCATATGGCGCTCTCCGGAGCTATCGGGCCCTGAATAGGGGTCCTGCTTGTCGTATGCAAATATGGCAAAAATAACGTTCTGAAAAAAATTTTACTTTGTTCTTGTTTTTTAAAGCAGTATCTTTGTAGAGGTGTCTATTGTAATAGGCCCTGCCATCGGCCCGCCCCGACTGGGATAGTGGGAACGGTAAAAGACAAGCACGTCTTTGCACGATGGAGAAGGTCCCTCCCAATATGCTTGTGGGGGAATAGAAGATTTTGTGTTTGCCGGTAAGGAGATAAAGAATGGTTATAGATAAGAAGATACTGGACGAGCTGACGGCCAAGGCCAAGGAGAACCCGAGGTTGCGTTGCAATGATATGGTGCCGGGTGGGGTATGCTGAATATCGGGAAGGGCCAGTGGCATAGCCTGAAGTGCCTGGAGAGCGGAACGGTGCTGTTTGAGGCGAAGGATGGGGGGTATCATCCGCTGGAAGAGGATGAAGTATGGAACGGATAAAAGAGATCCTGAAAGGGATTTGGGCTTTATGCTCTTTTGTATTTGTAGTGCAGAGAAGACCAAAGGGAGAAATAAAACTCGATGACATAAACTGCCGAGACATAAGAGAGTTAATCAGGATTATACTAAGATAGACTGTTGATTTATGGAAGGAGTTATATCATATACACCGCATTACGATATAAATGGATTCCGGCTACTCCTTGTAGAGATCCAGAATCACCATGTTCTTGCCAGAAAAGGTAAGAGATGTAGGCTCTTATTTTATGATAATGGATCTGATAATGCCATATCGATAGGGAACAAGCCTTACTCTACCGTCATCATTGGACCTAATGGTGTGGGTAAGAGTTTTGTGCTGTCTGCAATAACAGATATTTTTCGGCACATTAAGAAGTTGCAGGACGGAAGGGGGGAGATGTCCGATATGCTGGACTTTAGATTTGCCATAGAATATTTTATTAACGGACACAGATATAGAATTTCAACACTATACGACGAAGAGACAGAGAAGAACACGGAAAGGGTGTTTTATTATTGTTGGGAAGATGGTAAAGCTGTGGGGATGAACCGATGTGTACTGCCACCGGCAGTATTGGCTAGTTCAATTACCATATCAGACAGGTTCAGAATACAACGACAGGCGGACGGATTCTATTGGTATCTTGGCGCAAGAAATGAGAACACTCCGAGTACAACTGGCACAAAGACCATTGTAAGGAAAACAGTGACCGCCATAGCAGAATGCTTGGCACACGATGAGTATTTCAAAGAACGACTCCAAAAATTGCTTAACAATCTTGGCTTGGAACCCAGTATGGAGATTGAATATTCCATTCGCTATCGGAAGGTTTATTTGGCAGACCCTATAACCGAGGAGAAGTTTGTTAGCGCTTTTGAAAACTGGGAGAAGGCTTTTAAAGAAGGCGGCAGTAAAAGAAAGTCGGCACCCTGGGGGCAAAAGAAGTTTTCCAAGATAAACGAAAACCCAGGAAATATCACGCTAATTGTCAGGTATTTGAATAAGATAACGAGTGAAGGAAGGATAAATGGTGCAGGACATATTATCTACAGTCTGGAAGATAATAGCTTTGTTGAAGACTGGAAGGCAGTACAATTATTGTCAGAACTGGACATATTCTCTTACCCAAAAATTCGAGTCTATAAAAAGGAACAGACAAACAGTGAAGTGCAAAACTTTCTGTTTGAGCAAAGTAGTTCAGGCGAAACATCTATGCTTTGCCAGTTTATCAACATCCTATCCAGAATAGAACAGCATAGTTTGATACTGATTGATGAGCCTGAAACCAGTGCTCATCCAAACTGGCAGATACATTATATGGATTGGCTGAACAATATTTTCGAGAGATTTCACACATGCCATTTCATTATAGCGACACACTCACATTTTATGCTGTCAGATTTAGAAGAAGGCAATTCGGCTATAGTAGCCCTTGATAGAGATAGAGAGACAGGAGCCATATTGAATATAGCAGAAGGAATGAATACATACGGGTGGTCGACCGATGATATCCTATATGAAGTATTCAGAATAAGGAACAAGAAGAACGAGGCTTTGGAAAGAGACTTGGAAAGAGCCATACAGTTATTGGAGAACAAGGGCGAGGAACAAGAAGGAGAGATAGATGCCCTGCTAAAAAGATTCAATAATGTTTATCGTGGCGACAGAGATCCGTTAGGTAAATTTATAGAGGAGTTGAAGACGTATGCTGAATCTGAATCCTAAGGACGTGGTGCAATATACTCCTGCGCAGCAGCAAGCGATAGACGTTTTGCTGGCAAACCGTGGGAATAAGAAGGGCGGTGAGCTTTGGAAGGAAAAGGGGGTTGATGATATCTTCGTTAATATCCAAAAAAGAATTAGAAAGCATTCCCTTGTGATACAAAGAGTAAAATGCGTATATTGCGAGACAGCTTTGGAGTTTGGAGGTGCGCATATAGAGCATTTTGCTCCTAAGGGGAAGCATCCGGAATTCCTCTACGAACCACTGAACTTAAGTTGCTCATGCCCTAATTGTAATGGTGTGGCAAAGAAAGGAGACAGAGAAACAATAGATGGGCAATTTGAAAAGAACTATACCCGCAATCGGTTTAAGTATGTTCATCCTTATTTGGATGATGTTGACAAGGAAATAAGATATAGAGACCCTTTTAAGCTTTTCTATAATCGGGAAAAGTGTTCTGAGAAAGGTCTTAGAACAATAGATATGTTTCATTGGGACACGATACATGCACGAAGAAAGCGGTTTATGAATCTGTTGGACTGGAGTACTGATAAAAAACGTAGAAAGATGATTGCAGAGATACTGGGCTATAAAGGATAAAGTTGATTATTGGGGGAGTATTGAATGACGCTCAGAAAGTTAAAAAGCCACGAATTCCGCATATCGAGCCATTTAGTTGGGAAATAATTCGTATTTTTGCAGATAAAAAAAATAGGGCTAATAGCAAAATAAAGAATGACGGACGAATTGCTCAATAAACTCTTGATGACGGCAGCACCCTCGGGATATGAGGGAGCAACGCAGGTTGTGTTCAAAGAGCACATCGCACCCTACGTGGCCAGCACAGAGACGGACACGATGGGGAATGTGATAGCCATTAGACCAGGTCCAGACGGATGCCCAAAGGTGATGGTGACGGCGCACTGCGACGAGATAGGATTTCTGGTGAGCAATATTGATGATAACGGGTTCCTTTACGTGCAGGAGATTGGCGGCATAGATACAGAACTGTTGCCCGGACGGAGAGTGGAGATACATACGGAAAAAGGCATTGTGAACGGTATCTTCGGAAAAAAAGCCATTCACCTGACGAGAGGGGAGGAGAAAAAGAAACTGGAAATCAGTGATATATGGCTAGATATAGCTGCTAACAATAAGCAGGATGCAGAGGCTCGTGTGCAGATTGGTGACTACGTGACCTTTGCAAAGGAGGCTATCTTTTACGAAAACGGGATGGTGGCCAGTCCGTCGACAGACGACCGTATTGGGGTTTGGACGTTGATAGAGACGGCACGGAGGCTAAGCCATAAGGCGTTGAAATGCAGCGTGTACTTTGTGTCCACCTGCCAGGAAGAGTTAGGCGCCAGGGGGGCTAAGACGGCCGCTGACCATATCCATCCGGACGTGGGTATTGCCATTGATGTAACTCATGCAACGGACTATCCAACAGCAGAAACCAAGGTGATGGGAAATATCCAGTTGGGAAAGGGGGGCGTAATTACGTTAGGGCCCAATATTAATGCAGAGGTCAGTCGCCAATTAAAAGCTGCGGCTGGAGATATTCCGGTCCAGTATGAGGCTATAGCAAGACCTACTGGAACGGATGCAAATGTGATGCAATTGAGCAGTGGCGGTGTGAAGACCGGATTGGTTAGCATCCCCTGTAGGTACATGCATACACCATATGAAATGGTGAGCCTGAACGACGCTAAGTATACAGCAGAGTTACTGGCAAAATTTTTGGAAAACACTTTTAAGTGATTTTATATTCAATGTTTAATTTTAGTTTTTTCACCATGGAAGAAAAAATTGTTTTGACGTGGACCGAGAAAGAGTCCGAAGAAACGGCTCGCATGGGAGCAATGTACTGCTTCAAGAGCTGTGATGTGAACAGGAATTAGTTCCTGCGAACAGAAAACGAGTCTGTGTCGGACGGTGCACAATCCGGCACAGACTTTTTAACTTGAATAGAGATGAAACAGCAGCAGCGTGAGATTCAACTGGGTGATATCCTCCATTTTCCCCAAGACATAGAATATCTGAGTTACGAGGGCCGTTTATTGGCAGTGGCAGTGGAGACTGCGAATTGGCTTATCTTACCGGGTAAGAGCAGTCAGAGATACTTAGAAGACTTGCGGGCGGGGAAGACTGTGGGGGATGTTCTGTCGCATATTCAGAACGCAGCTGAGAAAAAAATATTCATTCAATTGCTGACCGCCATTATGGCGCGGCAGTTTGCCGGGCTGGATGAAGTCCCTGAACCCGAGTATGTTGCAGGTCACAAGATGCTGAACATCTATCTGACAAATGCCTGTAATCTGAGATGCCCGCATTGTTTTATGAAAGCGGGCAAGCGGCTTGCGAACGAACTGACGACAGACGAGTGGGTAAGCGTGCTGAGGGATTTTAAGGAATGCGGGGGAACAGCCGTGACCTTGACTGGCGGTGAACCAACGATGCATCCCGGGTTCAGAACCATTGTAGAAAGTGCCCATGGGATTGGACTGCAACTGACGGTGCTGACTAACGGCATTTTGTGGAATGACGAACTGATAGATGAACTGTCGCCCTGTATGGCAGAAGTGCAGATTAGCATTGACGGTGTGGACGACGCCTCGAATGCCAAGATACGGAAAGCTGGGACATTTGAGACGCTGGTGAGGAATGTAATACGTTTTTCGAGAAACGGCGTGAGGGTATCGGTGGCCACCACTTTTACGAATGACAATATAGACGCTGCGGAGCACTACGCAGAGCTGGTGAACCGCATAAATGAGGAGACCGACAAAAAGGTCATCTTCAAACTGACCAAGAAAATACTACCCGGAAGGGACATACATTATAGCGAAGAGGAAAACAAGACCTACGAGGAAAAGATACGGCAGGTGGAGGAACTGACGGATGCGAATGCAAAGTATGAGGCTTTTATGGAGGGGCATACGCCTAACCTGGTTTCGACCAACTGCGGATTTGGAGGACTCTCGGTGGCAGCAGACGGAGAAGTGTATTTCTGCAACCGCGTGCTGGAGATTGTGTCGCAAGGCAATGTACGGGAACATCCGCTGAGCTATTTCCTGGAATTGGGTGAACAGGCTCACGAGGAGACTGGCATAGCGCACGTGGAGCCATGCAGACGTTGCGCCATCAGAAATGTGTGTGGTGGAGGTTGCCGGATAGATGAATATGACTTCAGAGGACGTACTTGGGAGAAGGGACAGATACTGAAACAAACGAAGTGTGGCTGTCCGAATGAGTATCTGCTGAAGATGATGGTGGAGAGTTACGAGTATAAATATTCGTTTTAGACCATGGCGTACAGGGTAGCCTGCATATACGTGGAAGAGCAATCCTCGCTCAAGGAGGTAAGGCTGGAGGTGTGCAATGATGGCACATCCACCCAAATTGCTCCGTTTGTGCGTAAGGCTACTGTCGCGGATTTGGCAAAGGACGAGAACAGACTGACACGGGATTTCGCTCTTTTGCTGAATGGATTAGGGTTCATGTATCAACCCTTTGTGTTGAATGGGAGAGTGCTGGAGAACCCTGATGTCGGGGAACTGTTGAAAAGAAATGGGTATAGCTTTATACAGAGTGGCGGAAGCCGGTCGCTGAAGAAGGGAAACCTGCCGCTGATTGTAGGTGGAGCGGGCTTGGATGCAGGAATTCTTTTGGGCGGTACGTTATACATTACGAATCTGGCCAACTGGAAAAGTGGTATTGAGGTGAGGTTGTGTTATCAGGATGCCGTCACGGAGGTACTACCTTATTACAACACATATCCCATAAGAACGGTACAAGGCGGCTATCTGAAACGTGACGCCTGGGCTGAAGAGAGACTCTTGAAGACCTTGCAGCCATATGCTGTAGATGAGAGCGGATGCATTACGTTGGCGAGTTATGATGTGGACTTCCTGAGCGGTCTGGAGACGCAAGGCTGGACAGTGATGTATGCTAAGAAGAAGGCAAAACCATCGAAATTGCATTTTAGGAGAACATCTTCTGGTATCCAGTGGTTTTCGACCAATGAGGATACGGAAGATGAGATTACAGGAAAACTATTGGAAGCTTATCTGCACGGACGGAATTTCCAGCAGGGACGCGGCGGAGCTCTTTTCTTTTCGGAGTCGAGCGTGGAAAAGCAGGAGGGGAAAGATTTTGCAGCGGTTTATCTGCAGAACAAGAGCCTCGTAGAGAAATACAGAGAAGAAACACTGACGGAAGAAGAGAAAAAGGCCGTCAGGGAAGTGATAGAAAAGGACTTCAAGGCTGTACTACGCGGGTATCAGTGGGATGGCTTGTATTGGCTGGCCACGATGCGGAAAAAACACTGTGGGTGTATCCTGGCAGACGAGATGGGGCTGGGCAAGACCCTACAGGTATTGGCTCATCTGGCAGCGTGCGGTAATGTACGGACACTAATCGTGGTTCCGACATCGCTCGTGAGCAATTGGAATGCGGAGATACAACGGTTCCTACCATCGTGGGAAGGGCAGGTGGCTCTGAATGAGCGAGAGCCGGTAGTGGATAAGCGAGTGCATATCATCTCTTATGAAATGCTGCGGCGTAATATCGTTCACTACAAGAACGTGCATTTTGATACACTGGTGCTGGATGAGGCACAGGTGCTGAAGAATGACGGCACGCAGCGGCACAAGGTGATAGCGCAACTGCACTTCGATCATGGGATTGTGATGACGGGCACCCCGATAGAGAATGCCGTAGATGATGTGTGGTCGTACTTCTATATTATTATGCCCGGGATGCGAGCAGTGCACGACCGGCTGAAGAAGCTGTCGGAGGGAGAGACCAAGAGCGAGGCCTTCCTGAAGGTGTCGTCGAAGTTGCTGAACCCGTTTATCCTGCGGAGGACGAAGGCAGAGTATCTGAAGGAGTTGCCGGAGTGCGTGGAGCGGAATATCTACGTGAACCTGAGCAAGGAAGAACGGGAGGTTTATCATACGGTGCATCGGGTGTTTGGGAAGGCCCTGAAGGACGGGACGAGCGGACGGGTGACCAGCATTGCGCTGGAGGCACTGTTGCGGCTCAGGCAGGCATGCGTGTCGGTGAATCTGTTGCCGAGGACGTTGTATAAGGGCGGGCAGCGGATGTCCACCAAGATGGAACTGGCGCTGGCGCAGATTGGGCAGCTGGGGAAGGAGGACAAGATTATTGTGTTTTCGCAGTTTGTGCAGGCACTGGAAGAGTTGGAGGAGTATCTGAAGGAATATGGTATTCCTTATGTTTGCTTGTATGGTACGACAAGTGACCGAGAGTCTCCTGTGGCTGCGTTCCAGGAGGATACCACCGTGAAGGTGTTCTTATTGAGCATCAAGGCAGGTGGCGTGGGGTTGAATTTGACGGCGGCAGACTATGTATTGCTGCTGGACGATTGGTGGAACCCCGCTGTGGAAGTGCAGGCTTTTTCGAGGGCTCATCGAATAGGACAGAAACGGAACGTGGAAGTGATACGACTGGTATGCAAAGACACCGTAGAAGAAAAAATTCTGGTTCTGCAGCAGAGCAAACAGCAGACTGCGGATGTCTTTAGTCTGAGTAGTGGCAAACTGACGGCAGAGGAGCTTAAGATGCTGGTGGAGAGATGAACTATTTAGTTTTGCGAACATGACACGCAATATTCTTGAGCTAAAATCGATGGACATCCCACTTGATGAAGTGATGTCTTTTGATGTTGCGAGGCAAAGTCCTGATTTAAGAGAATTCGATCTCCGGGAGTATTTCTTTAGGCCCGTTTACCATCCGAGGGATTATGTTGAAAACTATCACTATTATGTGAGAGGGAAATTACATGAAGAAGTGGTCTGCGTAAAAAAAATCATGGGCACCACGCATGAGAGCTACCATGGTAAAAATTGGCTGGAGATGTTGATGGCTCTAAAAAGGCATCGTAGTGATCATGACGTGGGAAGAGTAATTGCAGCCATTAATGATACTCAGGTGACAGACAGGATCTCTCTTTCAAAATATGGTGATGCGTATTTTATCGATGGCGGCGGTAACCATAGAGTATGTCAAGCAAAAATATTGAACCTTGAAACCGTTCCCTGTCAGGTTACTGAGTTCATCTTTAATGAGGGAGCCTATAGTAGGTCGCAACGACTTAAGGCAATAAAAGAGATTGACCCTTCGTTTACATATTATCCGTTTTTTGATAACGAGAGTAGTATCTTAGTACAGTGTTTAGGACTTTTGGTATCATTGCATTTTTGTGATGAAGAAATAGCTATTTTGGAGCGAATCATTGATTTGGCCAGATTGGCAGCGAAGAATCCTATCAAGAGAGTATGGAATAAAATGCTTTTTCGACGCTCATGTATGAACTGTTATACTCTTTCTCGTGCAGAGTGTTTAAAACCATTATATCGTGAGCTGATAGTCCGAGTGGATAGCAAAAGAAATCAGCGGAGTTAAGTTAAACACATTGATAAATTTGTGACATATAGAATGTACGGGACGCCTCTCGCCAATACATCGGTATAGAAATGTGGTAAAATACTTTCGTTTATTCGACAGGTACCGTCCTGTTGTTAGTTAATGTCAAGCCGCCAACCGTAGGTAGAGCTTGCTTGGTATTTGGCGGTCGATTCCCTGCTGATGGCGGTGGTAGTTGTAGTCATCGATGAATCGAAGGATTCCGTGATAGAGCGCCAAAAAACAATCGAGTGGCATCGGCCAGCCTGCGGAAGGCGCTCATCGGCTAGATGAGTTTCGTCGGCCCTCGGCCGGATATGCCGGGATATGCGGATACACTTGTGGGGGAGGACGGGGACGTGCTGAAGCTTCGGCCCGGCATCACGGGGCCGGCGACGCTTAAGTATCGGCTGGAGGATGAGATGATCTCGGAGTACGTGGCGGCGCGGCAGGCGGCGGGGGACAATCGGCCTATGCAGGAAATTGCGGTGGAGTATAATGACACGGTGATTTATCCGGATAAGGTGAGGCTGAATTGCTATTATTATCGGCATTATTCCTTTGTGAAGGATATCCAGATGATCTTATGCACCGTGTTGGGGCGGAAGATGCGGTATGCCGGGGAGGAGATATAGTGGGGGATTTGTAGAGGAGTTTTATAACGAATAGGGGAGGCCTTTTTGTATCGTTTATATACTTGTTTTTGTTATGAATGTGGATAATCAAAGAATAGAAAAGAAGGAGCAATGGAATTATATACTTTAAGTTTCGCAAGTGATTTACGCCGCCAATTGTAGGGCCTCGAAGGCTCGTCGGACGGCATTGAGTTCTTTGTTATTGTTGTTAATGATGGCACG
>Ga0256407_10013222_pt1 | contig 11062 bp, 10 predicted proteins | sample RumenRJG_04DNA_FD_193489 | JGI IMG/M metagenome (GOLD analysis project Ga0256407, IMG submission 193489) | Bovine rumen microbial communities from Lethbridge, Alberta, Canada - RJG_04 | ecosystem: Host-associated > Mammals > Digestive system > Stomach > Rumen | place: Canada: Alberta... | reverse complement strand
TCAAACGCCGACGTCAGACGACGGTCGCGATTATCGCCCTTGCCCATACGCGAGAGGCTTCGTCTGTCACGGAGTTTTTTTATGGTATTCTTTCTCCCCGCCCCCTCCCGCAAATCGAACGACGCCGTATAATATTCTTGAACGGTTGTCTGAAGGGCGCGACGCCGCGTCGTTCGACAGATCCGCGTCGGCTAGACGTATTCGCCGCCGTTTTCCCCCTCCTTCGCCGCGCGGCGAGGAAAAGAGGGGTCCGCGTTTCGGACGGAAAATCGGTCGGTCTAACGTCGCTACTTTGATTTTGGAGTCGTTACGATGAAAGAAAACATCCATCCCAAGTACATGGAGACGAAGGTCACCTGCGGTTGCGGCAACACCTTCGTTACCCGCAGCACGAAGCCCGAACTTCGCGTCGATATCTGCAACGCGTGCCATCCGTTCTATACGGGGCGCGTCAAGTTCGTCGACACGGCGGGGCGTATCGAAAAGTTCAAGCGCCGATACTCCGCGTTCTACCAGAAGAAAGACGAGCAGAAGGACGCCTGATCCTATTCGGAGCGGCGCTTCGCCGTTTGCGCGTAACGCGCGATCTCCTCGGTCGATCAAAAGGACGCAAGATTGTCGAGACGTCGGCGCTCTTGCGTCTTTTTTCTTTGGATTGTCCGTCCGCGGCTCCGTCGACGACGAAAACGCGACGCGCTTTGAAAAAGTCTTTTGGAACCGTTGCGAGGACGCCCGACGTCCCGCGCCCTTTTGTTTTTTTATAGAACGTCTCGCAAAGGCGACGATCGTCGCCGTCTGAGAAGGCGTCCCCTCCAAGCGTCAATGCGAAAACTACTAGACAATAAGCTCGCCCGATTTGAAGAACTCGAGCGCCAGATGAACGACCCCGCCGTCCTCGCCGACTCGGAGGCGCTCGCCGCCGTCGCGAGGGAACACGGCTCGCTCGCCAAGCTCTGTGGAAAATATCGGCGTTTTAAGGAACTCAACGACCAAATTCGGGAAGCCAAGGAATATATCGCGGGAAACGACCCTGAACTCCGCGAGCTCGCGCTTGCGGAAGAGCCGGAACTCATGGCGGAGCGCGAGACGATCTGGGAAGAGCTGCTCGACATGACGATCGGCGGCGAGGACGCAAACCGTTCGCGCTGCATCATGGAAATCCACGCCGGAACGGGGGGCGACGAGGCGTCGCTCTTCGCGCGAGACCTTTACGGCATGTACCGAAAGTACTGCGAATCGAAGAACTGGAAGCTCGAAACAATGTCGATGAGCGAGACGGAAGTCGGCGGCTTCAAAGAAATCGTCTTCGGCGTCGACGGCGAAGGGTGTTACCGCGAGCTCCAGTTTGAAAGCGGCGGACACCGCGTCCAGCGCGTTCCCAAGACGGAGACTCAGGGACGGATTCACACCTCCGCAGCGTCTGTCGCCGTCCTCGCGGAACCGGAAGAAGTCGAAATCGATCTCAAGCCCGAGGACTACGAAATCGACCGATTCTGCGCGAGCGGCCCCGGCGGCCAGCACGTCAATAAAACGTCGTCCGCGATTCGACTCACGCACAAAGAGACAGGACTTGTCGTCAGCTGTCAGGATGAAAGAAGCCAGCACAAAAACCTCGCCAAGGCGCTGCGCGTTCTGCGTTCGCGTCTCTACGATTTGAAGCGAGGCCAAGAGGACTCGAAACGTTTGCAAGAGCGCAAGAGCAAACTCGGAAGCGGCGATCGAAGCGACCGAATCCGCACTTATAATTTTCCCGAAAACAGAGTCACAGATCACAGAATCGGCTTGACGCTTTATAAATTAGACGCTATCCTTGCCGGCGACCTCTCGCCCGTCGTCGACGCTCTCTTGGAGTACGAGCGTCAGGAGCTGCGAACCTCTTTCGGAACGATCGAATAGCCGTTTCGAGCGACGCGCGAGCATGGCGTAACGACCGTTAATCCTTGACGACAGACGCCCAGCGCGTCGAGCGAGTTATGACGTCGCAACCAGAAAAGTGGACAAATCGCGCGCTAATCGCGTGGACAAAATCATTCTTCGAGAAGAAGGGTATTGAGAATCCGAAACTCGAGGCCGAGGTTCTCCTGAGTCACGCGACGGGAACGTCGCGCATCGAACTCTTCATGAACTACGACGACGAACCCTCCGAGGAGAATCGCGCCGCGTTTCGAGAGCTCGTCCGTCGCCGCGCGCTCGGCGAGCCGGTCGCCTACCTTGTCGGCGTCAAAGAATTTTACTCCCTTCCGTTCCTCGTCGATTCCAACACGCTTATTCCCCGTCCTGAAACGGAACAACTCGTTTTAGAGACGATTGAATACTTTAAAAAGCAAGGTTGGCGAACCGGTTCCGACGGCGTCCGCAAACGCGGGGTCGAAACGGAGGAAGACGCGCCTGACCCCCGTGAAACGGAGGAGCGCGAGCTCAAGATTTGCGACGTCGGAGTCGGGAGCGGGTGCGTTTCCGTCGCGCTCGTCAAAAATATTCCTGCGGCGCGTATCGTCGCGCTCGACGTCAGTCCCGCGACGCTGGAGGTCGCGCGAAAAAACGTCGAAAAACTCGGCGTCGTCGATCGAGTCGAATTACGTCAAAGCGACCTTCTCGACGCGATTCCTAGCGACCTTCCGGAAGAAGCGCGTTTTGACGCGATCGTTTCGAATCCGCCGTACGTGTCTGAGTCGGAATACGTCGCGCTCGAAGCGACCGTCCGCGAATACGAGCCGAAAATTGCGCTCGTAGGAGGAGCCACGGGCGCAGAACTCGCCCTCAGACTCGTTCGCCAAGCGCCCGACAGACTCAAACTGGGAGGTCGCCTGGCGCTGGAACTAAGTCCGACGACCGTCGAGATCGTCGCTCGCGAACTCGAGAAAGACGCGCGTTGGAACTCTGTGGAAATCAGACGTGATTTTGCGGGGCTTCCCCGTTTCGTCGTCGCCTTCCGCCAAAAATAACGTCGATCAACTGCGACGCGTTTCCGCGCGTCGCCGAACCATGCCTCGTCGCGCCGTTCGTTCGCGACGTCCTTTAGGAATAGAAACATGCCCGAGAAAAAAGACGGTCTCTTTGACATTGGGGAAATTCGGCAGATTCTTGAACTTATGAAAGAGTTCAACGTTTCCCACTTCAATCTCTCGCAGAGCGGCCAGCGTCTTTCCCTGCGTCGCGCGGGCTTCGCTGAACCGCCCGTCGTCGCGGCGCCTTCGGTCGTAGCCGGCCCCGTTCAGCCCGCGGTCGCCAACGTCGTCGCGCCCTCGCCCGAGGCGTCCGAGAAGGAGCCGGACTATATCAAAACAGTCAAATCTCCGATGGTCGGCGTTTTCTACGCCTCGTCTAGTCCGGAGGGAGAACCGTTCGTTAAGATCGACGACGTCGTCAAACCCAAGACGATCGTTTGTATCATTGAAGCGATGAAGGTCTTCAACGAAATTCCCGCCGAAGTCGCCGGAAAGATCGTCGAAATTCTCGTCGAAAACGGCTCGCCCGTCGAATACGGAACGCCGCTCTTCAAGATCGACGCGCGCTGACGACCGTTCCGCGCCGAACGTCGATCGTTCGATCCCCTTTCCGAGTCTTTAAGGACGTTGTCGAGTTATGTTCAAACGAGTCTTAATCGCCAATCGCGGCGAAATTGCGCTCCGCGTGATTCGCGCATGCCATGAGCTTGGCGTGGAAGCGGTCGTCGTCTGTAGCGAAGCGGATCGCGACGCGAGATACGCCCAAATCGCCGATCGCGCTATCTGTATCGGTCCCGCGCGTTCCGCGCAGAGCTACTTGAAAATCAACCAGATCATCAGCGCGGCGGAGCAAGCCGACGTGGACGCTATTCATCCCGGCTACGGTTTTCTCTCGGAAAACGCAAACTTTAACGACGTCTGCCGGAGTTGCGGCTTCGAGTTTATCGGACCTTCGCCCGCCGCGATGGAAACGCTCGGCGATAAGAACGCCGCGCGCGCTATGGCGAAACGTTGCGGCGTCCCGACAATCCCCGGAAGCGACGGGCTGATCCAGAACGAGTCCGACGCGATCAAGGTCGCGCATGACGTCGGCTATCCCGTGCTCGTCAAGGCGTCGGCAGGGGGCGGCGGTCGCGGAATTCGGCTCGCAAACGACGACGACGAACTGCGTCGCGCGCTCGCGGAAGCGGCGGAGGAGGCGCGGATCGCGTTCGGCAATTCCGACGTTTACCTTGAGAAGTTCATTAAGAAGTCGCGACACGTCGAGGCGCAAATTCTCGCCGACAATTACGGAAACGTCGTTCACCTCTGGGAACGCGACTGCTCGCTGCAGCGGCGCCGTCAGAAGCTCGTCGAAATCACGCCCGCGCCCGGCTTTACCCTCGCGAAACGCAAAGCGCTCTGCGAGGCCGCGGCAAGACTCGCCAAAGAAGCGGGATACTCGAACGCGGGCACGGCGGAATTCGTCGTCGACGATAATTTCAATTTCTACTTCATCGAAATGAACGCGAGAATTCAGGTCGAGCACCCCGTGACGGAGCAGGCGACGGGAATCGATCTCGTCAAGGCGCAGCTCCGCGTCGCGGCCGGCGAAAAGCTGTGGTTCTCGCAGAAAGACGTCAAACATTGCGGGTTCGCGATGGAATGTCGCATTAACGCGGAAGACGTCGACGCGGGATGCCGCCCCTGTCCTGGCAAGATCGAACAGCTAATCGTCCCCGGCGGCTTCGGCGTTCGGTTCGACTCTCACGTCTATTCCGGCTACGTCGTGAGTCCGCACTACGACTCGATGATCGGCAAGCTTATCGTGTCGGCGACGACGCGCGAGGAAGGTCTCGCCATCATGAAACGCGCGCTCGCCGAAATGAAGATCGACGGCGTCAAAACGTCGATTCCCCTGCTCCTCAGAATACTCGAAAGCAAAGAGTTTAACACGCAGATTCCCGACGTCGGCTTCATCGAGCGGAACTTCATGAAGAAGTAAACGACGCCTTTTTATAGCGTTGACGCGCCGACGTTTTAATTACAACGTCGGCGCTTGTTGTTTTCTTGACGATCAAGACACGAAGCGCTACAATGGAGACGGAGGAAACGAACTGCGCTATGAACAACGAAAAAGGCTCCAACCGAGAGTATAAGGACAGACTCTTCAAATTCATTTTCGGCAATCCCGAGAAGAAGCAATGGACGTTGAGTCTGTACAATGCGGTCGGCGACAAGAATTACGACGATCCCAACGCCATTGAGCTAAACACAATCGAGGACGCCGTCTTTATGGGCATGAAAAACGACGTTTCCTTCTTGATTGGGGACGAGATAAACTTTTACGAACAACAGTCGTCGTATAACCCGAACATGCCGTTACGATTCCTGATCTACGCAGGAATGGTCTACGAACGGTATATTGAAGAAAACAAGAGCTATCGTCGTTACAGTTCAAAGCTTCAGAAGATTCCAAGACCAAAATGCGTCTGCTTCTACAACGGACTGGTCGATAAAACCGATCGATTCGCTTTGAAGCTATCCGACGCCTTCATGGACGTCGACGGATCAGTCGGCGACATTGAAGTCGAAGTCTTAATGATCAACATCAATTATGGACGCAACAAGAATCTGTTGAATAAGTGTAAGCCGTTGGAAGAGTACTCGTGGCTTGTCGCTAAGGTTCGTTCTAACCTTAATGTCATGAAAACGCAAGAAGAAGCGATTCTAGCCGCGATCGAAGACATGCCCGACAATTTCGAGATCAAACCGTTTCTGCTCGTTAACAAAGCGGAGGTAACGCATATGTTCATCACAGAATATGATCAAGAGAAGGCGCTTGCTGAGATACGTGAAGAGAGTTGGGAAGAAGGAAGGGAGGAAGGAAGAGAAGAAGGAAGACTAAAGACGCTCCTAAGGCTTTTAGATCGCGGCGTTATTACCCTTGCCGAGGCGGCTGAGGAAGCGGAGTTGACAGAGTCGGAATTTATTCAAAAAGTAGGACGATAACCTCGTTCGATCCGAACCGTAACCGTTCATAGCCGAAGCGCTGAAATACGAGAAGAAAGACGTGAGAAAAGTTTCGAACAGAGGATTGTCGAAAAAAACGGGAGAAGATCATGCCGTCGTCGTTCCGTTAGTTTGTAGAGTTCCGGTCTTATCGTAGCCTCGTCCAAGCGCACGTTCAGGTCAGAACGACCGCAACCTAATTTAACGAGGGTTCCGTACATTAATACAGGAGTTTTAGGTAGTTTACACAAGCGTTCTTTTTCTCTTTTTACGTCTTTCTGCTCGGCGTCGGCCCTTTTTTCAACAAAATACCAAATATTTTCAAATCGATCTTGATACGTTCGGGACTTTTCCCCATACTAAGGGGTACGCTCGTCGCATTACGTCGTCTTCCGACGTCGTCAAGACGACGTAACGTCGTGTCGTCGTTGCCTTTCCGACGGTTGTAAAAAGTATCGCGATCTTTTCCTAAACTTCGCGGAGAACGCTCAAGTTGGGAATCATGTTGGACGATACTCATAGGGAAGGGCGAAAACGACTGCGGTCGTCTCCCCTAACGAGCGCCGCGTAAAACGACGGCTATGGACGGTTTGTCGGTCAGGCGAGACCGAGGCGCCGTGAGCGCGCCTTCCTGACGCGAGGACGCTCGAAGAACGGAGTTTAGCGTCGTCGCGCTTTGGCAAACGCGCTACGAAGAGAACTTCTGGAGATTTTTTTCAGGAGAATATAAGATGAACATTAACGGAATCAACAGAACTCAGGGAGTCGCTCCTATTCGGCAAACCGGCGCGATTAGAAAGAACGACGCCGCTCGTCGCGCCGCGAATCCTCGCGACGAGATGAACGTGTCGGTCACGCGCGAAACCGCCGTCAATACGAACGCGAACGCCGATATTCGTCTTGATCTGGTCAACCGCGTCCGCGCTGAAATCGCGGCGGGAACCTACTATACCGACGAAAAATTCGAGATCGCTCTCAGCCGAATGTTCGATTCCTTCGAATAATCGACGCGGTTGCGTTTGACGGTTCGCCATCCTTCTCCATTATCAAGGCGCGCCGGTTCTGCGATCCGCGCGACGTCGAGTCGCGTGTTCCGCGTTGGCTTTTGCGTTGGATTATCATGGCGTCGCGACGTCGCGACGCCATTTGATTTTATAACGAAACTTCGACGACGAAACGTTCTTTTATATTTGCCGAACGGCGTTCACAATCTCTACGTTAACGTCTCTCTTGATTTATCTTTTACATCATGTAGTCATTTTTTATTATAACGCTTTCGTTTTTTCAAAATTTTTTCTCAGAACGAAACAAACTTTCTCACTTGGGGTCTAAAAATTTATCCTTTCTTTTAATCCGCTTGACCAAATGGATTCAGCGAAGTAAAATATTGTCGAGTAGCGTCTTCGCACGCCGCCTCATAAAAGCAATTCTATCCTCCTCCGTCTTCTTCTGATTTTCATCGAAAGAACGGTCGTCGATTGTGTAAATAGCTCTATTTTGAGCCTACGTCGTTTGATATTTTTTGAGGTCTTATTATGGGTAAAACACTTCGTAAGAGCGGATTTACGCTCGTCGAGCTGCTGGTCGTCATCGCGATCATCGGCATCTTGATCGGGCTCCTTCTCCCCGCCGTTCAGGCCGCCCGTGAGGCTGCGCGCCGCATGCAATGCACGAACAATATGAAACAGTTCGTCCTGGCAATGCACAACCACCACGACGTCACCGGTTTTCTACCGTCGCAGGGCGCCTTTGGACAGGGCGTCAAATCGGACCGATTCGGCGTTCACTATCAGCTTCTCCCCTACATTGAACAGGCGGCTCTGAAGGCGTCGGTCGACTCGACCCCGTCCATTACCGCGCCGTGGAAGCCTTCCGCCCAGGGCGACGCGTCCGACGGCGGCTGGCAAGTCCGCACGACTAAAGTCGAAACCTTCCTTTGCCCCTCCGATCCTCATAATGGCGCCCTCGTGCTCCTTGGCGGCGCCCATAACCATAGCGGTCGCCCGACGAACATCGCCTACTGCATGGCGGACTGCGTCGCGCGTCTTGACAACGCCAACAACAGCCCGTATAAAACCGAGAACCAAGGCGGTTGGAGAGTGCGCGTCGGCAACAAGAGGGATAAGGGCGACTGCTCCCATCGTTCCCTTTTCTTCTTCTTTAATCAGAATAGTTTTAGCTTCGCAACCGACGGCACGAGCAACACGATCGTCGCCTCCGAAGCGTGCGCCGGCGAATACAACAACGATAAGATTCGCGGCTCGATGTGCTTCTACGCCGGATTCGACCTCGGAACTTGGGTTTCGAGACCCTCTCTCTGTATGAACACGAAGAGCGCTACGAATCCGAACGGCTACGACAGCCAGTACCCGATCGTTCAGCACCCGCGCATGGGTAACTACTTGGACCGTCTCCCGCTTCTGGGCGCCTTCACGACCGTCATGCCGCCTAACGCTCCTTCCTGCCTGAAGTACAATCAGGAACAGGGCCAGGTTGAGTTGCTTTCCGCGACAAGCTATCACAGCGGCGGCGTCAACTGCGGAATGCTCGACGGGTCCATTCGTTTCATTTCGGACACGATCGACACGAACGGTCTCGCCGACATTCCCACTGGAACGACCCTTAGCGGCGCCAGCCCGCTTGGCGTCTGGGGCGCGCTCGGCACCCCGAACGGCGGCGAAACGACCAGCAACCTCTGATCCGCGCGCGTCTTTGACCGCGTAAAGAACGACCAATGCAACGGGCGCGACAGAACGAAAAACGTTAAGTCGTGCCCGTTTTACAGTAAGATTTTTACCCTGGAACGATCAGATCGACGCCGACAACATCTTCGGCGTTTTAAGTCCATGAAAGGTAGAACCATGAAAAGAATCTGCGCTGTCGCGCTCTGCGCGCTCCTCGCAATTTCAAGTTTCGGTTGCAAAGACAAATCGCGTCCAGCCGACCTGCCGGAAGATATGACGCCCTGCGAGATCACGATCACGCAAGAAGGAACGCCTCTTGCCGGCGCGACCGTCGACCTTCAGTATACGACAAACGTCAAGTACAACACGAGCGGCGTGACCGACGACAACGGCGTCGCCGTTATGAAAACCTACGGCTACGCCGGCGCCCAGCAGGGAACGGCGAAAGTCCGCGTCGATAAGCTCGTGACCGAAGGCGCTTCGGAAGCGGAAGAATATGGCGAGGCGGGCAACCTCGGTCAAGACTTCCACCTCGTCGACAAGAAGTATCGTTCCTTCGACACGACCGACCTTGAAATTACGATCGGCAAAGAGAACTCCAAAGAAAAGTTCGACGTCGGCGCCGCCGTTCACGAGAAATAATCTTTAGATCTCGCAATCAACTCGGCGTGAAAATTCAGCGGCGGCGACTGGTTCTCGGACCAGTCGCCGCCGTTCTTATTAGAAACAAACGGCACGAATCAAACGGACGAAAAAGATTAGGTCCCGAAAGACCAAAAGCAAACAGTTTCGGCGAGTTGGTCTGACGTCCTGTAAAAAAATTTTTTGAAAAATTCCTATTCTTTTCATCAGAACATTAACGGTTAGGCGGTGTTATAGATAGGAAGGGAGCTTTATTTTGATGGTCTCCCTATTACTTTTGCGTCGTTTTTTCCTAGGCGCCATTTATAAATACGTACGTTTTACAGGAACATGTTCTCATGAAAAGATTATCTGAACAGAGGAACAAGGGCTTCACGCTCGTCGAGTTGTTGGTCGTTATCGCGATCATCGGCATCTTGATCGGCCTCCTTCTCCCCGCCGTTCAGGCGGCTCGAGAAGCGGCGCGTCGTATGCAATGCACCAACAACATGAAACAATTCGTCTTGGCGCTGCACAACCATCACGACGTCAACGACTACCTGCCGTCGCAAGGCGCGTGGGGCGCGGGCGTTAAGACGTCCCGTTTCGGCGTCCATTATCAGCTTCTTCCTTACATTGAACAGTCCGCTCTGAAGGCGGCGATCGACGGAACTAAAGGGTTGACTCAGCCGTGGCTTCCTTCTCAGGACACCACGAGCGACGGCGCGTGGGGCATCCGCACCACGAAGGTCGACACGTTCCTCTGCCCGTCCGACTCGCACCATGGCGCGCTCGTCCTCCTCGGCGGCGGTCATAACCACAGCGGCCGTCCGACGAACATCGCCTACTGCATGGCCGACTGCGTCGCTCGTCTCGACAACACGAACAACAGCCCTTACAATACGGAAGGCGACGGCAACGGCGGAACAAGGCGTATCGCGAACACTGCCAACACCGACAGAAACGGCGACTGCACGCACCGCTCTCTCTTCTTCTTCTTTGATCGCAAGAATATGAGCTTCGTTACCGACGGAACGAGCAACACGATCGTCGCGTCCGAAGCGTGCGCCGGCGAATACTATCACGATAAAATCCGCGGCGCCGTGTGCTACTACGCCGGTTTCGACGACGGAACCTGGCATGCAGTGCCGTCTCTCTGCATGAACACGAAGGGCACGACGAATCCGAACGGTTATGATCCTCAGTATCCGATCGTCCAGCACCCGCGCATGGGCAACTGGCTCGACAGACTCCCGATCCTCGGCGCGTTCACGACCATTATGCCGCCGAACGGTCCTTCCTGCCTGAAGTACAATCAGGAACAGGGTCAGGTCGAACTCCTTTCCGCGACGAGCTATCATAGCGGCGGCGTCAACTGCGGCATGATGGACGGTTCCGTCCGCTTCGTCTCCGACACGATCGACACCAACGGTCTCGCTTCGATTCCGACTGGCAAGAACCTCACCGGACCGAGCCCGCTCGGCGTCTGGGGCGCGCTCGGCACCCCGAACGGCGGCGAAACGACCAGCCTCTGATCCGCGGCAACGCGCCGGCGTTGCATCCGGGTTCGCGCTGCCGCGCGCTTGGTTCGGTTCTCGCTCCCGTTGGTCGCTTTCCGAACACACGGCGCTTGGTTTAACGCAAGCGACCAGCGTTAGGTCGCTGGTCCCCGGTTGCGCTTGCGCTGGATAATACGGTTATGAGCGGCGTCTCATAACAAAAGCGCCTTCGGCGTAGCGCGGCGAGACGGACGACGTCGAGCCGCGTTTTTTTAAATTCCGTTTGCAATTCGACTCGACCGACGACGTCGGCGAGCCT
>Ga0256407_10013214_pt1 | contig 11067 bp, 5 predicted proteins | sample RumenRJG_04DNA_FD_193489 | JGI IMG/M metagenome (GOLD analysis project Ga0256407, IMG submission 193489) | Bovine rumen microbial communities from Lethbridge, Alberta, Canada - RJG_04 | ecosystem: Host-associated > Mammals > Digestive system > Stomach > Rumen | place: Canada: Alberta | collected... | reverse complement strand
TTATAAATATATCTTTAATTTTTATTTTTTTTTTTTCAAATTATTGAATAAAAATAAAAAAAATGATTTATTTAATTCAATAATCAAAATATTATCATGTAAACAATTTAAAAAAATTTTATTATTATTCTTTATTTCAATAATTATTTCAAAATATAATTATTTAGATTAAATAAGTTAATCGTTAAAAAAGTCAAATCTAAAATTTTTTTATTTATTTAATTAATGAATTGGAATTGAATGAGTTTATAGTAATTTAAATATTCATTAATTAGCCTAAAAATTAAGTAATTGAAGTAATGATAAATAATAAATACTTAAATTAAAAAAGTAAATTATGTTTATACAAATATAAAAAAATCTCAATTTTACTTTTTTATAAATATATAAATATGTCAAATGATAAATTATCACCAAAAATAAAAATTTTCAATGATTGGAAAATAATATTAATCCCAAATAATGATTCTATTTGTTTCAATATTTATAAATTAAATTCAAAAAATATATATCTAAAAACATTTAAATTAGAATTTTTAAAAAAATTGAAATATTTTGAACCAAATCATAATATTAAAGAAATTTTCAATTATATATTAAGAATAATAAATTTAAAAAAAATAGAATTAATAGAAAATGGGAATTACTTAAAAATAATATTTATATCAATAAATTATAATAATTTAAATATAGAATTAATTTTAGATAAAAAAGTATTAGATGATATTAAAAGAATAAATACAATAAATTATATAATTAAACAAGAAAAAAATACAAAAACTCAATTTTTAAATATAAATTTAGAAAAAATAAAATCAATAACAGCACATAATGATATAATATCATCAATTTCATTATTTCCAATAGGAAATTTAGTTTCAGTATCAACAGATAAATCAATAAAAATATGGGATCAAAATTTAAATTTTATACAATTAATAAAAAATGCACATGATGATTATATTTATTATGTAAATGTTAAAGATGATAATTTTTTTATAACATGTTCTCGTGATTTAAGTATAAGAATATGGAAAAAAAAAGAAAATAAATTTTCATTATTTGAAATTATACATAATGCTCATTATGATATAATTAATAAAGTAATTTTTTTTTTAAATGGAAAATTTATTTCTTGTTCAAAAGATAAAACAATTAAATTATGGGAAGGAAAAAATAAACATCAATGTATTACAATGATGACTCATTCTAAAAGTATTAATTCAATTTTATTATTAAATGATAATAATATTTTAATTACTTCTGGGGAAGATGGAACAAAATTTTGGAATTTTAATAGTTGTCAATGTAATTTATATATTGAAAATGCTATTATTTATTTTAATGGTGATACTTTAGTAAGATTAGATAAAGATAGAATTATAATTGGTGGATATAAAATTCATATTTTTTCTTTTGAAGAAAAAAAAATTATTAAAAATATTGATATTAAATTTGATTGTTATGGAATTTGTGTTTTAGAAGATAAAAATATTTTTTTAGTTTGTGGGAGTTGTAAAGATATTTTAATATTTAGATGTGATAATTATGAGAATATTTATATTAAAAATAATGTTCATGATTTTAATATTACTGGATTAATTAGGATAAGAGATAATTTAATTTGTTCATATTCAATTGATACTTCTATTAAACTTTGGTCTTTGAATATTATTTAATGTTTAATGATATTTATTAATGTAAATTGTAATAATTGTTAAAAATAAAAAAAATATAATAGAATTATTTAAGTATAATGTTATTTATTGTTGTAAATTATAATAATTGTTAAAAATGAAAAACAATTTACATAATTATATAAATTGATAATCATTAAAAACAATTTAATTATTTTTATATCTTGGGATAAATAATAATAAAGATAGATATAATTTAATTATATTATTATCATTTATCATAAGATTTATTTTTTATTGATTGATATGAATTTAATATCATTGGAATTAAAAAATCAATACTTAAAAACTTATCAAAAACATCTAAATAAATTACATATATTTGATAATGTTTTAAATTTTTAAAAAAACATAAAGGGAAAATATAATACAATAAATAATAATACCAGTTTTTCTCTTTTTTTTCATATTGTTTTAATATACTTAATTGTTCATCTTTAATATTAAGTTGATTTAGTATATTTTTATTTGTATTTAAATTAAATAATTTACATGTATTTATATTTTCAATATAATTATTATTATAAGGAACTGTATTTTTTTTTTTTATTTGTAATAAATTTTGATTACTAAATTCACTATTATTTTTCAAAATTTTATAATTATAAGAAATAAAAGAATTTCCTATTTGTAACACAAAAGATTTTTTTATTAAATTATAAGAGATGAAATAAAATAAGTTTGAAATAATATCAAAAAATCCTCCAATAATCCCTAAAATATCTTGAATTTTAAGATATTCTCTTTCATATAATGTTTTTAAATTATGACAAGAAAAAATAATATCTAATAGTATTTCATTTGAAGAATCTTTTTCTATTAAATCAAAATTTGTATGATGATTTTGAAATAAATCATATTCTTTTTTATTTTTGAAAATGACTCCATTATCACTTATATATTTTTCTTTAGAATAAAAATAATAAAATCTTTTAATATTTTGAGGTGATATAGAAAAAGTATCAGAATTTAATAAATTAATAACAGGATTTGACACATTATAATGATCTATAGTTTGAGAAATATAAAATAATGAAACATATGAATTTAATAAATATTCATTTATTTTTTCATTACTTTTACATTTATTATTATTATTAGTTGAATTTACACATTTTATCAAATGAATATCTAAAGTTGTATATCCTTTTACTTGATCACCAAAACGTCCTTCTAATAATATTTTTTGATTAGGTTTTATACAAATATTTTTTGTATATTCATAATTTTTAAACATATTAATATAATTACCAAAATTACTTGAAGAACACATTTCTAATTCAATTGAATATGTTGTTTTATTTAAAATTAATAATCCAATGTTATTTGTTATAGGGGTATATATATTTAAATCTAATACAAATAAAGCATATGAATCATCAATATCTGTTTCTAATTTATAATTAATTAAACTTAACATTAAAGGAAATGATGAAATATCAATTTGAAAATTTTCTTCTGAATAAATATAATTTGTTACTATAGAAAAGTTAGATTTATTAATCATTTCTTTCAAATATAAAAAAGTTATTAATAAAATTATTATAATAGAAAAAATACTAAAGACAATTCCAAATATTGTATTATATTCTTTTTCCTTTTGATATCTAAGTGGAAAATTAAATCCAAATATATCAATTCTTTTTAATTGATTAAATATTGAATTTTTAATGTCCATTTTTGTTAAATATAAAGATTTTATTTAATTCTAATAATTATTATATAAAAACGAAATGTTTTTACCAAAAAAGGATATTATTTTTTTATATTTTATTATTTCTAGTTAATGATAATATTAATATAAAAAATAAAATATTTATTTACTTATTTTAAGTAAATCAAAATCTTTTATACAATGTAAAATATTTTACAATAAATATTTTTATTCTTAATTTTTTGATTTACTAACTTTTTATATAGAAATTATAATAAATTTAATTCATTAATTTTTTATTAATATATATCAATTTAAAATTGGTATGTAAAAATATAAATTAAATGTCTTCTTTTTTTGAAGAAGAAAGAAATTTAAGAATAAAAGGATATTTTTCATTTATTGGACATAGTTTAACTACTTTAATTACAGGAAATTCATTATCTCTTCTTCAATTGTCAAATTATTATTTATCTTATTTATCAAAAAATGAATTTAATATTCCTAAATATTATTCAAGAATATTTATTGCTTTAGTTATAACATTATCAAATTTATCAAATATTCTTTCTAATATTTTAACATATTATTTAAATTTAAAAACAATAATTTTTATATCTTATTTTCTATTGATGACTTCTGTTCTACTTTTATATTATTCATTTAATTTAATATTAATATTTTTAGCTTTTATTTTTTATGGAATTGGAATTGGATTTTCATATCATCCTTTAATAAATAATACATCAAATTTTTTCCCAGAAAAAAAAAATTTATTTTCTTTTATTAATTTAATAATATTTAGTATAAGTTCTCCTTTATTTTATTTAATATTAGATAAAATAATTGAAATAAATAATGGAAATTATATTGAAGGAATAAAAAATTATTTTTATTTTCTAATTGGTTTATATATTTTTTTTGGTTTAATTTCAATTTCAATTATATTTGATTATCAAAAACAATTTTTTGATGAGAGTGAATTTGATGAAGAACTTTCAGATTTAGATGATAATAATAAAATTGAAACAAGTATTAATTTATCAATTATAGGAAAAAAAAATGAAAATAAAATGAAAAAAAATTATAAAAAAAGTTCTTCTCTTCCTTCAAAAAAAACTTCAAATGCAGAATTAGTATTATTAACTTCTACATTTGATTATAATTCAATACATAATTTTTATAATAAAATATTCCATGAAATTAAAAATAGAAATTTTTGGGTTATTTCTTTATTTTATTTTACATCTATGCTTGTAGTATTTAATTTTTTTATTAAAATTAGAGAAAAAGAAATTTTCAGATTTATAATATCAATTTCAATTTTTAGATTTTTGGGTCCATTTATTTTAAAAATTATAGGAAGTAAATTTTTATCTTTAATAACAATTTTTATTCAAATGATAATTTTAATATTAGAAAAATATTATACTTTAACCTCAAAACAAAAATTATATATAATTATTGGAAAAGGATTTTCTTTTGGTATTTATTCAATAATTATTTCTTCTATTATTCCTCAAAAATTTGGATATGAAACTAATTTTATTTTAACTGGAATTATTATTTGTTTTGGGACTCTTAGTTTATGGTTAAATTTTTTATTTAGAATTTTTGAAAATGATCCTGAATTTGAATTTTCTCTTTTATTAATTTTCTGTTTTTTATCTATTATTTTTTTATTAATGATAAAAGGTCCTTTTATTTCTTATAATAGAAAAAATTCAACTGAAAAAAATAATTCCTTTGATTCAAATACTGAATTTGAAGAAAAGGAAGATGATTAAAATGACATATAAAAAAAAGTATAATTTGTATCATAAATAAATAAAAAAAGAGTTTTTAATTTTACACTATAAAAATATAAATTTAAATAGTTTATTAATTAAAGAAAAATAATTATTTTCATTAAAAAAAAAAAAATTTTTTTTCAAAATAAAAAATATCAATATTCCTCATTTTCATCCTTAGTAATTTTCAAAAATATATTTTCAATAGAAGTTTGTTCAATCCCAATTTCCTTAATCAAATTTTTAAACTGACTTAAAATTCCATCAAATTTCCTATTTAAAATTTTAATAAACAAATTTAACTCATCAACAAACTCAAAACTTAAAGAATAAACAAAACAATCTTTTTTAAAATTAACCAATTTAACATTTTTAAAAACTTCCATAATTTTATCTTTTAAATCCTTATCTTTATTCTTATAACAAACAATACTAATTAAATAACCATCTCCATAAATTTTTTTTAATTCCAAACTTGTTCCAATACATTTCATACAACCTTTTTTAATAATACAAATTCTATCACTTAAAAATTCAGCTTCATTCATAGAATGAGTAGTTAAAATAACAATACTTTTTTTTTTAATTTTTTTTATCATTTTCCATATAAATCTCCTATTTACAGGATCTAATCCAGTTGAAGGTTCATCTAAAAAAATAACATTTGGTTCACCAATTGTACTTAATAATATAGAAATTCTTCTTTTCATTCCTCCTGAAAAAGTTTTAACTGGTGAATTTATAACATTTTCTAAATTAACTTCTTTCATTTTTAATTCTGATAATTTATTTATATCTTTTATATCATAACCTCTTATTATACTATATAATTCTATATGTTCTCTTGGTGTTAATTCATCATATAAAATATCATGTTGAGGACATAATCCTATTAAATCTGTTTTTAATTTTAAATTTGAATTTTTTTCATCTGTTATATTAATATTGTTTATTTTTGCATATCCTGATGTTGGTTTTATATTACCAACTAATACATTTATTAATGTTGTTTTACCTGCTCCATTATGACCTAATAATGTTAAAAGCTCACCTTTTGGGATTTTAATGTAGGTTTGATTTAAGGCATTTAGTTTTTTTTTATTTTGAAGGATGTAAGTTTTAGTTATACCATTTATTATTAATCCTGAATATGGGATAAAATCTTTTTCTTTTTCTATTATTTTATATTTTTCTTTTTTTATTGTTTCTTCTCCTTTATTTTTTATGTTTATTATTATGTCTTTATTGTCTTTTAATGAAGGATTTTTTATGTTTATTTCTGATTCATTTATTTTGATTTGGTTGTTTAATTGATTTTCTATATTATTTTCTGTATTATTTTCAAATAATGAATTAACTTTTCCCATTTCAACAATTGTAATATAATCTTTTTTTTTCTTATCTCTAATAAAAATATATTTCCCAAAATTAATTAAATCATAAATAGGAAAAAGATAAGATTTCCCTTTCCCTCTATTATCCTCTAAAACATTATCAAAATATAGAGCTAAAGCCATATAAAAAAAACCATTAAAAACTAATAAACAAAAATTAACAATAGTGGGAGCAATACTATAAGAAAAAAACAATCTTCTCATAGTACCTTCTTTTCTAACAAATAAATCAGAATATTTATAATATCTTCCAGGTGAATTAGTCAAAGTCAAAGGATCGAATTTTGTTCCTGCAATAGTAGCAATATCAACATAAGCTTTATTAAAATTATATGGAGAAAAAGAATATAAAAACCATTTAAATAATTTTACTAAAATAAAAATATCATTACTATATAAAATTTGATATAAATAAGGATTCGAAAAAAAACCTTGTAAGACACCACTTGATAAAATAACTGCAAATCCCCAAGTATAAGCTCCTTTAATTGTTGAAATTATTGTACTTAATAAAATTGCCATTATTTGCATATCTAAAATAAACCAAAAAAATAATGTTAACATTATAAAAAATGGAGTATTTAAAAATAATTCCCATTTTAAAATATATGTGACAAAAAATAAAAAAGTTATTGATAATATAAAACTAAATATTATTGATGTTAATATCCAACTTAACCAAAATGATGTATTTGATAATCCTATTATTATTAAACTTTTTCTTAATTTTAATTCTTTTTCTCTTACTATTTCTATAAGTACCATTACAAAAAATGTCATTGGGATAAATAAAAAATATGGTCCCCCTAAATTATTTACTACTGATGCATTTTCCATAAATCGATTTTCTGTTATTGGAAAATCTGAATATGAAATATTTAATTTTGGATTATTTTTATATATTTTAAATATTTTATTCATTTCAATTAAAAAACCATTATCAATATCCATTTGTAATTTCATTATATATTTATCTTTTGCTCTATTTTGTAATGGATTTAAAAAATCATTTGGTGATAAGGTTATATTATAAACTATAGTATAAAATCTATTAATTTCATTTTTTTTTCTTATTTCTGGAACACAAGGAATTATTAATTGTAATGAACTAGTATTAACATCTAAATTATCATAACAAAAAACAATTCCATAAAAAGTTTTATTTTTATAAGTTTCTAAATAATTTGAAAATTCTGTATATGTAGTTATTGATGATAATTTAACATCTTCATCCATAGTTAAATTATTTTCTTTTGCTACATATGACATTATATTATATGATTCTTTTTTATTATATTCATTATTTGATTTATCTATTATTATTTCTAATATTGTAGTACAATTTATTGGTTTATTACATTTAGGTATTAAATTGTTATTTAAAGATATTATATTTGGATTTAATTCTACATATTTTTGAGAATAATATTCTAAAAAATTTTGAAGTTGAACAAGAAATAAACATATTATAAATGGTGATAAAAACATAAATAATGTAGTTTTTATATTCCTTGAAAAAACTAAAAGTGTTTTTTTTATTAAGATATATGTTTGCATTATAAATAAACTTCTTGAATTATTTTTTCTATTATTTTCTATTATTTCATATTCTAATGATAAATGTAAAATTTCATTATCTTTATTATTTAATTTAAATATATCAGTCATATTTGATATTTCATTCATATAATTATTTTATTATTAAAAAGTCTAAAACTATTGAAACATAATATTTTATCTTATATTATTAATTATATATTTTTAATGATGTCATTTAATTGAATATTAAATTTATTATTTTAATATTTATGTAAATTTAATCATGTCAATTTTAACTAATTTCTCAGTTAGAAATGAAAATTCAACATTAGAAGAAAATACACCAAATATTTCTAAAATAATTGACAATGATTTAAGTTTAAGTGAAATGAGTGTTAGTCATGATATAAATAATAATTATATTGTCTATAATATTGAAAGTGAGTTTTTAATTCCTATTAAAATAATAAAAGATGAAAATAATCAAGAAAATGAAATTACTATTTTATTTGTTGATAATAAAATTAAAAGTTTATATGGTGATAAAATTACAATAAATAAAAATGATATTTACTATGAATTAATTGATAATTTTGATTTGGTTGAAGATATTTCAAATTCAAAATATATAAATGATTTAAATATTTTATATAACATTCAATTAAATTTATTAAATGGAAATAATTATTTTTATATTGGAAATGTTTTAAATATAATTAATCAAAAATCAAAAAAAGAAAGTTGTAAAATTTTAATCAATAATATGTTTAAAATTAGTAAAAAAGATGAAATATGTTTTATTTATCAAAAATATGGAAATAATAAAAAAAATATTGATTTTGAATTATTTTTAATTGATTCTTTTTTAACATATAATGAATATTATATTAATTATCAATTTAATAATTCAATTATAAAAAAATGTTTTCAATTAATTTCTTTGATTAAAGAAATGAATTTGTTTTTTTCAATTACAAAAAAATTAAAAATAATTCCAGTTTTTCCTACTAATATAAATAATTTTTTATTTAACCAAAGTATTATTTTTAATAATTTAAATGAACAAAATAAATTAGTAAATGATGAAATTCAAAATTATTTAACTAATATATCAATAGAATTAGATTATTATGAAGGAAATGCATTATTTATCAATTTATTATATTCAATATTTGTAAAAGAATTAAAGGAAAATGATATTTTTAATAATTGTATTACAATATTTATTATTGCCTATAAAGAATTTTTGAATAAAAATTATTTTTATTCAAATATATGTATTTTAACTTTATTTATATATGCATTTGGCGAATTTGGTATTGATAATAATATAAAAAATCATTTATTAATATTATATAATTCATCAAATTTAGAAGATGATTCATTATTAAATGAAATACTTAGACAACAATCAATAGTATATAATAAAAAAAATTTTAGTAATAATTTTCCTTTAAATAAATATATATCTTTTTATCTTGAACATAATTTAAATCATTTTGAATCAATAATTGAAAATGATAAAAAATTATTACAAAATATAAAAGATAATGAATTTTATTCAGATTTTTCATTTTTAGAGGAAAAAATAAATGTGGCTAAATATAGTAATATTTTAGAGTATTTTAGAAAAATAACTTTATCAAAAATGAATAATTTATTTAATAAAAAATATAAAAATTGCATTCAAATTTTTGATTTATATCAATTATCTTCATTCGATGAATTTAAAACTTTTATTCAAAATATTGATTCAATTCCAGAATTTTATAATTTAACTCATATGGTAAAATATGCAAAAATGTATAAAGATTATAATTTTAATGAAAAATTATTATTAAGAAAATTTAATATGAATAATGAAATATATTTTATTGATTATATTAGAAAAATTATCAAAATTCAAGCTTTTATAAAAGGGAAAAATGTTTTTGAATTAATTAATGATTTAAAAAAGAAAACAATAAAAATACAAAATTATTATAAATTATTTAAATATAAACAATATAAAAAAATATCATGTGAAAAAATGTTAGAATTAGGATTAAAAAAATATAAGAAAAAGGATAAATTAGCTTTTAAATTATGTAATTCTTTTCAAAATACAATTTTGGATTTAAAAAATAATAATCTTATTCTTAAAGAAAAACTGAAAAATGATGAAAATAATTTCTTAAATAAAAAATTTCAAATTAAATCATATGGAAATTTAACAGACACACAATCTATTATTTTTGAAGATGAAAAAAAAAAGTTAATTAAAGAATATAATAAAGAAATTGAGAATTATTCTAATTTAGTTAAATCTTCTGAAAATTTTATAAATAAAATAACTAAAATAATAACAATAATTAATAGTAATTCAAAACTTAAAGAAATATTTTCAAAAAATAATATTGAACTTATTTAAAATAATAAAAAAATAATAATAATAAATATATAATTTATTGTAATTCTAAATATTAAATTGATATGTTAAAAATAAGGTAATTATAATTTATATTTTTATAAAAAATAAAATTTTTTTTAACTTTTTGTAAATAATTTTAAAAATAATCATTTTTAATTGAAATAATTTTTAATTATTAAACAAATTGAAAGAATTATAAACAAATAAATTATTATTTAAATTAATAATAATTTAGCATTTTTCTTTGATAAAAAAAAATTTGTTAAAAAATTTGATTTATATTTTTTTTTCATTTAAAAAATATTTATATTAAATAATATTATATCATTTATTAAATATATTATTCTTTTATATATAAAAGCTCTTTTTTTTATATTGAAAAATACCTTCTCTAATATTTAGTTTTTTTTATTATATTTTATTTCATTTTTTCAATTTTTATTTATTTATTATAAAAAATTTAAATATCTTAATTTTTTATTTTATATTTTTTTATTTAAAATATATCTTCATCATATGGTTCTCCCATTATTTGTAATATTTTTTCTGATAATGATGAAATTTCAAGTTCATGATTCATTGA
>Ga0256407_10013212_pt1 | contig 11068 bp, 7 predicted proteins | sample RumenRJG_04DNA_FD_193489 | JGI IMG/M metagenome (GOLD analysis project Ga0256407, IMG submission 193489) | Bovine rumen microbial communities from Lethbridge, Alberta, Canada - RJG_04 | ecosystem: Host-associated > Mammals > Digestive system > Stomach > Rumen | place: Canada: Alberta | collected... | reverse complement strand
ACCAGCACCAGCCATTGCCATGGCAATAAGGGGTACCTGCATAGAAATCTGTCCGATGGTCTGTGACAGCTGTCGGGATGCACCTAAGAAGGAGATGATAATGCCGGCGGTCATCAGGCCGATTCCGCTAAGCCCGACATTTGTCCCATGAGCGAATACCATAATAGCACCAACAAAGGAGATAACCACATACATCAGGTTACCAATATTGGCAACGATTGGCATCAGTACATTACCTGCGCGGTTTGCTTCATTACTATCGTGGAAGAGATTCTCATTGATCCAGTCGAAGGAAGCCTTGGTCTCATTCTCATGAACGAATACCTTTACAACCTTAGTACCTTCCATCATCTCTTCTACGAAGCCCTCTTCCTGGGCCAGAGTCTTCTGCTGCTTCATCATGTACTTGGCAGAATGTGTAGAGTACTTCTTAGATACGAAGAGGATCATGTAGATGAAGAATGCTGCAATCAGTGATAACCAAAAGCTGAAGGACAGCATCATGATAATGATAGCAAGGATGGTCAGCATGGACTGGAGAATCATTGGAGCACTCTGTCCGATGAACTGACGAATAGCGTCGGTATCATTGGTATAAGTGGACATGATATCACCATGTGCATGGGTATCAAAGTATTTAATTGGAAGTGTCTCCATCTTGTTATACATGTCATCACGGAGACTCTTCAGAGTTCCCTGTGTGACGGTAGCCATAATACGGCTATAGATGAAGGATGCAATGACACCGATGGCATATACTGTAGCCATGATAGAGATATAGGTGATTAATTGGCCCCATACCTTACCCATGCCATACTTTAATCCAGGAGTGATACAGTTATCGATGATCTGCTTTAAGAATACAGATGCAACAGTTGATGCAACACCTGAGAGCACGATACAGATGATAACAACAATCATCTGAGGCTTATAGTGATTGAAAATATAACCCAAGAGTCTCTTTCCGGTGCCCTTTTTTATCATGGGCATTTTGCTCTTATTCTGTTCCATGGTTTAGGCCTCCTTTCCCTTGGTCTGATCGTCAAAGATTTCCTTATAGATACCACCCTCTGCAATCAGCTTATCGTGGTTACCCTGCTCTACAATCTGTCCCTTATCTAAGACAATGATTTGATCACAGTCCTGAACAGAAGAGATACGCTGTGCGATGATGATACGTGTAGTATCAGGGATCTCCTGCTGGAAAGCCCGACGAATCAGGGCATCAGTCTTAGTATCTACAGCTGATGTGGAGTCATCCAGGATAAGAATCTTAGGATGCTTCAGGATGGCACGAGCGATACAGAGACGCTGCTTCTGTCCACCAGAGACATTCGCGCCACCACGCTCGATGTAGGTGTCATACTTATCTGGGAACTGCTGGATGAATTCATCAGCCTGAGCCAGTTCACAAGCACGCTTGATCTCTTCGTCTGTTGCATCGGACTTACCCCAACGCATATTTTCCTTAATGGTTCCAGAGAAGAGGACATTCTTCTGCAGGACAACAGCTACATTATTACGAAGAGTATCTAAGTCATAGTCCCGGACGTCTACGCCAGCCACCTTAACAGAACCAGAGGATACGTCGTAGAGACGAGAGATCAGCTGGATCATTGTGGTCTTAGAGGAACCTGTACCACCGATGATACCAAGAGTAGAACCAGATGGGATCTCTAAGTTGATATTGGATAGTGCTTCACGCTTAGCCTTCTCAGAGTAACGGAAGGACACATTCTCAAAGGAGACAGAACCATTCTCCACATCCTTCTTACCATTCTCAGGGCTGGTAAGAGTACTCTTATACTCCAGTACCTCAGCAATACGATGTGCGGACTCTTCGGAGATGATTACCAGGACGAAGACCATGGATGCCATCATCATAGAAGACAGAATCTGTACACCATAAGTAATAAGAGAAGAAAGCTCACCGGTGGTAAGAGCAGAGCCATGAGTATTGATAATAATCTGGGCTCCAAGGAAAGCAACTAAAAGGATTGCTAAGAAGATAGAGAACATCATCACTGGGTTATTTACAGCAAGAACCTTCTCTACGAATACGAAGTCATGGTAGATCTCATCAGACTTCTCCTGGAACTTCTTCTTCTCATGGTCCTCACGAACGAAGGACTTCACTACACGAACACCGTTGATATTTTCCTGAACGGTGTCGTTCATAGCGTCGTACTTGTGGAAGATCTTTACAAAAATTGGATGAACATACTTTGCAATACCAAATAGAACTGCTGCTAAGAATGGCAGGATTGCTAAGAAGATGAGAGACATCTTGGCATTGATAGAGATGGTCATCACGATAGAGAAGATAATCATGAAAGGTGCACGAATCAGAGCACGGATAATCATGGAGTAGGCCGTCTGTACATTGGTTACATCAGTGGTCATACGAGTAACCAGAGAAGAGGTAGAGAACTTATCTACATCTGCGAAAGAAAGGCTCTGGATATTATAGAACATGTCCTTTCTTAAGTTTTTAGCAAAACCGGTAGCACCCTTAGCTGCCTGAATCGCTGCTAAACGACCGCAGAAGAGAGAGGCCATAGACAGAACAATCAGGATAAATCCGTCCTGAAGGATTGGTGCCATGGAACTACCATTCATATGGTCAATCATATTCGCCATAACAAGTGGGATGATACATTCGAAGACAACTTCTAAGGCAACAAAAAGTGGCGATAGAAGTGAAGGCTTCTTGTACTCCCGGATGCTTTTCGAAAGAGTTCTTATCATTTTGAATTGCTTCCTTTCTAATGAATAATGGGTTACATATTTTTAATGAATTAGTATTTACGAATATATTCACTTACTTATTTTATATAAAAGTTGAGAAGGTTTACCTTGTTTCCTTACATGAATCTTCATTTAAGGGTAAGGCAAAGATATTATCTCGAATCTGAGACAGCATGCGCTCCAGTTCTGAGACGTCTTGGTCTGATAAATGAGCTAGCAGCAATGCTTCGAATTTTTTACGACTAGATTGGACATAGGCCCGATGTTCTAAGGCCTTATCTGTGGACTCGATAATCTTATTTCTGTGATCTGTATCACAAGTGTGAGTAGTAACGAAGCCATTTTTCTCCAGACGAGACACCAGTCCGACAATGGTTGGGTGAGAGACCTGCATGGCCTTCTCGATCTCTCTCTGAGACATCTGTCCATCATTTTCATACAGTAGGCGTAATACGCCGGCCTGTGAAAAGGTCAGATTCCATTCCTTTAGAGAGAGGTCAAACTGATGGCGTGTCCGATCATTAATCAGCTTCAGATACTCGAAAACCTTGGTTCTTTCCATGGTTCCTCCATCTATTATTATAATCTGTAGCGTACTACAGAAAACTTGTAGCGTGTTACATTTTAGCACTTATTCTTTAGAAATATAAGGCTTAATTTCATATTTAAGAGAATCTTCACAAACTTTTAGATCGCTGGTGATAAAACATAAGGATACTATGGGTAAAAATATAGATCGTCCCAATAAAAAGCATGGTCTATATTTCAAAGAATGGAATCAAATGAAGTTGGAAATTATGCAAGAATTACCAAATTAGATTGGAAACGTGCCCGTATTTTTCATGGAAAATAAAAACAAATCCGTGTATAATGACATTTGGATTGTAAAATAATAAGTATTGGATGATATCGGAGGCAACACAAATGATCGAATGGAAAAATCTCGATACATTAGCTTCTTATAAGGAATTGACCCAGTTACCAAAGGTTGATTTGACAGAAGCAATGAGTGGCGCAAATGGTGCGGCTCGTGTACAGAACTATAGTGTGAAGGCTGCAGAGGGATTCACTTATAACTATGCAGCAAAGGCTGTAAATGATGATATCCTTGCTTCTCTTAAGAAGCTGGCTGAGGAAGCACAGCTTGCAGAGAAGTTCGAGGAATTATATAACGGTGCGGTTGTTAATACGGGCGAGAATCGTCTGGTTCTCCACCATATGACACGTGGCCAGCTGGGCCAGGCTGTTATAGCTGATGGCGTTGACAAGCGTACATTCTATGTAGAGCAGCAGAATCGTATCGCTGACTTTGCGAATAAGGTTCATGCTGGTGAGATCGCAAATGCCAAGGGTGAGAAGTTCACAACTGTAGTTCAGATCGGTATCGGTGGTTCTGACCTGGGCCCTCGTGCGATGTATATGGCACTTGAGAATTGGGCTAAGAAGATGGGCACATTCAAGATGGAAGCAAAGTTCATCTCCAATGTAGATCCTGATGATGCATCTAGCGTACTGAACTCTATCGATGTGGCACACTCCCTGTTCGTACTGGTATCTAAGTCTGGTACTACACTTGAGACTCTGACCAACCAGGCATTCGTAATGGATGCACTGAAGAAGGAAGGCTTAGATCCTGCAAAGCATATGATCGCAGTTACATCTGAGACCTCTCCAATCGCACACAGCGATGACTTCCTAGATGCATTCTTCATGGATGACTATATCGGTGGACGCTACTCCTCCACATCTGCAGTTGGTGGCGCAGTTCTGTCACTGGCATTCGGACCAGAAGTATTCGCAGCATTCCTTGAGGGCGCAGCAGAGTCCGACAAGCTGGCAACAGAGAAGGATCCAATGAAGAACGCAGCTATGCTGGACGCTCTGATTGGTGTATACGAGAGAAATGTAATGGGTTATCCTACTACAGCAGTTCTGCCATACAGCCAGGCACTGATCCGCTTCCCTGCACATCTGCAGCAGCTGGATATGGAGTCGAATGGTAAGTCTGTTAACCGTTTCGGTGAGGAACTCGACTATGTAACTGGACCAACCATCTTCGGTGAGCCAGGAACCAATGGTCAGCACTCCTTCTATCAGCTCCTTCACCAGGGAACTAATATCACACCATTGCAGTTCGTAGGCTTCAAGAAGTCTCAGATCGGCAATGATGTAGAGATCCAGGGCAGTACCAGCCAGCAGAAGCTCTGTGCGAATGTAGCAGCACAGATCGTAGCTTTCGCTTGTGGTAAGAAGGACGAGAATAAGAATAAGAACTTCAAAGGAAATCGTCCATCCTCTATCCTGATCGGTGAGGAAGTTAATCCTAAGACTGTAGGAGCACTTCTTGCACACTTCGAGAATAAGGTTATGTTCCAGGGATTCCTGTGGAATGTTAACTCCTTCGACCAGGAAGGTGTTCAGCTGGGTAAGACTCTGGCTAAGAAGGTTCTCGCAGGCGAGACCGAAGACGCTCTGACAGAGTATGCGAAGCTTCTTGAGATCTAATTCATAATAAAAAATAAACCGAGCTACTGATTGGGATGTAGATAAGTATCCCAATCAGCAGTCGGTAAAAGAGAATCCCCGGTGGACGGGCTGCTAGGATGCAGGCCGTCTGCCGGGGATTCTTGGGTTATGGGAGAATTACTCTTCAGAGAAAGTGAAGACGTCCTTATAGTCTTCCTTAAACACGTCAAATACAGCGGTCAGAACTTCGTCATCCTCAACACTGTAAATCATGCCTTCCTCTGGGCCATCTGTAATGTACTCGACAATAACTACATGTCCGCCAGGAGTTGCAATTTCATCCTCTGGAACTAAGACGATGTAAGTTTTGTTCTTATAAAACACTTCCTCTAAATAGTGATACTCTACATCGTTCCCCTCTTCGTCGTGGAGGACGATGATATTGTCCTTGTAAGATTCATTATTAGCCATGATTAACTCCTAATTTGTTCTATATGCCTAGATATGAGAAATAGGAAGGATTCATCCCCAATCTAGGAATCGGTTTACATTTTCCTGTACTATTGTAACGAAATAGAGGAGAAGTTGGAAGAGGGGGGGATGTATAAAGGGGGTTTAGAAAAACTTAAGAATTGAAAATGTGAGAATTATACCGCGGCTGTAGTCTGATTATGTATAATTAATAGAATAGAAGTTAAGACGACTACTTAGGGATCAATAGATGATTAAGTATAATCGTTGGAAGACCAACGACAACAGCATTAGAGAATAAAATGAACTTCATGGAATACTTAAGCGAAAAGTAAATACTTTTATGAAAAATAAAGCAGATTAAGTGTGAGGTCGAGAGTGATACCAATTACAATTATTGTTCCAGTTCACAACTCAGAGAAGTATGTCGGACAGGCATTAGAAACAATTGAAAAACAAAGTATCGGAATGGAGAACTTGCAGGTAATAATTGTGGATGATTGCTCTTCGGATCGCTCTCTATCCATATTACAGGAGTTCGAACAGAGATATCCAGATCAAGTGGTACTAATTCCTCTTAAAGAGAATGTCAAGCAAGGAGCGGCTAGAAATATTGCGCTTCAATATGCTATTGGGGAATATGTCATGTTTTTGGATTCGGATGACATGCTAGATAGAAATGCTTGTGAGAAATTATATATATTTGCAAAGCACAATGACTTAGATATTGTAAAGTTCCAGTACTACAACTTTATTGATGGAGATGAGATCGTATTAGCACAAGAGGTCGCTCCTCCCCATGTATTTGACTGCCGCAATCAAGAGATAAAAAAACAGATTCTGATGAAGCAATTTTTGGAATATGGGCATTCTGATAAGCTTTATAAGACTTCACTAATATATGAAGTGGGGGCACATTTTAAAGAAGGAATTACTATATATGAGGAACCGCAGTTTACTTACCCATTAGAATTGGCAATGAGCCGGTGCGGTGTAATGCTTGATCAGTTGTACTACTATAGACATCACAGCGCAAGTAGTACTGGTGGAGAAAATCTGACACCAGTCATAGAGCATGCAAAGGCACAACTTGATTTATTAGAATTTATAAAACAGATGCCGGAATACTCTTTCTTAAAGGCAGAAATTAATGTTTACTTCTATATGACATTTTTTATTGAAACAATGATGTTCTCTGCAGAAAGTAAAGTATCCAGTAGAAAATTGAATAGGGAAGAATTTCGATGGATGCAAAAAATAGTATTAAAAGAAATTAAAACAATTGATGAAAATGAATATATACACAGTAATTGGTACTTTATGTTGTTGTATGAGTTGTGTTCAAATGTGAAGGATTTGGATGAAAATGGATTAGATGTTCTGTTTTCTTTGGTGAATGAATTAAATAATTGTATCCAAGAGAATAAGAGCCAAGAACAAAAAACCAGGGAAATTCTGTGTTCAATACGTTCGATCATTGCTAAAAATAATAATCTGAAAAGGTTGGATATTCTGGTCCCCTATGGTGGACATGGTGGTGTAGAAAGCCTGGTAAATAAAACCGCGTTATATCTGTTAGAAAAAGGGGTCCATGTAAGGGTAGTTCAACTCGTCTGGAGTGGAGAAAACTGGACGGATGATAGACTGGATTTCTATGTGTTGAAAGACGAGAAGGTAGAAAGTGTGAACGAGTTTGAAGAACTATATTCATCTTTTGTTGGTCGTACATATACACCGGATATAGTATTGGCAACAGCCTGGCCATATCTTGCTAAAGTAGCTCGATACGGCATTGAACAGAATTCTGATAAAAAATGTAAGGTCGTCTCATGGCTACATACACCGATTGACGTCCTAACAAAGTTTGGCACAGGTACATTAAGTGACCTAAGGAATGCTGATCGAGTTTTCGTCCTAACGAAATACGAAGTAGATAAAATAAATACTGCTTTAGAATCAGAATTGGCAATAAAAGTATGGAATCCAGTTTGTATGGAATCGCAAGAAATCTCTGGCCTTAAACAAAAAAGGAAGAGTTTAATAAACCTTGTCTTTGTTGGCCGCTTGTCAGAGGAAAAAGGAGTGGAGTATATTCTTCAATCTCTATCAAAAGTGAAAGCTGAATGGATACTACATCTATTTGGTAATGGAGAAGAAGATTATGAAAATAAGCTTCATAATTTGGCAATAAAGTTAGAAATAGAACAAAGACTCGTATGGCATGGATGGGTAGAGAATCCTTGGAATCAAATGAAATGTGAAGATATGGACTTTTCAATTATCGCTTCAGACTATGAGGGCTTTTCTCTTGTAGCTGTGGAATCATTAAGTAAAGGAATTCCTTTGTTATCGACTAGAGTGGGAATCGTTCCAGAATTAATTGAAGAATATGGTGTTGGATATTTGTTTGATAAAGATTGTGAAAATGGATTATCAAATTTGATTGACAAAATAATGTCTGGAGCACTTGAAATTCCAACGCCTGAAAATTGTAGGAAGTCTATTGTCGATTACGACGAACCGAGAGCAATGCAGGACTTTTTTGATAAGCTTTTATTTGTACTTAGTAACTAGTCAGAGGGAAAAATATGGATGAAGAGACACGATATATTAAATTGGTGGAAGAATTAATAGACGGTGCAGATGCTGGAGATTTTAACGATGCGTCTAACATCCCGGCTAAATATAAGTATGAACACCTACAGGCCTTGTTTATGCTGCATAAGGTTCTTGACGGTGGAGAGGATTTATATAAAAGTTTTTACCATATTGCTATAAAGTGCGGTGAGAACCATGTGAAGGAGAAGTCGAGAAAAGGTGAGGTAATTCAAGTTGCGTTCTTAACATACTCAGCGGCACAATGGCCGGCGAAAAGTTTGTACAGTGATTTGAAAAAAGATTCAAGATTTCATCCGTATGTAATCCTGTCACCTCTTGTGGATCGCGATGAAGAGAGTATGAAAAATACATATTATGAATCTCTAGAGTGGTTTCAAGAGAGCGGTTATGAGGTGAAAGAAGGTCTGGGGAATCCTATCCCTTCGTTTGAACAATTAGGAGGCGTACCAGATATATTAGTACATTTATCATCCTGGTATACATCGCTTCCTAGAGAACTGCAGTTTTTGCAACTACCTTGGCAATGTTTACATGCATATATTCCGTATGGCATGAATACAGTTGATAATGTAGATCATTCTTTCTCGTTGAATTTTGTATATGATAGTGATCTTGTAAACCTAATGTGGAGGGTATTTGAGTATACTGAGATCGATATTAACGAGTATAAAAAATATGAAACTTTAAGAGGAGAAAACCTGGTACAATCAGGCTATTTAAAGATGGACGAATTGATTAATCGTCCAGAATATTCCTCTAATCAAATTGAGGAGTTATGGAAACTTCCCAAAGGGAAAAATGTTTCAGAGGTTAAAAAATTATAATTGCACCACACTATTCTGTATTTAATGAAGGGCTAATTGTATCTTCTACATTTCGTGAGAATGCTTATTTCTGGCTATATTTAATTGAAAAATATCAAAATAAAGCAAGTTTTCTATTTAAACCGCATCCCAATTTGCGCGCTGCATGTGTGGGAAATGGGGTATTCAAAAGTTATGATGAGTATGATGATTACATTAGTAAATGGAACAGTTATACGAATGCAAAAGCCATTAGCGAGTCAAGTTATATAGATTATTTTAATACTTCAGATGCAATGATCATGGATTCGGGCTCATTCCTAGGAGAATACATATATACGCAGAAACCCTTGTTGTATCTTACTAGACCAGAGCAAGCGCATACAGCGATGGGGAAAGTCCTAGTGGATGCGTATTATAAAACGGCAGGGAAAAACTATTCTGAAATAGATCGGTTTATTTCCGATGTAGTTATTAATGGGCAGGATTATATGAAAGAAAAAAGGAAAGCCGTATTTGATAAATATTTTAATTATGTGGAATTAAACAAGTTATATGCACATGAAGTTATTTATCAAGAGTTTCTGCAAGTAATTAGCTGATAGGTAGAGATGGCTTTTTCGTAAATGGACGATCTGTAAAAAATATAAAAAGCAGTCTTATGTGATTATTTTGTAAGCGGTAAATCGCCAGTACCTTGTTAAAAAATACAGCTACCATCTCTGGCAGCTGTGGGTTGTCAGTCAAGTTGTTTCCGGCATTCCGCCGGCAGATCCTGGGACCATGGCTCCAGCTTCTTTAGGAAGGTTCTGTCAGTATCTTCCATGTGCCGGGGTATCTCGGTCAGGAGTAATTCGAAGTATCGGAACGGATTCAGATTATTCGCCTTTGCTGTCTCCACAATGCTGTAGATGATGGCACTGGATTTTGCCCCGTTGACCGTATCAATCATCAGCCAGTTCTTCTTACCTACGCAGAACGGCCTGATGGCCTGCTCAGCGGCATTGTTGTCGATCGGAACTTCGCCGTCTTCCAGGAAATATCTGAGATAAGGCTCCTGCTTCAGACAGTAATCAAAGCCATTGCCGGTCTTGGTTCTTGAAGGAATCCGTGAATGTAATTCTTTCAGCCATGCGAAAAAGACCTCGACAAGTGGCTTGACGAGGGTCTGGCGTTTCTCCAACCGTTCTTCAGGAGAAAGATCCGCTAGGCTGTTATCCGCATTGTAGATCGCGGCGAATTTCTGAAGTGCGATATACGCAACGGTCTTTTTCCCGGCTTCCGGTGACCCGGCTGCTTTCACAGCCTCCGAAAACCGTCGTCGGGCATGTGACCAGCAACCTGCAATCTTCAGATCTTGCCGCTCGCGGGCCAGTTTGTGGTAAACCTCGTATCCGTCAGTTACCACAACCCCGCTGAATGCCTTCAGGAACTCCCGCGGATGATCAGCTTTTCGTTCTTTCTGGTATTCATAGAGGATGATCGGTTTATCTGGATCTTTTCGGAATGGCGGCCGAAGCGGTACTGGTTCGCAGCTGTGAACCCATCCTATTGTAAGCGGAAGGGCAAAAGACCTGTTTGTAAGGGATTTTGCCCTTCCGCGGGAGATATTCATGACAAAAGTAATTACTTACGGGACTTTTGATTTGTTTCATCAAGGTCATTATAATCTGTTAAAAAGAGCAAGGAACCTCGGAGATTATCTGTAAATGGTAAATAACCCGCCACCCTCAATAAAAATGCCGCCCCAAAGGGCGGCACAATGGCTTTACCTTGTTTTTGTTTTTCGACAATGCTCGGGTATCTTGTCAGACCAAGGCATCATATCTACAAGAGCATCCGCTGGAACATTATTCCTTGGGTACTTCATAAGCTCATACATCAGATAAACAAAGTACTCATATGGCTTTAGATTATTAGCCTTTACTGTTTCAGCAAGGCTATACAGCATTGCGCTTGCT
>Ga0256407_10013211_pt1 | contig 11068 bp, 7 predicted proteins | sample RumenRJG_04DNA_FD_193489 | JGI IMG/M metagenome (GOLD analysis project Ga0256407, IMG submission 193489) | Bovine rumen microbial communities from Lethbridge, Alberta, Canada - RJG_04 | ecosystem: Host-associated > Mammals > Digestive system > Stomach > Rumen | place: Canada: Alberta | collected... | reverse complement strand
TCCTCTTTTTTTATCATTTAAAAATTCCATTATCTTTTAGATACTAATTAATTATATATTATTTTAATTTTTAATTTATTTTTATTTTTCAAATATTATTTGTAATTATTAGTTTTTGGACTCATTTCTCTTATATGAATAAAATAAATTTGATTATGATGATAATTTATTTTTTGATTACATATTTCATTAAATTGATTTGATTTTATTTTATTTTTAATAATATTTAATTGATATAAATTTATTTTAGTATTTAAAGGCCTTCTTTGGCAATAAACTTTTATTTTTTACTATTATTTATTAATGGTTATTAATTTTTCTGAAAGCTTTAAAGAAGTAAAAGTAACAAAAATATGGCAGATAAAATTCAAAAAGAAGAGAATGATAAATTATACATTGAATTAAAAAAAATATTCTGTAATATTTCAACCTTATTATTATCATAGACATAATTATTTTAATCCATTATTGATGATAAAAATTCAAATGATAATAAAAAGAATAAAAAACAATCTCTAATAAAAAAATTTTAAAACCTTTAAAAAAATAAAATGTCTTCATTGAGAATACATCTAAACTTTTAATTTCATTGATATTACTTTTTGTATTATAAAAAATATATGTTATATTATTGAAATGAATTTTATTTTTTTGTTTGACTTATAAAATTTTAATTCTTATTTTTATTTTCATTTGAATTATATTTTGGGTTTCATTAAAATTTTTTTATCCTTAGAATGACCAGACATTTTATAAACATTAATAAATCATCTTTCTTTTTTTAAATTAATAATATCTGTTTTTTTCTTGAAATTTATGTTAATTCAATTTAGAATTATCACTGAAAGTTGAATTAATATTTAAATTATTAAATTATTAAATGATATTTTATTATTTCTAACTTTTAATTATTGAATTTGTTTATTTCTTTTTTTTTTTTTCCTTTCAAAATATTCATTTTTGAGATTTTTATTTTATTATTTTCAATTCAATTAGAATATAATTATTAAACAAATTAATATTATCACTCAAAATTTAGAATTTAAATGAAAACATTTAAATTTTATAAAACTTAAAACTACAGATTATAATTTTAATACACTATTTATATATTTAATATATTGATTTATAAATATTTTATTATGAGAAAAATATTAATTTTATCATTATATTCAAATCTATTTTTAATTGCTTCATATCTTGAATTAATTAGTTTTTTATTATTATTATTATCTCTAATTTCCTTATTTTCATTATTAATTTAATAAATAGATAAATTGTTGATTAATAGTATAAATTTTCCTTTCAATTTTATTATCAACAATAAAATTTAGTTCAAATTCCTCTTCAAAAAAATTTTTATATTTTTATATATCATTGATAAATAAAAATTATATTTTTATATATCATTAATATTAAATCTTTTTTAAAAATCATCAACTTAAAATCTTATTTATAATATCTTTACTTATCTTACTTAAAAATTTAGGATATTCTAATTTACATTTTAAAATGTTTTTAAATAAAATATCATTATCTTCATCTTCATAAGGTAAATAACCATATAATATAGCATATAAAATAATTCCAATAGTCCAAATATCAATTTTAAATCCATCTTATTTTTCCTAGAAAACATGTCTGGAAAAGAATAAAAAGGACTTCCTCAAGGAGTTTTTAATAAATTTTCTTCATTATAATAAATAGATAATTCCAAATCAATAATTTTTTATTTTTTTTCTTTATCTAAAAATTTTTTGTTTTTAAATCTTTATGAGAAATCCCTTATGAATGTATATATTCAATTCCATTTATAATTGATGTAAAAAAATACACTTTCTTTTTCATTTAATCTTTATTTATTTTGTAATTAAATTATTCTTCTTCCTAATGCTATAAATAAATTAAAAATTTCAATTATATATATTTTCATGAGATAATTGTTTAAAAATTTCCTTTTCTCTTATTATTCTTTCTAAATCATCTTTTTCATTTATTTTTGAATTTTTTAATAATTTAATTGCAATTTTTTCATTGGTATTTTACTTAATGCTAATTTTACTTTTGAAAATGTTCCTTTTCCTATTGTTTATTTTATACAGTGGTATCTATAATTTTTAAATTTTTTTCTTTTGATGAATGGAAGACTGCATTTAATTATTTAAATATTTAATTATTTTTTAATATCAAAATCAATAGTATTTTTTATTTTTTTTATTTATAATTTTTTTTATAATCTATTTATTTCTTCTATTTTTCTAACAATATAATCACATATTTCAGAATTTTTATATATTGTTGCATAATCCATTGGTTTTAAATTTTTTGTATCTGGATTATTTAATTCTCCTCCCAATAAAATCAATAATTTAAAAACTAATATTTTCCCTAATTTCGCAGCATGATGCATAAAAGTATATTCATCTTCTTTATATTTATAATTATCATTTATTTTACATTTATCAATTTTTAACAAAAAAAAAATTTGATTTAAATCATTTTTTTCAATAAATTTAAATATTTGAGTAGGAATATCATCTAATTCTTTATTATTTAATTGTCTAATATATTTTTTATTTTTATATTTATTAGTAATAAAAATTTCTTTTTCAGTAAACATAGAATTTGGTTTTGGTTTTTCATAACTTTTAGTATTTTCTTCAAGTATATTTTTAATATTTTCTTCACCCATAAATTCAATTAATTCAATATAATCAGGATCTAAATTATCTAATCTTAAAGATCTAATTTTTGAAATTTGAACTCCTAAACTTCTATGAACACTTGAGCAATCAATACAAATTAAACTTAACCAATTTACACTTATCCAAGTTGGTGATTGAGAACTACAATCTGAACAAATATTATTATTTATTAATTTATCTATTTTATTTTCTTTTAATTCTGGTATTATATAATCTTCTTTAATTAAATTTAATTTATTATTATTTTCAATTAATTTATCATTATCATTATATGATGATATAACATTACTTATTGAATTTCTTATTGCGTTTACCCATTCTTCAGCATCAATTTCAGTTTCTGCTTGAAATATAAATGTTTTTTTTAAATTTGCACTTATTACTTCAAAACAAAATGGATATTCGTAATCTTTATCATTTTTTTTAACATTACAAAAGAGTAAATTACATAATTCAAAATATGATGATGTGTCTATTTCTTCTGATAATGTTATTATTTTATTATTTGAATTTGAGTTTTGGGAATTTTGATTTATTTTAAAATATATTATTAAACCATTGTAAAATTTAAAATATTGTTTTTTAAAATATTTTATTACATCTTTTTCTTTATAATATAAAAATCCTTCTTTTTTTATTAGTGAATTATTCACTTTTTCTAATGTTGGTCCTAGTAATTTTTTTTTATTTTTCATTGTTAAAATTATTTTTTCTTTTTCTTTATATTTAACTGATATTTTATCTAAATTATCATTTATAGTAGAATCTATTTTATTTAATAAATCATTTCCTTGTCTAAATAATGAAATTAATGAATAAATAAACAAAGAAATTTTTTCAGGTAATTCAATTTTAATATATAATAAAATTTCATTTATTTTACATATATAATCATATTTTGAAAATTCTCTTAATTTATATTGTGTTAAATAATTTTCTTTTTGGCTTTCTTTAACTTGATTTTTTTTAATACATAAAAATTTGCTTTCTAAAGAAATAAATTCTTCTACATATTTTATATATGAATTTCTAGTATCATTTAATTCAACAATAGTATTAGTTAAAAAAGTTTCTAATTGACTAATAAAAGTATTATCAATAGAACATAAAAAAATTTCAAATTGATTTGTAATATCATTAAAAGAATTTTGAAGAACATAAATTAAAGAAATTAAATCTGGACATTCATCAAAAATTTCTAATTGATCATCTATTAAATTTTCTTTAAATGTTATCATTGAATTAATTAAAACTTTAACTCCTTTTTTTAATGTTGAACTTATTTCTAACCAAGTTCTAATTACTTTTTCTAATTTTAATATTTGAGTTTCTTTTAAATATAATTTTCTTCTAAATGATATTATATCTTTATCATATTCTAAAAAATCTAATTGAAGTGATTTTGATAATTTGTTAATATCAAATTTTGATATCATTTCATTTATTACTTTTTGTTTTAAATCTGAAGAATTTAATTTACTATCAGATTGAATATTTAATTTTTGATCATATATTTTTTCATTTTCTTCATTTGTATCTTCATCTAATTTTTCTTCTTGTTCTATTATGGATTTTTTATTTGATATTATTATATTATTTGTTTTATTATTATTATTTGAGTCTATTGGAATATTATTTGGGATATTGTTATTTGATTTTTTTAATAAATCAGAATATTTATTTTGAAATGATTTTCTTAATATTTTTTCTGATTCTAATTCATTTTTTAATTTTTCTATTTGAGAAAGTAAATCATTTTTTTGATTTATTAATGATATATTATCATTATTAATTACTGTATATTTTGTTTTATATTTTTCATATTTCATTTTATAATATATTGATTCTTCGTTTTTTGAAGAAAATTCTTTTTCTTTTATTTTTATATTTATTATATGATTTATTTGTTTTTCATTATCCATATTTAAATATTCAAATAAAAAATAATTTTTCAATTATTAAAATTTAAAAATTATTTAGAATATTTTTATAATTTTTATTAAAATTTATAATTGGATCAAAATATAATTTAAAAGTTATTTATAAATTATAAAAAATATTATAAATCATATATTTTTTTAAGAGAAAATTTTTTAAAATTAAAAATTATTTTCATTCTTTTATCAATATCATTTAATTTTGTAAGTTTAATATTCTTTTTATCTTTATGTTTTTCATAATATTTTTTAGTTAAATAAAAAGTATTTTCTTCATATGAATTACCTAAATTCCTTCTTTGAATATTAAAAATAATATTTTTAATGTTTTTATCTTTTTGAAAATATATTTTATTATCACTTTTATTTTTATGCAAATATCCTTCACAAACTTTTAAAGAAGGATTTTGATAAGTTTCTCTAAGATTTAATTCTCTTTTTTTTCTATTTATTTTAAATGAATTTAAACTATTATTTTTATGAAATTGTTGAAATTTATAAAAATGATTCATTTGATTTTTATTTTTAAATAACGATATATAATCGTTTAATAAAGTTGTATTCATTTTATTTAGAGAATCAAATTTTTTTTTATTATTAATGTTTGTTAATTTAGGTAATATTGATTGTCCTAATGAAATCCATTTCTTTATTTGGGGTTTTTGTAAAGGAAATAATCTATCAGAATAATTATTATTGCAAAACATTTTAAATTATTATTTTATTGAAAAAAAAATTAAAAATAAAAAACAAAAACTTATAAAAAACCTTTTTTAAATTTTTATAACTATTATCAATAAAAATTCAATATTATATCATTCAGGAATTTAAACTTTAACTTTTATAAATGATAAATTTCATATCATATTAATATTATTATTGTAAATAAATATGTTACCAATAAAATCATATATACATAAACGCTTATCATTCATATATAATCTTTTATATTCATAAATTTATATTTTAAGATATTATAAATATATTTTCCATTATATACATATTATCAAATCAATCTATATATTTTTAACGGTTTATACATTACCTTTAACCTTATTTATTCGAAATTTTAAAAAGAATTTTTTTAAGAGTTTTTTTCTTTTGTTCTTTCCTATTTAAATAATAAACACAGAAATTTTTTGCAACAAATTCATATAAAACTGCAATTCTTTTTCCTTCATCAACTTTAACAGAATCTACATCTCTTTTAAATCGATTACTTTTTGTATAAATATCATATAAAGTAATATAATCATATGAAACCATTTCTTTAAAAATTTCTAATTTTCCATTTTTATATAATTTTTTATCCAATATTTCTTTTAATGTAGGAAGAAGATTAAATTCTTGATATATATCAATAATTTTTTTATTAAGATATTTTTTGTTATATTCAATTGTAATATTTGTAATAAATTCTTGAGGAAGTCTATAAATACGTAAATTAAGACATAATTTTATTCCTTCAAAAATCGCTCTAAAAAATTTTCCTTTACTTTTTTTAAGAAGACTATCAATATGATTCTTCCTTGATGGTTTAATTTGTAATTTTTTTCTAATAAATGTAAAAATTGATTGAAATGTTTTATTTTCTTTATCAGGGATAGGAAAATCGATATTTAAATTGCATCGATTTTGTTCAGATAAATTTTCCATACGTTCGTATTAAATTAAGTAGTTATTTTTAATTTTTTAATTAAATATTGAGAAATATTTTTGTAAATATAATTTTTAAATATGTTAAAAAGAAAAAAAAATATGTTACAGTAATTTATTTTGACATTAATTTATAGAAGGTTAAATTATATTCAATTCTTTAATATATCAAAATATTGTTCATAAAATAAATAATCATTATTATAATAAATAAATATGTAATATATAAATAATATATAATTAATTATATTTAAAACTTTTCAATATTCAATTAACAATAAAAAATATAAAATATTAAAAAAATATAAAAAATAATATAAAAAAAAAATTAAAAAAATTAAAAAAAATTAAAAATTAATTAAAAAAAAATTAATTCATTTAAACAAAAGATATGGGTCGTATGTATGGTCAAGGAAAGGGTATAAGTAAAAGTTCAATGCCTTACAAAAAAGTTCCACCTCGTTGGTTAGATTTAGATCCAAATGAAGTAACAAAGAACATAGAACAATTAGCAAAAAAAGGATTTAAACCAAGTCAAATTGGAGTAATTTTAAGAGATAATTTTGCAATTCCTCAATCTAGATTAATAACAGGAGCAAAAATTTTAAGAGTTCTAAAAAAAAAAGGTTTAGCTCCAGAAATTCCAGAAGATCTTTATCATTTAATGAAGAGAGCAGTTGCTATGAGGAAACATATTGAAAAAAATCATAGAGATAAAGATAGTAAATATAGATTAATTCTTGTTGAGTCTAAAATTCATAGATTAGTTAGATATTATAAGTTAACTAAACAAATTGCTGCTAATTGGAAGTATGATTATCAAACTGCTCTTGCTCTTGTTTCTTAAATTATTTTTGTTTTTTTTTTTTTTTGATTTTTTTAAAGGATAAAGTTAAATTTTTAGTAATAAAAATAAATTTTTTTGATAAACTTTTATTTAATTTTTTTTTTATTTTTATTTTTTTTTTATTTTTATTTTTAAATTTTTTTAAATGTTTTTTTTATTTTATTACTTTTGAAATTATTAATATTGGTATAATAAAAAATATAAAAATATTCATTAAATCAAATCTACTATTATTCTTAATTCTATTAATAACTTTATTATTCTCTTCATTAACATCAATATCATTCCCACCAAAATGATTTTTAATAGCATCTTCCCCTAAAATAGAATAAAAACTTTGTCCTTTATTATTAACAATTCCATCAACAATACAATTTAAACTTAACAACTTTTGTAATAATCTAACATTTTCATTAGGATTATTTAAAGCAACTAACATAATAGGAGTATTTCCTTCATTATTAATAGTATTTAAATTAATTTTCCTATCACTTAACATAATAGTAAATAATAATGCATTACCCTTTGTTAAAACTGCATAATGTAATAAAGAATTATTATTAATATCTAAAGTATTTAAATCACTTTTTTCTATTAATAATTGAGCAGAATTAATTTGACCTTCAATTATTGAAAAAGTTAAAGGGATTCTTCCTAAAGAATCTTTAGAATTTACATTTGAATTTGATTTAATTAAAATTTCTACATTTTCATCTTGTCCTTTAAATGCTGCTAAATGTAAAGGAGTAATTCCTTTATTATCTTTAATATTTATATTTACATTATTTTTAATTAATAAAATTAATGAATCTGGCTCTCCTAAATCACTTGAATCTAATAAATACATTATTGGAGACCAATTTTTTATTTTGTCTTGTAAATTTATATTTAAGGTTTTTTTATTTTTGTTTATTGATAATATTTCTTCTATTCCTATTTTATTTGATTCCATACATGATATGTGTAATATGTTTTGATTTAATGATGTTTTTTCTGATAAATTTAATTCTTTTAAAGATTTTTTCATTTCTTTTTGGGGAAGTTGTAAAATATTTTTCCATTTTAATATTAAATTTTCATCTTTTTCTTTTTCATTGTTTGACATTTAAATTTGTGTTATTTTATTAAATTAATAATTGAAAAAAAATATAATATTTAAAATATAAATTTTTTCTATTATTAACCTGTAATTAAAATTCTTTAAAAAAAATTAATATTTATTTTTTTTATTACCTAAATATTGTCTTTATCAAAATTCATATTTTGGGGAATCATATCGAATTTATTAAAATTTTTAGACATATTACATAAAGGATTCATTTTAGGTAATTTCATTCCAAAAGAATTTTGATTATTAATTTTATTATTATTTCCTTCTTTTTTAAAATTATTTCCAAAAAAATTTTTTTCATTTAAACTTTTAAAAATAACAATTTCTTTTGGTTTATCCCCAATAATTTCTTCTTCAAAATTAAAAATCGGTTTAGTGTCAAATTTTTTTTCTTCATTCATTTTATTATAAACTTGAATAACATTTTCTAATTGATATTTATTATTTATATTTAAAGAATATTTAATTTTAGAAATATCAATTTCAATTTCTTCATATTGATTTCTAAAACCATAATTATAACTTTTATATCCCCAATTTGAATTTCCTTCTGAATTAAATCTTTCTCTTTTATATTTTTTTCTATAATTTTGTTTATTATAACTTCCATTACTTCTATAACTATCAAAAGAATTTTTTTTACTTCCACTATGATTACTATATTTTCTCCATGAATTATTATTATTATTTGAATAATCTGAACCTTTTCTTTTTGCTTTTAAATTACTACTCTCTTTATTATATATTATAGTATTTATTATTGAACTTTTTGTTAATTGATATAATTTTATTTTTAATTCATTTAATTTATTTTCAAAATCTTTTTGATTTGTTTCAATTACAAAAACCCATTTTCCATCTCTTCTTTTATAATATCTATTAAATTTAATATTTTCATTTTGAATTGATAAAATTGAAAATATTATTTTATCATCTGCAATATTTTCATAAATGTAAATTGAATTTATTGCAGATTCAATATAAAAAACAATTTCATTTGATTCATTATATTGAAGAAAATTACTTTGTTTAATTAAGTCTATGGAATCTTCTTTTGATTTTTTATACACTAAAGCAAAATCTGATATTTTAAAAGAGACATTTTCATTTAAGTATGGTAATAATTTTGAATGTTCTAAGTTTTCTGGATAGAAGTCAAATAAATTTTCATTTTTTAACTATTCAAATTAAATTAAAAGATATTTATTTACTTCTCCTGGTTCTTTTTCCATTTTGCTTTAGGTATATAAAATGATTTATTTTATTAATATTTTGATAAAAAAATTTATTTTCTTTGTTAAAAGTTTTTTTAGGTAATTATATTAAAAACAAAATTTATATAGATATAAAAATGAGATTGAATTAAAAATAATATGCAAATAAAAAACTGTTAAAAATTATAATAAAAAATAATAAAAAATTAATAATATATAAGAAAATATGAAAAAAAACAAAAATTATTTTTTTTTCAAAATAAAAATATTAATTTATTATTTTCCAAAGACTATCAATAGTAACATTTTCAGGTAATTTTTGAACAGCCAAACCCAATTCTTCATTATAAACAATATCAGAAAGAACAACTTGATCACTTTTATTATCATTTAATAAATAAATATTTGCAGTTTCATTAATATAATTATTATCAACAATTTCATCATCATCATTCATATTATTTAATAAATTTTCATATAAAATATCATGTTTCGATTTTTTTTTTTCATTATCTTGTTTTGAATTAGTATTAATTTCATTATTAGGATTTTTTTTCTGTTTTTCAAATTGATTATTATCTACTAATTTCCTAATATCAATTCCCAAAATTGGATTACTTTGATAAATTTTTTTTAAACTTAAAACTTCATTAATTAAATTATTAATAACTTTTTGATCATTAGAAAAAAAAGGATAACTATTCCCACCAAATAATTTTTGTGATTTAATAATTAAAATTTTACCATATTCTTCATTTTCTTGTAAATTAATAGAAGAAATTTGAATCCAAGGAATACTTAAATTAAAATTTTCAACATTATTACAAAACCAAACAATTCTTATATTACTTGTAATAAAAGTACCAAAATAATTTTGATCAGAAGAAACAAATGAAATATTTTTATATTTTCCAGAAATTTCTTCATCTAATAATAAATCTAATTTTTTTTCTTTAAAATTCATAATTTTACCTTTAAATTTTAAATCACGATATAATCTCCCTGAATCATAAATTTTTAAAATATTATTTAATGCATTATATAAATTAGGTGAACTTTCACTTACACTATTAAATGAAAATTGATATCTTTGAGAACCACTTTTACTTTTTATAAAAATTGCTTTTGTATTTCCTTTAATTTTACTTTCATATTCTTTTTCTGTTAATTCTTCTATTGTGTCATATCCTATACTTAAATTTCTTTCTGGAGCTGAATTATTTAACCAAATTAAACGAAGATTTGTAAAGATAAATGTTCCTATTTCACCATTGTTTGCTCTACTATCTTCTATGTGATTTATTGTGTCAAAGGATTCTTCTCCTTTTCTTAACATTAAAGTTTGTTTTGTACCATCACATCTTACTTCTCTATCTTGCCATATGTAAAAATCTTCTGACATTATTTTTTTTTTATTGTTTTATTTTTAATATTTTAGTTTTTTTTTTATAAAAAAATTATTTTTTGTTTTTTAAATTTATTTAATTTTATTATTCCTATTATGAATATAATTTATGGATATAATTTAAATTATACATATTAATTTAATATATATTTTAAAATTCTTTTTTTTCATTATTATAACAATTTTTTTTATT
>Ga0256407_10013210_pt1 | contig 11069 bp, 7 predicted proteins | sample RumenRJG_04DNA_FD_193489 | JGI IMG/M metagenome (GOLD analysis project Ga0256407, IMG submission 193489) | Bovine rumen microbial communities from Lethbridge, Alberta, Canada - RJG_04 | ecosystem: Host-associated > Mammals > Digestive system > Stomach > Rumen | place: Canada: Alberta | collected... | reverse complement strand
GAGATCAACATTTTGCCAGTAAGAAGCAGCCTTTTCGCTTACTAAAGCCTTATCGTCGTGAGGATCCATATAGCGCAGATAATAAGCGCTGGAGCCTGCGAAACCTGGCATCGTATAGAGTTCGATGGGGAAGACTGTTTGTCCGTCGATTGCGGAACAATCGACAATAGTATTTGTCTTGGTGTCCCAAGCCCACTTGGTGGCATTGCCTAATGGGGGTTCACCCGTTTCTGTTGGCAGGAATTTGTCAACCTGTGGTAATTCAATGGGCAGACATTCTTCGGGAATCATCTGTGGAATGCCATTCTTGTAATAAACGGGGAAGGGCTCGCCCCAGTAGCGCTGACGACTGAAGATAGCGTCGCGCAGACGATAGTTCACTTTTACACGACCCAGTTTATGTGCCTTTACAAAACGCTTGGTCTCTGCAATAGCCTCCTTGATGGTCTTACCGTTCAAGATGAGGCGTTCACCATCGTAAGCAACACTCTTATCCTCGCTGACGGGAGAATTCATCACAATACCTTCCTTGGCATCATAACTTTCTTCGCTAACATCGGCACCTTCTACCAGGGGAATAATGGGAAGGTTAAAGTGCTTGGCAAAAGCATAGTCGCGGCTGTCGTGAGCAGGCACCGCCATAATAGCACCAGTACCATAACCAGCCAACACATATTCTGCAATGTATATAGGACACTTATCGCCAGTGATGGGATTGATTCCGTATGCACCAGAGAATACACCTGTTACTGTGTGATCAATCATACGCTCACGCTCAGTACGGCTCTTAACATACTTGATGTATTCGTCAACGGCAGCACGCTGCTCGGCTGTAGTTACCTTATCCACCAACTCGCTTTCAGGGGCTAGCACGAAGAATGTTACACCAAACATAGTGTCAGCACGAGTGGTAAAGATGGTAAAAGACAAATCTCCAGCCTCCCCCTTCCCCTCCAATGGAGGGGTGACAGAATCTCCCTCTCCTTGGGAGAGGGTTGGGGTGAGGCTGACTTTTATCTCTACCTCAGTACCCTCGGAGCGACCAATCCAGTTCTTCTGGGTTTCCTTGATACTTTCGCTCCACTGAATGGTCTCCAAACCGTCTAGCAGACGCTGGCTGTATGCACTTACACGCAGACACCACTGGCGCATCTTTTTCTGCTCCACAGGGTAACCGCCACGCTCGCTTACACCATTCACCACCTCGTCGTTGGCCAAAACCGTACCCAACGCAGGACACCAGTTCACCATTGTCTCGCCCATAAAAGCCAAACGATAATTCATCAGCACATCACTCTGCTTTTTCTCATCCCAGTTGTTCCAGTCGTCAGCCGAAAAACTCAGTTCTTCGCCTTGAGCAACATTATAGGCATCCAACCCTTCTGTGCCAAACCTCTCAAAGTAAGCTATCAGTTCCTCAATAGGTCGCGCCTTGGGCTGTTGGTTCCCCTCGCCCACGGAAGAGGGGGCTGGAGTAAGTCCATAGAAGCTTTTAAACATCTTTTGGAAGGCCCACTGTGTCCATTTATAGTAATCGGGGGTACAGGTACGTACCTCGCGGTCCCAGTCAAAGCTGAAACCTATTTTATCCAACTGCTCGCGGTAGCGGTCAATGTTTTGGAATGTAGTCTTCTCTGGGTGTTGTCCTGTCTTGATAGCATATTGTTCTGCCGGCAGGCCGTAAGCATCATAGCCCATAGGGTTCAGTACATTATAGCCCTGCAAACGCTTGTAGCGAGCATATATATCACTGGCGATGTAGCCTAATGGGTGACCAACGTGCAATCCTGCACCACTGGGATAAGGGAACATGTTCAGCACATAGAACTTCTTGCGGCTCTCATCCTCTACCACTTTGTACGTCTTGTTGGCCACCCAGTTCTGGTGCCATTTCTGCTCTATTTCCTTGAAATTATATTCTTTTGCCATATTATAATAGGTGTATTTCTTATTTCGGGGGACAAAGATACAACGAAGTGAGCGGAATACAAAATAAATAAACATTTATTTTACTCCCGAATGAGAGTATCTTAGAGATGAAGTCTCAAAATTACGAATAAGTAAAGCGTAAACAAAAAAAAGCTTTGTCATTTGTTAGAGTGTAGGTTCATAATAGACGTATTCCCAAAAATATTTTTTTTCAATTAATCAAGAGAAGAATCACCTATTTGTAGTATAATACCCTTGTCTATAATTGACATAAATCAAGAAAATCGGAAAAATTTACAATCTGTCAGTCGCTAAGTATTGTGACAAAAAGAAATATATTAACTTTGCATACCGAAAAAAAGTAAGCTCCGTGATGGCGCGAACTTGTTTTAATATAGAAAAGCTATAAGCAAAGATATTTCGTTTAGTTAGTTTTAGGTAAAAAAGATTTGAGAGATTAAAGATTAGTCTGGCGGGCATTTTTTCGTGATGAAAAGATGCTCGTGCTTTTTATATATCTTATTGACACTTCGGGAATAATTATTTTCTCTTGTTTCTTTTGCTGTCTTGTCGTGGCATTGAGAGCATACGTTGTAGTTGCATGGTGTTATCCATCAATTGGTGGATAGCATCTTGAAGATAATTGTCTGTGTGTTGCTCTTGTTCTGTATGAAATGTGTTGTACTTAGATTTGTTGCTCAGCCAAAAAGTCTTGTCCTTGAATGCTATGCGTTCCTCATCCTGTGTGCGTTTAACAATGTTGTTATTGGTCCATAGGGTGGAGTCAAATCCTACTTGGTCTATGGCGTGCATCATGTTTTCGCCCACACGTACGGACTTGCTGAATACAAGTTTTTTGTCGCCCAGATTATAGAGCAACTGGCGAATTCTGACGCTGTCTTTTGTGATGACACCAGACATGTTGGCAATTTCGGTAAAACCGTGATCGTGGCGATAATCAACGTGCATGGAGTAGTCTATATCAGTAAAAAAATGTTGTTCGCGAGCCTGGTCGTAAAGTAAGATTTGAAGACCATGCAATTGTCCGTCAAAACGAAGTAAACGACAAAGTTTGCGGTCAATATAAAGCGTTCCATCCAAAATAGGATGTGAGTTAATTGTGGGGTTGCCTGTAACATGGACCTTGCTGATTTCTGTGCCGTCTTCTTCACTAAACTGAACGCAGGAGATTTCATAAAGGTTCCTCATTTGACGTAAAACGATGTCTCCAGGAACAAAGGTGAAATCCCAAATGTCAAAGTTCACTAAAACGGGTGCCAGGCGCAGGAAATTATGTAAATTGGTGCGGCCGAGTCCCGTTAGACTGGTCCTGTCCAATTTTTTGCCTTTTAACAGGCCTCGGCTGCCGCTATGGAAGGTGATATCACGAATCTGTACACACGACTTTGCGCTCATGAATGCCTCTGCAAGTTCATCCGTCCCTGGGTATTGCATGGTCATGCGAAAGAAATATTGGGCTTCTGCCTTTTTGTGTTTCTTGGCCTCGCGTTGCATCTTATTTACCAGTTGGTAGATGATTGCATCGCCACGGGTTACTGTGATCTCTTTCAGTATAGTGGAAATGGGTTTCATGTGTATGACAGCAGGTAGTTCTGAGGCCAAAAAGGTGACACGCTGGTAGCCTATGCAAGATATGCGAACGTTTTCTGAAGGGAGACATCGCAGACAGAACTCGCCATCGAAATTGCTGATGGTTCCGCAGGTGGACGAAACATATATGTTGGCATACTGTATGGGTTCCCCTGTTTCTGCATCGAGAATAACGGCACCCACGGAATCTTGTTTCTCCTGAGCATTAATTACCCCAAAAAGGTTTAATAATATTACGATAAGGAGGGTTCTGGTGAACATGTGCTTAAAGTTTAAAATCAAAATCTACCTATCTTCAGGATAACTGATGCCAGTTAGAATCTTGCCTGAAGGGGTGATTCCCTCGGCACTTACAGTAATACTTGTAGAATTGCAGTTGTTCCAAAGCGTGATGTTGGCGCATCCTTTCTCATCTAATTCCAGATTGGGGTTCCAATAAAGTGTGCGGCGGTAGTCTTTTGTGTCTGGTAATGGGCGGTTACGGTAACAGGGGCTATAGAAATCTTCACTCACGTCAAATCCTTGTAATATGAAATGACGGTCGCGGTATGTTTCTCGTTTATTCACAGTCAGCAGATTGAAACCGACATCTACCGTAGGCTGGTCGCTTCCCGTATAGCGGCGACTTCCTTCCATACGGGGCGCATAGTCGGTGATAAGTTTTACAGACCTCAGCGAGCGCAGAAAATCCAAATTCCTGGTTTTTTCGTCCAATCCGGTAAAGGAGTAGGCAGAGCGGTTAGAAGTGCTCCAGCCATTATTGGAACTGTATCGTAATCCAGAGATATGATACCACCCCCACTGATAGTCTGTAGGATCTGTCCACGCGTAACCATCCGCTGTGGCGCTGTAGTGTACTACTGCGCTGGTTGCTCCTGGTCCGTATTTGGCAGGGCCTAAAAAAGGTTGGTTTGGCATCAAGTCTGATGTTGCAACAGTGTGCCAGCCTTCATAGTTATTAATAGTGGCCTCTTGGTATGTTAAATATTGCCTATACATATTCATGTCTCCTACCAGCAAACGTTCTACCCATTTTGAAAATGAATTTTTTCCGGCGAACCATCCAGGAGTAAAACCCGCATCCACACACTCATTGAATATCTGATAGGCATCACGTGTGATAGCTGGGTGTGAACTGTCGTACGAACGTAGTCCACCATGCTTGCTGCGAACTGTAACTGCTGCCAATGTGTGTCCGTCTCGTAAGCTGGACATTAAGGCAGTTCCCTCCCTTGGCGGTGCCACATGGGTATGGTAGAAGCTAAAAGGTTTGCAGAAACGGGGATGGTAAGGTGTCAGGCGGACATAGAATTCGGGGTAATCGGTCTCAGTTGGCTTCACCCATTGATGCTCCAAACTGGGTACAGCCTTGCCCTTACTCATCAGTTTGTCGCGCTTGCGGAGCAGTCGACGCCCTTTACGGGTGGTAGTCAACGGCTCTTTCCATTTGGTAGTATCGGAAGCCGACAAATCAAGGGTACAACGGTTGTAGAAGCCCGGGAATTCAAGAACAAAGCGCCCGTTCTTTGTGGTGAGTTCGCCATAGACACTTTCTACACCTACGTCGGTTGGCTTATGGTATTCGGCATGTACACGGACTTCACGGTGTAGATTGCCCTCATCGTAATAGTTACGTCCATCAAAGGTACCTGATTCGTTGTCTTTCAACAGATAGCTATAAGCGTTGTGTTTGTCGCGTTCTTCACCGGCATTTCCTAACAATGGAATAGTGCCTTGTAGCTTACGGTTTTTTTTATGTGAGAACCATTCTCCGCCCTCAGGACGAGAGAAGTCGTAATGCTTGATTTCCTGGTCTGTCATATTTCCCCAACCCCCGAAACCTTCATGTCCGATGGCTACATAACGGTAAACGGCACCAAAGTAAATGGGAGTCTTCTCAAAGGGATGATTGACGCGGAAGATGCCAGGGGTGGCCATCGTTATCCAGTTATGACGCCTCCAGCCTTGTACCATCAGTAGGAGGTCGAGGTGGCGACGGTGTGTCTCATCGTCTTTCTCGAAGTAATAATCGGGTTGTTCTACAAAGCCGCGAATCTGACTGCACAGCAGCATTTCTGTAAGAATATTGCTACTGTCGTACAGATATTCGGATGTGGAAGCATCTCTGACAGCCAGAGAGATGGTAGAGCCTGCAGCCTGAGGATTCTCTACGGCTACATGAATGGAATCAAAAGGCTCGTACTGGGAGCGAATACCTGAGAAGTGCAACTGGGCGGTCTTTATGTCTTGCTGATGACGGATGAAGCAAAGACGGTCGCTATACACACGCCCTTGTGCATTATATACCGTTACTTGTGCTACACCTGTAGGCAGAGAGTCAGTAGGGATGCTGATTTGGGTGTCCTCGGCACGGAACTTCTGAAAAAAATGCAAAGCACCGCCCACGGTAACGGTAACGCCCAGCGTCTCGTCTGCTGCCTCACCGCGTGGTTGAAAGGTGAGTAGCAACAGATTGCCTTTGATATCGGTACGCACAGCACATCCGTCTTTTTCGGCCTTGGGCAAACGCTGACGGATAACCTGATTGCTATCGCTGGTAAAAATGGTGGAGTAGGTAACGTCTGGCTCGTAGGTAAACTCCAGCGTTCCCCTGCCTCGGTTCTCGGTCCGCTGTTCTTGAAGCAATTCTCCACCCCTACCGTAAAGGCGCATGATGCCTGAAATATGCTCGCCATCGGCCTCGTTAGCCTCAAAAGCTACGCGTGCACGCGTACCTTCAACTATTACGCCGCCCTCGGGGTAGAGGTTAACTACGGGAGGTTTCTTCTTTACATCGGTACGGAAGTATCGCATATGGGGGCGTTCCGTCATATCGTGGCTATAGAGGCCGGGAGTTTCGGGCTTATCGTAGATGGGGAAGATGCGACAGTAGAGTTTCTCGTAATCACGGTAGAACTCCTTGGCCATTTTCTTGTTGAAGAACCATCGTTCGGCAGGCCACGTGTGCGGATGCTGGTATTCTCCCCAGTTGAGTTGCCAACGGGTGTAGGCACGCAACTCGTAAAAGCCGCCATAGAGCGAATCGTTGAGTACAAAAGAGCCTGTTCCCTGCCCGTCTTTAAGTTTAACCAGATGTCGTTCCAGCATGTAACCTTCCTGGTTCCAGAGTTCGGCATAAAGTAGCTGGCTGAGATTGGTAAGCTTGCCTGTATCGCTTCGGCGGACGTATGCCTTGAAGAAAAGCGTGTCGCCGGCAAAGTAGCAGGTATTGTCCATGTGTACAAACACTTCTTCCTGTGGAATGTTCCTGCCAAAGAGGTCTAAATGCTCCTTCCAGCCTTCCAAGGATGTAGGCAGGGCAGGATTTTCCCTGACGCCCTGAAAGAGGTCGGTAAAGTCCCATTGCAGACTATCCGCTTCATCGGCATGAACGGGAGAGACAGCTGTTAGGATAGCGAGTAATAAATATAAAGTGCTGTGTCGTTTCATATCATGTATAGGGCTATTTTTTTTGAAAATATTGCTTTATTTGTTTTAGGCTGGCTTTACCCTCAATATAAATAACGGTAAGAGTTTGGCTATTGTTCCGGTAAAGAATGTAGCTATGCGTGCCTTTGTGCTGTGGCAACTCGTAGAAGCTGTGTGCTGGGGTTTCTTCTTTGGTTATAGCCTGTGCGGCATCAGTCTGGACCAATAACGAGATGTGCTGACGGTCAGCGGTCGAGGGATTCTTGATTTCCAGACTATGGAAGAGGCTTAGGTGGAAGTTCTTCAGCCTTTTTCCACTCAACACCACTTCCGTAGCATTCTTCCTCACCGCCAGTTCATCGAAGGCTGTCTGAATGGCCAACCCTTTCTGTGCCCACAAGCTAAGGTGCAAGCTCAGTAATAACAATATGATTGTGAGTATTTTTTTCATGGTTTTTACGGGTTGGTGGATGAGAACATTTCTGCCAGTTGGTGTTCCATTAGCAGGGAAGCATCAGCTTCAACATCCTGACCGGCAATACGTACGCTGCTGATGTTCTGCTGTTGATACTGGTACCATCCCAAGAAAGCTACGGCGCCCAGACATGCGGCAACGGCCAAAGCCTTAAGCGGATGCTTAATGGGTGGAGTGTGTTGTGCTCTGCTAACATGCAGATAGGAGAGTGTGGCTCTTATCTCGTCGAAACGAGCATTCTGGGCTTCTTTGGTACAAAGGAATTTACGCAGCCTTTGCTCCTCCTCATCGGTGGTCTCTGCCAGGAAGTAGCGCTCTGCCATTTCCTCCCAATATGATAAGTTATGCTGTGTCATCTCTTTGTCTTTTTATAGGTTTCTCTGATTATGTTTCTGGCTCTGCTCAACTGCATTCTAACAGCGGCTTCCTGCATTCCCAGTGTCTGGGCTATTTCTTTGTACGTTTCATCGTTGATATCGTGTCGTGTTAGAATTTCTTTTTGCATCGGTGTCAATTGCGTCTCTATCAGCGCCATGATTTGCTGGAAGGTTTCTTTGATGTCTGTATCGGGCGGCGGCTGAACGATATCTGTTTTTTCGAGCGATGTCTGCCGGTGTCGGCTCTCTTTGCGCCAGAGGCTGATTTGCCTGTGATGCACCGCTGTCCTGAGCAGTTTTTCGCCCTCTGTTTCTGTTTCAGGGTCGTATTGTCCAGCCCAAAGCTGACAGAAAGCATCGTTGAGGGCATCTTCACCTGAATGCAAGATACAGGATTGCAACCTCCGCTGCAATTTTTGGTAGGCCAATATCAGGTAGTTTTTGCTCATTATTTACATGCTCTATACTTCAATAACGCACAACTCCACATTTTGTAACAAAAAAAGTGTGTTTTTTATGGATGGCTGTTTTTGTTGCGTGAAATGGCCTCTAAGAAGTAGTAGTCGGCATAGTTCAGGGGGACGTCTATTTCATCGTTCGCAGGCCAGTTGCCTGTTGAATGACTGAGCAGGAAGCCATGTTGTGTTCCCGGCTTGTTCAGGTACTTGGTGCAAAGCGATGTGAGAATCTTGTCGGCATAACCACGGTAGCGACTTGCGACTTTCTTTGAGGAATATTCTGCTAGTTCGTATAATGCAGAAGCCATAATGGCAGCTGCTGAGGCATCGCGTGGCACTAAAGTGGGTTGGGTTGCGATATTGGGGTCTTTCATGTCCCAATATGGAATGAAATCTTCCGGCAGGTCTTTCTGGCTAAAGAAGAAATCGGCTACATGCTGCGCCCTTTCCAGGAATTTACGGTTATGTGTATAACGGTAGCTCATGGTAAAGCCGTAAAGTGCCCATCCTTGACCACGACTCCAAACCGACTCGTCGTGATGTCCTTGAAACGTCATCTTACGGCGAACACTGCCATTCTCGGGGTCATAGTCAACCACATGGTATGTGGAGTTGTCGGCTCGGAAATGATTCTCCAATGTGCGGTTGGCATGACTGAAAGCTATGTTGTAAAAATGTTTGTCGCCAGATAGGAGACTTGCCTGATACAGTAACTCCAGATTCATCATATTGTCTATAATGACAGGGAACTTCCACTTGTCTTTTCCCCAACTCCAGCTAAGAATGCATCCTGTGGTGGAATTGAATCTTTTAGTCAGGGTATTGGCAGCCGCAAGAATGACATTACGGTAAGTATCATCTTTTGTCAGTTCGAAGCCGTTTCCGAAAGAGCAATAGATCATAAAGCCGATATCGTGACTGCCACTGTGGTGCTGTACTTGTTCTAACAATATTGTGTTACGGGCGGCTTCTTGGCGCCATCTGTCTTCTCTCGTAATGCGATACATTTGCCATAGCGTTCCTGGATAGAATCCCGAGCACCAGTCGTCTTGGTTTACCATCTTAATGCTACCGTCTGATTTCAGGCTGCGAGGCATTATCAGCTTGGGATTGCTATTCTGAGTCCTGATATTATCTGTCTGTTCCACCAGAAAACTTAACTGTTGCTCTATTTGCTTCAGAGCATTGTCTATAACTCCGGAAAGGGCCGTGTTAACGGCTAAAAGAAGGATAATGGCTGTTTTCATGTTGCAAAGATACACCTTTTTATGATACGTTTACTATCTTGGCGAAAGATTTTTTTTCTGTTTTCCTTTGGTGCGTATATAGAAAATTTATAAATTTGCGGGCAGAAATGAAATATGTTACATTACCGAAATCATTGGTGGGAGACACACATCTCTCGTTCTATCTGGCCATGGAAGAGTATGTGGCGCGTAATACGGACGAGCCGGACTGCTTCTTTATGTGGCAGGTGGAACCTACCGTTATCTTCGGCAGAAACCAAGTGTTACAGAACGAGGTGAATGTCCCCTACTGTCGACAACATGGTATAGAGATTTTCAGACGCAAAAGCGGCGGCGGTTGCGTCTATGCCGACAAAGACAACATTATGCTTTCCTTTATCACGAAGGGCGACAATGTGTCTATGACCTTCAATCGCTTTATGACGATGATAATCTTCGTGCTTCAGAAACTGGGCATAGAGGCGGCGGGGACGACACACAACGATGTGATGATTGGCAACCGCAAGGTATGCGGAACGGCCTTCTACCAGTTGCCCGGACGCAGTATTTTGCACAGTACGATGCTCTACGATACCAATATGGAACACATGCAGAACGCTATCACACCATCGGCCGAGAAACTGCAGAAGAACGGCGTGGAGAGTGTAAGGCAACGCATCACGTTCCTGAAGGAGCATATCGGCCTGAACATCGGGGAGCTGAAGGCATTCATCCGCCAGACACTCTGCAAGGGCGAACTGCAACTGACCGATGCCGACGTGGAAGGTATCCGGAGAATAGAGCAGGCCTACCTGGACAAGGAGTTCATACAGCGGATGTAACAGTTAAAGGGCTAAAAAGGCTGAAGGAGCTAACAACTCGTCAACTAACAACTTGTCAACTAAATAGAAAACCTTAAATAAACAACAGAAAAAAATGAAGAGAACTTGTCTTTATGAAAAACATGTGGCACTGGGTGCCCTGATTTCGCCTTTCGGCGGTTTTGAAATGCCCATTCAGTATGCTGGCATTACACCCGAACACATGGCTGTACGCGAGAAGGTGGGCGTCTTTGACGTCTCGCACATGGGCGAGGTAACCGTTAAGGGTAAGGATGCTGAGCGCTACGTGCAGCATATCTTTACCAACGACATAGCCGGCGCGCCCACAGGTAAAATATATTATGGTATGATGTGCTACGGGAACGGAGGCACGGTGGACGACCTGCTGGTGTACAAGATGGGCGAGAACGACTTCTTCCTGGTTATCAATGCAGCCAACATAGATAAGGACTGGGCTTGGATGCAGGAGAATGCCAAGGGCTTCGACATAGACCTTCAGAACTGCTCGGATTTCTACGGACAGATTGCTGTTCAGGGACCCGATGCAGAGAAGACCGTGGAGCAGGTGCTGGGTCTTCCCTGCAAGGAACTGGTGTTCTATACGGTAAAAACCATTGGTGACGTCATCGTCAGCCGTACTGGTTATACGGGCGAGGACGGTTTCGAAATCTATGCATCCCACGAGTATATCCAAGAATGCTGGGACAAACTGATAGCAGCAG
>Ga0256407_10013209_pt1 | contig 11069 bp, 6 predicted proteins | sample RumenRJG_04DNA_FD_193489 | JGI IMG/M metagenome (GOLD analysis project Ga0256407, IMG submission 193489) | Bovine rumen microbial communities from Lethbridge, Alberta, Canada - RJG_04 | ecosystem: Host-associated > Mammals > Digestive system > Stomach > Rumen | place: Canada: Alberta | collected... | reverse complement strand
TGAATCCTGTGGTTATTGATATAGGTAAAAGTAATAAGATGTTTAAAGTTGAGCGCCCTGGTGGTGACATCAAAGAGTTTTATCGAAGCTCATTACACCTTTCAAGTTATATACGCTATGCTATAAAAGAAAAAAAGCAGTCTGTATGGATTGCCCAACGAAATGGTAGAACAAAAAACGGGATTGATACAACTGATCAAGGCATCATTAAAATGTTTTGCATGAGTGAGCCCAAGGATAAGATTAAAGCCTTAGCAGATCTGCATATTGTTCCTATTTCCATTTCGTATGAATGGGAGTCTTGTGATGTACTGAAGGCTCTTGAATTGTACGAATCACAATACGCAAAGTACATCAAGAAGCCTGGAGAGGATTTAAATAGCATATTAACAGGTATCCTCCAGCCAAAAGGAAGAGTTCATATTGAGTTGTGTAAACCCATATCAATTACAGAACTATCTGCTTTCGATAATCTGACTAATAATGAATACCACAAATCTGTTGCAAAGCTTATTGACAGTAGAATAAATGCTGCATATCGTCTGTATCCCAATAACTATATTGCACATGACATATTATATGGCAATACAAAATACAAGGATAAATATACAGATGAAGAATACAATGCATTTATGAAGCATTTGTCAGCTTTAGACAGATATGACACTTGCGATTTAGACTGTCTAAAGGAAATTTTCATTAGCATATATTCTAATCCTATAGATAATATATAAAAAGATGGTGGCAATAGTAATCAGAATTTTCGATTATATGAGAAAGCAAAAGACGCATGGAGTCTTAAGCTTTATACTCATAACAACTATCTTAGTTTACTTCCTTGTAGGTCAGACCTACAAAGAAGACATCTCTGATTTCCTGCCACTTAACAACAAGTATAATAAGGCGCTAAAAGTTTATCAAGATGTTTCTGGAGCCAATAGAATCATTGGTATTTTTCAATATCGAGATTTGTCTGAAACCGATGCTGATACCATTATCTATTCCATCGAAAGATTTGTCGAACATCTAAAGAAAAATGATAAGGACAAATCACTAACTGATTTGACTTATCAAATAGATTTGGAGAAGGTAACGGAAACTACAGAATTTGTATATCGTAATATTCCTTATTTCTTGACTTCAGAAGATTATCATCGAATAGACAGTCTTTTGGAGACTCAGGATTATATACATACTCAGATTAGGAATGGCAAACAGATGTTGATGCTACCCGTTTCTGGAATTGTATCAGAAAACTTCCAACGAGATCCTCTTCATCTGTTTATTCCTATTGTTTCGCAATTACAAAAAAGTAGAAACAGTATAGCGTTTGAGAACTACGATGGATATATCTTTTCAAAAGACATGAAGAAAGCATTTGTAATCATGACCTCACCATATGGTTCCAGCGAGACAGAGGGAAACAGCACATTACTTGCCCTATTGCGACAAAGCGCAGATGAAACGGAATCTGAAATATCCGATGTAAGTATTCGCTTTACAGGAGGACCTGTTATTGCTGTAGGGAATTCCAAACAAATAAAGACTGATAGTATTATTGCCGTCATGTTGGCCATCGTACTTATCGTTGCCCTCTTGTTTTATGTGTTCAGAAGCATTTGGCATCTATCTCTTATCGTCTTATCTATTATTTGGGGTTGGCTGTTCGCTATGGGTATTTTGTCATGTATTCATCAGCAGGTTTTTGTTATCGTCATTGGCATATCATCCATTATTATAGGCATTGCCGTTAATTATCCCCTTCATCTAATAGCTCATCTACAACACACCCCAGATGTAAGAAGCGCGTTGAAGGAAATTATTCCACCCTTGGTTATTGGAAACATCACTACCGTAGGTGCTTTTCTTGCATTGGTACCTCTTCAATCCGTCGCATTACGCGACTTAGGTCTATTCAGCTCTTTTCTTCTCTTCGGAACCATTCTTTTTGTTCTTATCTTTCTCCCACATTTATTAAAAAATGGTGCAGGAAGGAAAGAAGGAAATATTATTTTCAAGTTTAGTGATATTTCTATTGAAAACTATCGTTGGGTAATATATGCCATCATAGTGTTTACCCTTTTCTTTGGCTATCTCAGTCTACAAACAGGTTTTGACGCCAACATGAGCAGCGTCAACTATTTGACTGACGAGCAAAAAGCTGATATGGCTTATTTTCAGTCATTCGTAGCGAAATCGTCTGCAAACGAGGACGTCTATGTTGTTTCATCAGACTCTACCATAGACGGAGCTTTAGAAAAGAGCCTGGGTATTCAGCCTCTCTTGCAGAAACTAAAACAAGAAGGTCAAATAGCCGATAAACAAGGCTGCACTCAATTCCTATGTTCCAAAGAAGAGCAGGATAAACGACTGGAATATTGGAATACTTTTATACAGAAACATAGTAACTCCTTGGAGCATTCCATTGTTGAAGAAGCAGCTATAGAGGGCTTCTCTGCTAATACTTTCGATGATTTCTTTGAAATTCTACATAAGTCATATAAATCTCAGGACTTTGGATATTTCAAACAACTCTCTAACTACGTTTTTGCATCTAACCTGGTTACAAATGATAAACAAAAAGAATTTAATGTTATTGATATCTTAAAGGTTAGTCCACAAAAAACAGAGAGTGTAGTTGCATGGATTGAAAACTATTCCAGCGGGCAATACGTCTTTGATGTAAATAGCATGAACACCTCAATAGCTACACGTCTCTCCGATGATTTCAATTATATTGGATGGGCATGTGGTTGTATTGTATTCTTATTTTTATGGTTCTCGCTCGGATGTCTTGAGTTGGCTATTCTATCATTTATTCCTATGGCAATAAGTTGGTTGTGGATATTGGGAATTATGTCCCTCTTGGGTATTCAATTCAATGTTGTCAACATTATCTTGGCAACGTTTATCTTTGGTCAAGGTGACGATTATACCATATTTATGACAGAAGGCTGTCAATTTGAATATGCCTATCGACGGAAAATGTTGGCTTCATATAAGAATAGTATCATCATCTCTGCACTCATCATGTTGATAGGCATCGGTACGTTAATTATAGCCAAACACCCTGCATTACATTCATTAGCTGAAGTCACTATTATCGGAATGTTCTCCGTTGTTTTAATGGCTTATCTTTTCCCACCACTCATCTTCCGATGGCTAGTTTACAATAAAGGTTGCGAAAGGAAGCGCCCTATCACTTTGCGAAACTTAATATGGAGGGATCGTAACAACACATCAAAGATTAGATTTATTGAAGATTGCTACAGATATAAAGGGGTGGACATTTCATCTTCTGTTTGTCATCAACTTAGGAAATATACGAAAAAAGGAACCCTCGAAAAGATAGAATCGTCTATTACCTCCTCTATCAAAACAATCATAATAATCAACAATAGGTGGGGTGAATTATCCATGCTACTGGCCCTAGAAAATCCCAAGATAAAATGTTTCGGTATTGAGAAGGATGAGGAAAAATATATCGTTGCAAAATATACTGCAGAAAACAGAGTGGACAATCTAACAATCTCAAAAGAAATAGATAGAGTGACATACGATCTCAATAGTACGCTGACGATTCTTATCGAATCGACAGACGAGGACAAAAAAAAATACGAATATCTTAAACCCATTATCATCAATTAAGTATATGAAAGATAAGATTAGAAACATTCTTGAGGATGTTCTTCCTCTTGTAGATTTTGATTCTGATTTTTTGTTCAGCGAATTAGATTCCTTGGGTATAACCACTATTCTGATGACGCTGTCTGATGAATTTGGCATCAAGTTAGAGTCTACAGATGCTACCCCCAAGAATTTAAAGACATTAGACAGCATTGTTGCTCTTGTTGAAAAGAAATTAGCAGAAAAATAGCCATATGATATTAGAGGATTATATAGATATCAATGCACGTCTCTATCCAGACAAAACGGCAATAGTCTGCAATCACGACACATGCACCTATGAAGATTTAAAGAACAGGATTAAAGATAAGATGATTCTGTTGGAGAAAGAATCATATCATAAAGGGCAAATAGTTTGTCTTCGTGCTTTTACAAGTATCGATTATTTAGTGACTTATTTTGCTCTTCATAAAATGGGATGTATCGTTACGCCGCTCGAAAAAGACATACCAGATGAGAGCTATAATACAATCTCCCAAGTGATATGTTCCAATAGGGTACCGGATGATACTGCAGATATCTTATATACAACAGGTACGACAGGGAAGTCAAAAGGAGTCATGATAAGTCATCAAACCATCATTGCAGATGCAGAGAACCTAATTGATGGTCAAGGATTTAGCCATGAATTAGCATTTGTTGTAAATGGGCCTCTCAACCACATAGGCAGTCTATCCAAGATTTATCCTGTTATTGTTTTAGGTGCCACCCTTATTCTGGTTGACGGTTTGAAAGATATCAATAAGTTTTGGGAAGCATTTGATTATCCAGCAACAAAAATGGCAACGTTCTTAGTTCCTGCCAGTATCAGAATCCTCCTGCAATTCAGTGCTGAGAAATTGGCTGATTGTGCAGACAAGATAGACTTTATTGAAACGGGTGCTGCAGCTATCTCACAGGGTGACATGAAATCTTTGTGCGAACTGCTGCCCAACAGCAGATTGTACAATACTTACGCATCTACAGAAACAGGCATTATTTGCACTTACAACTTCAATGACGGCCGGTGTGTTGCCGGTTGTCTTGGCAAACCCATGAAACATTCCCAGGTTTTTATTACTGAGAATGGTCATATAGCTTGTAAAGGCGATACCTTGATGACTGGATATTTGGGCGATACCCAAAGGACATCAGAGATACTGAAAGACGGAGTGGTTTACACCTCTGACATCGGCATTCTTGATGATGAAGGCATGCTGCATCTTTTAGGTAGAGAGGACGATGTCATCAATGTAGGAGGTTTTAAAGTCGCGCCTACAGAAGTAGAAGACATTGCCCAATCCTATCCAATAGTCAAAGATTGTATATGCATCTCTGTTGAACATAAAATAACAGGGAATGCCCTAAAACTTTTGATAGTGGTTAAGGATGGAGAGATATTGAACAAAAGAGCTTTAGCCCAATATCTAAAATCAAAACTGGAATTGTATAAGGTTCCACTTTTATATGAAAAGGTTGAGAATATAAAACGAACCTTCAATGGTAAAATTGATAGAAAATATTATAAGTAATACACTAGTACATAAACATAAAAGCAAATCAGACTGGATACCTGCCTTGAGAGCAAGACCCTTAACAGGATAGAACCTAAGAATACCAGTGTGGTCATCACCTGCTACGGCCGCGACGGTAAGGAGGTGAAGCGTGTGACCTGCACCGATGGCGAAAACGGTGGCATGGCATAAAGAATGGGGGCAGGTTTGATTGGACGCAATCGAACCTGTCCCCAATGATTATATCCTCAATGATTATTGGATAAATATGTTACTTCGTACCACCGCCAAGAGCGACGTACAGGGAAATGAGAGCCTGGGCACCATTATACATGTTTGATGCCTCGTTGAGCTGTGCATTGAGCAGTGACTCCTGAGCAGTGAGTACCTCCAGGTAACTAGCCTTACCATTGTCCATCAACTCATGGGTGCCGGTATAGGCTTCGTGCAATACTTCCACCTGACGGTGGTAGTAATCGTGCATTTCGCGGGCTGACTGACAATCGCTGATGGCTTCATTGACCTCGTTGCCGGCATCGATGATAGCCTGCACATACTTCTTCTTCAGGTTCTCCTCGGTCAACTGGGCTGTCTTGTAGTTGCCCTTGATCTGACCGCGGGCAAAGAGAGGCTGTGAGAGTGAGCCTATAGCCTGCCACAGGAACTTGGCGGGATTGATGAGGCCACTATTGTTAGACCAACCAGCCTCTCCCGTCAGCGTGATGCTGGGGAAGAAGGCAGCACGGGCAGCCTGCACATTATAGAAGGCTTCTTCCATGTAGTAGTTGGCCAAGCGGATGTCAGGACGACGCTCCAACATCATGGCGGGCACACCGATTTTCATGTATTTTTCCTCGAACAAGTGTTTATCTGATGCAGAGTGATACTGGGCTTCTGCTCCCCAATAAGCGCGCTGGATGTGCTGTGGTGTGATGCACAGCAAGCTGCATATATCATTCTCGGTGGAGCGGATGCTGCGCTTGATGGAAACAATCTGCAACTTCACGTCGAGATACGACGACTCTTGCTGGTTGACAGCCGTTGAATAGGCTTGTCCGTTGTCGTAAAGAGCCTGCATCGTTTCCAGCGAAGCTTTCCATAGACTGTCGGTCTCGGTGAGGATTTCCAGTTCGCGGTCGAGCAACTGGAGATAGAAATACTGCTGGGCTATGCTGCTAATGAGGTTGGAACGGGTGGATTCCTCGGTCATCTGGGCCTGCAACAAGGCAGCCTTGGCAGCGCGCTTCTTATTGGTGATGGAACCGAACACATCGATATCCCATGACACGTCCAACGGTATGGTGTAGCTCTTGGTGGGCGTGGCACCGTCGAAGCTGTAGAGAGAGCCCTGTGGCTTGAAGTAGACAGAAGGCAGATAGGCCAGCTTCTTGGTCTTCAGTGAAATCTCACTCTTCTCAATATTGATACGGGCCGTGTTCAGGTCGGTATTGTTGGCCAGCGCCTGTTCGATAAGATTCTGCAACAAGGGATCTGTGAAGAACTCGCGCCAAGACATATCGGCGACGGTAGCGTCTTCAGCAGCTGAACCACTGAGCACATTGCTGCCGAAAATGTTGGCAGGTTCCTGCACGGTCTTCTCATATTTATTATATAGGCCGCAGCCCGTGAGCATCATACTCACGGCTGCAGCTGCGATGATATTGCTTAGTTTTCTCATGATTCTTTAACTTCGTTAACTTCTTGAACTTCTACTATGCTGCCCTGGAACTTATCATGCAGCTTCTGGAAGATGATATAGAACGCAGGAACGACGAAGAGCAATGCTATGGTACCAACTACCATACCTCCGATAACGCAGAGGGCGAGGGCACGGTTACCATTGGCACCGGCACCGCCCTCAATGGCGAGCGGAACCATACCGACAACCATACAGATAACGGTCATCAGAATCGGGCGCAGACGTTCCTGACAAGCCAAGAAGGCTGCTTCGGTAATACCCATACCATGCTTTCGGTGCTCGGAGGCCACCTCGGTAATCAGAATGGCGGTCTTGGCCAACAGTCCGATCAGCATGACCACACCCGTCTGCACATAAACATTGTTCTCCATACCAGGGAAGCCAATGTTAGCGAAAAGCCAGATGACGCAGAAGGCACCCATCAGACCGAACGGGATACTGAGCAGCACAGCCAACGGCGTGAACCATGAGTTATACAACGATCCCATAATCAGATAGATGAGGATGATACAGATGCAGTAGATGAGCGTCGTGGTATTCGAACCAGCTGCCTCAGCGGTCTCACGCGACATACTGCTGTACTCATACGTGGCCGTATTGGGCATCTCCTGTCTGAATACTTCTGCAATGACCTCCTGAACCTGGCCCTCGCTATAGCCGCTGGCTGGCACTACCTGACACTCAATACTCGAGAACAGGTTGAAGTGCTGGTTGTTCGACGGGCCGACAATCTCCTTCAGCGAAACAAACTCTGAGAGTGGCGCCATCTTTCCGCTGCTCGTCTTCACGAAGATATTGTTGAGCGACGTGGGATCGAGACGATACTCTGGGGCTGCGGCAGTCCACAACTGATACACCTTACCGAACTGGTTGTAGTTGGCGATATATGAACCGCTGCAGTATGCACCGAGCGTGCTCAGCACCTCCTTGGCAGACAAGCCGGAGCGGCTGCACTGGGTGGGATCCACTTCGACACGATATTTCGGGAATTTCTCCGAATAGGTGGACATTGCCATACTTACTTCCTTGCGCTCCATGAGCTTGGCCAGGAAGTTGTCGGTCTTCTTAGAGAACTCCGACAGGTCGCCGTCGGTGGGGTCCTCTACGACGAGGTTCACGTTGCTGCTCGTACCATAGCCCGGAATCTGAGGCATCTGGAACGGAATGACCGTGGCATTCTTGATGTCCAAACACGACATAGAGAAACGACCCATGACCGCATCTACGCAGTGTTCTATACCTGGACGCTCTTCCCAGTTCTTCAGGCGGATAACCATAAAGCCATAGCTGGAGCCCTGACCCGATAACAAACCGTAGCCGCTCACCACGGCATAGCTCTCCATTTCGGGAATAACCTTCACCTTCTCCTCCACCTGCTGCAGCAGGTCGTAGGTCTGCTCCAGCGTGTAGCCTTCCGGTGCATTAACCTCAACCATGAAGCAGCCCTGGTCCTCCTGCGGCACGAGGCCCGACGGCAGTTTCATCATAAAGAATACAAGCAGAGCGGCAGCAATGCCCATTAATATCCAAGACACACCTGGACGCTTGATGAACTTCTTCACGCCCTTGCTGTATTTGTCGAAAAGGGCATTATAGCTGGCGTCGTAGGCTTTCTTGGTGTAGTACAACAGCGACTTGCCACCATCCTTCTTGTCTTCTGTCACCTTCAACATGATGGCACAAAGGGCAGGACACGTAGTCAGCGCCTGCAGACACGACAGACCTACTGCCGAGGCGATGGTGATACCGAACTGCGTGAAGAACGTACCCGATGTACCTGAGATAAAGGTTACGGGAATGAACACCGCCATGAAGACAAGCGTACACGAGAATACTGCCATCGACACTTCGCCGACAGCCTGGCGCGTAGCCTCCTTGGCATCGGTGATACCGCCTTCCATCTTCGCCATCACGGCCTCCACGACCACGATGGCATCATCAACCACCGTACCGATGGCCAGCACCAATGCGAACAGCGTCAGCAGGTTCAGCGAGAATCCAGCTAATGTGACAATCATAAAGGTACCCATCAGTGACACAATCACCGAGATACTGGGGATAATCGTTGCCTTGACGTTCTGCAGGAAGAAGAACACCACCAGGATCACCAGGATGATGGCGATGACCAGCGTCTCCACCACGTTATGGATGGCCGCAAAGAGGAAGTCGTCGGCGTTCATCAAGGTGGCAAACTCCAGTCCGTCAGGCATCGTGGCCTTCATCTCCTCACACATCTTGTCAATGCGCTGGTTCACCTCCGTAGCATTCGAGCCCGGTGCCTGGAAAATCAGCATGAAGGTACCCGGATCGCCGTTGACGTTAGAGACAAAGCTATATGTCTTCGCACCGATCTCAATCTCTGCCACATCTCTCAGATGCAACACGTGACCGCCGTCGGTGGTCTTCAGCACAATCTCTTCAAACTCTCCAATATCCTTCAGCGTACCTTTGTACTCCATCGATAATTGGTATTTGTTCTTCGACTGCTCACCAAAGTTACCCACTGCGGTAACAAAGCTCTGGTTGTTGATGGCAGCGCCGACATCGTCGGGTGTCAGACCGTATTGTGCCAGCACGTCGGGCTTCATCCAGACACGCAAGGCATAAGTGTTACCTAATGCCATCACGGAGCCCACACCAAAGATACGCTGCACACGCGGCTTGATGTTGATATCTACATAGTTGGAGACGAAATCGTCGTTATACTTGCCGTTGGTGCATCTCACACCGATGATGCGCAGAATGCTGTTCTGTCGCTTCGCTGTCTCTATACCCATGCTTACCACGGCGGCAGGCAGTAGCGACTGAGCCTTCGACACACGGTTCTGCACATTCACCGTCGCGATGTCAGGGTCAACGCCCTGCTTGAAATATACGCTGACGGTCGCGGTGCCTGAGGAAGTGGCCTTCGAGACCATATAGTCCATGCCGTCTACACCGTTGATACTCTCCTCCAAAGGCGAAATTACCGACTGTATAATCGTTTTAGGGTCAGCACCCATATAGGTGGCCGTAACCTCCACTTGTGGAGGTGCGATGTTCGGATATTGCTCGATGGGCAGCGAACTCATCGAAATGAAGCCCACCAGCGCCAACACGATACTGATGGCGCACGCCATCACGTACCTATTAATAAATATATTATTCTTCATAAAGCGGAAGCAAATTTTTCACTTTTCACTCTTCACTTTTCACTTCTTCTCCGGTGCAGCCGGGAAAAGCACCTTCTGTCCCTCGTGAACGTTATTGGCTCCTACGGTCACAATCTTGTCACCCTCGTTCAGACCCGTCAACGCAATATAGTGCTCACCATCATAGATGTCCTGTGTAGTCACCTCAATAGCTGTTGCCGTGCTGTCGGGCTGTACCTTATACACCTGCTGCTTGTCCTGCAACTTCACGACAGCCTCCTGCGGGATTACCATGACGCCCTGTTCTTGCAGAGGAATCACAATATTACCCTGCATACCTGAGTAGAGCTGACCCTTGGGGTTGGGGAAGGTAGCCTTCAGCGAGATGGTACCGGTAGAGGCGTTTACCATACCCGTGGCTCTGGTAATCTTTCCCTTATGATCGTACTCCGTACCGTTTTTCATGATAAAACCAATTTCGGGCGACAACTTTGAAAGCTTATTGGGATCCGTGGTGAAGCCTTCAGAGAGCATCATTGACAGAAACGTTTCCGGCAGTGAGAATTCTGCATCCATATTCGCGTTGCCGCTCACCGTGGTCAGATAAGTAGAAGGTGAAACCTGATCGCCAGCACGAACGGTAATCTCACCGATGCTGCCCGTTACAGGGGCGGTAATGGTGCAGTAGCCGAGGTTCACCTTGGCACGGTTCACCTGTGCCCTGTATTGTGCCACGGATGCCTTTGCCTGATTGTATGAGTTCTCTGAAGTATCGAGCGTATACTTGCTGACAATCTTCTTGTCATACAGATTCTTGTTAGACTCGTACTCGATTTTCGCACTTGCCTCTTGGGCAAGAGCAGCCTGCAGGTTAGCCTGTGCAGACTCTAACTCCAACTGTGCGTCACGCTGGTCGATGATGAAGAGCACCTGTCCCTTCTTTACCTGGTCACCTTCAGTCACGCAGATTCTCGTCAGCTGTCCACTAACCTGAGGCGTGATGGTTACATCTGTCTCACCCTTGAGTTTTGCACTGAACTTTACAGGTATTGTAATGTC
>Ga0256407_10013208_pt1 | contig 11070 bp, 14 predicted proteins | sample RumenRJG_04DNA_FD_193489 | JGI IMG/M metagenome (GOLD analysis project Ga0256407, IMG submission 193489) | Bovine rumen microbial communities from Lethbridge, Alberta, Canada - RJG_04 | ecosystem: Host-associated > Mammals > Digestive system > Stomach > Rumen | place: Canada: Alberta... | reverse complement strand
ACGACCTGCGCCTGTTCTACGACAACGATATGCGCTTCCTGCGCCAGTTCTGAGCTTGAGGAGGAATAGATAAATGCAGGTATCCATGAAATGGCTTCAGGACTACATTGACCTGAAAGATAAAGTCACCGCAGAAGTTCTGGCGGATAAATACACCATGGCCGGCGTGCCCGTGGAGAATGTCATCCGGGCCGACGAGGGCCTGGAGAAAGTGGTGACGGCCCGGGTGGAGAAAATCGTGCCCCATCCGGATTCCGATCATCTCTGGGTCTGCACCCTGGATGTGGGCAAGGAAGAAAGGGTGCAGATTGTCACCGGCGCCCAGAACGTGAGGGAAGGGCATATTGTGCCCGCTGCCATGGTGGGAGCACTCCTGCCCACGGGACAGAAAATTTCCAAGGGCAAGCTGCGAGGCGTGCCTTCCAATGGCATGATGTGCTCTGCCGGGGAACTGAAGCTGGATATTGAGGGACTGCCCGAGGAACAGCTGAACGGCATCTACATCCTGCCTGCCGACACCCCCGTGGGCGTGCCTGTGGCAACTGTCCTGGGCATGGACGATGTGGTGCTGGAGTTCGAGCTTACCGCCAACCGCGGCGACTGCTTCAGCGTCTGGGGTTTGGTGCGGGAGGCGGCTGTGCTGACGGGGCTTCCCGCCAAGTATCCCGAAATCAAAGTAAATGAGGACGATGAGGCCAGCGCTGCTGAGATGGTAAAGATTGGCATTGAGGCCCATGACCTTTGCGACCGCTTCTCTGCCCGCGTGGTGAAGAACGTGAAGATTGGGCCGTCTCCTGCCTGGATGCAGGCCCGTCTGGAAGGGGCAGGCATCCGCGCCATCAACAATGTGGTGGATGTCACCAACTTTGTTATGGTGGAGCTGGGGCAGCCCATGCATGCCTATGACTATGATGAGGTGAAGGGCCACAGCCTCACCGCCCGCCGTGCTGCAGCTGGAGAGAATCTCCACACCCTGGACGATTCGGAGCGTCTGGCCAAGGGTGAGGAGCTGGTCATCGCAGATAGCGAGCATCCGGCAGGCCTGGCTGGCATTATGGGCGGTCTGGAGAGTGAGGTCACGGAGAATACCACCACGGTCATCTTCGAGGCTGCTTCTTTCAACGGCCCCAGCATCCGCCGCACCTCCCGTGCTTGCGGTCTCCATTCTGAGGCTTCCGGTCGCTTTGAGCGCGGCGTGGATGTGACCAAGACTTGCCGAGCCCTGGACCGTGCCTGCCAGCTGTTACAGGAAATGGGTGCTTGCACCGTCACCAAGGGTATTGTGGATGTGTATCCCGAGCCCAAGGAGCAGGTTACTGTGGCCTACACCGCCGAGGCCATCAACCGGCGTCTGGGCACTGACTTGCCCGCTGAGAAGATGACGGAAATCTTGGAGAGCCTGGGCTTTGAGGTCACGGCGAAGGGGGCGGGCTTCGAGGCTCTGGTGCCCACCTGGCGCAATGACGTGAGCCTGATGGAAGACCTGTCCGAGGAAGTGGCCCGCATTGTGGGCTTTGACAGCATCAAGAGCACTGCGCCACGCGGGGATATGATGCAGGGCACCCAGAGCGCCCGTCAGACTTTCATCGACAGCATCAAGCGCGTGCTGGTATCCCTGGGCATGACTGAGGAACTGTCCTTCAGCTTCACCAGCCCAGAGGCCCTGGACAAGCTCTGCGTGCCTGAGGACAGCGAGCTGCGCAAGGCTGTGCCCATCATGAATCCCCTGACGGACGAATATCCATTGGTTCGCACTACGCTCCTGACCAGCATCATGGAGAATGCTGTGCGCAACTTCTCTCGCAAGAACATGGACCTGCGCCTCTTTGATGTGGCTCCTGTGTTTGCCCCCAAGGCTCTGCCCGTCACCGAGCTGCCCCATGAAGTGGTGAAGCTGGTGGGCCTGATCTCTGGTCGCCGCTACGAGGCCCTTTGGAACCAGCCCCATGACATGGTGGACTTCTATGATATGAAGGGTATCGCTGAACAGCTGCTGGCTGCCCTCTCCATCAGCAAGTACACGGTGGAGGCAGGGGAGCACTACGCCATGCACCCTGGCAAGACTGCTGTTTTCAAGAAGGGCAAGGAGGTCATCGCCACCGTGGGCGAGCTCCATCCCCAGGCGGCTGAGAACTATGGCATCAAGCAGCCCGTCTATATCTTCGAGATGGATGTGGAGACTCTCATGAAGTACACAGCCAAGTCCTTCAAGTATGAGTCCCTGCCCAAGTACCCTGCCATCAGCCGGGATTTGGCCATGCTGGTAGATGAAGAGGTGCAGGCTGCCGATATCGAGAAGGTAATTTCCAAGAACGGCGGCAAGTACTTCCAGGGCGTCACCTTATTCGATGTCTACACTGGCAAGCAGGTAGCAGAGGGCAAGAAGAGCATGGCCTTCAATCTCATGTTCCAGTCCAAGGACAAGACACTGACGGACGAAGAGGCTGACAGCGCCTTCAAGAATATCCTGCAGGCCGTGGAGCGCGAGTTCCAGGCCGAGCTCCGCGGGTAAGTGAGGTGAAGGCTATGGCAAATGAAATGGATACCAAAAAAGTGCCTCAGCGGGTGGTGCTGGAAATCTTCGGCGACAGCTTTGCCCTGAAGACTGACGACCCTGAGCACATGGAAACCCTGGGCAAGCTGGTTGACCAACAGATGAAGAAGCTGGCTGACCAGGTACATAGTTTTGACAGCACCAAGATTGCTATCTTGGCGGCCCTGCAACTGGCAGACGATTATTGCCAGCTCAAGAAGGACTATGATGAGCTGGTGGAGCTGATCAACGAGAAGTGATCGGCTGACAGTGAAGGTAAGCCGCAGTTCCCTGCATATTCAAACAAAAACGGCAGCAGCCGCATGTCAGAAGATAGACATGCGGCTGCTGCCGTTTTTGATCATAGGACTTTTTAGGAAGAATGGAATGAGATGTTATCAATCAGCCAGAAATGGGAATCTGGTGGGAAACGGGAACCTGCTCCTGAAGTTTGGGGAGCTGGATCTTAAGCACCCCATCCTTGAAGTCAGCAGCGGCTTTGGCTTTGTCAATGCCAGTGATGTAGAAGGAACGCGTCATCTGGCCATAGCTGCGCTCCCGGCGGATATAGTTGCCGTTATCGTCCTGCTGGTCATTGCTGTCTTCCCGCTTGGCGGAAAGGGTGAGATAGTTGTTTTCGTAGCTCAAGGAAATATCTTCCTTCTTGAAGCCGGGAAGGTCGGCGGTAAGTTCGTAGGCCGTGCCGTTGTCTTTGACATCGACTTTGAAGCCAAGATTGCTTGTGCTAGTGAAGGGGGTATCAAAGGCATCCAGCAGGCGATTGAACAACTTGCCTTCTTCTCTCATAAGATCGTTGCCAGCTGCAAATGGAACCAGACCAAACATGATGATCAATCTCCTTTCATGGATATAAAAACCAATCTTGCCGGGGCTTTTGGGAACCTTTCTTTGTTCCTTCAACCCCTTGCAATTATTATTATACCCATAAAAGTCAAAATGTCAATAAGTCAAAAAGAAAAAGTTTGATTTTAGCATGATGAAAGTATAGTGCCAATGTTCTCGTTGTATGATAAAATTATCATAAAATGCTTGGGGAGGATGGGAGATTGGATAGTTTGGCTGGTTGTGCCGAAAGCAGGGAGATTATATTCAGGCAGTGGCTCCAGATTGCCTCAGGACTGCTGGTTTTTGCCATGGGAGTGCATCTGACTATTTATGCCAACATAGGTCTGGCTCCCTGGGATTGCTTGGGGATGGGGATATCTTATCATACGCTGCTGAACTATGGCGTTTCCATGACGGTTATGGCCCTTGTGATCCTGGGGGTAGATTTACTGCTCAAAGAAAAAATTGGTTATGGCACCATCATAGATGCCTTGCTGACCGACAATTTTGTTGGGGGGCAAAGAAAATGTACAAGAATTAACACACTGCTTTAGGCATCAGCAAGTGTTTTACAGACAGTAGGAGGAATAGCCATGAATGAGGTAATACGGGCATTAAGAGAACGTCGCAGCATAAGGAAGTTCAAGCCGGACATGGTTCCAAAGGATAAGATAGAAGCTATTTTGGAAACCGGTCTCTATGCTGCCAGTGGCAGGGGGCAGCAGAAGCCCATTGTCATCGCAGTGACAGATAAGGTTTTGCGGGACAAGCTGTCCAAGGTGAATTGTGAGATTGGCGGTTGGGATCCAGCCTTTGATCCTTTCTATGGTGCCCCGGTGGTGCTTATCGTCCTGGCTCCTAAAGATTGGCCCACCTATATCTATGATGGCAGCTTGCTGATGGGCCAGCTGATGCAGGCGGCGTATGCGGAAGGATTGGGCAGCTGCTGGATTCATCGTGCCAAGGAAGAATTCGAGATGGAAATTGGCAGGGAGATATTGAAGAAACTTGGCATAAAAGGGGATTATGAAGGCATCGGTCACTGTGTCATTGGCTACCCTGATGAAGTGCCAGAGGTTGCACCCAGAAAAGATGGACGTATCTTCTGGCTGGCGGAAGAGAAGTGAGGATGTTAATTATTAACATCCGGGAAGAGGCCTGGAGGAACTTGCATGAAGTACAAAAAAGTGGTTGAGGCAAGGTTCCTGACTCGTCCCAATCGCTTTGTGGCCCAGGTGGATATTGCAGGACAGGTAGAGACTGTCCACGTGAAGAACACGGGCAGGTGCAAGGAACTGCTGCTGCCGGATGTGCCTGTAATTCTGGCAGAGGCAGATAATCCCAATCGCAAGACCAGATATGATCTAATAGCAGTGGAGAAGGCGGGGCTGGGGCTTATCAACCTTGACAGCCAGGCCCCCAACAAGGTCATGGGGGAGTGGCTGGCTGGAAGAGGCTATGATGTGGTGAAGCCGGAGTACAAATACGGCAATTCCCGCATAGATTTCTACATGGAGCGCGGCAGCCAGAAATACCTGCTGGAGGTCAAGGGCTGCACTCTGGAGAAGGATGGCATAGGGTATTTCCCTGATGCGCCCACGGAAAGGGGCATAAAGCACATCTACGAGCTGATTGAGGCCAAGAAAGCTGGATATTGGTGCGGGCTGGCCTTTGTGATCCAGATGCCGCAGGTTGGGGAGGTACGTCCCAACACTGAAACTCACCCTGCCTTTGGGGATGCTTGGAGGGAGGCCCTGGAGGCAGGTGTCAGGATTTGGTTCCTGGGTTGCAAGGTGAAGGCAGGTTCCCTGACCATAGACGAGAGCCGTGTAATGGCGGAGGAATGACATGGATAAGAGACTTAGCAAGTTCCTGTCCCTGATATTGCGCCATAAGCCGGAGACAGCAGGGATATCTCTGGATGAGCATGGCTGGGCTGATGTAGATGAACTACTGGAAGGTATAAGGAAAACCGGCAGAATCATAGATTTGCCTACATTGGAGAGGATTGTAGAGGAGAACGACAAGCAAAGGTTTTCCTTCAGCCCGGACAGAAAAAGGATACGTGCCAATCAGGGGCACTCGGTGCAGGTGGATGTGGAACTGGAACAAAAGGAGCCGCCGGAAGTGCTTTATCACGGGACGGTGGAGAAGAACAGGGAGTCTATTGAAGAAAAGGGGCTGCTTCGTGGCACCAGACTGTATGTGCATCTGTCCAAGGATGTGGAGACAGCTATGAAGGTGGCCGCCAGACGAAAAGGTAAGAGGCTTATCTATGAGGTGGACGCAGGCAGGATGTTCAGGGATGGTTTCATGTTCTATCAATCCGTTAATGGTGTGTGGCTGACGAATAAGGTTCCAATAGACTACTTGCATTTGAAATAAGGCATGCACATAGTTACCTGCCTAAGAAAGTGGGGAAAGCTTATATGAATTATACAATGGTAAAGCGTTTATTGGCATACCAAAGCCAGGACGAGCTATTTAAGATTATTGCCAAGTTATCTAGTCGAAATGATAAGGCTGATAGTTGGTTGCTAGAGTATTGCCAGAAAATAGAAGGTGGAGATAATGAGAAATTTATAGCTATCAAACGGCTTAATCATTATTGGAAGGTTGCAAGAGAGATAATCAAAGAAGCAAATAAGTACGGAGGTACACATAATGAGAATAAGGGATATAAAACCCTAAGAAAAATTGAGGAATTAGTGGAAGAGCATGAGTTTTCATGGGAGGAACGACTGCCTATCGTGGATGAAATGATGGTAGAATTTTATGAAGGAAACAGTGGATTTGAGGACACATTAGTGGATATGTGTCTTTTGCTTTGCAGAACAGATGAAGAAATGCTATACCTTGCGGATAAGTTGAAGAAATCTCGGAGCAATTATTATCGGACGTATGCTGCTAATATTTTTAAGGAATATGGGCAAGAAAGTGAGTTCGAAGAAACACTTTCGAAGAATCTTCAGTATGGTTCTGACTATATAAAACTTGCCGATTATTACAAGAAGAAAAAGCAAAGAGATAAAGCTGTGCAGTTGGTAGAAGAAGCCGTAGAAAAAGCACAAGGTCGCATGGACGAAGTTTACGAATGGCTGATTAAAGAGTATAAGAAAAATAATGAAGAGAAGAAAATAATAGCACTCTATAAAAAGGCCATAAAGAAGAAATGGAACCTAGACACTATGGTAGATTTGATGTGTCAATACTATAAGGATGACTATGAAAAGAGAAAACCATACCTCTTAAAAACAGTAGAGGTATGTGGTTATTCAGAAGTTAAAATTTGTTATGATAGATGCCAGCGTGGGCTTATGGAGGATGATTTTAAAAAAGAGCGTTCGCATTTACAAGATGTTGTGAAAGACAGAAATATTTCACAGTATTTGGATATTCTTATGGAAGAACATCGAGAAGAAGAGGTGTTGCATCAATTGCTGAAACATCCTTTCTGGAGGAACTATTCCAATGGTGTTGATGAAAATCACCGGTTGACAAAAAGACTAGTAAAAAAATATCCTATGGAAGTTTATGAGATGTATTGGCAAGAATGCGAACGTCTTTGTACCGAAGGTAACAGGGATACTTATCGCCATGCTGTAAGTATATTGAAAGAAATGAGGGGAATATGTGTAGCAAATAACAAATTGGAAGAATGGAAACAACGCTTTATGAATTTTATGGAAAAGAATAAAAGGAAAAGGATACTTATAGGGTATATTGCGGAAGAAAAAAGCTTACAGAGCTAGTATATAGACTCATTTAAGCATACAAGGAATGCTGATATACGGCAACTGCAAGATGGTGTTGTAATGGTGTGTAATGAATATAGAGTGTAATTTCAAAGTTAGGAATAAACTCGGGTTTAGGCTCTTCGTCCTTCTTGATATAACTCGGAAGAAGATGTCCCCCACCTCTATAGGTAGGGGGGGCTAATATCACAACAGGCGGGAGCGCATATCTCCCGCTTCGTTGAAAGGCCAAGAGGAAGCTTTGTCTATCGACAAAGCTGGAACACATGGATGAATGCCATCATGCTGGAGCCTACACTTTTGAGAACGTGTTGTGGAAGGTGAAGGCTAAGTATGTCTATGGCCTGACAGCTACGCCTGTGCGGGAGGATGGCCATGAAAAGATTGTCTTTATGCAGTTCGGAGATGTGCGTTACCGTCTGTCTGAGAAAGACAGGGCTGCTATGCAGGATTTCAGGCATGAGATTTGCCCACGTTTTACAAGCTTTGCTCCAGTAACCAGAGCAAAACCATCGATAAACGAATTGTATAAGATGCTCATTCAGGATAAACTGCGCAATCAAATGCTGGTTGAGGATATTATGGCTGCTGTCAGCGATAGGCGTACACCCTTGGTGCTGACAAAGTTCAAGGAGCATGCGAAGATGCTTCATGAGGCTATACAGAAAAAAGGTCTCCGTTCAGTCCTGGCACTGGGTGGCGGTTCTACCAGTGAGCGCAGGGAGCGGCGTGAGGCTTTGGAGAAGGCTGCCAATGATGAGCAGCTGGTGATTGTTGCCACTGGAAAATACATAGGCGAAGGTTTCAATTTTCCCAGACTGGATACGCTTTTTTAGCTGTGCCAGTGTCCTGGAAGGGCAATATAGCGCAATATGCTGGAAGATTGCACAGGGATTTTGAGGGTAAGGAAAATGTAATCATCTACGATTATGTAGATGTGCATGTGAAAATGCTGGAGCGGATGTATCAAAAGCGTTTGTCTGCCTATGCAGCCATGGGGTATACGGTCTATGCGCCAACTGGCAATGATGGAGCTAATGTGATATTTACAGTAAGGGACTATCAGGAAACCTACTGGCAGGATTTCCGGATGGCGACAAACAGGGTATGCATTTGCAGTCCGCGCCTGAGCCAGCGGCGTGTATGGGAGTTTGTCAGGAAGCTCAAGCAGGATAAGCGTTCCCAAATTGAATTCAGTGTGCTGACTTTATCAAATGATAAGTATACCCCCATGCAGCAAACAGGGATTGTTAATTTGAAGAAGGCACTGCGGGAGGTGGGGGCTGATGTGCGTGAGTACGACAATCTCAACTGCCACTTTGCTGTCATGGATGAGGATTTGGTCTGGTATGGCAGCATGAACTTCCTATCGCGGGAGCACGAGGATGACATCCTGATGCGGATTAGGAGCGAAGCAATAGTGAAGGAGCTTTTGGCAATAAGCAACCAGGAACATAAGGTCGGAACAAGTTAAGAGAGTTTGCAAAAGGCTGGGCCCATATGGTGTCATAGCCTTTTTTAGTGGTCTGATGGGGATTGATTGATGATGGTGGGCAGGAAAAAAGAAGCTAGAGGCGAATTAAAAAAGTGGCTGAATGACTGAAGCAAGATGGCAGGGGGGATTGCGATGCGTAAGGCAGCAGGATTGCTATGCTTTGTGATGGTGATGCTATATGGCACGGTGGCCATGGCGGCCACGACGGTTAGTTCTGACGGGTACTACAAGGGTATCAAGCTATGTGGCAAGGTAAGGGTAGTGGAGCACTTTGCAGATATCAAGGTGAAGGTAGTGGATTCCTTTCCTGACCTGCGGGTGAAAGTTGTCAGTTCCTTCCCGGATGATGTGGGGGAGTGGCAGTTTGTAGAATACGGTGAGGATTTCACGGTGCAGTTCGTGGAGAATTTCCCGGATATAAAAATCAAGTATGTAAGTAGCTTTCCTGGGGTGGAGTGAACTTCAGGTGAAGCAGGATGAAAAGACAGGTGATATGTAGTTGTTTTCGTATATGTGGCCAATTGTCCTGGTGATTGTCTGCAATACTGTCTATCAGGTTTGCGCCAAGTCCGTGCCAGCAGACATGAATCCCCTGGCCTCGTTGACGGTAACATATCTTGTGGCAGCCATCATGTCTGGCTTGTTGTACGTCTGGCTGGGCACGGGAGTAGATTTCCAGGGGGAATACAAGAAGCTTAATTGGGCTCCCTTCGCGCTGGGGGCTGTGATTGTGGGACTGGAGGCTGGCTGGATCTATGCTTATAAAGCAGGCTGGCCGGTGAGCACAGCCTTTATAGTGCAGAGTGCTGCACTGGCGGCAGCTCTGCTTCTGGTAGGATACTTGCTTTATCAGGAGCCTCTGGTGTGGAATAAGGTAATTGGTGTAGTCATATGCCTGGTTGGGCTTGTAGTGATAAATTTCAGGTAAGAAGAAAGGTTCGCATGGCAGAAGAAATCATCATTCCCTGGGGTGGACAGGTAGTAACGATACAGAGAAAATCCATCAAAAATGTCTATCTCAAGGTATTGCCACCTGATGGCAAGATATTGCTATCAGTGCCACAAGGCTATAGCAGAAGAGAGATTGAGGAAGTACTGGAAAGCCGCAGAGACTGGCTGTTTGAGCGGCAAAGGATTATCAGGGAAAATGTAAAGGCACCCGTCAAGCGTCAGTATGTAACGGGTGAAAAGATACCTGTGTGGGGAGAGCTCTGCGAGCTGGTGGTGAGAGAAGTCTCCGGCAACAAAGCCAGAGTAACTCGCAAAGGAGAAAGGGTTCTGCTGATGGTGCCGGGTTATGCCACCAGAGAGCAGCGGCGGCAGGTGATAAATGATTGGTACCGTCATCAGCTGGAACGGGTAGTTGCAGCTGAGAAAAGTCGACTGGAGTCGCTGGTGGGGAAGACTGCCGCTGAGTGGAGATTCAAGGATATGCATACCCGCTGGGGGACTTGCAATGTTCGTGCCCGCCGTATATGGCTTTCTATACACCTTGCCAAACAGCACCCAGAGGCACTGCGATATGTGGCTATCCACGAGTTGACACATTTGTGGGAAGCCAATCATGGCCCCGAATTCAAGGCCAGGATGGACAGATATTATCCGGCGTGGCGAGTTGTCAGGAAACAGCTGAACATGGCAGCAGATTTTGAGTAATATTTGTTACATAGAAATGTCAATGGGAGGGGAAGAATATGATTCTGATAGCAGGGATTATAGGCCTGGTGACGCTGGGGCTGTTCTTTGCCACGCTGTTTTTGGTGGTAAAGGAGAAGGACGAGAATGGCAAATTTCAGCTGGCTGGTCTCATTGTACCGCTGCTCATACTGATAGTGGGAGGCGGTGCTACTCTTGGGGTGGCGGTAGGATATCCCAAATATCTGATTTGGCAGCAGGAGCAGGAAGGTGCTGCGGAGCTGGCCAAGGCAGAGCAGAACAGGCAGATTGCCATCCAGGAGGCTAAGGCCAAGGAGGAATCAGCCAAGTCCCTGGCCAATGCAGAGGTAATAAGGGCTGAGGGCGTGGCCAAGGCCAATAAGATTATAGGGGATAGCCTCCAGAACAATGATGCTTACATACACTATCTATGGATTGAGGCATTAAAGGAGAGCAAGGATCAGGTCATCTACATCCCCACGGAGGCTGGAATTCCTGTCACGGAGTCTGCCAGGTTCTGGAAGAACAGCCAGTCACCCCAGGTGCCTGCGGATAAATAAGGGGGATTATCATGAAGTTCTGTCAGTACTGCAATCAGCAGGTACAGCCACGGAAGCACATCAACTGGTTCATCCTGGCCCTGATGTGTTTGATAACAGGTGGTGGCTGGCTGTTTGTGTATGTGCCTTACTATTTTCTGTTCAAAGGAGAATCCTGCCCCATATGTGGCGGGAAGTTCTAAAAAGAGGCTCCGGGTATGTGGCCCGGAGCCTCTTTTGACGTAG
>Ga0256407_10013207_pt1 | contig 11070 bp, 2 predicted proteins | sample RumenRJG_04DNA_FD_193489 | JGI IMG/M metagenome (GOLD analysis project Ga0256407, IMG submission 193489) | Bovine rumen microbial communities from Lethbridge, Alberta, Canada - RJG_04 | ecosystem: Host-associated > Mammals > Digestive system > Stomach > Rumen | place: Canada: Alberta | collected... | reverse complement strand
AACACTTACTACATCCCATGCCAGATTCCAGTTGTTGAACTCCTTTATGTTCTTCTGATAGCCAAAGCCAACGCCGAACCCACCAGCACCAGCAACACCACCAAATTTAACATCAAGTGTAAAGTGTCCATCTTCTGCACTTGCGTTCATAGCAAAAGTCATTGCCAATGCGGCGAAAAGTAATTTTACTGCCTTCATAATAAATAATGATTTTAGTTAGTAATGATTTTAAAAACACTCGTTTTATTTAATTTTCTGCAAATTTAGGAGTTTTTTCGATACAATCCAAATAAATCTTCTTTTTCCCACTCTTTTTTTTCATTTTATCATTTTAAAAGATTTTTACTGACCAGTAGCCAGCGAAAAACATTTTAGAAAACATTTTGGACGTTAGTTTGTTAAGTTGTCAAATAAAAGTTGTATCTTTGTATCCAATATGAAATTAATAAACCATGAAATATCAGAAACTATTCATAATTCTGCTTTTCTGTGTGTCGATCACAAGTTATGCACAACGTAAGACCGATCTGTTGGACCGTGGCCTTGTAGCAGTTCCCTCATCTTCCGGCAATCTGGTCAGCTGGCGTATCTTCGCAGAAGAGTATTACGGTGTTACCTATAACCTATATGCCAACGGCACCCTATTGAAGGGAAACCTGTCGGCATCCGATTTCAACCATACCTCAGGCAATGGCACAACAAAATATAAGGTAGTGCCGGTAGTGCGAGGCGAAGAGAAGCCGGAACTGGCCAGTGAGGAAGTAACCCGTTGGAACCAAGGCTACCTGCAGTTCCCTGTTGCCCAGGTTCTGGACCGCAAGGGAAATGATGTCACCTCGCAGTATATCATCAATGATATCTCGCTGGGCGACGTAGATGGCGACGGCGTAGCAGAGTTTATCGTAAAACGCAATTATACGGGCGATATCCTGAACACAGCAAATACCACCTGTTTCCATCATTACGAGTGCTACAACCTGAAGGGTGAGCGTCTGTGGTGGATAGATCTTGGACCCAATATGATGGCGGGTCCCGATGAGCAATGGGATATGGTTTTCTTCGACTGGGACCAGGACGGCAAGGCAGAAGGCATCATGCGTGGTGCCGACAATATGATTATCCATACTTCTCAGGGCGAAACCATAAATGTCGGGAATATGAACTACGTAGCTCCTCGTGCCCAATACACCCATGAGGGGGCCGAGTATCTGCTATACATAAAGGGGCAGACAGGTGAACTCTATAACATCAGCGGGGATGCCTCGAAACCGTGGATAGCCTATCCGCTGCCTCGCTTTGAGAAAGGTGAGAGCGATTATGTTGCCACATGGGGACCAATGACTAACAATAAGGATGATGGAGGGCATCGTTCTTCGAAGCATTACTTCGGAGCTCCTTTCCTGGATGGCTTGCATCCCAGCATCTTCCTGGGGAGAGGTTGCTATACACGCCACAAGATGGTGGCCCTCGACGTTGATCCTGTTACCCATATACTGACTGAACGCTGGCGCTGGGCCAGCAATGGAGGGTGGAACGATCCATGGTATGGAAACGGTTACCACAACTTCGGCATTGCCGACGTGGATGAGGACGGGCGCGATGAGATAGTCTTCGGCTCCATGGTTATCGATGACAACGGCAAGGGACTTTCTACTACGGGACTCGGGCATGGTGATGCCGAGCATGTGGGCGACTTCGACCCTTATCGGAAGGGACTGGAGTTCTTTGCCTGCAACGAGGACGAACCCAACATGAACTACAGAAATGCCACAACATCCAAGATTTACTACCGCTCGAAGGGTACATCCGATGACGGTCGTGCCCTAATGGGTAACTTTTCCAACAACTTCCCCGGGTGTATGGGCAGAAGTGTCAATTCCGGTCTCATCAGCTCTGTTGCCGACAAAGAACTTACCGGCAATGGTGTACCTGCAACGAGCGGAACTAACGACGGGCTTTACTGGAGCCATCTGAACCAACGCATCTATTGGACAGGAGACTTGGTAGAGGGCATTTTGGACAGTCCGGGTACAGAGCGCGAGGCTGTGGTGTGGACAACAACGGGTGGTCGCGTGTTCCAGTCGAATGGCTGCAAGTTGAACAACGACTCGAAAAATAATCCCTGTGCATTGGGCGACATCATCGGTGACTGGCGCGAGGAGATTGTGGTGCGGACTACCGACAATGCCTATGTCCGCATCTATACCACACCCATCTACACTACCTATCGAATCCCGACGCTTTGGCACGATCACCAATATCGCAACGCTATGGTCTGGCAATGTGTAGGCTATAACCAGCCGCCGCATACCAGTTTCTTCTTGGGGCAGTTAGAGGACATTACCATAGCACCTCCACCTTACACCTTGACAGGAAGAACAGTAATTCCCGACGGAGGCACAATTTCGTCGGCTAACGAAGGGCAGCACATCATTGTATGCGAAACCAACGATACCCATATCACTGTGGCTGAAGGTGCCAATCCCTATGTAGCTACGTTCAATGTGCCTTCGTGGGTACAGGGAACCAACAGCAACAAGACCGACGGGACAGCAGTCATCAACTACGAATACTACACCTGCAATGTAGAAGGTAAAGCTTTCACTGGTAACATGACATTGGTTAAGCAGGGCGACGGCATTCTCTCCTTGCCGAAGGTAGATATGACCTACACCGGTCCGACAAACATTTGGGCCGGCACACTTTCCTTCGACGGCTCTCTGATGCAATCGCCTCTATGGCTCAACCGTCATACAACACTGAACAGCAACGGCGGTTCTTTCCGTAGCATAAAGGCAGATTACGGCTCAACAATCTGTCCCACAGGTTCAATCAACACGGATTCACTGATGATGGGTTTCGGATCGCGACTGAAACTGCATGCTTACAGTGACGGATTTAAGGCTGACCAACTGAAGACCAAATTACTGAGCATCGAATCGAAGAATACAGCTGTCTGGCAACAATGGGGGCCCAAATACCTGAGTCCTGTATTAGAAATTGTAGTCCACAACGAGGATGATTCGTCCCAACTGGCTTCCGGTAACTATCTGATAGGTGAGATTGATGCTGTAGAAGGTAATCTCGGCGACATAAAGATAGAAGGTATATCCAGCCAGAAGGCCCAACTGCTGTTGGAGGACGGCAAACTATACCTGGTAATTGAAGGTGTTCGTGAACCAGGTACCGTCTATTGGACAGGAAACACAAGTTCGACCTGGAATTATGCCGATGCCGAGAATTTCCAGAATATCGATGGCAAGAGTGATGTTTTTGTATCAGGCGACAACGTTATCTTCGACGATGCCGCATCAAAGTATGCGGTGACACTTACAGGAAATCTCGACCCAGACACCGTTTTCGTCAATAACTCGAAAGCCTACACTTTCGGTGGAACAGGAATACTTACGGGTGGGACATCGCTTGTTAAGCGAGGAACAGGAACGCTTACCATCTCGAACGACAACAACTATACAGGAGCTACTATCATCAGCGGCGGTACGGTGAAGGTAAGCAGCCTGAGCAATGATACTAAGGCTTATGGTAATCTGGGAGCTGTGAACACATCGAATCAGAAGTTCATCATCGAGAACGGTGCCATCCTACAGACTACGGCAGCAGTAGAGACGGGGACTCCTATTCGTGTCCGTACACCAGAGGGTGGTGTTATCAATAACTCTGCTGATTTCAGTGCTGACAAGGCTATTGTGGGTACACGACTCGAAAAAAAAGGTACAGGCACTCTGCTATGTTTTGCTTCGAATACAGCACTTGACACCCTTGTTATCAGTGCCGGAGCTGTAGCCCAGCGCAACGGAAATGCTGCCAAGGCTGTTATTCTTCAAAACGGTACCCTTTGGGATGACACGCAGTCAACCACTCATGCCCTTGTGGTTCCCAAGGGCAAGTCGGGAACATGGCAACTGACCAATGCAGCCTACACAAATTACACGAATAAACTGACTGGTGAAGGTACGGTTACCATCGTTCCGCGAAACAGTGTGAACCGTGTGCGTATCTCTGGCGACTGGTCAAAGTTCCAGGGAACGGTCAAACATACGAATACTAAGATATGGTTGCCTTTCGACTGCACTTCGGGTATGCCTCACGGCACCCTCGATATTGCAGCCGGTTGTGGCGTAACCAACGTGGCCAAGGCAATGACTATCGGTGCCGTTACAGGTAGCGGGTCGCTTAACCAGCCTGTTTCAAACTTCCAGAATCAGACAGCTGTCAGCGGTAACAACACATGGAACATTGGTAATTCCGACGGCCACGATTTTATCTTTGCAGGCTCCTTTGCAGATGCCGGTGGGGCCAACAAGACCTTATTTAATAAGGTGGGTACGTGTAAAATGACTTTTTCCGGTACAGGCTCTTTCTCGGGTGCATGCAAAGTGAATGCCGGGGAACTGTGCCTGAACAGTGCAAAGTCTGACGTAATGCTGGGTACCAACACACTGAACATCGCCAATGGCGCTACGTTAAGCGGACGCGGTACACTCGGTAATTCTGCCACTACCGTAGCTGCCGGTGCAACTATCCGAAGTGGCATAACGGAGGAGAATGCTGCGGGCAACCTAAAGTTCAGCGGCAAGAACCTTATTGTAAACGGTAATGCCCAATCATTCATCAGTTCAAAGAGCAGCTACAGCAAGTTTACGGGCATCGGTACCCTGAAACTTCTGGGCACACTGACACTTCGCGGTGCCGAGGGACTGGCTTTGACTCTGGGCGATGAAATTAAGCTCTTTGATGCCAAAACCATCGATCTTGGTCCGGACTTGGTGCTTGACCTCTGTTCGCCTAACGCTGCAGAGGGTCTTACCTGGGACACCAGCCGTCTCCCCGAAGGCGTACTCGTTGTTGCCGGTCCTTCACCCGACAGTGTCATCAATATCCAATCGGATAACTTGGACAAGGACGAGGTCTGCACCCTCGGTGGTGTTCGTCTCTCACATCGCCCCAAACAGACCGGTATTTATGTAGTAAATGGACAAAAAATGATGGTGAAATAGGCATTTCCTGGGTCATTCAATCTTTTTTTTAGAAAAACACTAAAAAATCCCCTTTTTGTTATCGGAAAAACAAAAAAGGTTGCTATATTTGCGCTCGTAAACTGTTAAATCTAAAACGAGAAACCAAACATTATTAGCATGAAACAAAGATTACTTTATGGTATTCTTGTGCTGTGTGCATATATGGCAGGCAGTATGAGAGTGTGTGCGCTGGAGCAGGATGCTAACGGCGTTTATCAGATTGGTACAGAGCAGGATCTGATTGATTTTGCTGCAGTTATCAGTGGCGGAACATTTGACGCAAAAGCCGTCTTGACTTCCGACATCGCTCTTACCAGCGTTTGGGAGACTCCTATCGGAAGTGCTCAGGGCGGAGCTTTTACCGGCTTCTTTGATGGTCAGGGTCATAAGATTACTGGCTTCGAGGGAACGAGTCATGGTAAATTCGGTCTCTTTGGCCTCATCAAACAAGCTACCGTGCAGAATTTTACTCTTGCAGGTAAACTGACAGCTTCGAACGCAGATGGATCAGCAGCACATGGTGCAGGAGCTATTGGATGGTCAGAGAGCAGTCACATCTCAGGTGTTCACTCTGAACTGGAAATTACCATTGCCGAAGCCGAAGTTCACCATGTAGGTGGTGTTGTAGGATCTTCCCAAAGTGGTGGTAATGTAATCCGTTGCTGCTCATTCAGCGGATCTTTGTCGGAGGAATTCGGCAATACTGACTGTTTTGGTGGTGTAGTGGGTTATATGGGTAGCGACAGCATTGTTAATTGCGCCAACTATGGTAGTGTTTCTTACTTTGCCTATAATGGATATGTAGGTGGTATTCTGGGTTATCTGAATAATGGAGGTGCTACTATATTGGGCTGTTTGAACACAGGTAAGGTAACTTATACCGGTGAAGGTGAGCCCTCATACGGTGGTGCTATCATTGGCCGATTGAGAGATCACAATGCAGCCAGACACCAGAACAGCGTATGGTTGGAAGGCAGTGCTCTTAAAGGAAGTGGTGAAAACAGTGTGCCAACAACAATATCTGTTACTGCTGAGCAGTTGGCAAGCGGAGAGATTTGTTACCTCATGAACACCGACCAGACTCAGATAGGTTGGTACCAGACTTTGGGTACAGACGAAATGCCTGTATTTGATGCTACACACGGTCAGGTTTATATGAACGGTCATCAGCATTGTAACGGCGATGCATACGATGGTGTTATTTATTCTAATGAGAATACCGGCCTTGTGAAGGATGATCATGTTATTGTGGATGGTTTCTGCTCTTACTGCGGTCTCTTCGATGAAACTTACCTGCAGCCTAATGCTGACGGCTATTACGAGATTGCCAATGCAAGGCAGCTGGCATGGTTCGAGCAGAAGGTCAACACGGGTGAACTTACTGCCAATGCTATCCTTACTGCTGACATTGACTTTGCCGACCTCATGCCCGCTGATGCAGATCCAGAGGAAACCCAGATTGCCTGGACACCAATTGGCGACTGGGGTGCAACGCGTGGAACCTCCAGTGCTGGTTACAAGGGCCACTTCGATGGTCAGGGACACACCATTAAGCACCTCAATGCTTCATCTAAGCAGAACTACTTCGGTGTCTTCGGTGTTATCTCTACAGACTGTCTCATCGAAAACTTCACTGTCTACGGAACCTATAATATAAGCTTCCAATATGCAGGTGGTGTTGCAGCCTATGCTCGTGATGACCGTCCTACAATCCGCAACGTACATAGTTTCGTGAACATCAATAATACGTGTGCAGGAGGTAGACAAGGTGGTATCCTTGGTGGAGTTCTTACCACATCTTACAAAACTACTATCGAGAACTGTAGCTACTTTGGTACACTCGACGGCAATGATGCTGGCGGTAGTGGTAACTATGGTGGTATTGTGGGTTATGTGAACAATAATGGTTCAACTGTTGCTGATATTACCAACTGTCTGTTCAACGGCGAAGTTGTCAACAAGAACGAGGCTCCTGGTGGTTGTACCTTTGGTGGATTCGTAGGTTATAGCAACGGTGGTGTGGTAACCATTAAGAATGGTCTTTCTATTGGAAAGGTTGAATCTGCCGTTTGGGGCCAGTTCTTTGGTGCTGTCAAGAGTACTAAGTCTTCTCTGCCCAACAGCTACTACATTGGCGAGATCCTCAACGGCTCAGCAAGTACCGTTACTCTGACAGCTACCGAGACAAATCCTGATGAGTTGGCCAGCGGCGAGATTGCATGGAAACTGAACGAAGAGGAATTCCTGGATGCTGTTTGGCGCCAGGACATTGGCTATGATGATTATCCACAACCCACCAGTGTTGGCGCCTTTGTTTATCCAGTTCAAGACGGAGGATATGCTTCTGTCTCTGAAGACAAGCCCGAGTCATTCGATGCATTCCGCGATGGTATAATTGCTAACGAGACAGCCTTTATCGAAGATGAGGAACTGGTAGCTTATCAGCCTTTGGTTAACGAATATAAGGAGTTAATCAAGTCTTGGGAATCAATTGGTAACCTGGACGAATTCCTGGCTGCTTACAAGGCTGGATTCGAGGTTAAGGAAGCTGTCAAGGAGTCTGCTACCAGCTATGCTGTTTACGCAAAGGCATGTGAGGATGCTGCCAACTATGTTAAGGATAATGGTCTGGAGGGTGAATATACCGACTTGCTGGTAACTTATCTGGAGGAAACAATCGAGCCTAACAACGACTATCCTAACGGTAGTGCTCCCTACATTATGGAGAACTGTAACCTTGACAACGATGCTCTTACTGCTGAGGTTGCCTTTGTAAACAAGATGCTGGAGAATGCTCTGGCTGGTGGCGTAACTCCTGGAACTGAGATTACCCGTCTGATTATTAATCCTGACTTCACAGAGGGTGAAGATAAGTTCGACGGTTGGACCAAGGAGGCTGGCGAGAATGCTACCTTCGCTACCGGCGGTATTCCCGAATTAATGAATATTGCCCGTGGAAAGGATGGCACCTTCGACATCAAGCAGACTGTGAACGAACTACCCAACGGTATCTACATGATGGCACTGAACGGTTTATTCCTAGACGGTGGTGATATCTACTCTCAGTTCTATGCCGGTCAGCTCTACCTGAACAACACCTACAATTACTTTATGACATCCAGCGAGGATATTATCAGTGTAAATGACGCAGTAGATAAGGAGAACTGCCTGATAAATGAGGCTGATAACATCAAAGATGAAGAATACAAGGAGGATGAAGAAATAATTGGTTATGTTCCCTCTTCGTTCAAGGGCTGCTCTTATGCTTACAATGCAGGCCGTTACCTCAACTTCTGTGCAACAGAGGTAACAGACGGTACGCTGACCATTGGTATGCGTAACCTTGGCGCAACAGGTATGGGCGACTGGATGCCTTTCGGTAATACGCATGTCTACTATCTGGGTAATGCAGAAGAGGCTAACGAGAAACTTGCTGAAGTATTGGAAGGCTTTGCTGCACGTGCTCAGGTGATTATTGATTTCGAAAACAGTGATGGTTATGAGGATGTTGCCAAGAAACCTAACATTTCTGCCGATTTGAAGGGTCGTCTTATCGAAGCTGTTGCTGCAGTTGACGAGTCTGCTACCGGCGAACAGAAGTTGGCTCTTATCAACACATTCTCTGAACTCTTTAACGAGGTTTTCGCTTGCCGTAAGGCTTATGTCGCAATGGCCGAGGCAGCTATGGAGCTATCCAACACTCTTGGCGATCTGCTAACCCTGGGTATTATTACCGATGCCGAATGGGATGAATGGGATGCCGAGATTTACAACGCACTGGATCACTTCGTGAACGGAACAGTAAGTACCGAAGAAGCACTTGCTATTGCCGACAAAATGAATATTTTGGACGAAATGTTACCACAGGTTGACGGCGTATATCAGCTTGGTACAAGCAAACAGGTACAACTTTTCTCTGTTGTCGTTAACAACGGCCAGGGTAATGTAAAAGCTGTTCTGACAAACGACATCGACATGAGTGATGCAGAGGGCTTTATTCCTATTGGCACCAGTTCAACTCCATTCTCCGGCGAATTCGACGGTCAGGGCTACAAAATTACCGGTTTCAATATCGCCTCAGCTGCTGATGCAACAGGATTCATCGGATATGCAAGTAAGGCTACCATCAAGAACTTCAAGATTGAAGGTGCTATCGAATACTCAGGCGGTACGGGTGTAGGTGCTGTCGGATGGTCAACAGGCTCTGCCCTCGAGAACATCCACTCTGCACTTAACATTACTGTTATTGGTGTAGCCCATCATATTGGCGGTGTCTGCGGTCACCTTAGTGAGAACAGCTCGGCTACCAACTGCTCATTCAGCGGAACCATTAACGAGACAGCCGGAAGTCACGACTGTATCGGTGGTATCGGTGCTTATTCTAACAACGGTGTTAAATATGTGAATTGTGCTAACTACGGTACAATAACATACAGCGTTGCCAATGCATACGCCGGTGGTATCTGCGGTTATGTAAACAACGACTCCTTCACGGGTGTATTCAACTGTCTCAATGTAGGAAGCGTGCAGATGGCGAATGGTACTCCTACCTATGGAGGTGCATTCGTTGGCCGTCTGCGTTCCCATGCTAATGCTCAGTTCCTGAACAACTACATGCTTCAGGGCAGTGCTCCAAATGCCAGTGGCGAGAATGGAATCTCTGCCAACACTGTCAATGCGGAGCAGTTGGCAAGCGGAGAGGTCTGCTTCAAACTGAACGACAATGCTGAGGTACCCGCTTGGTATCAGACACTGGGCGAGGATCAATATCCTGTTCTCGATCCTACTCACAAGGTGGTTCTTTATGACGAAACCAACGGTTATCACAACGAGGGCGACGAGGATCCCGACGGCATAAGCCTCACCCCAACCCTCTCCAAAGGCGAGGGAGCCATTTACAACTTGGCTGGCCAGCGTATGACTAAGTTGCAGAAGGGAATCAACATTGTTGGCGGAAAGAAAGTCGCAATTAAGTAAAACTTTTAACATTTGACTTTCGATAAAAACAGGAGCGCAGCACTTGAGGTTGCGCTCCTGTTTTTGGCCCACGTAAGTTTATTTACGGCTACACATAGGAGAAATTACTGCTACACGTAGAAAAAATATTTTCTACACGTAGGAAAAAGAAAGAAAAAATCGTAATTTTGCACACAGAAGATTTATTAAAGATGAAAACCTATAGAAAACTGGCTTTTTTTGTTGCAATCCTATGCAGTTTTGCTTGCGTGTGGGCTGATATTCCACCAGAGTACTACAAGAGTGCAGATGGTAAGAAAAAGGCAGAACTGAAAACAGCTTTCCATAATATTATTGTGCCGGCGAGCGTACTTGATTATGGAAGTGGTGCAGGCAGGACTTGGTCGGGCTTCTATCAGACCGACCGCTTTAATGACAATCAGGTGCGCGACCGTTACAGCTACGGCGTCTTCTACTTTCCATCGGGCTCTTCGGCTCAGAGTGCCAGTGCTGCCAGCGGCATGAATATTGAACACTCGTTTCCCAAGAGTTGGTGGGGAAAAATCGAGAACCTGGCCTACAAGGACCTCTTTAACCTAATGCCCTGCGAGATAAGTATTAATACTGCCAAAAGTAACTATGCTATGGGTGTGGTTACTACTGTAAAGACCACCAATGGCTGCACAAAGGTAGGTAAGGGTAGTGCAGGAAATAAAACCGCCAACTTATGGGAGCCTGCCGATGAATGGAAGGGCGACTTTGCCCGTAGTTATTTTTATATGGTAACTGCTTATTCCGACCTAACCTGGACGGGCGAGGGACTTACTATGTTGGAACAGGACGAATGGCCTACGCTGCAACCTTGGGCATACGAACTTTTTGTAGAGTGGAATCGTAAAGACCCCGTTGATGATATAGAACGCGAGCGTAACGAGGCTGTATATGGCATACAGGGCAACCGCAACCCGTTTGTCGATTTCCCAAATCTGGCCGAATACATTTGGGGTGACAGTGTGGACTATGCCTTCGATGTGAACGCAAGCATCCCAGAGAAGGCTGGCTTCGAGGTGACACC
>Ga0256407_10013206_pt1 | contig 11071 bp, 6 predicted proteins | sample RumenRJG_04DNA_FD_193489 | JGI IMG/M metagenome (GOLD analysis project Ga0256407, IMG submission 193489) | Bovine rumen microbial communities from Lethbridge, Alberta, Canada - RJG_04 | ecosystem: Host-associated > Mammals > Digestive system > Stomach > Rumen | place: Canada: Alberta | collected... | reverse complement strand
CAATCCCCAATCCCCAATCCCCAATATGAAAATCTTAAACAATAAAGTCAATCAAATTTTTCCAAATAAATTAATTTTTAAAATTTCATTATAAAATATAAATAAAAATTAAATTAAATTTAAATAATTAAAATCTTTTATATATAAAAAAATATTTATTATACATAATATAAATTTAAAAAATGAGCCTTAAAAAAAAATCTCCGCCAAACTATAATAAATTATTCCACAAAAATAAAAAAATAAAAAAAAACCATATAAAAAAACTTAAAAACAGATTATTATAAAAAAAATTAGATCAAACCTAAAAAAAAACTAAGAACAAAAATAAAAAACTGATCACATCAATAACACATAATATTATAATATGATATTTATAAATAAAATATAATGGAAGTCAGCATAAGAAAAGATTCAATATCTTCAGGAAAAAACATTTTAATAGCACAAGGAAGAAATAATGCATTTGGTTTAAAAGAAATATCAAATAGAGTAAAAGATATAATAAAACAAAGTGGACAAACAACTTATAAAGAAGTTTCTGATAGAATAGTAAATGAAATAAATCAAAAAGGAACAAAAGATGAAAAAAATATAAGAAGAAGAATATATGATTCATTAAATGTTATGAAAAGTATGAAATTATTTAGAAAAGATAGAATAACTAAAAAAATTATGTGGAATTATTTTGATGATATTGATATTCCTAAAGTCGTTAAAGGAAAAGAAATTGTTTTAGATGAGGATATTCCTGAAATTAATTTAATTTCTAAAGAAATGGAAAAAATAAATAATGATTATGAGAAATTATCAGATAAAATAAATTTAAAAAAACAAAAATTTTTAGCATTAAAAAAAGAATTAAAATATTTAAAAGATATTTTAATAAGAAATAAAAAAATGAAAATAGAAGAAGGAAAAAAAATTTATTTTCCTTTTATAATAATTGAACTTCCAGTTGAAGATAATAATAATAATATAGATAATGATGGAAAAATTAAAGTTTCAATGAATGAAAATCAAAGTAAAGTTCATTTTGGTTTTGATTCTGCTAATAAGTTATATGGTGATTTAGATGCAGTTACTGCAATTGGCTCCAATATAAATTTAAATATTGAATAATAATTAAATAATTATTTATTTTTTTTAAAAATATACATTATTTAATTAGGAGTAGTAATTATATCTTTTTTATAAAAATTTATTTTTTTGATTTATTTTTCTTTTTTTTGTAAAATGATTTTTTTTATTTAATTATTGTTGTTTATTATTTTTTATTATATTTTATAATTTTTTTTTTATATTTTATTTTTAATATAATTTTATAATGAACAATTTTTTTGAAAATAGAATCATTAAGTTGATTTCTCCAATTAATAATGAATGTTTTACTATTGAATTAAGTGGTGATGAAAATGAATTAAAAGAATTAATTGCAACTATAATTAATGTTCCATCATCATCTATTAAAGGAATAAAAGATTCTTTTGATAATTATTATACTTTATCATGTGCTATTAAAAATCCTCGTTTAAATTCTAATTTTAGTTCTTCATATTTAATTGTTATTAATAATAATAATTTATTTAATGATAATTATAGTAATAAAAATCAAAAAAAAGATTTAAATTATAGTAAAACTCAAATTATTCATAACAGTAATTTTAATTTTCCAAATGTAGAATTAAATGCATTAAAAAATAAAAATGATATAAATATAAATAATAATAATAATTATAATAATAATTATAATATAAATAATTTTAATTTTAATAATAATAATTTAAATCTTCAAACAATAAATCCAAATGAAAAAATATTATTAAATTTATTAGAAAATAAACTTATAGATGAAAAAATATATTATAAATTAAGAGAAATGCTACTAGAAGAAAATGAAGAAATATTAACATTATTTAAATTATATAACAATCACAAAAATTTAAAAAAATTATTCTATCAATTAAAACCTGTTTTAGAAGGAGTAAATGATTCAATAAGAAAAAAAAATACTAATCAAATAGAAAGAAAAGATAGTGGTGGAAATTATAACATATCATACAATATGATATTAGATTCAATAGAAAATGAAATTAATTCAAAAAATGATATGGCATTATTAAGGAAATTAATTTTATGTGATAATGAACAAATTTTAAAAATAATGGAAATGTATGAATATGATAATAATAGAAAAAAATTATTGAATAGATTAAATTATTTATTAAGTAAATATAGAGGTAGATTTAGTGTTCCTAATAATAATATAATTAATCCAGAAGAATTAAAATTAATTAAAAAAGTTGATAAAATAGAAACAAAAATTTTAAAATGTATTTCAAATGATGCAAATTTTAAACAAGATTGGATTTTATTATTTAAATATGATATGAATAGATTGGATGTTTATCAAAAAATGGAATTATTTACCAATACTTTTAAAATAAAAAATTCTTCTTATCTTACTGAAAATAATAAATCTTATATTAAACAATATTATCAAAATTTAATGTTAACTTCATTTTTTCCTTCAGAACAAGCAAATAAATTATAATGAATATATTGATTTTAATGATAAAAATGTTATTTTAAAATTTAATTATTAATACACATATATTTTTTTTATTCAAAAATGATATATCTTTTTCATAATCAAATGAACAAAATGATGTAAATTTAAAAATAACACAATATATTATAAAAGAAATAAGTTTTTTTAATTTTTTGAAATAAATAAAAAAAAATAAAAAATATCATATTTATAAATAATATAAAATAAAAAAATTTACTTAAATTTAATTTTTTGCCACATATTTTCTTCATCACTATATCCAGTAACAGGAAAAGGGCTTTTATTGATATAAATATCTTCCCTATCTTTTCTAATAAAAACTTTATCAATTGTTAATCTAAAAGCATCATCAATCATTCTTGGAACTAACATTTTAATTAATTTAGAACTTTCTTCATATCCTGGATTATTATTTACTTCAATTAAAAAAGGTTGATAATTAGAATCAAGAATAAAATCACATCCATAAATTTCAAATGAGTCATCTCTACTTCTTAAATTAATTTTTGTTTTTATTGTACTTGCAACTATACTTATTATATTAACTATTTTTGGTAAAATTGTTTTTTTAAAATCTATATTTACTTTATTTTTATTCATTTGTTTTTGTAAATCATCATAAGGAATTTCATTCCCTTCTGCAATTTTTGAAAATTCAGGATTATATTTTTGAACTGAATAATTAGTTAAATGAATATATATATCATTTGAATTTAAAGTAAATTTTAATGAAGATGCTTTTAAATGACCTTCTTTAAACATATAACATTCCATTTTTCCTCTTAGAAATGTAAAAAGAATCCAAATTCTCATATCAAATTTTCTATCAATATATAATAAGGGTGATTCTAAATATTTTTGAATTAAAATTTTATAAAATTGTTTATTTTCTTTTATACTTTTTATTTCTGTTATAATATCATTTAATGAACTAAATACTTTTATATCTTTTCCACAATTTGAATTTATTGGTTTTAATATCCAAACATTTTTACCAGTATAAAAAGTTTTTGGTATATAAATTTTTTGATAATCACCTAATTTTTTAGAATAATATGATGTAAAATAACTACTATAAGTATTTTCTTTTTTATCTATTAATGATGGTAAATCAAGATAGAATTTTTTAAAACTTTCTAATTGATTTTCAAAATCTTCATTTTCTAAATGAAATATAATTGTAACTGGAATAAATGAAAATAAATCAATTTTATAATTTTCACAATAATTTAATAAATTATAAAACATTTTCATTTTATTATAAACTTCAGAATTAAATTCAAAATGATTAATAAATTGATGAAAATGAGGTCTATTCCCAAAATCAATATCATAATTTAAAGGTGTCCAAATTAAATTAGCATAAATAACTAAATTTTTATTTATAACACTCCAATTTTTTCTAGTTAATATAACTCTTTCTACTAATTCTCCATTATTTCCTTCTCTAATATAATATGTTCCTTTTATTCCTTGTCTTCTATATAATTCTACTTTTATTTTCTTTTTTTCTAATGAATTTGATTTATTATCATTTTTAATTGGACTTAACATTCTTTTAATTATTATTTTTCCATTTGGACTTTGATTTCTTAAATAATTATCATTTTGATTAATATCAGTATTTATATACATATTTTTAATATTTTTTTGAGTGTTTGAATTTTTTAATAAATTTTTATATGAATTATCATTTATTTGTTTTACATCATTATTTGAAATATTTTCTATTATTTCTGTTTCACTCATACAATATTTTCCTTTTAATAATCTATTATATACATCATCTTCTATTGCAGTTACATATCTCTTCTTTGGATAATGAACTTCATAGTCATCGTCATCATAAATATTTTTATTTGATAATTTTTGATATTTAACTTCATCTATTTGTTCTATATTTTTTTTCCCAAATGGATTACTTTTTTTTTCTATAAAATCTTTTACTGCATTCTTATCTTTTTTTTTTATTTTTTGTATTTCTTTTAATAATTGAGAATTGTTATTTTTAAAAAATGATTCTATATAATCCATATCATTTATTCTAACTGAATTTGCAAGAAATTCATCTTTTAAAGAATTAGGAATATTTGCTTTTTTTTTATTTCTTATTTCAGAATTATTATTTCTTAACTTACTTTTATTATTGTTTGACATTTTAAAATAAATTTAATTTTTATTTAAATTTATCACAAATCTCAAAAATTAATTATAAAATAAAAATAGAAATTTAAATAAAAAAATATTATTTTATTTTATTATTGTGAATATATTATATTTTGCATATTTCTATTTTGATATTCACAATTATTATTTTGAATTTGACAAATTTGATTTTGTAAATTACAAATTTTTTGCTTTAATAAATTTATTTCATTTTCTCTTAGAGTAATACAATTATTTAAATCACAGATTTTATTTTTATAATCATTTTCTTTCATTTGAAAATCACAATTTTGATTATTATATTCTTTTTCTAATTTCCCAGTAAAAGATTTTAATTTTTCATTTTCACATTTTAAATTTTGAATTTGACTATTAAAAATACAATTTTCATGTTCTAAAGAATTAATTTTATTATTTGAACAACATAAAGATTGTTGAATATTATTAACAAAATCACAATTAAGAGGAATATCAAAAATTTTTCCAATTTGTTCCATTTGATTATATAAAGTATCATATCTTTTTCTAATCATTTCTTCCAATTGTTGAAATTTACAATGTGCTTCATTGGCAACATTTTCAAATTGAGAAATTAATTTATTTTTTTCAATAATTTCCTTTTTTAATCTTTCATTTTCTAATTTTAAATTTATATTTGCTTCATGCATTATATTAAAATAATTTGAACATGATGCCATGTCGTTATAAATTGATGATGGTAATTGATCTTCAGGATTTTTATTTAAATTATTATTATTATTAATTTTAATATTATTTGGAAAATTTGTATTTATTTCTTGATAATTCATATTTGGGTTTGTTGTTTCTGTGAAATGAAATTGATTTGTTGTTTCTATTGTTTTTTTTTGAGAATATGGGTCTTTTTCTTCAATTAAAAAATTATTTGACATATTTAATTTATTAATTAATTAATTTTTTTATTATCATTAATGATTATTTTTTTATTTCTTTAAAAGTTAAAATAATAAACAGATTTTTGATTAATAATTAAATATAATTAATTCAAGAATTTTTTAAATTATATTTTAAGTTTAATAATTTTTGCTATTTTTTTATTATATACTTTTTTTAACAAAAATAAAAAAAAGAGTTTTATACTTTATTCATATAATTCATAAAAGTTTATAATTGAGTTTTTTAATTTTAATATTTATTTCAGTTATAATTTATGTATATAAAAATGATAATTAATAAATCTCTTCAATATAGCATTATTAATATCCTATTTAATTCCAATTAAAATAATACTTTAAATAAAAAAAAAAAATCAAAAGATTTATTTATCTTTTAATAACAAATTTAAACAATTTTTAATATATAATAATCTTCATTTTATATTTTTAATTTTTTATAATTTAAATTAAAACAATATCTAAATAAATGATTTTCAAAGCAAATACATTTCAAACTTCTCTTCAATCTCATAATGAAGAAAATAATGACATAAACAAAGAAAATGATGATGAATTATTTTTTAATATCTTTAATGTGCAAAGTAGTACTTTTTTCAATAATCATCATTTATCATCCAAATCAGAGGATTTTGAAAAATATACAAATGAAATAAATTATGACTTTTTTCATATGGAATCACAAAACAATAATCAAAAATTTAATGGAGAAAATTTTCAAAATAATTTAAATCATTCTTTTGATTTTCCAATTAAAAGAAAGAATTTAATTGTAAAAGAAAAAATTGAAATGTATGATCCTTCATCTTATTTAAAGAATAAAAATAAAGCTTTTTCTGCAACAATGCCTCAAACAAAAAGTAATTATATTTTGAAAAGTGAATTACAATTTTATAAAAATGGAAATGAAAATAAAAATAAAAATAATAATTTATTATTCAATTATTATGGTAATAAATCAAATAATTTTACTTTGAGAAATAGAATTGTTGATAATAAAAATGATAAATATATTTTAGATATTGTTAATGATGAAAATGATGAAAATTTAAAAATTGAAAATCAAAACTCAAATGAAAATGATGATAGTTTTAATTATAATAATACTAATTTTATGAATATTCAAAAGAATGAAATCGAATATGATGAAAATGAAGAAAATGATGAAGATGATGAAAAAAATGAATATATTTCTCCAAAAGATAAAAATAGTTTCACATTAAATTATTTAAATAAAGATTTTGATTTAGTAAATAAAAATATAAATCCAAAGAAATCTCAATCAAATATTCAAAATATTAATAATAATAATAATAATAATATTCTTAATATCAACAATTATAATAATAATAATAATTTAACTAATAATTCAATAAATAATAATGAAATGAATTTTAATATTAATAATAATAATATCAATAAAAATATTTACAATCCAATTAAAACAAATATTGAAGATGAGAATATTAATTTAGAAATAATATCACATGCACCATCATTTATTAGAGATCAAACAGGATGTCGTTTAATTCAAAAAAAAATAGATGAAAATCCAAAAATTTCAGATAATATATTTGAATCATTATATTATGAATTAATGACAATGTCAACAGATTTATTTGGTAATTACGTAGTACAAAAATTATTAGATAATATAAATATAGAAAAATTAGAAAAATTTACTCAATTAATATCAATTAAATTTAATTACATAGCAACATCAACATATGGAACAAGAGTAATTCAAAAATTATTAGAAATTGTATCTTTACCAAAAGAAAATGAAACAAATGAAAATAAAGAAAGATATGATAATTTATTTAATATATTAAATAAAATGATAATATCAAATATAGTTTCTTTATCAAGTGATAGTAATAGTTCACATATAATAATAAAATATGTTAATGTTGTAAAATATCCTAAAAATTCAGAAATGTTTGAAAGTGTTTATAATAATTTTATTCCTTTATGTAAAGATAAACATGGATGTTGTGTTATTCAAAAATGTATTGAAGCTGGAATTACTGAACAAAAAGAAGAATTATTTTCTTTATCTAATAAATATTGTAATCAATTAATTAGTGATCAATTTGGAAATTATGTTATTCAATATGTTGTTGGGTTAAATACTGAAATTATTAATAAAAATATTGTTAAAGTTATTATGGATGATTTAATTAGATTATGTAAAGAAAAATATGCTTCAAATGTTATTGAAAAATTTTTATTTATTAAAAGTGTTGAAAGTAAAGAGATTATTAATAGTATTATTAATCAAGAAAAATATTTACATGAATTAATAATTGATCAATATGGGAATTATATTGTACAAAGAATATTATCAATTGTTTCATCTGATGTTAGATTATCATTAATTAGATATATTGTTTCTTGGTATGAAGAAATTAAATCTTTAAGTTTTGGTAATCGTTTAATTACAAAATTAAATGAAAGATATCCTGAATTTACTTCAATGATAAATAATATTTATGGAATTAATCAAAATAATTTTAATATGAATAATAATAACAATAATAAATTTAAAAACAATAATACAATAGGAAATGTAAATTTTATTCAAATGAATAATTATATGATTTCAAATAATAATAATAATAACTTCATTGGTTTAAATAATAATTACCAAATTCCAATGTATTATAATAATTTGTATAGGTATAATCAACAAGGAATTAATAATAATTTTGGAAATTATGTAGATAATAACTCATCATTAAATTATAATCAGTTACAACAAATGCAATATCAATATATGTTAATGAATTATATGAATAATGTAAATAATAATCAAATTTATCCAAAAAAAATTTAGAGAAAAAACAATTATTTTGTATAATTTAAATTATGTCAACTTTATTTGCAAACTTTAGTTTATTTTTAAGAACTTATTAAGGAAATGTAAATCAATATTTTTATACCTTAAACTATATGAGTTATATAAAAACAATAAATTTTATTTTAATTTTTATTTATTATAAATTTAATTCAAAAAATAATTATAATTGTTTTATTTCAAATAATTATTTACTCATTCCAATACCATAATAATTGTTTATGACCATTTATTATTTCTTCTTTTTCTTTAATATAATGATTTCCTTTTCTCAATTCTCTTAATTTAGGCATAAAATTTCTATTAAAGTCATTAAATGTAATATTATATCTAATACTATAATTATTAATTATTTCACCTTCAGTTATTCCTGAAACTCCATTAATACCATTTGAATTATAAATTTCTATTAATCTACTTTTTATATCATTAAAAATTTCCTTTATTAATTTACTTCTTTTATATATTTTTAAAAAATATTTTATTCCAAAATTGAATATTACAAATGGTAATGTATAATAAACATAATCCCAACATAATTTTTTAATAAAATTTAGAAATACTTTTAAAATTACATTATAAAATATGTTTTTTGGACTCAATGTTTCAGTTACTTCATTAACTACAATTTTACTATATTTCATAATAACCCATAATCCAAAACCAAGAACAGTCATTGCTAAGAAACCAGCTAATAATGTATATCCTATATTTGAAGTTTCTTTATTATTTTCTGGATTATTTGATGGAACATTATTATATATATAATAATGATTATTATAAGGAATATTAGGATTATTATTATTATTATTAAAATGTGGATCTGATAATGAAACATTTCTATATTGTATTGGAATATCTTTTTGAAAATTTCTTGTAGTATTTATTTCATTATCATTTTGATAATTTTGGTTAAATGTGTAATTTTGAGGATTATACATATTATTATTATTATTATATTTATTATTATTATTATTATTATTAGAAATATTACCATTATTATACATATTTTGATTGTTATTATTATTATTGTTATTAACTATGTTATGATTATACATATTTTTATTGTGAGTATTTGGATGATTATGGGGAATATTCAAATTATTTTGATTATTATAATTTACTTTTGTATTATTTTGATTTTGAGGATAAATTGAATTTTTATTTGTATACATATTTTGATAATTATTCATCTTTTTTTTTTGAAAATTATTATCATCTAAATTTGGATATGATATTGGTTTTTGATTAAATTCTTTAATATTATTTTGATTACTTGAGGAAAATGGTTCCATAAATTTATTTGATTTATTAAATTCATCAGTATTTTTATTAATATTATTTAAAGTTTGATTTGTATTTTGATTTTTTATATTTTGATATACCGGATTATTCATATTTTTATTTACGTTAATATTCACATTATTTTTATTTATTATTGGTTGTTTATTTATATTTTGAAATGAATTTTGATTATTATTAAGAAAAATATTTGGATCATAATTTATTGGTTGTTTATATAGATTATCATAATTTTGATCATTTGTTTGATTTGTATTCATATTATTATTTGAATTAGGAAAATTATTTTTATCATTTTTGGAAACTCCTTCATTTTTATAAATAGGATTATAATTATTATTATCAATTGAATGATATTCTTTATGATTATTAATATTATTATAATTATTAGATGTATTTGACTCAGGACCATATGGTGTTTCAAAATTAGTATAAGTCTTTTTTTGATTTTGTTTAATAAAATAATCAGGATTTATAGTTTTTTTATCTTGATCCTTTAAAGGATATTCATCCTTATAAATACTTTGATTTTGATTTGGAAATGAATTAGGATCAATATTTTTCTTATCATAATTATTCACTATATTTTTTTCATTTCCCGCCATATATTTATTATTAGGGAAATTCATATTATTATTATAATCAAAATATTCTGAATCATTTATAAATGAGGATGGAATTTCATAATTATTTTTTGTATCTTTATTATTGTTATTATTTACTTTAAATTTATCATAAATGTAATTATTTTTTGTTGGATTAAATAATTCAATGTTATTTACTTTTGGATTATAATTATTATTTTGATGTATTTTTTCTTTTTCCTCTTTTATTTTCTTTATTTCATTTAATGAATTACGTTTATTATTTGTATCTTCTATAAGTTTTTCAATTATTTTCATTTTATTATTATTATTTTTAATTGATTCATTATATTTTTTACACAAATATTTTTTAGATTTTTCATTAGGATTTAATTCAACATTCATTTGATTAAGTCTATGAATTAATTCAATTTTTGAAAAATCTTCTCCTGGAAAAATTTGGATTTTATGATTTTGATATATGAAATAATCTGACATATAATTTATTTATTAAAAAGAAAAATTATCTTTATATAATTAAAAATTATTATTTTATAAAAAAATAATAAATATTAATTTAATTGAATATTAAAATATTAATTTTTTAAAAATTAATCTAGTTCTTTAATAAAAAATATTTCGTAAAAATTCAATAAAA
>Ga0256407_10013205_pt1 | contig 11072 bp, 11 predicted proteins | sample RumenRJG_04DNA_FD_193489 | JGI IMG/M metagenome (GOLD analysis project Ga0256407, IMG submission 193489) | Bovine rumen microbial communities from Lethbridge, Alberta, Canada - RJG_04 | ecosystem: Host-associated > Mammals > Digestive system > Stomach > Rumen | place: Canada: Alberta... | reverse complement strand
CGTCGCCCATCGTCGGCATCAACGAACTGCATCCTGAGCGTCTGCGTCCTCTGCTGGTCTCGAAAGCCCAACAGAAGCGAGCTGCTGCCGAACAGCAACTCCAGCTGGATTTCGGCGAGGAGTAGTTTTTTAGTTTATAGTTTATAGTTGAGAGTCTAGTGTTTAATCATCCGTAATATTCGTGTTATCCGAGTTTCATTCATCCGTGTCATCCGTGATTTATACCTTTGACCGAACGCTCGACGGGCTGCTTTCAGCCGTGTTCGATGCCTACTTCCGCCGCCAGCAACCAGAAATGCTGGTGGGGGAGGGCGACCAGCTGCCGCTGTTCTGCGAGGAGGTCTATCAGGTGACGACCACCGATGAGAAAGCTCGGCGCGTTTGGGCTGGACTGGAGAAGCGCCTGAAGTCAGAGGCCCTGAAGCTCATTGCTGTCAGTTGGATGTCGGAAGAAAAGGACCTGCCGACGCCCCTGTTCAGATATATTTATAAGGTTTTTCAGTCGAAAGGTGGAGGCGGCTACGACTTCACCGATGCCGACGTGCTCCACGTCACCAACACCGCCCGCCGCGTCATGCACGAGCAGTTGCGCATGAAGCAGTTCGTCCGCTTCCAGAAGGCGAAGGACGGCACCTATCTCGGCGTGGTGTCGCCCGACCACAACGTGCTGCCCCTCGTCATCGACCACTTCCAGGATCGATTCCGCGACCAGCCGTGGCTCCTCTATGATGCGAAAAGGCATTATGGCTATTATTATACGGAGGGCGAGACTACTCCCCTTCGCATCACCTTCGAAAATGAAGCGGAAGTGCCTTTCGACCTTTCAAGCGGAAAACTCAACGACGATGTCCTCAGCGACAACGACCGCCTCTTCCAAGATCTCTGGCGCACTTATTTCAAGGCCATCTGCATCCGTGAACGCCTCAACCCACGCAAGCAACTCAACGACATGCCCCGCCGCTACTGGAAGTACATGACCGAGAAACAAGTGTAAGCATTAATAATTAACGTGAATTCGTCGAACTCACGTCATTAATTGCAGGGCAATCAGGCATCAATTGGAAAAAACACGAAAAAGAGGTGCCACTTCAACTGAAAAAAGGAGGTGCACACTTCAAAACGAAAAGGAGGTGCGCACTTCAAAACGAAAAAAAGAGGTGCGCACTTCAACAGTGGACACCTCTTTGAATTGGATATGTTTTGGAGTTGGATATTATTTGAACTGCTCGGGAAGCTCGGGCATGGCGCCATTCTGCGTGCAGACGAAGGCACTCACCTGGACGGCCAGCTTGTGAGCCTCGGCAACGGGTTTGCCGTTGAGGATGGCAGCACAGAACGAACCGGTGAATGAGTCGCCAGCACCCACGGTGTCGGCCACCTCCACCTTCGGAGTCTCCTGGAACGACATCTGACCCGGTGTGAAGACATACGAGCCGTTGGTACCGCAGGTCAGCACCAGCATGTCGAGGTCGTACTTACCCAGAATGAGCCAGCACTTGTTCTCGATGTCGAGACCGGGATAGCCGAACATACGACCGATGAGCACCAGCTCCTCGTCGTTGATTTTCAGGATGTTACAACGGCGCATCGACTCCTGGATAATCTCCTTGGTATAGAAATTCTGGCGCAGGTTGATGTCGAAAATCTTCACGCAGTCGTCGGGAGTGGCATCGAGGAATCGCTGGATGTTCTCGCGCGACACCACATTGCGCTGAGCCAGTGAGCCGAAGCACACGGCGCGGCAGTTCTTGGCCACTTCCTCAATCTCGGGTGTGAAGGGGATATTGTCCCAAGCCACGTTCTCCTTGATGTCGTAGGTGGGAATGCCCTGCTCGTCGAGCTGTACCTGTACGGTGCCGGTGGGGTAGGGCACGCGCGGCATCAGATAGTTCAGTTTGTGCTCCTTCAGAGCCTCGATGGTCTCCTCGGCCAGCTTATCCTCGCCCAGGGCACTGATAGCCAGTGTGTCGAGGCCGAACTGTCCGGCATGGTATGCAAAGTTGGCAGGTGCTCCGCCCAGTTTCTTTCCTTCGGGAAGTACATCCCAGAGAGCCTCACCAAGGCCCACGATGAATCTTTTATTTTCCATAGTCTGTATTTCGTTTTCTGATGATTCTTATTTAATCTGCTTGATATAGGTGAAGAGATAAGCCACGCCTACGGCCATCACGATGACGGCTCCGGCCTGTCCCATGGCGTCGCTCATGAAGCCCATGAGCAGCGGGAATACGGTACCGCCGAACAGTCCCATGATCATCAGGCCGCTCACCTCGTTCTGCTTCTGCGGCATCGAGCGCAGTGCCTGTGCAAACACGAGCGAGAAGATGTTCGAGTTGCCGTAGCCCACCAGTGCGATGGCGGTGTAGAGCACAGCCTTAGAGGTGCCTACGAGCAGGCCGCACATCGAGAGGGCCATCATCACCACGCTGATGATGAAGAACACGCGGTTGTTCATCACACGCAGGAAGAACGAGCCAGTCAGACAGCCGATGGTACGGAAGATGAAGTAGAGCGATGTGGCGAAAGCGGCGTCGTTGAGGGTCATGTTCAGGCGCTCCATCAGAATCTTCGGAGCGGTGGTGTTGGTACCCACGTCGATACCCACATGGCACATGATGCCGAGGAACGAGAGCAGCACGATGGGGGTGCCCAGCAGCTTGAAGCAGTCGGCAAACGACGATGCCTTGCCTTCAATCTTCTGCTCTTCGATGGGAGTGATGAACAGCAGCAGCGTAGCCAGCACGCCCACCACGAAATAGATGAGGAACAAAACACGCCAGTTCAGACCGAAGTCGGGAATGACGGCGGTGGCGCCCCACATGGCCAGATAAGGAGCCATGAACGAGGCGATGGCCTTGATGAACTGTCCGAAGGTGAGTGTCGAGGCGAGGTTGTCGCCCTTGATCATGCTCGAGATGAGCGGGTTGAGCGATGTCTGCATGAGCGCATTACCGATGCCGAGCAGCGAGAAGGCTGTCAGCATGATGGGGAAGTTCTCGCCGAAGAGCGGCAGCAGCAGCGACACCACGGTGACCAGCAGCGAGAGCAGCACGGTCTTCTTGCGGCCGATGCGGTTCATGAGCATGCCTGTAGGCACCGAGAAGATGAGGAACCAGAAGAAGACGAGCGACGGGAAGATGTTGGCCGTCTTGTCGTCGAGGGCCAGGTCGGCCTTCACATAGTTGGAGGCGATACCCACCAGGTCTACAAATCCCATCGCGAAGAAACAGAACATCACGGGGATGAGCAGCAGTGTTTTGTTTTGTTTGTTCATGTTGTATTGTGTTTTTAGTTATTTCTACTTCCGAAAGCTATCTCTGTTATTAATACTTCACCTCGTAGACGGTAGCCTTGCCGCCCTTCACCTTCACCTTGTTGTAGGCTGTTGTGGGGAACACGAGGTTGGTCATGGCCATGCGGCCCTCGGCATCGAACACCTCAATGCTGGAGCGGTCGATGAAGATGCGCAACTGGCGAATCTGGCCGTGGGTGGGGGCTGTGGTGACGGCACTGAAGGCATCGCTGAACGAGGCGTCGCCAGCCTTGGTGCGGTCCATGCTGAAGGTGCGGGCACCGTCGTCGTAGGTCATCACCACGCTCTCGCCCTTCTCGTTGCTCAGGGTCAGTGTGGCACTGCCTTTCACGTCGACCACCATCTCGCAGGTCTCGGTGGGGGTCTTCAGCTTCTTGCCGCGCAGCTGCTGCATCTCGGGCGACGGAACGACGCTCACGTAGGTCTCATTGCCGTCCTGGAAGAGGCCCAGGTCGCGGGGAATGGAGTTAGCCGAGCGGAACTGACGGGTGGGCACCTGGTTGGCATACTGCCAGTTCGACATCCATGCCATGGCCACGTGGCGACCGTCGGGGGCGTTGTCGAAGGTAACGGTAGCATAGTGGTCCTTACCATAGTCCATCCATTTGGTCACGTTGGGCTTCGAGTCGCAGCTGAAGCGGTGGCCGTCGAAGTCGCCGATGAAATATTGTGTGGCGCTGCCGCCGAAGGGGCCGCCGGGGTTGATGTTGCAGATGAGCATCCACTTCTGCTCGCCGGTACCCTTGACCGTCATCTTACGCATGTCGGGGCACTCCCACACACCGTCGTGATTGCCGTAGCCCAGTCCGAAGCTGCTCTCGTATTTCCAGTCTCTGAGGTTGGCCGACGAGTAGATGCGCATCTCCTGACCGGCAGCCAGAATGAGGTTCCAGCGCTTGATGTCGTCGTTCCAGAAAGCTTTCGGGTCGCGGAAGTCGGGGATATCAGACGAGAGGATGGGGTTGGCGGCATATTTGGTGAAGGTCTTGCCACCGTCGGCCGACCATGCCATCGACTGTGTCTGGTTGGCACCTGCCGAGGTATAGAAAGCCACCACCGAGCCGTTGCCGTAGCCCGAGGTGTTGTTCTTGTCGACCACGCACGAGCCGCTGAAGATGGTGCCCAGTGCATCGGCCTCGATGGGTGTGCCCTGATACTCCCAGTGGATGAGGTCGCGCGAGGTGGAGTGGCCCCATGTCATGTTCTCCCACTGCGAACCGAAGGGGTTGAACTGGAAGTAGAGGTGCCACACACCGTCTTTATAGAACATGCCGTTGGGGTCGTTCATCCATCCCCACAGCGGTGTATGATGATAGGCCGGGCGGAAGCGCTCGACGTTCTGCGTGTCGAAAGTATCGCTGGTCACCATGCGCTGCCAGCAGACATAATCTTTCATGGCACCCGTAGTGCGGCGGTTGCCACCAAACATAATGTCGAGGAGCAGGGTGCTGAGACGCTGTTGGTTGGTGTTGAAGGCAGGATCCTGCAGGTCCAGTGGCACCAGATAGTCCACATGGTCGACAGCCAGTCGCACGTTCAGTTCTTTCACCACCTGGTTCTGGCAGATCACCTTCACGTGGGCAATCTCTTCTTTCTCCTGCACGGGCAACAGCAGGTAACGCTGGTTGGTGTTGACGCGCTTCATGGCATGAGCCTCGCTGAGCATCATCACCTGGGCCTGAGCCGACACGGCCAGTATCATGGCCGCAATCAATGTCATTAGTCTGTTCATTTGTTTATTATTTAAATTTTTAGTTATTCATCATTTAAAAGCAATCCCGAAACAATCTTTTTTACCTGGAAAAAACAGCTACCATTGAATGCTTAAAAGTATAAACCTATTTATCCGTATAACTAACTATATCATTAACCTGCTGCAAATTTACGTTATTTCTCTCTCTTCAGCTATCAATTATGTTACAATCACTAAGAAAAATCGTTCAATGCAACAAAATTGCTAGTTTTTATCCTTTTTTTTCTATGACAGGCAAGGCTTTCCTAGGTTTTTCTAGGCATTCCTAGGCATTCCTAGGGGTTCCTAGGGCTTCCTAGAATTTCCTAGGGGTTCCTAGGGCTTCCTAGAATTTCCTAGGGGTTCCTAGGGCCTCCTAGGCTCTCTAGCTTCTCCAATCTTTTCCTCAGCGCCATGTTTTCGGCTTTCAGGCGGGCATTCTCGGCCTCGAGGGCTTTCAGGCGGGCGTCCTGCTGCCGCCTGTAACCCGTCCGGGCAGCATACATACGCTCCTTGATGCCGCCCTCCTTCACGAAGGTCTCCTCCAGGCGCTCTATATACGCGCACATCAGTCGGTCGGTCTGGTGGCAGAGCGTCAGCGCCAGGTTGGCCGTCTCCTCGTCGTTCATCTTCGCCAGCAAGTGCTCATAGTCGCCATAGTCGTTGTGGCGATGGCAATAGTCGCGAAGGCGCTGAAGCCGCGGGTTGTCCTTCTCCCATACCGGCAGCTGGTGCGTGTGGAGATAGTCAAGATAGTCGGAGCGCAGTTCCTGAAGACTGCCACGGGCCACGTTCATCAGTTTGATTTCCATTTCCGAGCTGGTCTGTCCGTCTTCCGAGCCTTCCACGATGTTCTGTTTCCCCGACCGTGCCGCCTGTACCATCTGGTCCACCGTCCGGTCGCCGTAGGCTGGCAGATAGCGGCGGCAGAACTCCACCGTCAGCCGATAGAGCGCGTCGCTCTTCCGATAGAAGTAGAGATCCTTCCACACCACTGTCTTCTTCAGCACCTTCCCTGTTTCTTCATTTTTTCCAGTTTCTTCATTTTCCATAGTCTCTTCATTTTCCATAGTCTCTTCATTTTCCATCATCGGCGGCCAACAACTGCATGGTTGAAAGCTCATTTCTGTTTTCAATGCAAAGATACGGAAAATATCTGAGAACAGAACGGCGGCAGTAAAATATTTTCCGGGAAACGGTCATGACTGACGGGTATGCCCCATGTGAGTGAGCTCAATCTCGAAAGTAAAGAAATGGGAGTACCCAACCCGGGCACCCCCATTCCGTTCATCCATCTTTTTTTTACCTAATACCTTTCGTACTATGAAAAAAAGCTAACCATCATTATTCTCAACCTATCATTATTTCCAAATCCGCTTCAGCTGGCGCACCTGGCACTCGGCAGCTGCTCCCTCTACTGACAACTGATTGTAGATGCTCGAGGGGAATACCAAGTTGGTCAGTGCCATGGTGCCCTCCTGAGTGAACACCTCAACAGAAGACTGGTCGACAAAGATGTCGAGGGTCACACTGTTGCCGTTGACACACAATGGTGTCTGTGCTGTCATGCATAGACACAAGACAAACAGGGTGGTCAATATCAATAATCTTTTCATATGAGCATTTGAAACGCTGCAAAGATACGGATAAGTGAGTGAAATGCAAAAGAAAAGCATAGATTTTCTTTTCATATTCGAACGAGAGTATCTTTGACGAAGTCAAATATATAAAAAAAATCATGATCACATGTTTTCTCGAATTATTTTTGTGGCATCATGTACCAAATTCGGCAATAATTATTAAATTTGCAACAAATAATTTTTTTAGAGGAAATGAAACTGGCAGAAGCATTAAGCATCCGGAAGGATTTACAGAAGCGCATCCAACAACTGGGACAGCGCATACAAAACAACGTGAAGGTGCAGGAAGGTGACGAGCCCTCTGAGCAACCGAAGGAACTGATGAAGGAACTGGATGAGTGTCTTGAGAAACTGGAGGGTCTAATCTGGCGTATCAACGCTACGAATATGCAGACAACCGATGAAGAGGGGAAGACCCTGACACAACTGATGGCTGAAAAGGATATCCTCACCATGCGTATAGGAACCCTTCGAAACATCTTCGACACGGCATCATCAGGACAAGACCGTTATAGCAGGTCGGAGATCAAGATGGTCACGGTTGTTGACGTGAAACAACTCAGTAAGCAGATAGACACCTACTCTGCACAACTGCGGCAACTCGACATCAAGATCCAGTCGTTGAACTTTCAGACAGATCTGATATAAACCTTAGCATCCACAGACGTAGGGCGAACCGAACCCCTTATGATCGCTGTCAGGAGCCGACAGCACCCGTCCCTGAAAAGACAGCATGGCGCAGGCTCAGCACATCAGCATTCGTATGCACTGTTCATGCAGCACATCGCACTACCGACCGGTTGACTACCTCTGGCGGATGCTTTTATCTTATCGCAGATAATTATATAACGAATCATTCAATATGAACAAAAAAAACACTAATCAGAATCTTATTATGAATAGCAATCTAAAATCTGTTGTTACGACACTCCTCATCGGACTGTTTGTCGTTTTAGTGATCATCGGTGGATGTATGTATCTCATCCCTAAGTACAATGTGTGGCAGCAAGAGCAGGCAGGAAAGGCTGAGTTTGCCAAGGCAGAGCAAAACCGCCGTATCAAGATTGAAGAAGCAAAGGCTAACCTTGAGGCAGAGAAGTTGAATGCGCAGGCAGAGATCGAGCGTGCAAAAGGTGCCGCAGAGGCAATCCGTATAGAGAACGGAAGTATTACCCCTGCCTATATCCAATACCTGTGGGTGCGCCAGCAGAACGCGAACACCAATAATAAGATTATCTACATCCCTACAGAGGCTGGTCTGCCAATCTTAGAGGCAGGAAGAGTGGCTAACAGCAAAAAAGAATGAGCAGGGGATTCCTCTACTTGACCATCATTCTCTTGATCAGTTGTGGAAAGGGCAATAACACAGGAAAAATTGCCTTTTCTACAACTGATCAAGATAGTATCATGAATCTTCATGACCATGAGGCATTAAACCTTTTCATCACCCCTACCGGACATATCACCACCTCCATACTCGTAAACGGCAAGCCATGCCTGTTTATGATCGACACCGGAGCAGGGCACGTCGCCGGCATAGCTCCAGTTGTTCATCCAGCCGATGAGCATCTTGCGGTCGCCGGTATTCGACCATGTGACGCCGGCATAGTTGTCCATGCCATAGTCGAGCCAGAGAGGATGAAGTAATCGCTGCCGAGTCTGCGGTCTGTCGCTTGAAGCACCTGTGCCAGCGAGTCCATCCCGTCCTTTAATGACTGGCCGTTGTTATGCATCACATAGCTTTCGATGACGACGGTGATCCACTGGTCGCCGTACTCGAAACGTATACGGTCTTTTTCCTCCTGAAGGGAATCGGGTTGGGCGGTGAAGAACGAGGGCACGCGGACAACGTAGTCATAGTCCTTATCCTTGTATTCGTACATATCGGCATATGTAAGGTAACGCCCGAATACCTCCTTGTGTGACTTCAACTCGGCACAAGAATGAATCCAGTCGATGCTCGCAGCCACGAGGATGATTGCAATGAATATGAAGATAGCCTTTCTCATTTGCTTTGTAGGATTCCTGTTTCTGTATCCCGATGATTCATGGTACGCTGAATGTCGCGATATTTGCGACCAGAAGAAAGATGCCACGTAAGATTGAGTGTCAGCATATTGCCGAAGTCACGGCTGTGCTGCGTTACATTCTTGTGGATATAACGGCTAAGCACCTCCGTTTTGTTGGTGAGCGGACGGGCGCAGAAGGGATGCTGAGCATAGAGAGAAAAGGTGATATTCTTCAACTGATAAGAGGCTGTGAGATACCATGCGGGTGCCTGATGTCCCCGATGCTCACCCTCCATGAAGTTCCAGCCATTATCTGCGTATGCAGTCAGCGTCCATCTGCCAAGATAGGCTTCTACGCTGGCACCACCGTTGAATGCCGTATAGGTATGGCGATAGTCATCCGTGAAGTTGAAGAAACGGTAGATGCCTCCATAGAGGGTGACGGACAGATGCTCTGGTATAGCCTCCCAGCGGTTGTAACTTTGGATGAAGAAGAAACTGCACTCGTTATTGGCGTTGGTCTGCGTCTGATAGAAATGTCCGTCCTTGCGGGTGTATTTCTCCATGTTACAGTTGGCATTCAGTCGCCAATAGCCTTGTAACTCTGTCATGATTCGGGGCGTAGAGTACGTCAGACGGAGATCGTGCGAAGTGACGCGATTGGGAGTAATCTCAGGATTACCCACTAACGTCTCCATAGCGTTCTGTTTGATTGAGACATCGCTGACGAGGGCTATCTGTGAGACGTGCTGCGATATTTCAAAGTCGTACTTTGCCTTCAGGTTCCTGGCCAATGGATAGGCAAGCGTCATCTTTGGACGGAACAGCAGGAAACGGTCATTCCATTCGCCTTGTCGATAGTAGCGTGAGCTCACACCGAGTCCTCCCATATAGCCAAGTTTGCCAAGACGACCTTTCAGTTGCCCGAAGAAGTAAAACATGGACGAACGCATGGAATTGTCGGCATTGGCATCGCCCGAATACACATTATTAATATATTTCTGCCCATACTGAGTACCCAAAGAGAGCGTGAAGGGCTTTAGTCGGTTTTCGTAGACGGCCTCTGTCCAGAGCGAATACGTTTTGCCCGTCACATCGTAGGCATAATTGCCTCCTTCGTTGTGCTCTGCATAGCTGTCGGTCTTGATATACGTTCCCACGGCATTGGCAGTAAGTGACTGGTGACGCTTGAAGTCTTGATAGAAATAGAGGTCGAGCACAGGCGATGAGGTACGGGACGAGGATTGGTCTTCGTAGGTCTCAAACTTAGTCCACGACCTGTGGGGCTGAATGTCGCGACGGGCTGAGAGTTTCGATTGGAACACATAGTTGGAGTCACTCAGGCTATAGGTGAGTTGGATGTTGTGATTAAGACTTTTGTTTTGCCCATCTAATTGCTGACGCAAAATGCTTCGTCTCTCCCCTGACTCCAGTTCGTATGTAGCCTGTTCTTCATATTCCGTCCCCTTGAAGTTTTGATAGCCCAGCGAGTAGTTCACTCCTAACTCGCTCTTTCCATAGTTGAATTTCCCAAAGACAGTCTCATCACCGTTCACAACTGTGAGCGTATTCGTCAGGTCTGCACCGATGTCGTAACCGCTGACTGGCTTCTTTACGATGATGTTGACAACGTAGGCAATGCCCTCACCATATCTGACTCCTGGATTGTCGATGTAGTCGATATGCTGTACGGCCTTTATGTCAAGCGCGAGCAAGTCCTCTTTTGAGGCAACGATGTTGTTGATGCGTACTTGCACGCTGCCGAGATTAGAAAGAGCCGTAATGGTATGCATCACGGGGTCAATTCGCAGATGGGGCAGCGTCAGTTTCGACAACAGCGAGTAGCCATTCGTGGAACTCTCCAGCTGCTGGCGTGTGGGATAGATGGTCTGCCCGTCCACCCGTTGTACGATTTTAGAACCTTGAATGGTCACTTCCTGTAGTGCACCACCCTCTTTTACTTCTTGTGCCTGAACTACCATTCCAACAGTCAGCATACTTAATAACATAAGATGTCTCATGTTTTTTTTGAGTGCAAAGGTACTGTCATTTATGCCTGACAAACGAATTATCTCCCTGACATTTGTCTGACATTCACTGTTATGGATGGGGTAGCGTCGGCACAGAGGCCGACGACTGCCCGCTATCAACGAGAGAGAGTTTATAATCTGTTCTTTTCATCATTACCAGCGCCTGTGCCCTTGTACTTCGAGCGGGTGGTATTGAAACGATAGGTGGCGGTGAACTGAACATTTTGTGAGTCACTGTAGTTCCACTTATCGAAGGTCACGCTGTAGCCGTAGGTAATCATGGATTGGCGGGCTGTGCGGAATAGGTCGTTGGCGCGAAGTTGGAGATTCCAGCCTCCCACCTGACGC
>Ga0256407_10013204_pt1 | contig 11073 bp, 7 predicted proteins | sample RumenRJG_04DNA_FD_193489 | JGI IMG/M metagenome (GOLD analysis project Ga0256407, IMG submission 193489) | Bovine rumen microbial communities from Lethbridge, Alberta, Canada - RJG_04 | ecosystem: Host-associated > Mammals > Digestive system > Stomach > Rumen | place: Canada: Alberta | collected... | reverse complement strand
GAGTCGAGGTTCAAGAGAATGTCGCCTTGCAGTTCACCGGCAGGAAGGTCGTTGGCACCATACATGCCCGTCTCCTCATCGGCAGTGATGAGTGCTTCGATGGGGCCGTGCTTGAGGGTCTTGTCCTCCATGACAGCCATGATGGCAGCAACGCCCAGTCCGTTGTCGGCTCCTAATGTGGTACCTTTTGCCTTCACCCAGCCATTGTCAATCCAAGGGCGGATAGGGTCGGTCTCGAAGTTGTGTTTCGACTCGGTGTCACGCTCAGGCACCATGTCCATGTGAGCCTGTAGGATAACCCCCTTGCGGTTCTCCATGCCAGCCGAGGCGGGCTTGCGGAACACGATGTTCCCGGCAGGATCCTTGAAGGCTTCGACACCAGCCTGTTTGGCGAAGTCGAGCAGGAACTGCTGGATCTTCTCGAGATGTCCGCTGGGGCGCGGTACTTGTGTCAGTGCATAGAAATTCTTCCAGATGCACGTAGGGTTCAGATTTTGAATTTCGTTCATAGTTGTTTTTTTTACGAGGAAGGAGGAACGAGGAAGGAGAATACCTTCTTCAAACCCAATAACTCACAACCTACATGTTAGAATTTATTTTTGTTGCTAGATAATTTTTCAATCCAAGTATTCTTTAGCTATGTGATATGCATCTACTTTCTTATAAAAAAAATCGTTCATGACAATAATAATGAAATCATTTATCTTACGCAGAAGTAATCTCCTTCCTCGTTCCTCCTTCCTCGTTCCTCGATATTCTTTTCGTAAACGAGAGAACTGCCCAGGCGTAGATGCCGAGGGCGACGACAAGCATGGTCTGGACGGAATGTACGATCAGCACGAACCAGAGAGCCTGCTCGTCGGCCACACCGTAGAGGATGAGCATGGTCTTGATGGCGAAATGCCAGGGCCCAGCACCGTTAGGTGTCGGTACGATGACGGCAAAGTTGGCCACGACGAAGGAGACCAGTGCACAGCCGATGCCCAGATGCGCCGTGAAGTCGAAGCAGAAGAACGTCAGGTAATAGTGCAGGAAATAGCACACCCAGATACCGATGGAGAAAAAGAGATAGAGCGGCAGGTTCTTGACACCTCTCAGGGATAGTACTCCTTCCCAGATACCACTCAGCGTCATCTTCACCTTATTATATATAGAGAAGTTCTTCAGCAGCAGATGCAGCAGTATGAGTGCAGCGATGGCACAGACGGCCGTCACCAGATAACCTGTCAGCGAGAACTGGCTCAGTAGATGGTCTAGACTCACGCCTGTCTTCTGGAAAAACGTGCCAAAGGTACTCATCTCTATGAGTAGGATCAGTCCGGAATAGGCCATCACGATAAGGGTATCTACCGCCCGCTCAGTCACAACAGTTCCCAATGCTTTCGAGAAAGAGATGCCATCATAGCGTTTCAGAATGCCGCAGCGGGTGAACTCGCCTATACGGGGAATGATGAGACTGACGGCATACGACAGGAAAACGGCATAGAGGCTGACAGACGTTCGCGGGTGCTCGCCGATGGGTTCCAGTGTCTGTTTCCAACGCCAGCCACGGAACATTTGTGCCAGGATACCAAATGGGAATGACAGCAACATCCAGGTCCAGTTCATCTCTTCCGTCATCACGTGGAAGAAACGCCCGAAGTCCTCACCTCTGTACATCCAATAGAGGATCGCTCCACCGAGGAGGATGGGGGATAGTATCTTGGCTGCGTTGATGGCAATGGTCTTCATACTGATAATCTTTCCAATTTCTGTATCTTCCACCCCTCTATCCTGCGGGTACGGCTGGAGAAGTTCACGCCAATTTCATATAGTGCGCGGGTGTCGTGTTCAAAAGGTTTGGCATATTGCTTGTCCTTTATCTGTTGCAATGCCTCGTCGGCACTCTTGTCGAGCTTGAACTCTATGATGTAGATGAAGTCTTGCGTCTGGATGAGCATATCCATCCGTCCGTCTGTGGTATGGCGCTCCACCTCGGTATAAAAGCCTATCATCTTGAAAATCACCCACACGGCATTCTGGAAGTACAGTTCGGCATCACCTGCCACTTGGTAGTCGCCGCTGGCGAACAAAGCATCAAGTCGCTGCATGAACTGTTCTGCCTCCCCTTTTCTCACATCACGGACAAAGTCTGCAATAAAAGCAGAGTTATACCCCCTTTCCTGAGGAATATAATATTTGGCCAGAAACTCCACGAAGCCATGTTCCACCTCCTTATTGGGAAAACCGAGCCGATACGTCCGGAAATCGGGGTCGTAGTCCTTGATGGTCAGATAGCCGCTCTGGTAGATGAGCGGGATAGGGGTCTGGTGGAGAGAGTCGAGGCTTGCCAGCAATTGCGAGGTGGCCTCTTCTCTGGTGAGACGGTCTAAAGGGTAGTCGGTTTGCCGAAGTGTGTCTGCAAGATAACTTGGAGTGCCGGTTTCAAACCAATAATCACGGAACCGCTGCTGGCTCAGAGCGTTCAAGAGACTATAAGGATTATAGATACCCTCTGTGTCTTCACAGAAATGATAGCCGTCATAATAATCGCGCAGTTTCCTATAGCAATCTTCCTTACTCATCTTGCCAGCCTCCGCTAACTTTCCTACTTCCTCATCAAGATCCTCATGTATCTCACGCTCTGTTATGCCGCAGAGCCCTACATATCGGTGATCCATCGACAAGTCTGTCAGATTGTTCAAGTCACTGAATACGCTGACTTTCGAAAATTTGGTTACTCCTGTAAAAAAGCCGAACTGCATGTAATCATCCATTGGCTTCAAGACACCGTAGAATGCCTTCAGGGCATCCCTCATCTCAGTCTGAAGCTGTTCATTGTCCATCGTTTGAAGCAATGGCTTGTCATACTCATCAACCAGCATCACGACCTTTTTCCCTGTCTTTTCATAAATGTCAATGATGAGGTTCCTGAGTCGGAGCGACACGGATGTGGTGGTGGGGACGACGTCATATTGGCGCTCCCACTGGTTTAAGGTGTTCCCAAGCACTTCATAAAGCACATCCAGCGACTTATAGTTGTCCACATTCAGGTCCAGTCGAAGCACGGGGAATTGCTTCCAAACCACCTCTTCTTGGTAAATGTCTAGCCCTTTAAACAGTTCTTTCTTTCCTTTGAAATAAGCTTCGAGTGTAGAGATCAGCAGACTTTTCCCAAACCTCCGTGGGCGGCTCAGGAAATAATACTTTCCTCTGCTGACAATATCATAGATGTATGATGTCTTGTCAACATAAAGGTATCTGTCTGTGCGGATATCGCCAAAACTCTGTATGCCCAGTGGATATTTCATACGTTGTGGCCTGCTTAAATCAATTCAGTTGCAAAGTTAACAAGAAAATCCGAATAATGCAAACATTGAGCCGTTTTTTCCAAAAAGTGTAGAAAAGAAAGATCGGAGGGACAGGTCATTGATTTCCCCAAGCAATCAACGACCTGTCCCTTGATCTCTGTTGGGTCAAGGAACGCTAAAGCCCTTAGTTATTGACGAAGGTCAATGAAAGACAGTCTTTTGGCCTAATTTTGGTGAAAAAACTTGGCTGTGTGCGCAAACAGTCGTACCTTTGCAGCGTCAAAAGTCAAGAGCGTGATGCTTTAAGACGACAAGAACGAACTGGCAAGGCCAGCGAAAATTAACAGGATAACAATTTAAATTTAGAGAAAGGAAAAGATTATGACAGCATTATTTATGGTAACATTTGTCGTTGCAGTATGTGTTGCTGAAGCCGTAAAGGTTAATAACGACATGAATCTTGAAATGAAGTAGAATCGAAACGATTTTTGTAAAGAAAGCATAGTGAAGGTGGACCGGATGTGAATCCGGTCCGCTTTTTTTTGGATGAATGAAAAAAAAATCGTAATTTTGTCCCCATGAAACAAGTAAGACCTAAGAAGAATCTCGGTCAGCACTTTCTGACCGACCTGAACATCGCCAAGGCAATAGCCGACACTGTAGATGCTTGTCCCGATCTTCCTGTATTGGAGGTTGGACCAGGTATGGGTGTCATGACACAGTACTTGGTAGAGAAACCGCGTCCTTTCAAGGTTGTTGAGATCGATCGTGAGTCTGTGGCCTATCTTCAGGAACATTTCCCGGAATTTACGAGGAATGAGGAACGAGGAACGAGGAACGAGGAGCGAGGAACGAGGAACGAGCTTCCTCGCGAAATCATCTCCGCCGATTTTCTCCGCATGGATCTGAAAGAGGTCTTCGACGGTCAACAGTTTGTGCTGACAGGCAACTACCCCTATGACATCTCTTCACAGATCTTCTTCAAGATGCTTGACAATAAGGATCTGATACCTTGTTGTACCGGTATGATACAGCATGAGGTGGCCTTGCGCATGGCTTCACAGCCGGGTAATAAACAATATGGTATCTTGTCGGTGCTGATTCAGGCTTGGTATCACGTCGAATATCTCTTCACCGTTGAGCCTGGTGTCTTTAATCCACCGCCAAAGGTGCAGAGTGCTGTTATTCGTATGACACGCAACGAGGTAACAGATCTTGGTTGTGACGAAACACTCTTCCGGCGTGTGGTCAAGACGACGTTCAATCAGCGGCGTAAGATGCTCCGAGTCTCCCTCCGACAACTGTTCAATGGGGCTCAAACCGCCTCACCTCATTTCTTTGAGGATCCGATGATGACACGTCGGCCTGAGCAACTCTCGATTCAAGAGTTTGTTGAACTCACCAACAAGGTCGAAAAAGAGCTGTTATCGGACACAATTTGATTGTGTTCGCACACAATAGGATTGACATACATCAAAAGAAAGCCGTTTTTTTTGCAAAAACAGGGTGTAATCCTTTGAAGGTTGCAAAAATCGTCGTACCTTTGCATCGTCAAAAGGAAACAATGACAACTTCAATAGAAGACACAGACACAATACAGAGGTATTAGTTAGGTAAAGATTGATTTTAGGTTTAGTTAGAGTTAATATAGTTAGTTAGAATTTTGGTTTTAGGTTTTTATTAAGATTGATTGGCAATAGGTATTCTAAGGTGTTAGAAAAGATTTGCAAGTAAGGATAACAGACGCAGTGGTGACACTCCGTTTCTTCTCAGAAAAGGTTTTTAGTTATTCATAGATTGTTGGCGCCGCCCTTGAGTCGTTGATGACCCTTGAGCGGCTTTTTTGTGCCCTTTACTTTCGTACGGTCCGTCTCACTGCCTTTTTCTTGGCAGCTGTTTTCTTCTCATTCTTGGGCTGTGGCAGGTCTTTTGTCACTGTGGCTTTCAGGATTCGGATGTCCTCCAGTGGCCGATCGTTCTTATCGGTCTTTACACCTTGTATCTTCTCGACGACATCGAGTCCCTCTACAACTTCGCCGAACACCGTATATTGCCCGTCGAGATGTGGCGTACCGCCAACGGTCTTATACACCTCAATCATCTCTGGTGTCAGTTGTACGCGGCCTTGTGTAGCAGAATCAAGGCGCTCCTGCACTTTCGCAATCAGACGGTCGTCCTGATAGACTTTGCCCCAGACGATATAGAACTGACAGGCGGAGGAACGCAGTTCAGGGTTCCGTTTCTCGCTCTCTCTTGCCATCGCTACGGTTCCGCGACGATGGAAGATCTGTGGCAGACGAAATTCTGCCTCAGTGGTATAGTCGAAATCACCCGAACCAAGCAGTTGTCCTGGTTTGGCGTGCTTGCTGTTGGTGTCACCACTCTGAATCATAAAGTCTTTGATGACACGGTGGATGAGCAGGGAGTCGTAAACACCCATCTTCGTGATTTTCAGGAAGTTGTCACGTGTCTGCGGTGTCTCGTCATAGAGGGCGATGCGGATGTTGCCGGCAGTCGTCTCAAAGAGCACTTCGGTGCTTGTGGTCTGCGCCCATGCACTGACTAGAGAAAACTGAAAAGTGAATAGTACAAATAAAATCCTACACATATTGATAATTTTAACTCTTAATTCTTAACTCTTAACTTCTCCGCCCATCCCCCTTTGAAAAGCCGAGCCAGGAAGATGCTACCTCTGAAGGTCAGTTCGATAGCCATGGCCGTCCACACACCCTTCAGTCCAAACTTCGGAGCCAGCGAAGCGGCGAGTGTCAGACGTACGGCCCACATCGATGCCAGGCTCATGATGGCGGGGAACATCGTATCACCTGCGCCGATGAACACACCATTGGCGACGATGGCAGCGGCAAACATCGGTTCTGCCCATGCCTCGATACGTAATACCTGGGTTCCCTGGGTAATAACCTCCTCGACGGGTGACATCAGTGACATCAGCTCAGGGGCGAACACCCACATCAGAAGTCCCATGACGGTCATGACGGTAATGCCCAGTCCTACAGACATACGGGCAAATGACCGCGTCAGCAACTGCTGCCCAGCGCCGATACCCTGTCCGACGAGGGTGGTGGCAGCCTCGGCAACACCATAGCCCGGCATATAACACAGACTCTCTACCGTGATGGCCAGCGAGTGGGCGGCGATGGCGATGGTGCCAAGGGGGGCCACAATCAAGGTACTTACAATCTGTGCCGACCCCATCAACAGGTGCTGCATACCCATCGGTGCTCCAATCTTGAAGGCGGTGTTCACGGTGTCAGACTTTGGCTTGAACGAGCCTGGGTGGCCTACGAGCGAGAGCATCGAGGATTTCGCCAACAGGAAATACATCATCAGACCGGCGGTGATCAACTCTGCCACGCCTGTACCCATGGCTGCTCCCATGACACCCAAGTCAAGTATGTAGATGAAGAAATAGTTGAAGATGACGTCCATCACGCACATACAGATGTTCAGTATGGACGGGATCTTCATGTTGCCGGAGCATTTCAGCATCGAGCCTGCCAGTCCTTCCATCTGGAAGAAGATGCCACAAAGTCCGATGATGGCGAAATAGAGGGAGGCATCGTGGGCTATTTCCGCACTGCCGCCGAGCCAGTAGGGTAGGAAAGGGGCGATGACCAAGGATATGACCGACATGGCCAGAGCCCAGATCAGCGAACATACCAATGATTGTCTGAGTACGCGTCGGGCAGCTTCGAAGTCATTAGCTCCAATAAAGTGGGCCACCTGCACCGAGAAACCCATGTTCGCTGCAGAGGCCAGTCCTCCCATCAGCCATCCTGTGGTCTCCACAAGTCCGATGGCAGCCGAGGCCTTGGCACCCAGGTGACCTACCATGGATGCATCGATAAAGAACATGACGGTTGCCGATATCTGTGCCAGGATACTGGGAATACTCAGTTGGATGATAAGCGACAGCTTTTCATGTCTGGTCATCTCCCGTCCCTCACGGATATAAGATAGTAGCAGCTCGCTGTTTTTTACCTTTTTCATTTCTTCTTCATGAAGGGCAGCGAAGCCGCTTGTTCCATGATGATCTGTGCCATCTGATCATTCTCTTTCTGCTGACCGTAGAGGATGTCATAGAAACGCTTGACACTAAGGATACCGCCTTTTTTCAATGCATAGACGAGACATAGGTTCTCCAGCCCGACATTTTCTGAGAGAATGTCAAGGTCGGTGAAGGCCAGCTGCGAGAGCGCCAGCTGATAGGCTTCTTCGCTATTCTCCGCAATAAACTTGTCGATATCGCCTAACGTCGCGAAGCCGAATTCTTCAAACACAGGGATATATGGCAGCAGGGAGGCTGGATAGAGCTCAGCCTGGTTGACAGCCGCAATACGTTGGTTCAGACGTCTGAACGGCTGTAGCTTCAGGTAGCTGCGGAAAGAATCGACCTCGAGCGGCACTTCGTCGAGCTTACCTGAGGTGACAAGTGCCTGCACCTGCCTGCGATAGTCGGTCAGCGTGGTGCGCAGGCGACCGAACTCATCGTCGATCAGTTCGAGGATACCTGCCAGTCGTGAGAACTGGCGCTGGTACTCTCGTGGAATCTTTACACCCTTGTAACCCGTGTCGTGCTCGATGGTGGACCATACGTGCTGCAAGGCCGTGCGCATCTGCAGCTCGAAGCGGAATTCATTGAGTTCCGGCATATCGGGGTCGTCAACGACCGACTTTGGCAGACGGCAGATGTAGTGCAGCGAGTTATAGCCGAAGCTGTCGAACTGGTGGAGCTTGCGCTTGTCAACGGACTGCTGCCAGTCGATGTCGAAGGTTCGTTTGACAATGGCTGCCACCTTGTCAACATCGTCTGTATAGAAGGTAATGACTCTCAGGCCGAGGATGTCGGTGATGTCGTCAAGAGTCTTGTACTTCTGTCCTTTGAGTTCAAGTTTGCCTGCCAGCGACTTCTCTTCCTTGATACGATGTTCAACCGAAGTCACATAGATGCCCTGCTTGCGGAGCGTCCAGCGCAGTTTGTCATAGGCCAGCGTCTCCATGCGTTCGAAGATGGGCCGCCGTTCTTGGTATTGACGGATGATGTCCTGACAGTGAGGATCTAAAAGATAGTTCATTTTTGTTTTTTAGCTGTTGTACAGATATTGACGAGATAGACGATGCTCATATAGGGGATGCCCGTATTCGCCTCAAGTCCGATCTCGCAGGTTCGACTATTGGAGTAGCCCACCTCGATCTTGTTGGCCTCGATCTGTGGGCGGAGTTTGCGCAGCGCATATTTGTTCATTTCCGGGAAGGTGAACCCGCGGTCGCCTGCAAAACCGCAGCAGCCAACGCCCTCCGGCAGGAAGACATTCGTGGAACAGAGCTTGGCCAGTGCGATCATGTCCTTGTCAACGCCCATCTGGCGCGTCGAACAGGTCAGGTGGAGGGCGATATGCTTGTCCGTCGGATGGAAATCCAGACGATCCACCAGATAGGTCATGATGAATTCGGCGGGCTCGTAGAGTTTCATTTTATGCATCACCTTGCGCATACGGTGCAGACAGGGACTCTGGGCACAGAGCACCGGATACTTCCCTTCTTCTGAAGCTTTCCAGAGAGCAGCCTCCAGTTCGGCACTCTTGCGGTCGGCAATATCGAGCATACCTTTCGATTCCCAGATTTGTCCGCAGCACATCTTCTCCATGCCTTCAGGGAAGATGACCTCGTAGCCTGCCTTTGCCATCAGTTGGATGACCTCATCGACGAGGGCGTGCTTCACGGGTGCCTCCTTCGAGAGTCCCATCGTCTGGTTGATGCAACTCGGGAAATAAACGACCTTGGGACGTTGACCATTGACCATTGACCGTTGACCATTATTGGCTGGCGGCTCTTTTTGCGCAGCAGAATGGTCAATGTTCAATGTTGAATGGTCAATGGAATTAATGATGAACTGGGTGAGGTCCGACTTCTTCGGCTGGCGCTTCTTTTTGGGCATAGCCGTCGTCCATAGCGGCATACCCATCTTGTTCATCGTGCGACAGATGTGCGTCATCAGTGTTGGACCGAGGGTGATGTGAGCGAGGTGGGCTACATCGAGTACGACGCGCAGGCCAGACTTGATGCCAGCCATGTGGTTGGCTGCAAATTCACCCACTTTATAGCCCATAGGGTTCTTGTTCATATCCAACTGGCGGATGAGATGGGTCAGCTCTCCCGTATTGATCTTCATCGGGCACGATGTAGAGCAGAGACCGTCTGTGGCACAGGTCTGGTCACCATAGTATTTGTATTGTTGTCTGAGTCTGGCGGCACGCTCAGGATCTTGTCCGGTTGCCTCCAGTTCACGGATTTCACGCTGTACGGCGATACGCATACGGGAAGAAAGCGTCAGACCACACGACATACAGTTGACTTCGCAGAAACCGCACTCGATACATTTATTGGCGCGCTTCACCTGTTCGATGGTCTCCTTGGCGGTAGAGAGACTCGGATCCATCAGATAGTGGCCGCCGTCGGGCACTTCGTCGAAATGGTAGTCCAGAACGGGCAGCGGCTTCAGGCACTTGATGAAACATTCCGGGTCGTCGTTGAAGATCACGCCTTGGTTCAGTAGTCCGTCGGGATCGAAGATGACCTTCAGTTCCTTCATCGTCTCATAGGCCTTGTCGCGCCATTCGTATCTTACGAAGGGAGCCATGTTGCGGCCTGTACCATGTTCGGCTTTCAGTGAACCGTCGTATTCCTCAACCACCAGTCTGGCCACGTCGCGCATCATCTCTGCATAGCGGTCCACCTCGCTCTTGCTCTTGAAACTCTGGTTGAGAATGAAGTGGTAGTTGCCCTCGAAGGCATGACCGTAGATACAGGCATCCGAATAACCGTGATCGGCGATGAGCTTCTGCAACTTCACCGTTGCCTCTGGCAGACTCTCTATTGGGAAGGCCACATCCTCAATGAGACACGATGTGCCTATAGGGCGTGTACCACCGACAGACGGGAAGATACCCGAGCGGATTGCCCAGTATTTGCCATACACTTTCGGGTCTTCGGTAAACTCTGCGGGGATATAGAGACGGAACTGGCCTAAGCACTCTTTGATCTTTGCAATCTTGTCCAGCAACTGCTCGTGGGTGATGCCCTTGGTCTCTGTCAGGATGGCTGTCAGGTTGTGATAGTCGCCAGGCGCCACACCCTCTATCTTGCCGGCATCCACATCTTTCTTGTATTGCAGGAACACAGGGTCATCCACCGAGTTCAGCGACATATAGTCGAGCATCTCGGCACTCTTCACCATCAGGTTCTCGGCACTCATCTTCAGGTCTTCGTCACCGGCCTTCAGTTTCTTCATCGCTACCACAGCCTCGCAACTCTCCTTCATCGTCATGAAATAGACCATTGCTGAGGCTTTGTATGGGTAGTCGTGGAGCGTCTTCATCGTCACTTCCGACAGGAAAGCCAAAGTGCCTTCCGATCCTACCATCGAGTGGGCAATGATGTCGAAAGGATCGTCGTAGGCAATCAGTGGACGGAGATTCAGACCCGTAACGTTCTTAATAGAATATTTGGTACGTATGCGCGAAGCCAGTTCCTCGTCAGCTCTTACCTTGTCGCGCAGTGCCTCGATCTTCTTGATGAACTCCGGATGACTCTGGCGGAAGGCTTCCTTGCTCTTCTCGTCGCCCGTGTCGAGCACCGTACCGTCTGTCAGGATTATCCTGGCACTTATCATCATACGGTCGCTGTTGGCATGCACGCCACAGTTCATACCCGAGGCATTGTTGATGACGATGCCACCCACCATCGCACTTCCGATACTGGC
>Ga0256407_10013203_pt1 | contig 11073 bp, 17 predicted proteins | sample RumenRJG_04DNA_FD_193489 | JGI IMG/M metagenome (GOLD analysis project Ga0256407, IMG submission 193489) | Bovine rumen microbial communities from Lethbridge, Alberta, Canada - RJG_04 | ecosystem: Host-associated > Mammals > Digestive system > Stomach > Rumen | place: Canada: Alberta... | reverse complement strand
TAAAGGTCGATGATTGTTTTTTATTCTTTTATCCAAATCCATATACACCCCACTAATCAATTATTTATTGTCATCCAGTACGCCGAACGGCCGCCATTCGCCGTTCATTTCAATTTCATAATCTTCAAATAAATTTTCTAAAGAATATGCCCAGGTCATTAACATTATTCTGCCTGTTGTTCTGGTATCTTGAATATCTTCACCGTTATCAATAACATAACCAACATACATAGCATAAAATTCTTGCTTATAATCCTTATTTCTAAAATGGATTACTTCACCGATTTCATGCTGGTCAACCCATTCTGCTAGTGTATAAGGTCTGTATTTTTCAGATTCTTTCACCCATTCTTCAGGTAAAAATCTTCTATAACAATGACTACCACTTGTCATAAAAGGGCAGTCATCATAGTTATCAACCTCTTTCAATTCGTCAACAACACACTTCGGACAAGAATCAAGATTCATGAATTGTGATTCGTGCGCACCGAAAAACCCCTTCTTTCCAATGAACTGTTTTGCTATATCAACATCGAAGCAATCTAAAGGCTTTTTGCCTTCAATAATTCTCTTATCTAGTTCCATTGTTTAATCCTCAATTTCAATCAATTTTTCTTCAATTATCTGTTGTCATACCAAATCAGAATCGGAATAACGATGAAAACACCGATTGCAGACAAAATAAACAGTGCTAAATCAATCAGATCAATTGTTGTCATGTTTCATTTCTCCGCTTGTCTCTTTCCTTAATTCGTCAATTGTCAGTTCTTTGATGATGTGGCCGTTCTGATCGACCATGATAATAATTTGTGTTTCTGCTTTTCTCTGCTTTGCTGAATGTGCCAATAATCCGGAAAATCCGACACAAAACAGAATCACACCGATAAAAATCAATACATCTTCTTTTTTCATACGGCGAATCCTTTCATCAATTCTTGCAACGCATTTTGTTCATCATCCGACATGTCCTGAATGTCTCTGATGTCATCATATTGATTCGGTTTCCTGTTCTCTGCTCTGCCGGTCGACAGTTCCAGAACCGGAACACCGGAACCGTCAACCGGTGGAACATCTGCCGGAGACACGGACACCGCGCCCGCGCCGGAATCTGAATCAGGAACTGAAACATCAACAGGTTCAATGTTTTCTGCAACAGGTTCTGAATAATTACAGTCAACGTCCTTTTGCTCTGGTTCTTCGGCAGTCATTGCCGGACGTGATTCAATTTGATTCTGCGCCGGAGAATCAGTGTCAATTCCGACAATTGAAAAAATATAGCCTTTGACATTTCTGAACATCTGCCGTGCAGCTTTTATCAATCCTTTCTGAATTAAGGAATCAATTGCATGATTCAATGTGCGCACATCCTTAATATTCAATGCGGATTTCATGACATTCTTATAAAAAACAAATTTCTTTCTGTCCTGGCAAAAGATAAAAAACAGAACTGCAATTTCGGTTGTTGACAGTCCGGAATTTCCGGAAAAAACAAAATTCTTAAAACTTACCAATTCATTAATCATTTGTCTTCCCCTCTGCTGTGCTTTCTATCTCTAAAAATTCATAAATGTCTTTCTTGTATATCATCGACAGCTGAACAACCCTTTCCATTGGAACTTTTTCTGAATTTCTCCAAAAAATAACGGCCTGAACACTGATTCCTAGTTTCTGGGCAATTTCCTTTTCTAATGCAATTATTATTTTTTCCCTGTTTTCTCTTTTCTTCATCCACTTAATCTGCGGACGGAGACAATAAACTAACTGTCGGAATGTCGCTGTGTTTTTCATTTTTATATTCCTGTTTATAAAGTTTTCCTTAACTTGTTTTTTATTTTATTTCTTTTTCCTTTTCCTTTTCAAGAAATAAATCACAAAAAATAAAAAGAAAAAAATAAATTGTGAAAACAACGTGTCCTGTCATGATTGCAGAATTTTTTTAAAAAACGTGTCCCCTTCTTATTTTGTTATCTTATTTTGTTATCTTATATTAATAAATAAGTACATTTGCAAAAATTCCACTTGTAAAAAGCAAAAATTCCACTTGTAAAAAGCAAAAATTCCACTTCAAAAGTGTAATTAATACACTTCTATAATGGAATTATCCCACTTGTAAAGTGTATATATTCCACCTCTAAAGTGTAATAATTCCACATATAAAAACATTGTGATTTTTGTCAAATTGGCATCAATCAGACATTTGAAAAATGATATAAAAAATATTATGATTAAAGAACACTTAATTTTAAGTGTGAATTTTCTTTTATATCGTTATGAGGTATTTACATCTATATGGATAAATCAGATATTGAACTTCACGAAAAACGCAAGTTGCAGATCATGATGCAACACGTCAATGATGACGAAAACGAAGTCTGGCACACCCGTCGTTTGCTCGGCATTGGTGGTTCTGAAGTTTCTGCCGTTCTTGGCCTTGATTCGTTCGGCAAAACACCTTTTGATGTTTGGATGAATAAAACCGGCCGAAAGACAGATCGTTTTTCTAATCGTTTCACAAAATGGGGAACTATCCTTGAAGACACTGTGGCACGTCACTTTGCAGAATTAACCGGTTTTTCTGTCTCTCGCTCTAATAAGCATTATTCGCTAGAATCTGCGCCCTGGTTAGTCGGCAATGTTGACCGACTTGTGACTATTAATGGCACACGTTCGGCAGTCCTCGAATGCAAAACTGCGTCAGCATATAGCGACAGCAAATTCAATAAATCTGCTGCCTGGTATTCAGACGAACAATTTCACGATGAAAACATGATCGGTATTCAATCAGAAACTGATGTGCCACTGAATTATTATTTTCAGTGTCAACATTACATGCTAGTCACCGGCATTCACAAATGTTTCCTTGCTGCTCTCATTGGTGGTAATGACTTTCGAATTTTTGTCATCCCTTTTAATGAGACTGTCGCAAAACTGATTTATTCAAAGTGTTCTGAATTCTGGTGTCAAAACGTCCTGAAAGATGTCGCACCGCAACCAACATCAAACGATTTCATCAAATCTTATTTCGAAGAAAAATCAGTCATCATCGCAAATCAGGATGTTTCGATGTTAATTGCCAAATATAAAGATCTGAAAAAATCAATTGATAATCTTGAAAATGAACAGGACGAAATCAAGAAAAAAATCATCGAATTCATCGGTGTGAATGACGAATTGTTGGATGCTGACGGAAACAAGGTTGCAACATTCCGTGCATCTAGTAGATCATCACTGAATGTTGATGCAATGTCAGAAACTGAAAGAAAGACATATGAACAACTTGTTGCGAAGTACACAATCAAAAAACTTGATGAAAACAGAACACTTCGCTTTTCAAGTTCCAAGAAAAAAGGAAATAAATAATTATGGAAAACCAACAGAATATCAATCAAAACAATATGGTTTCTTCGTTCGGCGAATCAATGCCGGCAGAATTTGTCGATGAAACACTGAACGTAATCAAGAAACTTTCACTGAAGGTCACCGCGCCGGTGCTTTTCAATTTCTGCGCAAACATGCTGTCAAATAACGGCAAGGATTTCATCACCAAACACGACGTCTTCACATTCCTTGTTCAGTGTGCGAATTTGAATCTGAATCCAATGGTTAAACAGATTTATGGTTTCGTATCTCGCGGAAAACTTGCAATTGTGATTTCAATTGATGGTTGGAATACCATCGCAAACAGGTCACCACAATTCGACGGCATGGATTTTGAATTCGGCCCCGTTCGCGAACGTGAATTGAATTTTGTGAAAACCTCTTATTCCGGCGGACAGAGATCAAAAGTCACAACAAATGTCAAAAGAACTGTCGCTGACTGGATCAAATGCATTGTATATCGTAAAGACAGAACACATCCTGTCTGTGTGACAACTTTCTTTGATGAGGCATACACCGGATCTGAACCATGGGCAAATCAGCCAATGCAAATGTTGCAGAACAGGGCATTTGTAAATTCAATTAAAAAGGCATTCAATATTTGTGCGTATGCTGAAGACGACAATATTATGACAATGGATGCCACAATTCCCGAAGACATTGAACCGGTAATCAATGACAATAATATTCAACCGCAAATTCAATCTGCACCGGTGGCACAAATCGAACAACAGCAACAATCAGAACTGATGAATCAGATTCAATCACAAACAGCAACTGTTGAAATTCCTGAACTGCAAACACCGGCCAAGAAAACACGCAAAAGAAAAACGGTCACTGCAGTTGAACAACCTGTTGAACAGCCTGTGACGGTTCCAGAACCGGCAGATATTCCACCGGATATTCCGGCAGAATTTGAGGAAACAGGAATTGATCAATCTGTTGCCACACAAGACATTCAGTGTGATTTTCCACCAACACCGGAAATGCCCCCACTGCCACCATTAAATCAAGCTGCTGAACCGGAACAGACTATTCCGACACCGACATCAGACATCGGAAAGGAACTTGCAGCAATCATTGAACGTGCGCAGAACGTCACCGCCTTGCAGTTTTTCGGCATGAACATTGCCCAAATGTCACAACTGCCACCTAATGACAAGGCTGCTTTAAATTATCTCTATGATAAGAAAATGAATGAATTGAAAAATCAGTAATTGAAACAGGTGCGGGCATTTGTCCGCACCATTAAGAGAGGAATAATCATGAAAGGATATAATCAAGTTATTATTGCCGGCAATCTGGGAACAGATCCGCAATGCAACACACTTCAGAACGGAACTTCAGTTGCAACAATATCAGTCGGAACTAATGAATCATACAAGGACGCGAACGGACAGGTTCAAGAACGTGTTGAATGGCACCGTGTCGTTTTCTGGTCAAAACTCGCTGACATTGTCCGTCAGTATCTCCGAAAGGGATCTGCCGTTCTTGTCTCCGGCAAACTTCGTTCAAGAAAGTACACTGATCAGACCGGCGCAGAAAGAACAATCACTGAAATAATCGCGAATGACCTTGTCATGTTGCCGTCTGGAACTAATCAGAACGGCGGATATAATCAGCCACAACAACAGAATAGTTGGCAGAACCAACAGCCACAACAAAACAATTGGAATCAACAGAACCAACAGAATAATTGGCAACAGCAACAGCAACAGCCAAATAATCAATACAATCGCGGAAATTGGCAGAACAACAACATGCAACGTTAATTCTTTGTTAATTTCTAATTTTTTTTCAGTGCTAATTTGTGATTTATCCTACAATTTTATACAAATTAGCACTTTTTTATTGTTCTTAGTTTGTATTTATTTGTATCTGTTTGTATAATTAAAAACAGATAGGAACACAAACAAGTTCCAAGGATAAATCAAATATAAGGACTGTAAAAATGAGCATGAAATTTAAAATTAACTTCACCCAGGCAAACATCGGTGATCATCAAGAACGTTATCAGCATTTAGATTGTTTCTCTTTTTGCTGTGATTCAATTTCTCAAGCATTTGAAATTGTGTCTGATAAAGTTGCTGAATGCGAACGTGATGTTGATAGTTGCGATCTTTGGTGGTCAGACACATGTGTTGCAAATTGTACTTATCTGTTGGATGAAAACAATGAACTGACTGACATTTGTTTGTGTAATTTATAAGTAATTAACCAAAAAGGACTGAATAAAATGAAAAAATTTGCTGAAAAATATGCTGTTGCAGAAAAAATCACTGACGATGTTTTTTCTTGCCCATTCGATCCCCGCCCTTGCTTAAAGGCAACCGGAACTGCTATTGATGAAATAGTTCTTGCTGATGTTGTTGATCTGTATTTTCCGATTGATGATGTCAACGATCTTGGTTCTATCGATTATTCATATGCAATTGCTGTTGCGCACATCGGTGTCGGAACTTTTGGTGACTTAGTTGACGTTGAATTAAATTCTTAATTTCGCCAAGATTCACGCGGGGCATTGCCCCGCATAACTAAAGAGGTATAAACATGAACAAATATATTCTATACACCAACACCAAGGAAATCCACGGCGAATCAATTGACAATGACAAGATTTTCAATCATGAAATCGGCAGTTTCCTTGAATCCTATGAAATGAATGCTGACGTGTACGACGAATTCGACAATCTTGAATCTGCCCTGGATGTGTTCAATGAAATCAACGCTGACTGCGGTGTTTTTCTTAGTCATACACGTGTTTCATACATTACTGCTGCATTTGTCAACGAAGTTGATGAAAACGGCGACTTTGTGGACTGTCATGCAATGACTGACTTAGACAAACAGATTCACGAATACTAAGAGGAAAGAGAAATGAAAGAAACAACTGTTCGCAAAATTGTTTTCTTAGCCGCACAAACCTTGTGGATGAATTCATGGGAGACTGATTTTTATAACTGTTTCTGGTTTACCTGTGTATGCGACATTATGGAACAGATTGATGACGAACCAACCATCCAAGATTTCTGCAAAAGAATTAATGATGTCCTTTGTGATGGCGAATTTCTGTCTTATTACACCAAGCTGACAGGGATCAGTCAGGAACAAATTGAAGTCGCTTTTGAAATGGTTGAAAACATCAAGAATCAGGCAGACAGCAATGATCTTTTATTACTTATAACCACAAAAGACATTGCCGAACTTGTCGATTGTGAAGACAAAATTGTTATTCAATACGATAACATTGAAACCACCATTGGACGATTGAACCGCATGTTTGATGAACTGAACAAATTCGAAGTTCATTTCATACTGAACGAAAACAAAATCATAATATGTGAGATATAAACAACGGCAACATTTTTCCGTCCGGCACCACCGGACATTTAAAGAGATATATTAAAGAGGTATACCCAAATGACTAAAAGTGAAATTCAGGACGTTATCTGCTGCATTCTTTTCTTTGCTTTCTGCATCGTTTTCACCTATTTCATTATGTGGATGTAAGGATTTATCATGAAACGTAATGTCAAATTAACAATTGATAAATTAACGGAACTACGCTGTGAACTGAAGTTGACGCAAGAACAGTTTGCAGCCAAGATCGGCAAGTCTGTTTATACAGTTCAAGCCATTGAATGCGGAAGATTGGCAATTTCCAAAAAATTTGAGATTGAAGTCAAATTATTCTTGGAACATTCAGAATACTTTGATTTAATCGACAAATATTTGTTAAAATAAGAACTGCCATATGAATTTAAATCAACTTTGGTAAACGTAACGAAACACATACAGTCCTTAATAGTTTTCACCCGCAATTTATTTGCGGGTTTTTCTTTATTTTTTCATATCTCTGACAATTGAGAATGCAAGGCCGACCGAACCAATATCAATGATATTCTGATTCGATTGATTGCTTATAAAATCGAATCCCTTTTGATATAGAAACATTAATAAATCACGTTCAGTCATTCCCCTGTCGATTATTTCCTCGGCGCTCTCTCTTATTATCTGAATCAACTGATTCAGTCTTGTTTCCTGTTCTGGTGTCATTGATCAATCCTATGTCGATTAATGGTGTCTGCTGTTCTGGAACTGACGGCGGAACCGTCTGAACCGGTTGCGTCTTTTCTTCATATTTACAAATAGCTTTCAGCTTGCTAACCCTTGCATCCGTGATTTCCGATGCATAGACATTTGCCAACAGCCATTCATTCGCCTTGATCATCTGTGGTGTGAATGCTTTGTTGTTGACCTGTGAAAACCAACAATAAAGAATCTTGCATGCCTGTTCACGTGAAGTTTTAGGAATCCTGACACCCTCTACAACGTATAAAAACACCTTGCCAGAACTTGCCGGATGTTCATGATTCCAATAATCAATTATGTTTAAATTTCGCGGGTCCGGAATCTCGCACATTCCGGAATTTGCAGATTTTATCAATTTCCACGTCTGCCCCGAACTGTCCGTGAACTGCTGCACTGGTTCAAATCCGTCAATCTGCGTCAAATTAAGTGCGGGCAATGAATTTGCCCCATAGAGATTGTTAATATAATTCTGACTTATTTCATTCATGATTTATTCGCCAATACCGAAGTAATGCAACAGATAGGTGATATATATTTGTTATTTTTTCATCATGTGTCTTGGCATTCATCAATTCTTGATATTCCATTTCAATTATTTTCTTCATGCCCTGGTCGGTGTTTACATCATATTTTTTCCAAGTTTCCGGCGGGTTTTTGTCAACTTCATGCGACATCTTCATGAATTCGGCATCAGGTGATCCGTGATATATATCATCATCGTTCCGCGCATCTTTTTCGGAAACATGCTTCTTAATTGTGATAATTTCCATTTGTGAATCCTTTCGCAGAAATGCCCGACTTTGAAATCGGGCATTGATTTCAAACAACTGCACTATGCACCGGCGGTTGTGGTTGCCGGTTTAAGCGCGTTAATGATTGTAGCTGTCTGCTGTGCCATCGCATTCATATTGATAATCTGTTCCCTTAAAGATTCAACTTCGGCAGACTTTGCAGCGAGCTGATCGCGGTATCCCTGTGTTTGGATCTCGCGCTGCAATTCTCTGTTTGCGCACCCCTCGGTTTCAATTGCTCTAAGAACCTGACAACAACATGCCTGTTGCTGACTTGCCAGTTCTTGAGCCTGAAGACGTGACTGCGCTGCCTGGTCAGCAATATTCAGATTAAGCGCACCGACACCACGATCAATTGATGAATTGATCCCGCCGAAACCCTGACACATTGCCAGATTCGTCGCACCTTGTGACTGAATCTGATTCAATGTGTTGTTATATATGCCCTGTTGGGTATTCATTGCAGTTGAATTGATTGCACCAACGATTGCATCACCGGTCGAATTCACAAGATTGCCGATAAACTGATTCTGGTTGCTAGTCTGCATTAACAGGTCACGATCTGCATTTGCAATCTGACCGGAAACATTGTTCAACTGACCCTGAATGCCGTTCAGTGCGCCGGTATCATATCCGATTCCGGCACGATTGCCACCAAAACCACCGAAACCACCATTGCCCAACCAAGAACCAATTAAGCCACCGAAACCGGCACCAAGTGCAGTGCCACCCCAACCGCCACCGGCGGTGTTTGGTAAAATGGTATGTGTTACTTCATCCATTTTCTTTTCCCCTTTATATCTACAACAAACAAGCGTTTGCACGCTTTCCCCCTCTCTTTGTATATATAATAAATCGAAAATGAATGCTGTTTAGATAAGCATTATTTAATATTGATATGCAATCACAAATTTGAAAAATTGACGTTTCTTTGTATTTTTTTCACAAATTCGTCGGTGAGATATTCGGCATTTTTCCGAACTTCGGAAAGGTATTTTCCGAAGTAGAAATCGGCACCGTCAATCGCCCTGGAATCCGACCAAGGTTTAAAAAGGCCGACAAAATGGATCATCACCGGAGACACACACCGATAATTTCTGTCGGTAAACATCAGATTATATGCTGCCGGAATGTTTCTGATTTTATCTGAATACCTATAATTGATGTAATCCTGTTCCGGACAATATATGTCATCAGGATATTTTTTTAAAAAATCAAAATAATCATAAATAGACAAATCTTGAATTGCATTCGCACCATATGCGACAAGGCCGGTGTTGATGTATGAATCCGACGTGATTATTTCTTTCAGATTCAATTTTGTCATCCATCTGTTCCGGTTTTCTCGTTCAGACACACCGGAAATTTCCGCCGGTGTGCATTCCTGAATCAATCTATTCAGACTGCCGCAAAAAATTGTGTCAAGATCGTAATTGAGAATCACATCGAATTCATTCTTTAATTCAGACAACATCATTATTCTTGCAGCATATGCGGACATTGCCCGCCTGTCTGGAACAAATAAACTGAATAACCGGTTATTTTTTCCCACTTCAGAAAAAATGACAATCTGATGATTAGGAACATCAATTGCCCTGAATTCGACATCATTGCCGACAGCTGCAGACAGCAAATCAAGATTCATTCCGGATTCATAGCCGACAATCAAATGAATGCCTGGATTAAATCGTCTGAAAGAATTAATCGACACAATTGCCGGTTCAATATAATTTGCATCGACATAACAGCATGCGCATTTATAGATCATCGGTGAACACCTCTGCATTATAGTTTATAAGTTTAACCGTGCATTTTTTGTCGCTCGGCTGAATTTCTGTTACCCAACATTTCACAAGTTCACCGATCGCAAAAAACGGATATTCGATTGACACACCGAAATCAGCATTCCATGTCAACGCGGAATCAATTGTCAATTGATGTGAATTGACACGCGTGAACACATATGATGCCGGTTTTCCGTCAGTCTGGCGAATGTAGACAGTGCCTGTCGCGTATGTTTCAGGAATTTCCATATCAACAGTGATCGTTGTTCCGTCTGATGCCAGAACGCGACCGGTGATATTTGAAAATTCCTCGTCCAAGAACAGACCGACAAGATCGTTGAACTGACAATTCAGTGCGTCAAGTTCAGTTTCAATCGTGTATGTGACACGTGTGTTCTTCAGATACCGCAACCGGCGCATGCCTGTTGCCTGTGCCTGTGCAGCACTTGTCACACCCCATGCGCGGATCTTTTCCTGTTTGTCCGAATTCGGATAACTTGAAATGACCTTGTCGCCGTTTTCATCCAATGAACAGAAAATTGTTTCAGTCTTGTATGTCTCCGGTGACGTGTATTCAAGAACAATTTCCTGTGTTTCGTCATCCCTTGGCAGTGAAAATGTAATGACAGGTGATTTTGTCATATTCTGCGGACTGAATATTTGTGTCAATGGTTCATTTTCCGCCTGTTCGTGAAGACGAACAAAAGACAGCTTGTTGTTAATGACAACCGGAGAGGAAAAACCAACATTCAGCGCATCACGCAATACATCAAGTAATGTTGATGACTGATCAATCGTTCCGTCAAGTGTCAAATTCTTGCTGTTCCAGAACGCATTGAATTCATTCAACGATAATTGATCGACAATTCCGGCATACTTCGAATTATTACAAATATATTTTACGACCGGTGCAATCTGACGTGTTGGTTCAATGACTGAACCGTTGCTGATATTCGGTAATTTTCTTGTCCAATATGTCGAAATCTGATTCGATGAAATCTCAGAAAGTGTTTCAGTTCCTTTGAATC
>Ga0256407_10013200_pt1 | contig 11075 bp, 6 predicted proteins | sample RumenRJG_04DNA_FD_193489 | JGI IMG/M metagenome (GOLD analysis project Ga0256407, IMG submission 193489) | Bovine rumen microbial communities from Lethbridge, Alberta, Canada - RJG_04 | ecosystem: Host-associated > Mammals > Digestive system > Stomach > Rumen | place: Canada: Alberta | collected... | reverse complement strand
CGGCAATGGTTTCGGGTGGAATAGTCTTTTCAAAAGAGATGACACCGCGGTATAGGCCTTCTCCCATTTCGGGGGTGTAATAGGGCGTCTTGTCGAAGGCGAAAAGTTTGCCTTTGTGGCGGATTTTGCCCCAAGTGCGTTCCAACGCATCGATTACTTCGGGGAGCCATTCGGCACCGGGTTGCAAAACAAAAGCCAAAAGTTGGGCGTTTTCAGAAAATTGGGAAGACTTCATAAAAATCAATGGGGATAAATCATCAGTGACTTGCGGATGATTTCAAGTTGCTGTTTGCTAAAGGAGAGTTCCTTGCCATTTACGATGGTGGGGAACATGTAGTTGCTTGCATCTGGGCAGTTGCTTAGGTCAGAATTCGATGCGTTGCTAGAAACATAAATCCTAGGTAAGGCTGCGTTAATATCTGTTTTTGAAACTTTCAACAAGGCCCTGCGTGTTTTGCCGTTACAACGGGGGGTGTCGTCAAGCCCGTCTTCTATGTTTGAATAGTCCCCAAAATCGTAATTGTCTATAATATATTCGATGTCTGCAATGGTGGTGGTGGTGTGCCTAAGTCCAAAGAAATGTCCCGTTTCGTGCAATGCTGTTTCAACGATATCTTTCATAGATACTGCTTCTTCTCCGTAGGGGGCCTTGACATGGGTGCCCAATACGACGGTGCTTCCGATTCCCTTCCCGAGATTCCCGCTGAACAGGTTTGAATAGCCTAAAACGCCTTCGTCGTTGATATAGTGCACGAATACGATGTCAAGTGCGTTTTCGATACCGGGCCATCCGCCTAGCTCAGATAAAAAGTGGTCTTTGGACGAGTAGCCTGCAAGCCAGGGCTCGTTGGCGGGGTATTTTTTACCTAGGGTGGGGTGCTTTGCGGCGTGGTTAATGTAGATGGTGTCTATAGTTACCGAGGTGTACTGTTTTCGGAATTCTTTCAGTAAATTTGAGGCCAGCTCGTCGATGGTGAAGTCCTCAATTTCTTGCTCGATATTGCCGACCAGAATCATGTTGATCGAAAAATGGTCCGAGTAGGCTCCGTCTCCTGTAAGCCGGATGTTTGAGACTCGCCCTTTATAATAGGTCTCGTCTAGTTCGAGGGATGTAGCCCAATCTGTTTGGGCATTTTCTTCGCACATGAAGGAATAGACATACCGGCCATGATCAATGGTGGGCTCTATGGATCGAACCTTGTATGGGTACCATTCTGTTTGGTCTTCGCTCAATACCAGTCTAAAGAGTTGTAACGTGGGGGCTTCAAAATTAGGGTCTACATCAAAAGACAACTGATAGGTGGCCTGAGGGTGAACTATTAGCGTAATGCCGTGGGCGAGATAGGCGGCTGCAGAATCGTTTTGCGCCTGATCGTTGGGGAATAGCTTGCGAAAATAAAGGTTGGTGTTGTCGGGATAAAGGGTGTATTCTGTGGAATCATCCTCTGCACAGCCTGCAAAGAATAGGACAATATTCAAAAAAAACAGTACACAAATTTTTTTACAAAAAATTTTCATAAAAACGAGCTCCGAAGTGCCCAAAAAAGCGTGTATAGAATAGGGACTCTTTTTAAGGCTTCATAACTATGAAATCTAGTAAAAAAAATAAAAATTCGACCGATTTGCAAAACCTTCTCACCCCGCTCATGGGAAAACCTGCGTTGTTGAGCGCCATAGTGGTAATTGGGACTGTTGCGTGTTTAGATGAACCGGCATATGCTTACGTTCTCTTGCCTGTCTTGGCGCTATGTACTCATGTGTTTCAACGGGCTTTGCAGTGGGTGGTGCTGGTTAGCCTTGTTTTGGGAATTGTAATACATGAATATTCGAGGGAAATTGCCGTAGAAAATCCGCCTGCAGTAGAAGCGTGCGGAATTGTAGAAAGTTCTCAGCACAAGAAAAGCGGTATGGCCGTTGTGATTAGGTCGATGCAGTCCTTGGCGGGGGAACCTTTGGCTGCTTCCAGGATACGTTTGACAGAAAAGCGGAATTTGCCGCGATACCCCATGCCGGGCGATTCTCTTTGCTACGAGGCGTCTTTCTATCCGGTCTTGCCGCCTATGGTGCCGGGGGCTTTTGATACCCGGGGGTGGCTTAAGTCCCAGGGGCTTGTGGCTTATGGAAAATTTATTCATTGGACTGTTTACGACGAAACCTGGGTGCCGGAGCGCAGCTTTTACCAGTTCCGCAAATGGATCGGGTCGCGATTTAGCGAATATTTGGACCCTTCGGAGACGGGGTTGTTGCTTGGGCTCTTGGCGGGAGATAGAAGTGGAATTCCCGATGCATTGCGGAGCGACTTTCAGCGTTCGGGACTTGTGCATGTGCTAGCCATTAGCGGCTTTCATGTGGTGCTCTTGGCTGGAATGTTGATGATATTCCTGAAGGCGACGGGGCTCCCGCACCGGGTGGTGCGAATTTTGGCAATCGTTTTGTTGTTCCTGTACATTCCGGTGACGGGAGGCTCGCCGGCCGTAAGGCGGGCGGTGCTTATGTTCGCCGTGCCGCAGGTAGGAGCGTTGTTCCAAAGGCCGGCAAATACCTTGAACAGTTTGGGCGTTGCGCTTTTGTTCATTGTGATTCCTGAGCCGTCGGTTATTTGGAATCCGGGGTTTCAGCTTTCGGTGGCGGCTACCATGGGAATTTTGATTGGCGGCTTTTGGAACCCCCTAAAGCAGTTGCCTGAAGAAATTCAGAAGAACAAGTGGTGGGCTCGCTTGCAATCGCTAGTGGTGGAACCGACTTATGTGACCTTGTGCGCCACGCTTTCCACATCGCCTTTCTTGATTCACCATTTCAAGACGCTTTCGCCATTTGCATGGCTTGGTAACATCGTGGTGGTGCCTGCAATTTCGATGGGAATGCAGGCGGGGCTGTTTGCGCTTCTTTCGCCATTGGATTTTCTGCGGGAACATTTTTGCTATGCGGCGCGGTTCTTTTTAAGGCTTGCCTCCTTGTTGACGCGGTTGCTGTCGGCTTCTTCGCAAGCTTCCGTTACAGTAGGTCCATTTGATCCGTGGGTACTTTTGCTGGGAGGTTTCTTGATAGTGGTGTTTCCAATTTTTGCCAAGAACCGCATTGCCAGGCGCTTTTCGTTGTGCTGTATGTTGCTGTTTGCGGCATTCTTTGCCTATAAGGGGTATGGTGCGGTAATAAAGCCTAGCTGGAAAATGACCACCATTGATGTGGGACAAGGGGATAGCCACTTGATTACTACGCCTTCGGGAGCGCACATTTTGGTGGATGCCGGCGATACGAAACGGCAGGATTCCGGAAAAGACATTGTGGTTCCGTATTTGCACCATATAGGGGTGTCTAGCCTTGATGTCTTAATCGTTACCCATGCCGATCAAGATCATTTTGGTGGGGCATATTCAATAATCAAGACGTTTCCGGTCAAGGAACTTTGGATTACCGATTGCGCAAGAATTGACGAAAAGGAAAATTGGCAGAAGATTATTGCCGAAGCGTACCGACGTAACATCTTGATTCGGGATATCCATCGCGGCTTTTTATACAGGGAACGGCTTTTTGAAATCAGCGTTGTGCACCCCGAAATGAGACGTTGCATAGATGCAAATACCCAGAGTATTACCTTCCGGGCAAAGGGCCTGGGACATTCCGCCCTGCTGACGGGGGATCTGACGGTACAGGGTGAAAAGGATATCATGAAAACGAATGCTTATTTGCAGAGCGATGTGCTGAAGCTAGGGCATCATGGTTCGAAAACTTCAAGCGGAAGGAGCTTTTTGAAAAGGGTAGACCCGAAGTTGGCAATTGTTTCAAGTGGCCGTAAAAATCGATTTAGGCACCCGAGTAAACAGGTGATTCAAAGACTGGATTCTTTGGAGATTCCCTATTTGAATACAGCTGAAAAAGGAACGATTGATATTATCTTTCGTTCCGATACAATGCTGGTCAATACGATGTTAAGGTAATTACAGCGCCGTTATCACGTAGAGGGCGATGCTCTTTTGATCGTTGTTGTCTTCTTGCATGATGCCGATATCGAATTCTACTCGCACGCGAGTTGCACCAAAGGCGGCTTCCATCTTGGGAATAATGTCCACCATGAAGTCGTCTCTTAAATGGCCTGCACTTCCGCTAGAGGTGATTTCGATGAGGCACAAGAAGCTACGGCCGAAGTGGAGGGTGGGGGAGGTTCCCAATGAGAATTTTACGTAGCCGTCTTCTCCGGTAACGCCTTCCAAAAAGCCGGCGCGAGCTTCGTAGAAGTTAGAGAAGTTGCTTGCAATGTAGACATCCTTACCGTAGGTCAATACCACGGCACTTCCATTGTTGCGGTTTAGCCCGAAATAACCGTCAATTTCGATAAAACGACCTGCGCCCATACGGTATCTGCCTCCCAGGTCAATGGAGGCTTCCATGTTGTCCAACTTATTGTAGGTGTACATGTCAACCTTGGCGCCAAGTTCCCATTCTTTGCTCAAGGCTCCCATAATATTGATGGGAAAGAGCACGTTATCGCCAAAGTCAGAACGGAGGCCTACGCCGGCAGCGAACTTAGGCGAGGGACGGGCTTCGGGGCCGAAGGTGTAGCGCATGTTCCAAATACGGTCCAAGGCGAAAACATTTTGGACGCAAAGGCTTATTAATACAAAAATAATGAAATGGGGGATTTTCATGAGCCTCAATTTAGCTAAATTTTAGGCGCAAAAAAGAAGAGGATATCATGATTGATCCGCGTCCAGAGCTTTCTAAACTTTCTGATTACGTTCCCGGCAAATCCATGGATGAAATCCGTGCGAAGTACGGGCTTACGAATGTCGTTAAATTGGCTTCGAATGAAAACCCGCTCGGTGCTTCCCCGAAGGCGGTCGAAGCCTACCACGAAATCGCGGACGCTTTGCACTTGTACCCGCGCGGTGATGCTCCCAAGCTGATTAATGCCATCGCTGATTTTTACGGCGTGAACACCAACCAGATTGTTATCGGTAACGGTTCCGACGAAATCATCGACATGGTGGGCAAGGCCTTCATCCGTCAGGGTGACAATTGCGTGGGTATTACTCCGACGTTCTCGGTCTATAAGTTTACCACCCTTTCGAATGGCGCCGACTTTATCGGTGTCGGTGTGGGCGACCAAAAGACTCCGCTTTCAGAACTTCTGAAGGCCATCAACGACAAGACTCGCGTGGTCTTTATCTGCAGCCCGAACAATCCGACTGGCGTTTACTATAACAAGTCTGAAATTCTTGAATTCTTGGAAAAGGTGCCGAGCAATGTGCTGGTGTTCCTTGACCAGGCCTATTCCGAATTTGCAACTGCCGAAGATTACCCGGTGCTTCTCGACATGCTCGACAAGTACAAGAATCTGTTTATCAACCGTACTTTCAGCAAGATTTACGGTCTCGCAGGCCTCCGCATTGGTTACGCCATGGCGAATGCCGAAGTGATTAAGGCCATGTGGAAAATCAAGCCGCCCTTCGATGTGAACCAGGCTGCCCAAGTGGCTGCAATCGCCGCTCTTTCCGACAAGGAACACGTCAAGAAGACTCTCGAACTCAACGCCGAAGGTATCAAGTATCTGACTCCAGAATTTGAATCGCTCGGCTTCAAGGTGCTGCCGACCCAGGGCAACTTCATTTGCGTACACATTGGTACGAAGGCGAAGGACTTGGTGCTGTTCCTCGAACAGAACGGCATGATTGTTCGCGGCCTCACAAGCTTTGGTTTGCCTGAACACATCCGCGTGACTCTCGGCAAGCGCGAAGAAAACGAACTCCTGGTCAGCCTCGTCAAAAAGTGGAAGGCGGAAAATTAATCGCCGGAGGTGTTATGGCAGCGACTGCTGAAAATCAAGAGCTTTTGAAGATTGCCCTCAAGGCCGCGGACCTTGCCCAAGAAAATATCATGAAGTATTTTCAGGCGAGTGTCGGCGTGGAATGGAAAAAGGATAACACGCCTGTCACTGTCGCCGACAAGAGCACCGAAGAAATTGCCCGCAAGTTCTGGGAAAAAGAAACTCCGGGTTTCGGCGTGATTGGCGAAGAATTCGGCATCGAAAATCCTGATGCCGAATACCAGTGGGTGATTGATCCCATTGACGGTACCAAGGCCTTTATTCATGGCGTTCCTCTGTTCGGTACACTCATTGCCTTGTACAAGAAGGGCACGCCACTTGCAAGCCTCATTCGCATTCCCGCTATGAACACGGCGGTCTGGGCGGTGAAGGATGGCGGTGCATTTTTAGACGGCCGTGGAATCAGTTGCTCCAAAGTAGCGACACTTTCGGATTCCTTGGTGCTTTCGGGTACCGTGAATACGATGGAAACCGCAGGCTATGGCGAAAAATTCGCTGCTGTGCGCCGGGCTGCCAAGCTGCATCGCGGCTGGGGTGACTGCTACGGCTACTACCTGGTGGCCGCCGGCCGTGCAGAACTTATGATTGACCCTGTGGTTTCGTTGTGGGACATCGCTCCGTATCCGCTCCTGTTCAAGGAGGCGGGCGGCAAGTTCAGCACCATCGACGGAAAGACGGAACTTTTTGATGCGACGGGCAAACCTGTGGCGCCGATTTACGAAGGCTACACGAGTATGGCCTCTAATGGTCTGGTTCATGACGAAGCTAGCCGAATGATGCTTTAATACAAAATAAGTTTGTTGCAAAAAACTTATATAAAGAAATTTTTATACATACGATATTTGAACTTTTGAGCAAATTAATAAATTTGATTTGCTTTTTAGTTTGTTCTATATCGGTTTAGAATAAATTTGAAGCATAACATTTATCAGGAGAACACATGAAGAGAGTTCTTATCTCTGCTTTTTTGGCATGTTCTTGTATTTGGGCTCAAAGCGGCCTTACCGTAGAAGCCTTTGATGAACAGTCCAATAACAATACTCAACTTACACTGCGTCTGCGTTTGAAAAATAATACCGCAGAAACGCTCAAGAATGTTCAGGCCAAGTACCTGATAGAACGTGATGACTCAAGAACGCTTAATGTCTATCCGTACTATATGCCCAATGCGACATATTCGTTGGAAACTTTGAGCGATTATCTTGTCGTCAACATCAATATCGACGAGATTGCTCCGGGAACATATCCTAACGAAAGCGGAATCAGCCTTGGTATGGTCTATACCGATGGTGAAGACTTCTATAAGGATTCTGACTACAGTTACCCGGGCAAGGGCAACTTTAATGCAGCTCCTAATATCGTTGTGATGCAAAATGGTGCATGGCTGACTGGCGAACTTCCTTCTTCGATGGCTGCAGCCAAGTTACGTTTCAAGGCCATTCAGCCTGAAAATTCCGATACTCGTTCGGCATGGGTTGAAATCGAAAACTACGGTCAGGAATCTGTAAACCTGTCTCGATTTGTTCTCAAGAATTCGGAATCTCACAGTGCCTCTATAGGTGATTTTACCTTGAAGCATGGCGATAAACTTCGCATTTGCCAGGACATTACTCTTGAATGCCCGGCAGATGACTTTAGCACTGTTATTCAGAACCTCACTTTTGGCAATGTGGGCGAAATCAAACTTGCGCTCGGTTCAAAAACTGTTGATTATGTGGCTTGGGGCCAGCAGGGTACTATGGGTGATTTTGAGCCTTTGCCGACGATTGTTCCGGATGTTAATGGCATGTATGAATCTTATTATGTTGGAGCTTTTTTTCGTTATGTTGATAATATAGGTTGGAAAATTTTTTCAGCTGTTGAAATCGAGAGCGCTGATAACAGTTTGCCCGTTGCTCGTGATTATAATATGCCCAATGGGATTGTCATTTTCTTAAGCGCAAGTCAAAAGCCTCGTTTTTCTTGGGTAAATGTTGAAGGTGCGGAATCATATATTTTGAATGTGCTTTCGTCTGAAGATAAATCTCTGATTTATCAGAAACAAACTAATCTTAATTACGCTGAAGTTGATTTGCCCAGTGGTAAATATCTTTGGAACGTGATTCCTGTTAGTGATCGATACGGTTTGACTGCAACCCCAATAGATTTTGAAGATGAAAAAACTTTCTTAGAATGTGTTTTTGAAAAAGATGAGGAATCAACATTAGAAAATAAAGTCTATCTCAAAGCTCCGATTTTTGGTGCAAGAAAGGATACCCGAATGCTGGCAACAAATTGGGGCTATAAAGCGGCTGATAACAAATGGAATGAAATTCATAAACTCACAGACCCGATAAATGCAGAAGAAGAATGGCGCTGTTGGGCGGTTGCGTTTAATGTTTTAAACAAATATTATAATGGGAATCTTACCCAAGATGAAATCAAGATTCTTGGTATGAAAGAGTCTCTTAAAAATTATCCGCCTTTCATTAAATATGCCCCTTTGATGTATTTCCCGTTGAGAAGATTGGGCGGAGCGGGTGATGAGGTAATACCTGTTTTGTTTTCTGAAATATTTAAAATGAATGATGTGAAGTTGAATTATTTGAAAAGTGGCGTTCTACCATCACATTCTGTATATGAAGATGTCATGAAATCGGATGCCGATGTTGAAATTAATGTCACGACATTTAGAAAGCGCCTTGAAGCTAAAAGGCCTATTTTGGTTATTACGTCTAATCCTGGCGGGTCAGGACATATTATGATTATTGATGGATATGCTACGTCTGATGGCGATTATTGCAGTCCAGTTGATAAAGACTATTGTGTAGTAAAAAAAGGTGATCCGGTATTCCATTTTATCAACACGGATAATAATGGCGGTGATTTTTGGGCTAGCGCAAGCTCTTATAGATATAAAGCTTATTATGTTATGGATAAACCCAGCTATGTGCTCAATAGAGACCCTCTTTTGAATGATGAAAATAATGATGAGGACAAAGATGGTGTCATTGCGTATGACGAAGTAAAACGTTTCAAAACTTATCCTGATAAGTGGGACTCTGACGACGATGGAATTTCTGATTTTAATGAAATTTATGCAATGGTAAATAGATGCACCGATCTGATAGTAGACGTTGTTGATGATGACGGAAAAAAAGTTGACGAAATTGAAGCAGGTTGTACTAACTTTGAATACTATGATTCCGATGGAGATGGTAAACCGACATACAAGGATCCTGATTCCGACAATGGTGGCGTAAAGGATGGCGCAGAGGATCTCAATGGAAATGGCAAACTTGATCCGGGAGAAACCGATCCTTACCTAGAATCGGATGACAAGAAAATAGAAATTGTTCAGAAGCAGTATGATCTTCCGGATGGTATTACTATTTTCGGTAGAGAAAGAGTAGCCCTTAACGATGGAGTTGTCTGCTACAATACGACTAAAACTGATGGGGGCTATTGCGATATTGTTAGTTCTTCTCGTGCCTCACAAAGCACAATTATACTTGGCGTAAAGGCAACAGTTCGTAATATCTTTACTCGCGGAGGAATGTGGCTTCGTGTTAGATCTGTTGTTGATGGCTTTGTTGCCCCGTACACACTTCCGTCGATAAAGCATCCGATTAAAAAAGATATTGACGTGACCATTCGTGGAAAATCGGATGCTTACAACACCATAGCCTTCCCGTATTCAGATGAATTTGATACATGGACACTTGACGAAGAACCGGAGCTTGAACATGTTGTCAAGGATGGCGAAACATTTGAATGGGACAGCAATTACAAGTATAAGACGCTTAAAGTAGAAGCTGGTGGTAAATTGGTGCTCAATCCGGGAACTTTTATTGCCAAGGAACTGATTTTGGATAGAAAATCAACTGTTGAGTTTACAAAACCAGGCGAAGCTACTCAGGTTGTTGCTATGGATTTTCTTGATTGGCGAAGCGAAATTATTAACGAGGATTTGCCTTTGGTCGCTCGTGGATTTAAGCTGATTACCTATATGCAGAGTCAACGCCTGTTCACGCTCGGCACTAACTGGGCCGGAACATTGTATGCTCCTAATACTTATACTATATTCGGACAGGCCTCTAACAAGCAGATGTATGGTCGATTCTATACTAGAATCGCAATTGTTCACCAGAGAACCAAGATTTTCAGAGTCGATTATGATCCGATTGTTCCTGAAGTTGAAGAAGAAGAAGAAATTCCCGATGTTCACGAAGAAGATCCTGACAATGGTGATGAAAATGAAGATCCGGAAACCGTTGTTGCTGAAAATGAGAACCCCTCTGAAGGTGACGAACCTTCTGATGATGTAATTGGAGATGGCTTGTTCAAGCAGCGTCCTGCGAATGAAAATGTCGTGAATGATGTTGTGGCGAAGGCTTCTTTCGGTGCAGAATTGAAGGGGTTCAGCAGAAACGGTATCGTATTTGAAACAAAGTCCGCTGGAATTGTAAAAATCAGCATTATGTCTGCCAATGGCATGATGGTAAATAGCGTTTCCACGGGCAATCTTGAAGCCGGAAAGCATTCTGTCGCTTGGAATTCCGAGAATGTTCCTTCGGGTCGTTACCTTGTGACGCTCTCTCAAAATGGTAAAATTAGCGGCAAATTCGCTACTTTGAGATAATCAAATAAATACTATGAAAAATGACCTGCATCGTTCAAGATGCGGGTCATTTTTGTTTGGGAGGGATGATTGGAGAAATTACTTCACTGTGAACGCAGAGCCGTCGTAGTCGATGACCACCGGCTTTGCGGCACTCACTTCGCCAGCGAGGATTGCGTGGCTCAGCGGGCGTTCCACGTTCCGTTCCAGGTAACGCTGGATCGGACGCGCACCGAATTCCGGCTGGTAGGCCCCATCGGCAATCGCTTCGAGAGCCTTGTCGGTCAGCGTGAGCTGCAAATCCTGACGGGCGGCGCGTTCGGCGAGTCCCTTGAATTTCAGCTTCACGATGTCCTTGATTTGCGGCTTCGTGAGGCTCTGGAACACCAGCACTTCGTCCAGACGGTTCAAGAATTCCGGACGGAAGAATCCGCGGAGTTCCGGCTCAATTTCCTTGAGCGTCACGGGCTTTGCATCGCCCGCGCGGTTCTGGAAATGAGCGGCGCCCAGGTTCGACGTCATCAGAATCAAGGTGTTCTTGAAGTTCACGGTACGGCCCTTGCCATCGGTCAGACGACCGTCGTCAAGTACCTGCAACAGCGTGTTGAACACGTCGGGGTGAGCCTTCTCGATTTCGTCGAGCAGAATCAC
>Ga0256407_10013199_pt1 | contig 11076 bp, 12 predicted proteins | sample RumenRJG_04DNA_FD_193489 | JGI IMG/M metagenome (GOLD analysis project Ga0256407, IMG submission 193489) | Bovine rumen microbial communities from Lethbridge, Alberta, Canada - RJG_04 | ecosystem: Host-associated > Mammals > Digestive system > Stomach > Rumen | place: Canada: Alberta... | reverse complement strand
GTCGATAGATGGACGCGAATGGTTGATGGGTTCTTCGGTAGAGAGCGAAAACTGATTGTTGGCGTCAACATACATGTGATAGTTGGCAGGCGCAAGGTATGCAATTCCCGGCATAACGGAGTCTTTGTCGTAGGGTTCGCAAATCGGAACGTTTGATTTTAACGAAAGTGCCTCCACAAAGCCACCTCTAACGTTTTTTAAGCGGTGAAGACATAGGAAAATGGCATGAGGATAGTTTCGCGGTATGCTTGATAATATCGCTGTTACAGTTTGAAAACTTCCTGCCGATCCGCCTATTACTATATTTTGCATAATCTTACTTTTTTACATAAATGTTTTCGTTTTTCGATACCGGAATAAATGAACCACGGAAATCGCATCCGGTGAGGTTTTCGCGTATGCCTATTATGAAGAATCCTCCGCTTACAATGGTTTTTGCAAGCGAATCAATTACTGCTTTTTTGGTTTGAACGTTTAGATACAACATCCTGTCGCGAAAGAGTACAAGGTTGAATCCGTTGTCGGGCGGAGGTGTGCCTATGATTCCGCGTTTTATAAAAATAACGTTGTTGAGCAATTCTGGCGAAAAATAGTCGTATTTATCTTCTTTGGTAAGATAATGGTTTAAATCGGCATCAGGGTCTATTTTTTTGAAATTGGCTGAGCTGATTTCTATTTTTTTCTGTTCGATATATCCGCTTTTGGTATCGTTGAGAATTTTTTGCACAGGAGATGTTGCATAAACCGTACATCTGTTGAGGATACGTTTGCGATGAAGAATCGTTAATAGTGAAAATAGTTCATCGTCGCCGCATATTTGAGGTACCCAGATTTTGCAGAGTGTTTCGTTTTTGAGTTTTTCAATAATGTTGTCTTCAAAAAACTTCCACATCGAGGCATCGCGAAACATTTCGGTTGTGGGTACAAACAATTCTGATAAAAATAGGTCGGCAAAATAGTTGTCGGCTATGAGTTTATTGATAAGACGATCGGGCGATTGCACTCCGTGCATATACATCGACCTTGACATACGGTGCATAAGAATATCTTGCGCAAAGTATGTAAAGTCTACATCGCGCAGGGTTCTTACTGTCGAGATTATTTTTCTAAAATCTTCGTATGGTATGGTTTCAAATTCGTCGATCATCTTAAAATACTTTTTTGTTGTAAATAAGACCTTTCTTTTCGTATTTGGCACTCGGCGGACCAATGATGCTTTCGTGGATGCCCAAGACAAGCGATCCAAATGGGTCGAGATAATTCCAAAAATCGATAAAAAGTTTGTTTTGAAGTATGGTATTGAAGTATATCAACACATTGCGGCACAGAATAATATCGTATGCAACATCAAACGGATTTGGTTCGGTTACCAGGTCGTGCTTTTTAAATACAGCCTTGTCGAGAAATTCGGGTTTTATTTTAAATGTGTCTTTTACTTTATTGATGTCGAAATATTTTTCGTGCGTTACCACAAGATGCTCGTCAAAATTGTATGGGTTTTCGCACAATACCTTGTTAAAGTTTTCAAGGAATTCTGATATAGACCTATAACTATAAACGCCTGCTTTTGCAGTATTTAAAACGTCGGTGTTGAGGTCGGTGGCATAAATATGGCACCGGTGAAGCATGCCCATCTCGTTGAGTAATATAATCATAGAGTATACTTCGAGTCCTGTGCTGCATCCGGCGTGCCAGATATTGATTTCGCGCTTGCTGGCTAATCTTGGCAGAATGCGGTATTTTATGGCGTGCCACACCTGAGGGTCGCGAAATAGTTCGGTGGTGTTAACGGTTATCTCTTTTACTACTTTCTCTAAAAATAATCTGTCGCTTTTTACTTTACTTATAAGTCCATGGATGTCTAATTTATAGTCCATCATTATCTTTTCGGCGCGACGCAGAAACGATTTTTCTGAATAGTTAGAAAAATCGTAACCTGCATAATCGCGCAGTGTTCTTATAAATGTCAATATGTCAGGGTCTTCAAACATTTGTATTATTTACAGTGCCAATAATTGCTGTTTTAAAATATGATAGTTCAAATATAATACATTTTTTGCAAATGCGAACTATTTTTGGCAAGTAATATAATTTTTTTTGTTTTTTTAATAAACGTCGCGTTCGTATGTGAGCATTGGCGGCATCATTTGGGTCTTGTTGCCGCTCAAACCAACAGCTTTGAGAGCCGGCAAATTTTGTAAAAGTTCGGGAAACTGTTCAAATAAATTGTTACAGAGGTTAAAATCGAAGAGGTTTGTTAGCAACGAAACTGAGTTGGGCATTTTTGAAAGTTTATTGTTGCTCAGGTCGAGAAAAATAAGTGATGTAATCTTTGTCAAGTTGTCTGGAAATGTTGATATGTTATTATGACTTAAAATAAGCCTTTGTAGATTAGATAATTGCGAAATTTTTGGTGAAATAATAGTTATTCCACAGCCCGATAGCGAAAGCCTTGTGAGTGTGGTGATATTACAAATTTGCGTCATGTCGCGTATTTTGCAATTGTCTAAGTACAATACTTTTAGAGCCTTAAAGTTGGCTACCGATGCCGGTATTGTGGCAATTGTGTTGCTTGCAAGCATCAACGATTCAAGCGTTTTGATTTCGGTGACGGCTGTTGGAAATGCTGTTATCTTGTTGAACGAGAGATCAAGTTCTTTGAGATTTTTTAAATTTGATATTGATGCAGGAACACTGGCTATCAAGTTGTTAGATATACTAATGGATTCTAACGCCGGGCAGTTGAAGAGTGGCGAAATGTCGCTTAATCGGTTGTTGGCAAGTGAAATGCGTTTTAGTTTTTTGAGATTTGATATCTCAGCCGGAATTTTGCCAATTGCATTCTGGTCGGCAAATATATAGCGGAGTTCGGTAAGCTGAAACAGCTCTGCAGGTAGTTCTGTAATAGAGTTACCTTGTAAATATATAGCTTTTAGACTTTTAAGTTGCGATATTTGCGATGGCACTGACGATAGGCTACGATTGCTGAGGTCTAAAACCACACAATTGTCGCTGCTACCAAGTGCTTCTTCCATGTTGGTAAAAATCTTTTGTTTGGCAAGCCATTGCTCATTGTAATAGCTTTGCGCCGAAACTATTGCTCCTGTCATGAGCATCAATGCGAGAGATATTATAAATCTTTTCATTTTAGATAATTGTTTTCAATGTTTAACATATTATTTATTAAACAAATATAATGCCTATTTTTATTTACTTTTCGGCTACGGGCACATTGCACAGCGTTTTTGATACCGCCCAAATAATAACGTTGCACCCATGGTAAAACGCACAAAATTGCTGTCCAATTGCCATAATGCTCGGCTAAATATACACCAAGAAGTGCAAGCGAACCTAAGATTACCTCCGACGATAACCCATCTACCACTCTCAGTGACATATATTGACCCGTTCCTGGAATCAATGCACTTGATATTCCGCATATTAGCGGCGATGGATGGCGTTGCTTTTTGGCTTTGCGAATTATTTTCTTTATTTCAGGTTTTTGACTTTCGGTAACTGCCTTTAAAAAACATTCTTGGCTTTCGTTGTAACGCTGAAGATTAAAATAACAAATGCCAAGACGTATGTTTACTGCTGTGTCTAATCCTTTGTTTTCTTCTGTGTCTATTTGCAATAATGTGGCTATTGCATTAAAGTATTTTGTTGCTGCTATATAGATATCTGACTTAGTTAAAAGTATTTCGCTATGATGTAACTTGTTGTTTACTTTTTGATATGTTTGATTTAAAAAGAATTCAGCTTTACTGATATTGCCTGATGCTGCATAAATGGTGGCAGCCGCTATGTATTTTTGAGAATTTGTTGTTGAAGTATCAAATAAGATTGCACGTTGTATCTCTTTTTGTGCCAATAAAGTATCGTTGTGAGCAAAAGCATAAAGTGCAATGCGAAAAACCGAATCGGCATTTTGACTATTTACTATGTTGTTAAAAAAGATTATTATACATGTAATCAATAATTTGCGCATCTCTAATGTGTTTTTGTTGTAAGTTGTATTTTTTTACCGACTTTACTGTCCCGAAAATGTTGCCAATATAGAAACAAACCGAAACAGTAGCAAAAAACAGTGGATAAGGATCTTTTAATCCGTATTTGTGAAATCCGTAAGCCACGTGCATATAGTCAAAACATGTTCGTAGTAATGCAGTAATGCCTTCGCGTATGTGTCCACAGTATATTCTTCCTGTGCCGGGCAAAATCGCTGACATTGTTACTGCAGGAAACATTTTTTTTTGCTTTAATTCTTTGTTTGTAAGCATTTTAACTTCGGGTAAAAGCAATTCTTCATTATTAACGGGCGGTAAATTGTCTATTATCGACAGACATTGTTTAATATTATAACTTTTTATGATAAATGGAGATTTTATCGAATCACAATAATTATGGGCTATGGCATAATTGCTATTTTTGATAAGTAGTTTCACATAATCAAAATATATGCTGTTGCTGTCTTTTGCTATTGGCAAAATGTGTTTTCTAAATTCGTTAACTGCATTATTGTAATCATAGATAAACGAATAACATTCAACCGCTTTTGTTGCATAATCTAAATTATTACTAAAAGTATTGTTTGCCAATGAAGAATACTCTTCGGCTGCAAATCTGTATTGCTGTGTATTATAGAGATATTGTGCAAAAATCTTGGTATGTGTGGTGTCATAGAGATTTTGTCCATACGAAAGATTTGCTACCAAACAGTATAAAAATATATAAATAACGTTTTTCATTTTTTTCTATTCAGCGGATAGTCGATATGCAGGTTATGTTTTGGGTCAAATTCGTATTTTGAATGGTCGGCACCGCTGCACCGTATTAAGCGGTCGAATGTGTCGGCAAACCCGTAAAAAAATCCATTTTGACTCATTGTCATTATGCTGTATTGCGAGCATGATGGGTAGAAAGAGCATTTCTGTATATCCTGTGGCGATATTATGCGCTTATAAAATGCGAATATTCCTTTGTAATTTTTTTTAACCTCGTATTCGCATTTGTTATTGCGTTCCGAAGGGTTTAAAATGTTGATTTCTGCTGTTTGTTTATCTATTTCAATGTTTGTGTAGATGGTTTTGGAGTAGATTTCGTTTTTGCCGTATGATACTGAAATAATGCGTGTGGGTATATCTGTTCCGTTTGTTATTTGGTAGTCGTAATAAAATGTTTTTGATATGATTTTGTTGTTAATATCGTACATTACTTCTGCGTCCAATCGGTTGTTGGTTTGCGAGGTTAATATTTTAACCACCATGTCGGGTGTGTTGAGAGTGTCGGTATAATTATTATCGAGCATATAGGTAATAATCACCGATTTATCTTTTTTTTCTACCGAAACTGGTTTGTAGTTGAATTCAACTGCTGGTGTGGTAGCAAATCCATTATTAACAGCTCGGTAGAGTATAGAATATTTTAGCTGAGGTTGTTCGCTATTTACAGTTATTGTGGCTGTTGTAGGATTAATGTAAGTTGTTACAAGCTTTTGACTTAGTTGACTATATCGCGAATGACCTTTTGAAACTATATTTATTGTTTTGCCGTCGGTGATTTCTTCGGTAAAATCTGCCTCTGCCGCAAAATGAAATTGAGCATTAGCTTTGCTTGAAATAATTAGCAATGCCGCTGTTGCAATTATCTTACCGAGAGCCATTTAATAAATCCTCCCACTGCCGCGCCTGTTAAACAGCCATAAATTGCAAGTTTTACCTCGCGACGGTCGCCGTGCTTGCAGGCATAAACAATCGCCACTGCAATGGGTCCCGCACCTGCTCCGTATAGTGTGTAAGTGCCAACAGCCGATATCAACGATGTAAAAAGGAATGTGGGCATGCGTCCCGGCATCGACACACTAATACTATCGGCTACTGAAAATTTTTCGGCTATGCCTTCGTCAGAAAACGGATCTGGTTCTCCGCCATCGGCATAAGTTTTTGAAAAACAGAGTACAAACAATATCAGCATTAACAGTTTTTTCATATTATTTGCTTTGCGATATACGTTCGAGATTGATGTTGATGTATTTGTTGAGAAGTTTTTCTAACTGTTCGATGTCACTCGACGGTAATGCCGATATGTTAAACGAAGGAAATGTGTATTCTTCGATACTTCCGGTGTTTTTGTTTTTGCCGCGTACTGTTATGGTAATAAATTTTTGCAAGCCAAAAAGTCGTTTGGTAATAACGTATTTGTTAAGCAATTTTTTCTTGATGCCAAACTGCTGATGTTTGCGAAATAGTGGATATGCCCAAAAACGGCGCACCACAATCGGGTCATCATCGTCGCAAAAACTAAAATAGCAAGGATTCATTAGCACTAACAACAATATATGCAGTGCGGCAAAAACGCATCCTATAATAAATAATGTTTTGAAATTATATTTGTCGAAATAAGTGTACACAAAACTGCCTATTGATGCAAGACCTGTAATAATGTATGCAAGGCGAAATTTTTGTGTAGCTAAACTATTATCTATAAGCATTTTATTGTGTTTTTAAATATTTATTTGATTGTAAAACGAAAACGCCTGACAGATATCTTCGTAGGTGCAGTTTACGTCGTATTGGTATTTGCCAAATTGGCTAACAAGCGAAAATGAGATTTTTCCGCCTGAGTTTTTCTTGTCGTGGTGCATTAGTTCGATGAGCGTTTTGTAGGTTTCCATTCCAAAGCGGAACGCAGGGAAATATGTACCTATCATTTTGGATACTTCGATAAGGTTTTGCAACGGAAATCCCATGTAATGATTGCTCAAAAACAATTCGCATATAATTCCTGCCGCCACAGCTTCGCCGTGCAATAGGGGAGAAGCTGTTGAAAACGAGTAACTTTCGATGGCATGTCCAATTGTATGACCAAAGTTGAGCATTTTCCTTATTCCTTTTTCGGTGGGGTCGGCAGAAGTAAATTCGTTTTTAATTTTTATGGAGGTTTCTACCAACTGCGACAGCAATTCGTAGTCGGGCTTTTTGGGGTCGAATGGCATTAGGCTTTCAAAATAGCCACGTTCTACCAGAAGCGAATGTTTTATCATTTCGGCAAATCCCGAAATAATTTGGCGTTGAGGTAGTGTTTTTAAGAATGCTGAATCTACTATTACTTTGTAAGGGTTGTTAAAAACTCCTATTTCGTTTTTAAAATTCTGAAAATCAACAGCCAGTTTTCCTCCGCACGATGCATCTACTTGGGCAAGAAGTGTGGTAGGAACGTTTACAAACTTGATTCCGCGTTTAAAAAGCGAAGCTGCAAGTCCGCCCATATCGCCAATAACTCCTCCGCCAATATTTATAAACAGACTTTTGCGGTCGGCTTCTCCATTACTCAATTTTGACCAGATAACACTCAATGTGTCAATGTTTTTGTATTGTTCGCCGCTCTTAATTTCTATTACAGAGGCACCGCTTTGGCTTATGCAGGGTAGGAGAGGGAGGCAGTGTTTTGCGGTATTTTCGTCTACCAATGCAAACACTTTTGACTGCACACCTTTAATAATATCCGACAAAATTGCGTCGGCGTTTTGCGTACATACTACATTTTCAGGCAGATTCATGCTGTGTTTCGTGTTTAAATTTGGTTTCAAAGATACAAAAAAAGTTAAATATCTACCATATTAAAATGTAATTCTACTTTTTTTTGTTTTTTTATAACTGTGTAATAAAATTATTACTACATTTGCGCCATTAAATAAGGTAATTAATGCGGACGGATTTGGTTTGATTGCAACCGCTTAAAAAAAATGCTAAAGCAACACCGCCTCCCCTTATTATTACCCCTGTTTTTTTTAGTAATTAATTTTGTAAACGATTATGTCATATTATTTTACATCTGAATCAGTTTCTGAAGGACATCCCGACAAAGTGGCAGATCAAATTTCTGACGCACTTTTGGATGAATTTTTAAAATTAGACTCCGAAAGCAAGGTGGCTTGCGAAACTTTTGTTACCACAGGTCTTGCTGTTTTAGGAGGTGAGGTAAAAACCGAGGCTTACGTTGATGTACAGCAAACTGCCCGCAACGTTATCAACCAAATTGGCTACACCAAGGGCGAATATATGTTTGATGGCAATAGCTGTGGAGTTATTTCGGCTATTCATGGTCAAAGTCAAGATATTAACCGTGGCGTAGAACGCGAAGACCTTGATAATCAAGGCGCAGGCGACCAAGGTATGATGTTTGGCTATGCCGTTAAAGAATCGCAAAACCTTATGCCTTACAGCATTGAACTTGCTCATAAACTGCTTATAGAGCTGGCAGCTATCCGTCGCGAAGGCAAGCAGATGACTTATCTTCGTCCCGACTCTAAGAGCCAAGTTACTATCGAATACGGCGACGATAATGTTGCAAAACGTATCGACACTATTGTGATTTCTACTCAGCACGATGAGTTTATCAAAGCTGATACTCCCGAAAAACAACTTCAAGCCGATAAGGATATGGTTGCTAAAATTACCGAGGATGTTAAAGATATACTCATTCCTCGTCTTTTAGCCAAACTTAGCGACAACGAAAAGGCTTTGTTTAAAGGTGATTACAAACTTTTGGTTAATCCTACAGGTAAATTTGTAATTGGTGGTCCTCATGGAGATACAGGTCTTACCGGTCGTAAAATTATTGTAGATACTTACGGCGGCAAAGGTGCGCATGGTGGTGGAGCTTTTAGTGGTAAAGACCCTTCAAAAGTAGACCGCAGCGCAGCATACGCCACAAGACATATTGCCAAAAACCTCGTTGCAGCTGGCATTGCTGATGAATGTCTTGTACAAGTAGCATACGCAATTGGTGTGGCTCAACCTGTAGGATTATACGTAAATACATACGGCACAAGCAAAGTTAAGATTAGTGATGGCGAAATTGCTCAAAAACTTTTAAAGATTTTTGACCTCCGTCCTGCTGCTATTATTAAGCGATTGAAACTTAAAAATCCTATCTATCTGCCCACAGCAGCCTACGGACACTTTGGTCGCGAACCTTATACCCAAAACGGAATTGAGTTTTTTACATGGGAAAAACTCGACTATGTAGATACCATTAAAAAGGAATTTGCACTTTAAGTCGATTTTTTAGCATCCTAAACAATATTTGGCAAGGAATATGGTTTATTATTATGCAACCATATTCCTATTTTGTTTGTCAGAAACAAAAAAGATTTTTTTACGTTTATAACTATGAACTATTAATTATCAATTGTTTATTAATGCATTATGATTAAATTTAAACATATATTATTGGTTTTTGTGTGCATATTCGGTTTTGCTTTGAATGGCTTGTGTTCTGGTTATGGTAATCCCCAAAAACGAGTTCCATTAGATGGAGGAGTTTCTGCCCTTATCGTAGCTGGAGTTGCATACGGAGTAAAAAAATACCGTGATTATAGAAAAAGCAAGGATGAAGATAATCAACAAATCTAAGAATTGATATATCAACTATTGATGTTTCCTAAATTTTATAGTAGTTGGTCGCCATTGGCTAAGGTTGTTTTTAATCTTGCAACTGCTGCTGTAGTTGGTATTTTGTTTTTCGTGCTTCTAAAAAAAAATTATTACGTTTTTGCATTATATGAAGAGGGTGTGTATCTTCTTTCTTCTTTTATAGTAAATTCTGTTAAATTATTCCTGAATGTTATTGGTCATCATTGTTTTACCTTTGGTAAAATTGTGAGTGATACCGATGGCGTTTCCTTAATTCTTGATCGTGGATGTGTAGGACGTAATGTGTTACTTGTTTTTTCTGCTTTTATTATAGCCACTCCTGCCGAGGTTAAGCGTAAAATTATTTACACTATTGCTGGTCTCGGAGTTATAGTGGTTTTAAATATCATTAGAATTATATTGTTGATGTTGGTTGGGCAATATTATCCTGATTATTTTCACTTTACCCATGAATATCTTTTTAAGTATACTCTTTATGCAGGAGTGTTTTTACTTTGGGTATTCTGGGTACGTAAATTCAGGTTTTCATCTTCTTCTTTTTCGCAGCAGGAAAAAGAACGTTGTTGAGTATCAGCCTATATCCGGGTGAGTTAGGGTGCATATCAAGGTCGGTAGGAGGGTCGCCTACGTAGTGTAGATAATCTTCGGGGTCGTGTCCGCCGTACCAAGTCCATGTGCCTTTGCCAAATTCGCCGTGTATGTAGCGGGCTTCGTTTGCGGCTTTGTTTTCGCCCATAATCAAGACAGAACTCTTTAATACCTCTTTGCGATAAGATGTGGTTTGTCCCATAAAACCATCTATAATGTTTTCATGATTTTGACAGAGCATAGTAGGCACAGGGTCCCATTTGGCAGAAAATTCAAATAGTGTGAATATATCGTTCTCTTTTTGCACTCTGCGCGTAGTGGTTGCATCTATGTCGCTGTATTCGTATACGTTGGGGTTGAGTTCAAGTTTAAAATTTTTGAATGCAAATGTAGCATTGAAGTCGAGTTTTGCTTGACAGTTTGGGTCAATAGGGTCGCCATCAAACATAGGTTGGCAGATGTCGGTGTTTTCGGCGGCAAGGGCTATGTCGAAACTGTCGGTGGCACTGCACATTGCAAACATAAATCCGCCGTTTTCTACAAATTGTTTGATGGTTTTTGCCACTGCCAATTTTAATTTCGATACTTTGCTGTATCCCATTTTTTGCGCAAGTGCATTATATTCAATCACTTGATTTTTATACCACGGCACATTTTTGTACGATGCGTAAAATTTTCCAAACTGCCCTGTGAAATCTTCGTGGTGAACGTGTAGCCAATCGTATTTTGATAGTTCGCCAGTGAGGATTTCTTCGTCGTAAACCACTGTGTAGGGTATTTCGGCGTAGGTGAGCACAAGCATTACGGCATCGTCCCACGGTTTGTAGGTTTTGGGGGCGTAAACGGCTATCTTTGGAGCTTTTTCTAATTTGATGTGCTCCATATTAACGTCGTTTCGCGAAATTTGCGCCAAAATGTTGTCGGCGGCAGCGTCGGGTATTTGTTGAAAACTAACATTGCGCACACGGCAAATGGTGGCTATCTGGTCGGTGTAGTCGGTAAGAAAACTGCCTCCACGATAATTTAAAAGCCATTCTGCCGTTAATCCTGC
>Ga0256407_10013197_pt1 | contig 11076 bp, 10 predicted proteins | sample RumenRJG_04DNA_FD_193489 | JGI IMG/M metagenome (GOLD analysis project Ga0256407, IMG submission 193489) | Bovine rumen microbial communities from Lethbridge, Alberta, Canada - RJG_04 | ecosystem: Host-associated > Mammals > Digestive system > Stomach > Rumen | place: Canada: Alberta... | reverse complement strand
ACCTTATTGTATATACGGAAGGTCGGAAAGTGCCGCGTACGGAATATAAAGCTGATGGAAAAGGTGTTTTCCTTAATGGAAAGATAGTGGTATTAGTCGATGGTTATACTGCTTCGGCTGCTGAAATTGTCACAGGTGCGGTACAAGATCAGGATCGAGGTCTTGTAGTAGGTCGTAGAACCTTTGGAAAGGGACTTGTACAGCGTCCTATTGATTTACCTGACGGTTCGATGATACGGCTTACTATTGCTCATTATTATACACCTTCTGGTCGTTGCATTCAGAAGCCTTATAAAAAAGGTGATAATCGAGACTACGCGATGGATATGCTGAATCGCTTGAAAAGTGGTGAGTTGATGAATGCCGATAGCATTCACTTTGCTGATTCATTGAAATATGAGACGCTGCGTCAGCATCGAACAGTCTATGGCGGTGGTGGTATCATGCCTGATGAGTTCGTGCCCCTTGATACAACGATATATACCAAATTCCATCGGGAACTGGCAGCGAAGAGTATTATCATTCAGCAGAATTTGCGCTATGTAGATAATCATCGTAAGGAACTACAGAACCGTTGGACCTCGTTTGCTGATTTTAAGCAGAACTATGAGGTGCCGAAGAGTCTTCTTGACACAATCATCTCTGAAGGCGAAAAACAGAATATCAAGCCTCATGATGAGGCTGAATTGCAGAAGACGTTGCCCTATCTGCGTATTCAGCTAAAAGCACTGATAGCCCGCGATCTATGGGATATGAGCGAATACTTCTCTGTCTTCAATGAGCAGAATGAGATGGTAAAAAAGGCCTTGGAAATGCTTAAGTGATTATAATTTTTTGGAAAGCTATGAATATTGGAGACAAGGCGCCTGAGATATTGGGCAAAGACGAGAATGGACAGGAGATCCGTCTGAGTGACTTTAAAGGCAGGAAACTGGTTTTGTATTTCTATCCGAAAGATAATACCAGTGGCTGTACGGCTGAGGCTTGTAGTCTGCGTGATCATTATGAGGTATTACAAGGAGCAGGCTACGAGGTGGTGGGCGTCAGCAGCTTCACACCAGAAGTTCAAGGAGAAGCATGAACTTCCTTTTCCCTTGATTGCCGATGTTGATCATACATTATTAGAGGCAATGGGAGCATGGGGTGAGAAAAATATGTATGGCAAAAAGACCATGGGTACTATCCGCACTACCTTTATTATAAATGAAGAGGGTATTATAGAGCAAATCTTTACAGGCAAGCAGATCAAGACGAAGGAGCACGCTACGCAGATTCTTGAAGTCAAATAATAATAGAAGTTAGTGTGAAAATTACAGAACAGTCTTCACGTTTCGACCATCTTGAAAAGATGTCTGTCTCAGAACTTCTTCAGCATATCAATGAAGAAGATTGTCGTGTGGCAGAATCTGTAAAGAAAGCCATTCCTCAGATCAAAGTTCTGGTGGAAGCTATTGAAAAGCGGATGAAGAAAGGTGGTAGGCTTTTCTATATCGGAGCTGGTACAAGTGGAAGATTAGGTGTGCTCGATGCCAGCGAATTGCCTCCAACGTTTGGTGTACCTGATACTTGGGTAACGGGTATTATCGCTGGCGGAGATAAGGCATTGCGTCATGCCGTAGAGAATGCTGAAGATATTTCAGAACAGGGATGGCTTGATCTGCAAACTTATCATCCTACGATAAATGATACGGTACTTGGCATTGCCGCCTCTGGTACTACCCCCTATGTGGTAGGTGCTGTAAGATTGGCTCGTCAAAATGGTTTGTTGACAGGATGTATTACAAGTAATCCAAATACTGTTTTAGCTCAAATGGTTGATTATCCCATAGAGACTATTGTAGGCCCAGAATTCGTAACAGGATCAAGCAGAATGAAGAGTGGTACAGCTCAAAAGATGGTCTTGAATATGATTTCTACTACATTGATGATACGCCTAGGACGCATTTCAGGAAACCGGATGGTTAACATGCAGTTGACGAATGAGAAGTTGGTAGATCGTGGTACGCGAATGCTTCAGGAAATGCTTGGGCTGAGTTATGACGAGGCCCGCCGTCGCTTACTAGATGCTGGTAGTGTGGAAAATGCACTTAACGACTAAGCTTTTTTCTCCCAAAAAATAGGGTGGCACTCCGTTGCGAGATGCCACCCTAAAATTTTAACTTAACCTTCAGGCTTGAATTCGTCTTTGCCTACACCGCAGACGGGGCATACCCAGTCATCGGGGATATCCTCAAAGGCTGTTCCTGGTTCGATACCACTGTCGGGATCTCCTACTGCGGGGTCATAGACATAACCGCAAACTTCACAAATGTACTTCATAATTACGAATGTTTAGTTATTAATGATAGTTGTTATTCTTTCAACAATCCGCTCAGGCGGAATGTTATAAAGGCATGCATAGTCGCCACGTTTGCAGGGCTTATTGCCAAAAATGCTGCATGGGCGGCAGTCCATATCTAGTTGGATGGTATTTTCCGTATTTTGTTTGTAGCCCAGAAAACCAGCCATGGGATGGGTCGCTCCCCAAATACTGACAACGGGAATTGCAGTAAGAGAGGCCAGATGCATATTAGCCGAATCCATGGATAACATGACGTCAAGATGACTCATCACAATGAGCTCCTGATACATGTTCTCACAGTGAAGACTAACGTTTACGCACTGGTGCCACTGTTCACACCAAAGCTTGAAATAGTTGTTTTCATTCTCACCTTTGCCGAAAAAGAAGATACGAGCCTTTGGATATAATTGTATGAGTTGGAAAACAATCTTTTCCATGAGCTCCGGCGGATAGATTTTCCCTTGATGGGCAGCAAACGGTGCTATTCCTATCCATTGCTCAAAGTTTTTCTTCGGTCCGAAGATAGCTGGAAGCATGTTTAGGTTACCGCCTTCTTCTGGGAATATAGAGCGAAACTGTGAAATATCTACTGGATAGCCAAGACGAGCGAAAACTTCGGCATAGTTTTCAAACGAAGTAGGCAATTGTTGTTTGATCTTGTTTTTATAGGCTGTAAGCTTTCGGCGTTGCTTGCGATGCTTGTCTATATGCTCTACACGATATCTTCCAAGATTGAAACGCATTCTAAGATAATCAGAGCGCAATACATTGTGGAGATCGGCTACTTTGGTAAACTGTTTGGCAACAAGTCGGCGATAGAGCGCATTTAAGCCTCTTACACCGTGGTATTCCTCCTTCAGGTCTGCTGCCATGAAGTTTACATTAGGGGCAAGATCATCGAAAAGTGTACGGGCAAAAGCCTTGCTCAGCACCGTAATGCGGATATCTGGATACTGTTTAGCTACAGCCCATACTACAGGTACGGCCATAGCTACGTCACCCAATGCAGAGAATCGTATGACCAATATATGCTCTTTTTTCATCAGTGCGGTAGCAAATTATTCACTATTCACTATTACCTTTATATAGTATAGGGTTGGTGGTGGGGTCGTTGTACATCTTCATCTGGCGATAGACCTTCATATATTTACGTCCGGCTGCGATATCATCCAATAGTTGGTCTATGGCAAGCGAAAGATCTTTTTGTTGCTCAAGTAATACGCTCAGTTTTGCCTGACACTTTTGTATATGGGCAGTCTCGGCATCCTTACGATTGACCTGTTCCTGCATGTGATAGATCTTAAGGGCAAGAATACTCAGTCTGTCAACAGCCCATGCGGGACTTTCTGTATTAAGTCTGGCATCTGGTAAGGGCTTCACATTATAATATTGTGTACGGAAGTAGGAATCAATCTCTTCTACCAGGTCTGTGCGCTCTTGATTGCTTCTGTCAATCCTGCGTTTAAGATATAGAGCCTCGACGGGATCAATATGAGGATCTCGTATGATGTCTTCATAATGCCATTGGACGGTGTCTATCCAACATTTCAGATAAAGACGATATTCTATACTATCTTTTACATACGGATTGTGAATCGGGGAGTTTACATCATCAGAAATGTGATAGTCCTCGATAACACGCTTGAAAATCTGATTGGCTTGTTCTGTAAATGACATATTTATTGTTTTATTCCGCAAAACTACGGAAACTTTTTCAATTAGCCAACTAATTACGCATATTTTCATCAAATTTTGCAATTTTAGCATTGGTAACGCACACAAAATTGGTCTATTTTTGCACAATTTCCACCTGTTTGTGCAAAAGGAAGTAAGTTTTTCTTAAAAAAGTTTGCGTAAGTGAAAGAAATTGTGTTACTTTGCACCCGATTTCAGCAACATGCTGGATAAATTTCAAGATAGCAACATCATTATTAACATTTAAAGATTTACAATTATGTCAGAAATTGAAAGCAAAGTAAAGGCAATTATCGTTGATAAACTCGGTGTAGATGAGGCAGAAGTAAAGGCAGAGGCTAGCTTCACAAATGATCTGGGTGCAGATTCATTGGATACCGTTGAGTTGATTATGGAATTTGAGAAGGAGTTCGGTATCTCTATTCCCGATGACAAGGCTGAGAAGATCGGTACTGTTGGCGATGCTATTGCTTACATCGAGGAGAACGCAAAATAAATTGATGTATATGACATAAGGGTTGTTTCAAGCTTGAAGCAACCCTTATGCTTTAATTTAAGCTTATGGAATTAAAAAGAGTTGTTGTAACAGGTCTGGGCGCAGTGACGCCAGTTGGCAATAATCCAGAGGAGACATGGAATAATCTAATCAATGGAGTTAGCGGCGCAGCACCTATTACACTTTTTGACCCCGCAAAGTTCAAGACACAGTTTGCCTGCGAGGTAAAAAATCTAGATATTAACGAATATATTGACCGTAAGGAGGCCCGCAAGATGGACCGCTATACCCAGTTGGCCATCATTGCAGCCAAGCAGGCTGTCGAAGACAGTAAGATGGACCTGGAGGCGGAGGACAAGAATCGCATAGGTGTTGTCTATGGTGTAGGTATTGGCGGTATTAAGACTTTCGAGGAAGAGGTGACCTATTATGGTGTTAATCGTGAGAACGGCCCTAAGTTCAATCCTTTCTTCATTCCGAAGATGATTGCCGACATTGCAGCTGGACAAATCTCAATCATGTATGGTTTCCATGGTCCTAACTATATCACGGCTTCTGCTTGTGCATCTTCATCAAATGCTTTGGCTGATGCTTTTAACCTGATTCGCTTAGGCAAGGCCAACGCCATCGTTGCTGGTGGTGCTGAGGCTGCTATCTGTGAAACGGGTGTAGGTGGCTTCAATGCCATGAAAGCGCTTTCAACTCGTAACGATGAGCCAGAAAAGGCAAGCCGTCCTTTCAGCGCTACACGTGACGGATTCATCATGGGTGAAGGAGCTGGCTGTCTGATTCTTGAGGAATTAGAGCATGCCAAGGCTCGTGGTGCTAAGATCTATGCTGAGATGGTGGGTGCAGGTATGAGTGCTGATGCTTATCATATCACAGCTTCTCATCCAGAAGGACTTGGTGCTAAGCTCGTCATGGAGAATGCATTGGAGGACGCTGGTCTTAAGCCAGAGGATATTGATTATATCAATGTTCATGGAACTTCTACACATGTTGGTGATATCTCTGAGGCTAAGGCTATCAAGGACGTATTCGGAGATGCTGCATATAAGCTGAATATTTCATCTACGAAATCAATGACTGGTCACCTGCTTGGTGCAGCCGGAGCCGTTGAGGCTATGGCTACAGTGCTGGCTGTCAAGAATGACATCGTACCCCCTACTATCAATCACGAAGAGGGTGACGAGGATCCAGAGATTGACTATAACCTGAATTTCACATTTAATAAGGCTCAGAAGCGTACGGTTCGTGCTGGTCTCAGCAATACCTTTGGCTTTGGCGGTCATAATGCATGTGTGGTATTCAAAAAGTATGAAGCTTAACAATTTAATTGATAGAATCAAGCTCCCTTTCCGCAAGGAGAAGGAGCTTTTTTCTTCACTCTACGAGATACTTGGTTTCTATCCTCATAACATAGAGTATTATAAGCAGGCGCTGATGCACAAAAGCGTCCGAAAGCGTAATGAGAAGGGAAAGCCGCTGAACAATGAACGACTGGAGTTCTTGGGCGATGCTATCCTGGATGCAGCAGTGGGATATATCGTCTATCGTCAGTACGAGGGGAAGCGTGAGGGCTTTCTAACCAATACGCGTTCGAAACTTGTATCACGCGAAACTCTTGGCAAGGTTGCCAGCGAAATGGGACTTGGCAACTTGCTTCTATCTGCAGGACATAGCACTTCTCATAATAGTTATGTGGAAGGCAATGCCTTTGAGGCGCTTGTGGGTGCTGTTTATCTCGATAGGGGGTATGATGCATGTCTGAAGTTCTTTGAGGAACGTGTGCTTGGTAAGTATATCAACCTCGATAAAGTGGCTTTCAAGGAAGTTAATTTCAAGTCAAAGCTACTGGAATGGTCACAGAAGAACCGCGTACGTTTGGAATACTGCATGCTGAAGCAAAAGAAAGATAATAACGGCAACCCGGTCTTTAGCTTTATGGTAGTGCTTGAAGGTGTAGAGGGTGAGACAGGAACGGGCTTTTCAAAGAAGGAAGCACAGCAACAGGCCTCTAAGGAGACTCTTTTGCGCCTTCGTCGCGAACCTCAGTATGTCGATGCCATCTTTGCAGCTAAGACAGAGCGTACGAAGATGGAAGAAGTACCAGCGATGGCTGTTCCTGACACAGAGCAGGAACAGGATTTTATTATTGAACAAAATCATGATAAAACGGTTGAAGTTGTAGTTTCTTCTGATGAGTCATACGATTTGTCAGATATCTCAGCTACGCCTAAGCCCAAATCTCGTGAGGACATCATTGCTGAAGCAGAAGCAGCAGCATTCGCAGAGGGATAGGAAGCCTATCATGAACTTATTTCCGACGTTCATGATAGGCTTTCATAACGTTGAAGCCATAGTCTAAGAGTAAAGCGGATTCTGTGAAACGTGATGCTCGGTTTTTACTGTTTAAAAGGATAAGAAACAAGGTCGTATCGTTTCGTCTGGCTGCTGAAGCCAAACAGTAGCCTGCCATTTTTGTATATCCTGTCTTGATACCGATGCATCCATCGTATTGTTCCAAGAGCACATTCGTATTCTTACAAAGCAGGTGGCGCTTGTCAATGAGGGGGATATCCTTGCTGGCAGTACCAACGATCTGAGCGAAGGCAGAGTCTGCCATACAGTATCTTACCAAAGTCATCATATCACTGGCAGTACTGTAGTTCTGGAAGTTTGGCATACCATTGGGATTAGCAAAATGTGTGTTTCTCATACCTAAGTAGGCTGCCTTCTCATTCATCATATTATAGAATGTCAGCGTGTCACCTCCAAGATGCTTTGCTATTGCATAGGCAGCATCGTTGTCGCTCTGCATCATCATCTCATAGACAAGGTTCTCCATGACGTAACCGTCGCCAAGTCTTACTCTGGAGTCTTTGGCTATAAAGACATCATCAGTAATATATACCGAATCGGTCATTTGATCTTTTTCTATTGCGAACAGACATGTCATGATCTTTGTCAGACTTGCAATTTGTCTTGGGTCGTTGGCATATTTCTGACTGATGATGCAGCCAGTAGAGTCATCTACGAGAATCCAGGCTTCAGCTGTCAATGATTTCAGGTTGTCATAGCCTTCAATGCTGTCCAGATGGAGCACAGTCTGTAAGGAGACGCTGTCTGTCGTGCTAGCCTTTATCAGTCTGACTGCCTCCATGTCAATTGCAAAATGCGATTCGCCTTCTCTTTTGCAGCTCCAAGAGAAAACCAATATTACTATTAACAATAGTATGATGTATGCTTTATTTTTCATTTGGAGTCCAAAATTACATAATTTCTGCCTGAAAATAGGACCTTTTGGATAATTTAACACCAATTTTTATATTCTCTTATACCTTTATTATATTAAAGAAACGTAATTTTTTCATGTGTTACGAGGGATTTGCGTACTTTTGTACCCAAATTGCGCAATTGAAATGAGTCTGACTCAAATTATAGGAAAGGTTTTCATACCTCGTCAGCATGCTTTGGAAAAGCATCAGAACGAGGGAGAAGCGCTGCAACGTGCAGTGCTTGACCATTTGATACATTCAGCAAAAGATACGGAATACGGGCGTAATCATGCCTTTACCTCGATTAAAGGGTACAACGATTTTATTGGTCAGGTGCCTGTTAATACCTACGAGGAACTGAAGGGTGACATTGACCGTATGCGGCAGGGTGAGGTGGATATCCTATGGCCGGGCCGTGTGAAATGGTATGCCAAGTCATCGGGCACGACTAACGACAAGTCCAAGTTCATTCCTGTCAGTCCGGAAGGCTTGCAGAAGATTCATTATGCAGGTGGGCGGGATTCGGTAGCTATTTATCTGCGTAACAATCCCAAGTCGAGGATGTTCGATGGCAAGGGCTTGATTCTTGGAGGCAGCCATGCACCGAATTATAATCTGCCGGATTCGTTGGTAGGCGACCTCAGTGCCATCCTGATTGAGAATATCAATCCGCTGGTGAATCTCGTACGTGTCCCAAAGAAGGAGACTGCGTTATTGAGTGATTTCGAGGTGAAGCGTGAGCGCATTGCCCAAGAGGCCATGACGAAGAATGTGACTAATATTTCTGGCGTACCTTCATGGATGCTTTCCGTACTGACTTGTATGATGGAGATGACGGGAAAGAAGCACCTTGAGGAGGTGTGGCCGAATATTGAGGTGTTCTTTCATGGTGGCGTGGCATTTACGCCGTATCGTGAGCAATATAAGCGGCTCATCACCTCGCCTAATATGCACTATATGGAGACCTATAATGCCAGTGAAGGTTTCTTTGGCATTCAGGATGATCCAGACGACAAGTCTATGCTGCTGATGCTTGACTATGGTGTGTTCTATGAGTTTATCCCCATGGACGGGGGTGATCCTGTACCTCTTTGGGGAGTAGAGAAGGGCAAGAACTACGCTATGGTGATCTCAACCTCATGCGGTCTTTGGCGCTATGAGATAGGCGACACCATACAGTTCACTTCCACCAATCCCTATAAGTTTATTATCTCTGGTCGTACCAAGCATTTCATTAATGCCTTTGGCGAAGAACTGATTGTCGATAACGCAGAACAGGGACTTGCATATGCTTGCGAGCAGACTGGTGCTGAGGTATTAGAATATACAGCTGCGCCTGTGTTTATGGATGCGAACGCGAAGTGCAGGCATCAATGGCTTATTGAGTTCTCAAGGCAACCCGCAGATCTGAAGCAGTTCGCCTCTTTGCTCGACCATCGCTTGCAGGAGATCAACAGCGACTATGAGGCCAAGCGCTACAAAGATATCACATTGCAGCATTTGGAAATCATAGAGGCGCGCCCTAACCTCTTTAACGATTGGCTGAAATTGCGTGGCAAACTCGGCGGTCAGCATAAGGTGCCACGACTGAGTAACTCGCGTGATATTATTGAGCAACTCCTAAAAATGAACCAATGAAGAAACTGCTCTATATATTTTGTATAGCTTGTGTCGTGGTTGGTTGCGCCAGAATGGGACAGCCCGATGGTGGTTGGTATGATGATGATCCGCCTGTGGTTATCGGTAGTGATCCGGCAGACCAGTCAACTAACGTTAAGGCGAAGAAGATAACGATCTATTTCGATGAATTCATCAAGCTTGAGGATGCCACGAGCAAGGTGACGGTATCACCTCCGCAATTGGAGATGCCTGAGATCAATGCAACTGGTAAGAAAATCGTGGTGGAGCTGCAGGACTCTCTGAAAGAGAATACTACTTATACCATTGACTTCAGCGATGCCATCAGCGATAACAATGAGGGAAATCCGTTGGGTAACTATACCTATAGCTTCTCGACGGGTGATCAGATAGATACGCTTGAGGTGTCTGGCTATGTGCTCGATGCCAGCAATCTGGAACCTGTCAAGGGCATCAAGGTTGGTCTCTATAATGATTTGGCAGATTCTGCCTTCAAGACAAAGCCGATGCTGCGAGTATCTCAGACTGACAGCCGTGGCCATTTTGTAATCAAGGGCGTGGCGCCTGGTACCTATCGTGCCTATGCTCTCAATGATGTCGATGGAGACTTCCGTTTTTCACAGAAGGCAGAGATGGTAGGGTTTAACCACGATACGTTTGTACCTTCTTTCAAGCCTGATACAAGGACGGATACCATCTGGCGCGACTCACTGCATATTGATGCACTTAAGAAGGTTCCCTACACTCACTTCCTACCAGACGATATTACGTTATTGGCTTTCACTCAGTTGCAAACTGATCGTTTCCTATTGAAGACCGAACGTAATGAGCCAGAGAAGTTCAGTATGTTTTTCAGCTATGGACATCCAGAACTGCCTGTCATCAAAGGATTGAACTTTGACGCAGATAGTGCCTTCGTTGTAGAGACAGGCGAAAAGCAGGATACCATCCATTATTGGTTGCGCGACACAACCCTCATCAATCAGGATACGCTCCGTATGGAGATTTCGTATATGATCACTGATACGCTTGGCAATCTGGTCAGCCATACCGATACGCTTGAGGCTTTGGCAAAGGTTCCTTACGAGAAACGTATGAAAGAGAAGGCCAAAGCATTTGAGAAATGGCAGAAAGAACAGGAAAAAAAGAAGAAGCATGACGAGAAGTATGATTCCATTTATCCTGTTGAAGTTTTAAAGCCGAACTATCAGGTACCGTCTTCCATGGATCCGGATAAGAAAATAGAGATAGAGATGCCTATACCATTACAACGCTGTGATACGGCAGGGGTTCATCTTTATTCTATGATTGATTCAGTGTGGTATGAGGCACCATTTACCTTCCGTCCTGTTGAGTATCAACTCCGTAAATATGAAATAATAGCAGAATGGCGACCTAATATAGAATATAGTCTGGAGATCGATTCCGCTGCATTTGAGGATATCCACGGTTTGGTGTCTGGGACATTTAAACAAGGTATCAAGGTTAAGAGCCTTGATGAGTATTCTACGCTGACGCTTAATATCAGTGGTATTGCTGACTCACTGCCGTTGCGTGTACAACTGCTTAACAATTCTGGTGGTAAGGTAAAGGAGGTTGTGGCTCATAAGAATGTAGTCCGTTTCGAC
>Ga0256407_10013196_pt1 | contig 11078 bp, 16 predicted proteins | sample RumenRJG_04DNA_FD_193489 | JGI IMG/M metagenome (GOLD analysis project Ga0256407, IMG submission 193489) | Bovine rumen microbial communities from Lethbridge, Alberta, Canada - RJG_04 | ecosystem: Host-associated > Mammals > Digestive system > Stomach > Rumen | place: Canada: Alberta... | reverse complement strand
AGGGCGATTTACACACAAGGAGATTTTTCATGCCTAGACCAGTGTCGATTCGGCGTGCGACGGCAAAGTTTGACGAGCTGACTGGCCTGAAAGCGCTCGCACGTCGGCTGGCCATGGAGCTGGATGCATGCGACGAACCACGCTTGGTTCCACAGCTCGCCAGACAGTACCGCGAGACCATGAACCGCATTGCAGTAATCGAAGGTGGTGTGGAGGACGATGACGAGATTGCTGCCATCATCCTACGCAACAGGAAACCAGGTACCGACTAGCCTAGTCCTGCCAGACTCATCGGCCAACGATGTGCTGGACACGCTTGACCTGCTCTCAGAAGCGGGCTTCGAGTGCATGGACTGGCAAGGCTTCCTCCTTGAATGCTGGATGGGCGTGCTGCCGAACGGTAAGTGGGCGGCTCCGTCATGCGGCAACGAAGCACCACGACAGAACGGCAAGACTCGCGTCATGTGCGGTCGCGCTGCCGCAGAAATGCTCTTTTACGACGGCACGACGATCTATACCGCGCAGCTGCAGAAGACCTCAAGCGAGACCTTCGAGGAAATGGCAAACATGTTCGACACGATGGCGCTCCGCAAGTTCCTCGCTCCGAACGGCATACGTACGGCATTAGGACGCGAGGAAATCAGGCTCAAGAGCGGCGCCCGCATGAAGTTCCTCGCCCGCACGCGCAACGGCGGAAACGGCCAGCACGGCTCGCTGCTCATCTTTGACGAGGCGCAATACCTAGACAAGCAAGCACAAGGCAGCTTTCTCTCGGCCATCTCGGCCTGCAAGACGAGACGAGGGCCGCAGACCATCTACAACGGAAACGCCCCAGAAGACGGTGACAACTCGGTCGTGTTCGAGCGGATCCGTAACGATGCGCTCTCCGGCAAGACCAAGCGCACGGCGTGGACTGAGTGGGGCGTGGGCTCGAGCTTGGAGATGCCTGACGTTTCCAACCGTGCGCTGTGGGAGCGCACCAACCCATCACTGGGCGTGCTCATCTCCATGGACACCGTCGAAGCTGAGTTTGAAGCGGAAGACCCTGAGCAGTTCGCGCACCAACGTCTCGGATGGTTCACCAGCAAGGCCGACACCGACCACCTCATCTCTCAGGAATCCTGGGACACGGCAAAGGTGAAAGACCCGCCAGAGGGATTCGACAAGCTCGCCTACGGCGTGCGCTTCACGCCTGACGGTCGCTCCGTTGCGCTCGCCACGGCGGTCATCCACCAAGACGGGTGCCACGTGGAGTTCGTGCGTTCGGAGCCCACGGTCGTGGGTGTCGGCTGGCTCGTGGATTGGCTCATCGCCCGCAAGGGCAAGGCTGCGGCAGTGGGCATCGACGGACGCGCTGACGCGACCGACCTTGGGCAACAGCTCATCTCGGCTGGCATGCCCAAGCAGGCGGTCATGGTGGCGAGGACTTCTGACGCCATCGCCGCGGACGCGATGCTCGTGAACGCCATCAACGACGGCAACCTCACGCACCTCGATGACCCTGCGCTCGCGGAGAGCGCTCTGGGAGCCACGCGGCGCGTCATCGGCAAGGATGGCGGCTACGGCTTCGGCGGCGAGTGCCCCGAACGTCTCGATGCCTGTGCGCTCGCCCTCTGGGCAGCGAGAACCACGAAACGCGACCCACGTCGCAAAGGGAGGATAGGATGACGCAACCAGACACCTTCCGTCCGCTCAGCGCGGCGGTGGTCGATATCAGCAGCATCACGAAAGCTGCTGGGCTGAGCGATGATGCCGCATGGTGGGCAAAGCTGCTCGTGGGCGAGTACCAGAAGCACGTCGCGCACAACGAGATGCTCAGGCGCTACTACGACGGCCACGTGAAGGTTAGCGACTATGGCGTGGGTGCCGAGATCGAGAACGACCAGCGCTGCCACTGGCCGGCAAAAGCCGTGGATGCCCTCGCAGACCGCATCACGTTCGAGGGCTTCGCGCTGCCTGACGGCATGGACGAAAGCCACGCTGCCGCGCTAAAGGCCGTCGAGCTGGACAACAACCTGGTCAACAACTACAACCGCCACCTCACGCCCAAGCTGCTCTACGGATGCTGCGCCGCGACCGTGACGCGCAACAAGCAAGGCAGGGCCGTCGTGCGGTTCCACAGCGCCGAGACCTTCACGGCGATTCCCTCACCCGACGGCAAGGACGGCGTGGTGGCGGCAGGGCTCGCCATCGCCCGCTCCGAGTACACGTCATGGAGCAGTGGACAGCTCGTGCCGACCGTGGTCAACCTGCACCTGCCCGGCAACGTGGTCGAGCTTCGGCAGGTGGCGAAGGGCGAGTGGGTCGCCGAGGACGGGTTCACGGCAGAGCAGGAGCCGAGCCTGTACGTGTTCACGCATGACGGAACCGGTTCCCTCAACGCATTCGGTCGCACCCGCATCTCCGCGTTCGTGCGCACTATCACGGACGATGCCATCCGCTGCATGTGGCACATGCAAATCTCAGGCGCCTACTACTCCATCCCGAAGCTCATCATGCTCAACCTCATGCCTGAGCAGTATGAGGCGGTCATCGGCGACAAGTTCAAGTACCAGCTCGACCGCGTGATTGCGACCGAGGTGGACGAGAACGGCGATTCGCGCACGGCAATCCAGCAGCTGAGCGGAAACAGCCCGCAACCCTTCGTTGACGAGCTGCGAGCCCTCGCGTCGCAGTTCTCGGGCATGACGGGCGTCCCGCTCAACTCTCTGGGCATCGTGCAGGACAATCCGTCGAGCGCGGAAGCCATCGGCGCGTCGCGTGAGGACATCTGTCTCATCGCCAATCGCGACATCAAGGAGGACAAGCCCGTCCTGCGCAAGGTCGCGCTCGCCGCGCTCAGCGTCCAGCTCAACACGACCGTGGAGCGCCTGCTCGCCGAGCACCCCGAGCTTAACGACATCTCGCCGCGCTTCGCATCGCCCGTGCTGCACACCTACAACGAAATCGCCAACTTCGTCACGCAAGTCAGCAGCGTCCGCGACGGCTTCGGCAAGACCGACTACGCGGCGCACCTTCTGGGCGTGCCTGACGAGGAATTGGAGAGCGTCAAGAGCGATGAGCTGAGAAACGCTAACGCGACTATCGCGCAGAGCATCTTCGGAGGCGCATAATGCAAATCCCGCGCAGCTATATTGACGGCTTCGCTGACTCGCTCGAAAAGCTTAGCGACGAGATGAAGCAACGGCTCGCGGATGCCCTCAGCAGCATCAACTGGGACGCCTCCGTTGCGGATGTGCGAAACCAGCTCATATCCATCATGCAAGTGTATTGCGGCGAGTCGGCAGACGTCGCATCGATGCTCGCCGCTGAGTTCTACGACGGCCTGCGCGAGTATCAGGTGGGTGAACCGCTTGGGGCTGTTGCGACAAGTGGGACGTATTCAGACGAGGCCGTTGATAGCTTTGTTCGCTCTGCCGTCCAGCCACTTGTAGACCATGGGCTAGACGCGGTGCCAGAGGTAATCAGGGCAATGACGTCGCGAGTTGGGTACGAGACCAAGAGCGCAGCAGGCGAGACGATATTCAGAAACGGAGAGCGAGACAGCAAGCGAGTACGTTTCGCCCGCATCCCCAGAGGGTCAAAGACGTATCCGCATGGATGCCCGTTCTGCCAGATGCTCGCGTCGCGCGGCTTCGTGTACCGCAACGCAAAGACGGCGGGCGAAATGAACCACTTCCACGCGGATTGCCAGTGTATGGTAGTTCCTGGCTTTGGTGACAATCCGAAGGTCGAGGGATACGATCCGAACGAGTACCTAGACCGCTGGCAGCATCCTGAGAACTACCCATCATCATCAACAGAGGCCCCGACAGACAATGCGCCACAGTGGGCAAGAGATTTGAATGTAACCGTCTCTGAACGTGATGTTGGACTTCCGTCTGGACAAAGGGGCACCTCATTGCGGACTGCCACGTGTGACGTTTATACGACAAGCGATGGCATTGAGGTGATTTTCCCGCAAGGGACAGATTTCTCTAAGCAAGATATGACTCCACGGCATGCCATTGGGTTGCTTGAGCGTGTGCCGCCGGAAATACGGTCAAACATGCAGCGTCAGGTATTCTTTGTTGACTATGAGAACCCGCGAGACCCGTATTGGAGAGCCAGGTACAGAAACTTCACCAGATCATATGCTACCGGCGGGAATGAGATAACGTTCTACGAGTGGACTGGCCACAACGATGACTATGTTGTGCGCACATTCTGCCATGAGGCAGGCCATTACATAGACAGACAGAACAGGGATGTTAGTGGTTCGCAGCAGTGGGATGATGCACGGACTGCCGACATGCAAGCGACGGGACACAGCTCTCCGACGTCTTACGGCAACAACAGCAATGCGGAGGACTTCGCTGAAAGTGTCGCCGAATGGGCGACAAATCGCTCAAGCTTCATGGTAGAATATGCACATCGGGCGCAGATACTCGCCAGCCTGATTACATGATTTGGGGTGACGTGATGAAGCCAAACAGAGTGTATGGTCCAACTCCAAGCGGCGGCGATTATTCCGAAATCGTTTTCTTCAACGACGATGGCGATGTTGTTGAAGAGAAGGACGCGACTTGCTGCGTTATTCGAGAGTGCAAGGACGACGGCTCCATCGTGAACGAGACTTGGGGAGTCGTGAACTAGCTCACTTCAAGAATCAAGCTTTGAAACAAGCGCCTTTCCGGGCGCTTTTTTCATACCCACGCATGGCGGCAGGCGGTCAACTGCCGCACCGATACCCGCTAGGGCGGGGGAAGGAGGCCACATGGCCGACGAAATCACTCAGGAAGACACTGAGGGCACCACCGAGCAGACTGCCTCAGTTGAGCAGTCTGGTCAGCGCACGTTCACGCAGGAGGACGTAAACCGACTCGTCGGTGAAGCCCGCGTGAAGGAGCGCAAGAAGTACGAGGGCTATGTGGACGGTTCTCAGCTCACCGAAGCCACCGAGCGTGCGACCAAGGCAGAAGCCGAGCTTGCCGAGCTAAGGGCCACGGCACAGCGCAACGCAGACGTGAGCGCCGCTGCCGAAAAGGCGGGCATCCCGCTCGAGGTCGCGCAGATGCTCAACGGCTCCGATGCTGACGAGCTTTTGGAGCAGGCGAAGAAGCTGCTCAAGCTCATGCCCGTCCATCCGACCCGCACTGACGATGGCGGTGGCCGTGCTGCCGCCAAGAAGACCAACGCGCAGCTCTTTGCCGAAGCGCTGAGCGCGGCTGCGCAGAAGTAGAAAGGGACACACCATGTCCGTTGATATCTATCGTGGCACTACCAACGTCGTTCTCCCCGAGGAAGTCAGCGCCGAGATCTGGTCTGCTACCATCGAGGGCTCCGCTTTCATGTCCGCTGCCCGTCACATCTCCATCCCCGGCTCTGGCGTGAAGGTTCAGACCATCACGGGCGAGCCCGTCGCTAACTGGGTGGACGAAACCGCTGCTAAGCCCGTCTCCAAGCACACCCTCGGCAAGAAGACCATCGTGCCGTTCAAGCTCGCTGTCATCGAGGCGTTCTCGCAGGAATTCGCCCGCGACGCCAACGCTCTCTACGCTGAGCTCGTGCGCCGACTCCCGATGGCCCTTGATGCCAAGTTCGACTCCACCATCATGGGCAGCACGGCTCCTGGTACTGGCTTTGACGTTCTTGGCAGCTGCACTGCCGTCTCGCTGACCCCCTCTGGCTCCGCGACCGTCTATGACCAGATCCTGACGGTGGACGGCAACATCGCCACCGCTGGCGGCATCATGGATCACATCATCCTCGCTCCGCAGGGCCGCGCCAAGGTTCTTGGCGCTGTCGATGGCAACGGCCACCCGCTGTTCACCGCTGGCGTCCAGACTGGCACCATCTCCCCGATTCTCGGCGCTGAGGTCTCCACCTCCAAGCACGTCTACGTGGATGCCGACACCGACATTTACGGCATCGCTGGCGACTTCACCAAGGCCGTCTGCGGCACCGTCGAGGGCGTCAAGATTGCCATCTCCGACCAGGCTACCCTCACATCCGGCAACACCACCATCAACCTCTGGCAGCAGAACATGTTTGCTGTCCGCGCTGAGGTCGAGGTCGCGTTTGCCGTCGAGGGCACTGGCTACTTCAACCTGCTCACGGCCTAAATGGTGATTCTCATCGCGCCCAACGGCGTGGTGATAAAGGCTGCTGATGCGGACGTGCCCCGCATGCTCAAGGCGGGGTACGCCCATTTCGAGCAGCCGAAGCCCGCATCTAGGCGGCGCACCACCACGCGCAAGGCAAAAACCAGCAACTAGCAAGGAGGTGGGCGCATGGCGTCTTACGCAACCACTGCGCAGTACATCGCCCGCTATGGCAGCGTGACCGATACGGCGATGCTGCAAGAGTGCTTGGACGATTGCTCTGCGGTCATCGACGTGGAGCTCGAGAAGCGCGGCATCGACCCCTACGACATCTCATCGTCCCGCCTGATGCGTGCGTGCCGTTCGATGGCGAACCGCGTCATGCCCACCGAGGGCAGCGACATCCCCGTGGGTGCCACGCAGGCGAGCTTCACGGCTGGCCCCTACAACCAGCAGTTCACGCTTGCGACCACCTACGGCACGCCCAAGCTGCTCGCGTCGGAGCTTGCCATGCTCGGCATCTTCGGCGGGCGCATCGGCTGCGGCAGGATGGCAGGCTCAGATGATTAGGGGCGAGACGGTCTACGTGTCGCTGCTGACCACGGGCGAAGCCGACCGTCTGGGCAACCCCGAGCGAACCTACGCGGAGCCCGTGGCCGTTGACAACGTCGTGGTGGTTCCCGCCACGGCGAACGACCAGAGCGTGCAGCGACCTGACGGCATCACCGTGACCTACACACTGCATTTCCCTCGCGGCTATTCGTCCGCGCTCCGTGGCGCGAAGGTGACCGTGCGCGGTGACGAGTTCTATGTCTCTGGCTCGCCAGCGCCATACACGGAATCCAACGTGCGCGGGGCGTGGACGATGCCAGTGGAAGTGGGGCGGCACGATGGCTGACGGTCTTTACGGATTCACGCCGAACGTCCCCGGCATCAACCAGGCATTGAGCAGTGGCGGCGTGAAAGCGAAACTCGCGTCAATCTGCGAGCCGATCGCGGCGAAGGCCAACGCCAACGCGACGTACAAAAAGGCCCTCTACATCTCGGTCGTAGACCAAGCCTCCTACGTCGCGCTGGGCAAGGTGGTCGCGGCGAACAATGCGGCACGTCTAGACAACGCCCATTACAACACGCTACTGAAATCGAGGTGATGCCATGCGCTCAGTCCTAGAGGAAGTCGTGGCGCACCTTTCGTCAGCGCTGGACGTGGGCGTGTCTACCGAGGTTCCCGCAGAGCGTCCGTCCTCGTTCGTGGTCGTTGACCCCGTGGGCGGGCGCTCGACGCTTGACGCGCTGCACAGCGACTACGCGATTCAGGCGTGGGCAACGACCTACGCCGATGCGGAAGCCCTCATCCGCGAGGTCTGCGACGCGATGCGCGACCTAAACGCCACCGTCTACGCAGACCCCGTGCCACTGGGCTACGACGGCTCATACCGCTGGTGGCAAGCGACATTCACGATTCACGCGCTCTGGTAGCGCATTAAGGAGCAACTATGGCAAACAGCAACGCAGGATTGGCCACTTTTGGCCGTCCAGCAGACGAGAGCTACTTCAGCGTGGCGCTCGTCTCTTCCAACCCGACTATCCCCACGACCTCGAACGAGACCCTTACGGGCTATTCGACCGTGCGTGTCTCCGAGGCTGGCATTTCCCCTGCCGTTGACCTCGGCAAGGCCGACCCCGCGAAGGACTGGGCGGGCGATGACGTTCTCTCTGCACCGTCGAACCCGTCCGCGAAGCTGGCCGTCCCCATCATCGACAACTCGCAGGCCGCGCAAAAGCTCAAGTACGGCTCCGCTAACGCCACGGCCAACGGCGGTGCGACCTTCGACGGCACGACTGATGCGTGGGTTGTCGTAATCACCGAGCTTCACAACAACGCTGACGGCGAGCCCGCAGCCATCGTGCGTACCGTCTATCCCAACTGCGTGCCGCAGGAGCTTGAGCTCGGCACGCACTCCAAGGACTCGCTCATCATCGACACGGTGACCTTCCAAGCGCTCTCCGACTCCACCATCGGTGGCTACTTCAAGATCCTTGACCCCGTGGCGGTGTAACCATGGCCGACTTCACCATCGTCAAGCCCGTCCCCTTCGTCGTTGAGGGCGCGGACGGCGCGACCTACGAGCTTCCCCGACTCAAAGACCTCAGCGCGGAGCAGGTTGCCGCGATGGGCGAGGTTTCCGAAGCCGAGGGCAAGGAAATGACCGAGCGCATTGAAGCCGTGCGCGGCTTTGTGCTCACACTCTGTCCCGACATCGCGGGCGAACCCATGACCGACATGGCTTACCTCCAACTGTTCACGGCTCTCGCAGAGGGCAGCGGCATCAGCGTGGGGGAATTCTAAGCGTCGCACCAGTCGTGCGCGACCACTACGACGCGCTGGACTTCGACCTGTTTGACAGATGGCGAGTGAGACTTCGTGACGTGCCCCTCAGCATAGGCTGGGGGGCCGTTGCTTTATTCCTGCGCCATCTGCCGTATGACAGCGAGACCATGCGCGAGATAGAGCCACGCACGCGATGGAGCGACGAGACCTATCTGCTCGCAGCAGTCCATGACCTCATCGGTGACCTGTTCGCCAAGGAGTACGAGCACCTCGAGCGACCGGGCACGGTTCCGCGCTTCTCAACGGCAGAGCAGGTGGACGAGGGCGAGCTAGACCAACTGTTATCGCTATTCCGCAAAGAAGGAGGTGCAAATGCCTGACGCAGTAATCGGATCTGCCTACCTGCAAGTAATCCCGAAGATGGACATGAAGTCGCTCAAGACTCAGGGCGCGAGCGCTGGCAAGTCATCTGGCGCGGCGTTCTCCAAGTCGTTCGGCGGCGGGCTCAACGGCATCGGCAGCATTGCGACCAAGGCTTTCGCCGCGGTCACCAAGGCCGCGACCATCGCGGGCGCTGCCGCAGCGACCACGCTAGCTGTCGTGGGCAAGCAGGCGTTCGACGCATACGCGAGCTACGAACAGCTGTCTGGCGGCATCACCAAGCTCTTCGGCGACGCTGACCAAGCCGTGTTCCAACACGCCCAAGAAGCCTACAGGACGGCTGGCATGTCCGCGAACGAGTACATGCAGCAGGTCAGCGGATTCGCGGCGGCGCTCACCAACTCGCTGGGCGGCGATACCGTCAAGGCGGCAGAGCAGGCCGACGTGGCCATGCGTGCTATTTCGGACAACGTGAACACGTTCGGCACGGACATCGATAGCGTGACCGTGGCGTTCCAAGGTTTCGCTAAGCAGAATTACACCATGCTGGACAACCTCAAGCTCGGCTATGGCGGCACCAAGGAAGAGATGCAGCGCCTTATCGATGACGCGAACGAATGGGGCAAGGCCAACGGCAAGGCATCAGACCTCAGCATCGAATCGTTCTCCGATGTGGTAACCGCCATTGATTACATCCAGCAGAAGCAGAAGATTGCTGGCACGACTGCCGCCGAAGCTGGCAGGACGATATCGGGCAGCATCGGCGCGGCGAAGTCCGCATGGTCGAACCTGCTCACCGAGTTCGGCAAGGCCGATGGTGATATCAGGGGCGCGATGGAAGCGCTCGTGACCTCCATCGTCGGCGATGGCTCAGACAGCAACCTCGGCGTTATCGGCAACGTGGTTCCGCGCATCGGCATCATAATCAAGAACGCTGTGGAGCAGATTCCTGGTCTTGTCATGGCCGTTGCCCCGCGCATCGGCTCGGCGTTTCTGGAAGCGTTCGACAGCGCGACCAACGGGCTCGGCACGCAGATTCTGGAGTTCCTCGCACCCGTGACAGATGCCATCGGTTCGACCATCGGCAGCATCGGCGAGTGGTTCGCGCAGAATCAGGGCGCGATTGACTCCGTCGTGGGCGCTCTCGGCAACTTCGCGTCCGTCATCGTGGACGGCGTTGCGGGCGCTATCGAGTTCCTTGCGCCTATCATCGGCGACCTCGCGTCTGGCGCATTGCCGCTGCTGTCCGCTGCGCTCAGCGCCGCGGCAGGCTTCGCGCAGGGTCTGGGCAACATGTTCTCCAACCTGCTCGACGCGATCAGCCCCATCACCAGTGCCCTCGCGCCCATCGTGGACGCCATCGGCACGGCACTCGTCAACGCCCTCAAGTGGGCGGGCGACGCCATGAGCAACGCCGACTTCTCTGGCTTCGCGTCCATCGTCAAGGATGCCCTTGGTGGCGTGGTTGACTTCATCGGCGACACCATCAACAACCTGACGGGCTTCTTCGATGCGGTTGCGCAGTTCCTTGATGACCCCATCGGCAGCATCCAGCGCGGCTTTGACTCGCTCGTCAGCGGCAGCAAGAAGGCCGAGAGCGGCGTTGCCACGAATTTCAGGGGCATCGAGAAGGACGTGGGCAGGTCGCTCGACGGCGCTGGGCGCTCGGTCTATGACTACAACAACAAGTCCCTCGACAGCAAGAGTTCCAGCGCGACAGTGAACGGCAACGCCATCGACGGGACTGCTATAACCGCCGTGGACAACACCAACCGAGCAGTCGGCTCGATGACTGGCAAGAGCATCACAGCAACAGCGACGGGCAATGCCACGGACGGCACTGCTGCCACGAACATCTGGGACACCGTAGCGGCGGTTGCTGCGCTCGCAAGCGCGACGGGCAACTTCTCCGTTGGTGGCGGAGGCGGCGGTGGCGGCGGCGGTGGCGGCGCATTCGCTGAGGGCGGCATCCGTTACCACGCCGACGGCATGATTCTCAACCGCGCGACGTGGATTGGTGGGCGTGACATTGCGGGCGAAAACGGCGCCGAGGCCATCATCCCGCTGACCAACAAGCAGTACACGAGGCCGTTCGCCGACACGCTCGCAGAGCAGATGCTTAGTCGAATGAGCGGCACGACGGTCAACATCAACAACGCTCAGGTCAACGCGGACGCGGAAATCCAGCGCTGCACGTATGACCTGCTCGTGGCACTGAAGCGGAAGGGGCAGATGTAATGGCATCCACGCTAAACAGCAAGCTCGGCGTGCCGTCCAACGTC
>Ga0256407_10013188_pt1 | contig 11084 bp, 2 predicted proteins | sample RumenRJG_04DNA_FD_193489 | JGI IMG/M metagenome (GOLD analysis project Ga0256407, IMG submission 193489) | Bovine rumen microbial communities from Lethbridge, Alberta, Canada - RJG_04 | ecosystem: Host-associated > Mammals > Digestive system > Stomach > Rumen | place: Canada: Alberta | collected... | reverse complement strand
AACATCTAGACGTTAATCTGTCCCAGAACGACTATCCTTCGGTATCAAGTCTCGCAATTACCTTATTAATATAATTGACGGTTCGTTTCTTCATACCCAAGCACCCAAGGAAACGCGGTAGCGAATTTTTCACTTTTCACTATTCACTTTTACCTTAAGTACTCGCTTCTTGTACTACTTCTATCTGTCTATGTAAATCTTTCAAAGAACACTCTTGCTTGTTTAGCGGGTGCAAAGGTACTACATTTTCCGGAATCACCAAAACTTTTCTGGATATTTTTTTGTTCTCACGCACATTTTTAATGCAGTCTTGACTTGAATCAAGCGTTAACAACCAATATACCTTATATTATATATGCGCGCGAGAAACAGAATCTTAACAAGAATTATCGACAACTCTGACAGAATGGGAACCTCCAGAACCAAGAAAATAGCCCCGCCAACACTATTTTCCTTTCGGAATCCTTGGCTGTTTCAAAAAGATTTCTTACCTTTGCCACCTAAAACAATATATATTGTGTCAACACCTATGAGAGACAAGACATACATCAGTTTCGATTGGGCGCTGAAATGCCTGTTACGCGGCAAAGCAAACTTTGCCGGCCATACCGCAGAATAAATCGAAAGACTATAATCATACCTAATTATTAACAAAAAAGAAAAGAACTACTGAAAATCTAAGAAAGAAGAAAAAACAAAGAACCAGTGCCACGTCTGACCCCACCACTAAGACTGGGAGGTGTATGAAAAACAGGTCCGCAGACAGGCACAGACGAAGACCTAAAACCAACAATCACGGCGCTAACGGACCGAGGGCGCTCTATCTATTACTAATAACAAGCAATAATGAATAAGCATTTACTAAAATCGCTGTTCCTAAGCATCATGATGATCTTGGGAGCAACAGGTGCTTGGGCAGACGACACCAATCTAGACCCTGTTGGTGTATTTACTTGGACTAACACACCAGAAATAAACTATGATGCTTCCGCTACATCGTGGAACATCAATCAAGGCGGTATTTCTGATGGAAAAATCGGTAAATATGCAGGGCCATATGCCATTGTTAAGTTTGATGCTGCTAGCATACTCTCAGAAAAGACACTGTTAAGTGCAAAATTGGAGTTCGACATTACAGCAGGAAGCTATAACAGTTCTATAAACATCGCACAACTTTCAGATGCTTCTTTTGATCCTGCTACTGTAACAACAGGAACATTTGATGCAACTGGAACCCAGTTTCAAGATGGTGAGTGGTCAACAAAAAATACCACAAAGCATTTCTCTTACGACGTAAAAGCACGTGTTGAAGCCAATAACGTGTTAGCATTTGCTATCTATACTAACACCGCTCGCGAGCAAACACTGAAAAATGTCAAGTTGGTGCTACAATACTCCGCAGGCGAGGTGGCAAAGTATAATTACAGCCTCAAAGCAGTTACAGGAGCCGATGCTGACATTAAAACTCTTACCGAAGGAGAAGAATATGAAACAAATAGCGTTACAGCTTATTTCCCATTCATGTTCTACAATGAGGGAACTCTCTACACTACCGAAAACACTCCTTACAGTGTTACTTTCAACAAGGACAACACTTCTGTAAAAGTCACTTATACTGAGGCCAACAGTAGTATTGTGAAATACATGGAGGGTGAGGAAAGTTCTGCATGCACTGGTGAAAACGCTAATTATTCTAATGGCAAGGCCGGTTATGCTGTAGGCAACAAAACGCAGGCTTTGGCTACATTGCCCGCTGGCAAATATACTGTAACCATCTACTTAGTAGGTAATGGTAACCGCAGCATCGTTATTAGAAACACTGCTAACTCTGACGTTACCACTAATACCATCGTGTCACTTCCAATAGACAAGAACTCTGCAAGTGGTCTTTATACCAGTGAAGAATTCGCTGTCTATGGAGAAACTGCTATCGGTTACTCTGGATACACAAGTGGTACTAAGACCAACCAATCTGCTGATATTGACTATATCTATGTGACAAAGACTGGTGACTTAACACAAGAGGAAATAGCTCTTGCTGCTGCTAAGACTGCCTTACAGGAGGCTATCACTGCTGCCGAGGCTATCGAGACAGAAGGCAAGAAGGGCGTTGATGCTCTGACCACTGCAATTGCTGATGCCAAGACTGCTCTGGCTGCCGAGGATGCAACCGTAGAGACGCTGGGTGCTGCCAAGACCGCGCTGGAAAATGCCGTTACAGCATTCGAGGAAGCAAATGCTGCCGATCCTAACGACTACACCAGCTATATCGTTAATGCAGACCTAACTGGCGAGGGTGGCTTCGATGCTACTGGCACCAAGGGTATTGACGGTTCTGGTATCGTGAAGGTAGGTAATGCTTCTGCATTCGACTTCAAACAAACCATTGTTCTGCCCGCAGGTAAGTATAAGGTAACATCACAGGCTGCTTATCGCTATGGTGCCGACGAGGCTGCTGAGGCTGCTGCTATTGCTGCAGGAACTGACACTAAACTGGTTCAACTATATGCTACTGTAGGTGAGAAGACCGTAAGTGCAAAAGTTCAGAACCGCTACGACGGTGCTTCTGAGACCGACTACGCCAACGGTGACGGTTCCGTAACCGTGAACGAGAAGTTCGTGCCGAACTCTTCTAACGCCGTGAAGGCTTGGTTTGCTGCTGGTCTTTATGTGAACGAGGTTGTATTCAATCTGCCTGCTGACGGTGCCGTAACCATCGGTATCAACAGAACAGGTACACCAGAGTCTGACTACACCGTGATTGGTCCTTGGACGCTGACTCGCATTGGTGATGCAGAGGAAGACCCCGAGCCCGAAACACCTGCACTTACCAATGGTGACTTCGAAGGCGAATACACCGTATTTGCTTCTCCTAAGAGTGACCGCGACATCTTACAGCCCGCAGGCTGGACTGTTACCTATCAGAATGGTGATGAGAACGACATGACCGCTCTGAACAGCAGCGACAAGGCATGGAGTAACTTCGAGAACAAACCACAACTCGGAGAAACTAGTGACAACAACACCTATTGGGTACGTTTTCGTTGGGGCAACAGTGAGACGCTGACCCTCTCACAGCAGGTGATCCTGCCCGCAGGTAACTACAAACTTTCAGCCGATGCTTTCTTCAATGGTGCCAATGGTGCTTCTGCTACTATCAGTGCTGCCGGACAGAGCGTTAACGTGGCTGGCAACAGCACATGGACTAACCACAAGGTAATATTCACCGTTACTGAAGAAGGTCCTGTAACCATCTCTCTGAATGTTACTCAGACACAACAGGTAGAGAACATCGCCGCATTCGACAACGTGAAGCTTGAGGGTGTCGAAGACATCTATGCTGACCTGAAAGTTGAGGTAACTGCTGCTCTTGAAGCAAAACAGTCTATAAAGACAAAAAATGCCCTCGATGCTGCACTTGCAACATTCACTGCTGAACAGAATGAGACTAACGCTGAAGTTCTGAAAGCTGCACTGGCTACAACAAAGGCAAGCATCAACAGCTATAAGATTCTGGAGACAGGCATCATTCCTGATGACAAACTTGACGGATGGACATGCACAAACAGCAATACATTCCATATCAATACATGGTCGGGCGAGGGTAACAGCGACGGCTCGAACATGAAGACTCCGTTCATCGAGAACTGGTGTAACAAGAACGATGGTTACCTTGGTACTGGCGAAATTTTCTATTCATTGCCCGGCTTGGATCCCGGTATCTATCAGTTCTCTGCACTCATTCGTGCTTACAGTGAGGCTGGCAATGCTCCAACAGGTGCATCACTCTTCGCCGGCAACCGCGAGAAGGAGTTTGCTACTGGAAAGAACTTCGAGTACAACGGAATGAAGGGTATCTACGACACTTATACTATGGCTACTGAGGTTGGTGAAGACGGTATCTTCCGCTTTGGCATAAAGATTGCTGAGGATCGCAACTTCAACTGGATGGCCTTCAAAAACTGCAAGGTGGCTTATGTTGGTAATGCCATCGACGAGGCTGCCATCAACGAACTGGCTGCTACAATGCCAGAGGGTAAGATGAACGCCGAGGTGAAGGCTGCTGCCGAAACTGCCATCGCTGCTGCAAAAGAGAATATGGGTCTTGATACCTACGAGGCTGCTATGAAGACTATCACTGCTGCACAGGCTAGCGCAGATGCTTATGCCGCTACAAATGAGATTCTCACAAAGATGAAGCAACTGACCGAAGAGACTAATGTCTACACGGCAGAGGCACTTGAGACATATTATACACAGTGGTTCGACAAGTATAATGCTGGGACTTTGACCGTCGAGGAAGGTAGTGCATTGCAGGATCCATTCCGCATCACTGGCTGGCGTACCGCCATCACTTGCGACAACTTCCTGCTCTCTGCATGGGATACCACACCCGACTTCCCTGATGGTGTAGCGTATTATATCAACACATGGAGCAACGAGGGTGAGAGCGACGGTTCTAATTTCAAGGTTCCGTTCTTCGAATATTTCGGAAGTCCGCTGGCAGAGAAGACTCTCACTGCCACAATGAATGGTTTGCAGCCTGGTGACTACAAAGTAACCGCATTGGTACGTGTTGCACCCACTGATAAGACTGCTGAGGCTGCCAATGGCGTAACCCTGCAGGTTAACGATGGCGAGGCTGTTGACGTATGCACTGGCGAGAAATTTGACGCCGAAAAGGAACGTTTCTTCATCAAGGAGTTCACAGCTGAAGGAACTGTTGCTGAGGACGGGGTGCTGAACATTAAGTTCCATGTCGCAGAAGGCAACAACATCCACTGGCTGTCGTTCAAGAACGTGAAGTTCGAAAAGAAGCCAGAACTCATCCTCACACTGCAAGGTACTATTGGTGAAGAGGTATCTCTGACCTTTGGTGCTTACGACACTGAGGACACCTATGGTGTTGACTTTGGTGACGGTAACGTCGTAGAGAAGAAGGTTGGTGTGAACAATGCTGGTCCTTACAATGAGGAAAAACAAACGACCGATGCAGCCACCGTATTTACTGGCACAGTAGCCGGTGACGGTACAATCAAAGTCTATGGTATCAACGACATCTGGTACCTTGTCTCTTCCGGTGCTATGCCCACAACTCTTAATCAAGAGAAGTTAATGAATGTTGTACAGATGAGCATCACGGGTGCTAATGTTGAGAGCGTTGAACTGCCCGCATATGAGAAGATGACTCAGTTCTCATTCAACAACAGCCCCGCTAAGAGCGTTGACGTTTCTAAGGTAACCACACTGACCAGCCTGAATATCTGTAACACCTCTGTCGCTACTACTGATATGATGTTGGAATCTATCGACCTTTCCAAGAACACTAATCTTGAGAATCTGGTTCTCGGTGGAACATACTACAAGAAGGGTGTACTGAAGACTGTTGACTTGTCTGCAAACACAGCCCTTAAGCAGATTGTGGTTGCCAATCAGGATCTAGAGAGCATCATACTTCCCGAAGGTGCTAACCTGACAAGTGGTATTACTGTCTCTATGAACAAGTTGACCGCTCTTGACCTGTCGAAACTGGCTGGCTTCAAGAACATCGAGGCTAACGACAACCTGCTGACTGAAATTGACCTTTCAAAACTGGCAACTGGCAGCAACGTCAAGGTTCAGAACAACCTGCTGACGACACTGGCCGTTTCTGTGTCTGTAGCCGACTTCGACGCTTCGAACAACAAACTCACGACCATCACCATTGAGAATGCCACTAAGTCTTGCAAGTTGGAGAACAATGCATTCACACTGGCTACTCTGCCTGCACAGCCCGCTGGAATGGGCACGAAGAAGAAGACGCAGAACTTCACCTACGCTCCTCAGGCAGCACTTGAGGTTGCTGAGACCGTGAGCGAACTCGATCTGACTTCACAGTTGACTGTTGCGAAGGGTGAGTTGAATCCCGCAGCCGTTGGTACTGAAGGCGAAGAAGGCTATGCAGCAGCTTACGGTTCATGGATCGAGAATCAGACCACAACCTTCACTTTCGTGACTGGTGGCGAGACTCCCGCAACACTTGTTGAAGGTACCGACTACGAGGTTGTTGAGCCTGGTAAGTTCAAGTTTATCAAGGCACAGGCTGAAAAGGTACACGCTGTGATGACCAATGCAGCATTCCCGAAGTTCACTGGTGACAAAGCCTTTATGACCACTGAGTTCACTGTTGACGTGGATCCTATTGCTGGTGACGCTAACCTGAACGGCGAGGTGACCACCTCTGATGCCGTGGCTGCTGTAAGTTTCGCACTCGGAACAGAGACACCTTCTGCTAAGGCATTCAAGGCTGCCGACGTGGACAATTCCGGTGAAATCACCGTAACTGATGCTGTGGCTATCGTGAACATCGCACTTGAAATTGAGCCAGAGGCTCCCGCTCGTGGTGAGATGGCTGAGGCTATGAACTTCCTGACTATGAACGGCAACGCACTCGAACTGACGAACACCACCACGTTCGTGGGCTTCCAGATGGATGTCACACTGGCTAATGGCGCTATGCTGAACGGTGTATCTCTGTCTGAGCGTGCTGCCGGTCTGCAGGTTGCTTACAACCGCATCGCTGACAACACCTACCGTATCATCGCCTTCTCTACCAGCAACACTGCTATCGAGGGTATCGATGGTACACTCTTCTCACTCGACATCACTGGCAACGCAAATATCAATATCACCAATATTGAGTTTGCCGACGCTGCTGCCCGTGCATACGCACTCGGCTTCGGCGAAGCCACTGGTATCAAGGGCATCAATGCTGATGCAACAAATGTGGAGATCTACACTGTGGATGGTGTGAAGAGCAACAAGGTTCGCAAGGGCATAAATGTTGTTCGCACCGCCGATGGTAAGGTGAAGAAAGTATTCGTAAAGTAATTTAATAACTAAAAACATAACCAAGATGAACAATAACACGATTTCCAAATGGTTCTCGATGTTCGTGCTCATGATGGTAGCTGGTATAACGGGAGCGACTGCACAGTCGCTCACCGTTGCCGACTTCAGCATTGAAAAGGGCGCAACAAAAGAGATTGCCATCAGTGTGGCTGCTGCTGAAGGACAGACCATCTATGGTATCCAGACCGACATCACGCTGAGTGAAGGTCTTACACTGACAAATGCTGTGGCTGTTGACAACAACATCACGCTGACTAAGAACGTCCTGACAAGCGGACCTACTCGCGTATCTCTGCTGTCTCAGACGGGTGGCACTATCACCGCTGGTGAAGCCATTAAACTGACCGTGACAGCCGCCAGCGATTTCACAGGCGGTACTATCTCGCTTGCTAATTCAAAGTTGACCACCAGCACTGCCGGTGCTGAAATCAACGTGGAGAATGCTACTGCAAATATCACTATCGCAGAAGCCGTTAGCGAAGCTACTGCCACCTATGCCTTGCAAGAGGGTGAGACCCACACTTCTGGCGAGGTTGTTGAAGTTAAGGATGAAAAAGGAACTGTTCTTGCAACGCTCACCTTTGGTGAAAGCGGTGAGGGCTTTAATCCATTCAAGGCTGCCGCTGCCAACACTGCTGTTGAAGGATTCACAGCCTTCACAGAAGGTAATGGCACCAATGGTGAAAAGGCTGGTGGTACATTATACACCATCACACCAACGGTGGATGCCACTATCAAAGTTGCAGTAGTTCTTAATTCTGGCAAGGCCTTCTACATTTTAGAGGACGGAACAGCCTTAGCAGACTACAATGGTATCAAAGTCGACGCAAAGTACTATGGTACTTATGAGTTTAAAGCCACTGCCAACAAGGCTTACAAGGTCTATTGCGCAGGCTCAAAACTTGGCTTCTATGGATTCGAGATGGTTTATGAAGAAACAACTCCTGCTCCAGAATTTGTCACCACTACCTTTAATTTCGCTGATCCTAACTTCCGCGAGAAGATTGGTACAGCTATGGCCGATGTGGATGGTTTTATCTACAACGAGACCTTTACCGCTGACGGTGCTTCGCTACAGATTACCGCTGGTTCGGCTCCTTCAAGAGTCTATGTCGACAACAATCGTGGACAGAATCTGGTGACTTACTCGCAATATACCACACTGACCTTCAGGGCTCCCGAGGACAAGGCCATCACGAAGATTGAGTTTACTGCTGCTGGCAACAGCAACATCAATAAATTCACCGCTTCTTCTGGTGCTATCGAAGGTATGGTTTGGACGGGCAATGCCGAGGGTGTTCGCTTCGCTCAAGGCGCCACATCTTATCTGGCCAATGCCATCGTGACGCTGGCTGACAAGGATGCTGAGACTGCTGCTCTGCCCGCTATCGAGTACACCGAGTGCGAGAACATCGCTGCCTTCAGTGCTCTGGAAGCCGGTACCTACGCTAAATTGACGCTGACTGACGCTGAGGTTATTGGCAAGTCTGCCGACGGATATTCTACCGTTTGGGTTCAGGACGCTACTGGCGGTGCTTGGATTCAGTACACTTCGCTTAATGGCCAGTTGAACGAGAAGACCAAGGTTAACGGAACTGTCTTCGTTGTGAAGCGTGCAACTGCTGGCAATCCTCAGATGAAGGAGGCCGAGGCCACCATTAATAGCGAACTGAATGCTACAGACATTGATAGTTACACTGCTATTGAAGGCACTATTGACGAGGTGAATATTGCTGCCAATCTGAACAAGGTGGTAAAGATTGCAGCAGACTCACTTGAAATGACCAGTGCAACTGCTGGTAAATTGTATGTTGGTGATACCTCTATTGACGTAAATAATGGTACCGCTACTGCCAACCAGTTGCTCTGCAAGATTGCCGATTGGGAGAAAGATAAGAAACTGGAGAACATCACTATCGTGGCTATCCTCTCTGCTAAATCAGCAACTGCTAACCAGTTGCTCCCCATCTCTATTGAAGAGAATGCCGCTAAGCCAGAACTCATCCTCACGCTGCAAGGCACTGTGGGTACAGAGGTGTCTCTGACCTTTGGTGCTTACGACACTGAGGACACTTATGGTGTTGACTTTGGTGACGGTAACGTCGTAGAGAAGAAGGTTGGTGTGAACAATGCTGGTCCTTACAATGAGGAAAAACAAACGACCGATGCAGCCACCGTATTTACTGGCACAGTAGCCGGCGACGGTACGATCAAAGTCTATGGTATCAACGACATCTGGTACCTTGTCTCTTCTGGTGCTATGCCTACAACCTTTGATCAGGCTAAGTTGATGAATGTTGTGCAGATGACTATCACTGGTGCTAACGTAGAGAGCGTGGATCTTCCCGCTACATTGGAGAATTTGAGCAGTTTCTCGTTCAACAACAGTCCCGTGAAGTCTGTTGACGTTTCAAAGGTTGCTCAGTTGAAGTCTTTGTCTGTCATTTACGCTCCAACTTACACGGGCGAAATGAATCTGGAAACTATTGACCTCCAGAACAACACCGAGTTGACAGACCTGTCTATCCAGACTCAGGCTACAGGTGTGAATGCTAAACTGAAGGAAATCGACCTGAGCAAGAACACCAAACTCACGAGCATTTATCTCCCGAATAACAGTTTGGAGAAGGCTACATTGCCTGATGACTTCACAACGAAGGATGCCAATGATGCCAATGCACTGGCTAAGGTAACTATTTTTCTCACAACAACAAGCTTACCGCTATTAATGGTGATTTGGATAAACTGCCCGCAAAATCGCAAATCAACATTTCTGGTAACAAGTTCACGCTGGCTACGCTTCCCGCAAAGCCCGCTAACGTGTCAGTCAGCGAGTATACCTACGCTCCTCAGCCTGCTTACGAAGTTGCTGAAACTCTCTCTGAGCTTGACCTGTCAAGCCAACTGACCGCTACGGGCGTCCTCACAGAGCCCGTTACGACAACCTTCAGTTTTGTTACAGCAGGTGGTACCGCACTTGTTGAGGGTATCGACTACGAGGTTGTTGAGCCTGGTAAGTTCAAGTTTATCAAGGCACAGGCTGAGAAAGTTCATGGTGTAATGGAAACAACAGCATTCCCGAAGTTCGCTAATGCTAATGCCTTTGTGACTACTGAGTTCACTGTTGAAGGAAACGAACAGGAACCTATCTACATTGACACTGACCTCACCGCTCAGTTCCCCACTGACTATCAGGGTTGGACTGGTGCTACCGGCCTTGTTGGCTGGGCTGCTCCTAAGGTGATGACTAACGACGGACGCGAGGTTGCTGCCTGTGAGAGATACGAGAGCACTTGCGATAATACGGGCGATGTGTTCACTCGCACGCTGACCGGTCTGGCTAACGGTACTTATCGCATCGAACTCTACGGTGCTGCTGCCTACACCTCTGGACGCGGCTTCGAATCTGAACTGGTTGAGGGCGACGAGACCGCTGTCTATCTCTATGCTGAGACTGCTCCCGCAGCCGGCACACGCCGTGCTGGTGGTGAGGTCGTGAAGCAGTACATTCCTGCTCACGTGGCTACCGACTTCAACGGTACTGGTATCGCTTCTGTTGTCCTCGACAACGTAGTTGTGACCGACGGTACTGTGAAACTCGGTATGTACAAGGAGAAGCCTTACACCAACTGGCACGTTGTACAGATCAAGGGTGTGACCGCTAAGGTTGAAGCCGTTGAACTCCATGCTGCTACTCTGGCTGCTGCCGAGACAGCCCTGGCTGCTGAGGAGTGCCTCGTTGTAACTGGTGAGGAGAGGACAGCCCTTGAGACTGCTGTTACCAACAATGCTGTTGTTGCTGAGCAGACTGCCGAGGCTTACGAGGCTGCCATCAATGCACTGAGCGAGGCTACTAGCACCTTCGCAGCCGCTAAGACTGCATACGAAGACTATGCTGCCGCAAAGGTTAACATCATGGATCTGCCTTATGCAAAGGCTGAGAAGAAGCCCGCTGCTGATGATGCTATTAACGCTGCCGACGCTATTGCTAAGACTGAGGCCCTGATTCCTGCCCTGCGTGCTTACTACGAGTCGAACGCTGCTCTCGAGAATGTCGAGGGTGCTGTCGATATGACTTCTAAGATCATCAACCCCGCTGCTGAGGATGCACTCGACGGTGAAGTCTGGAAGACCATTAAGGGTGAAGGTTCGGGTGGCTCTATCAACATTCTGAGCAATGAGCCTTGGACTGA
>Ga0256407_10013186_pt1 | contig 11084 bp, 7 predicted proteins | sample RumenRJG_04DNA_FD_193489 | JGI IMG/M metagenome (GOLD analysis project Ga0256407, IMG submission 193489) | Bovine rumen microbial communities from Lethbridge, Alberta, Canada - RJG_04 | ecosystem: Host-associated > Mammals > Digestive system > Stomach > Rumen | place: Canada: Alberta | collected... | reverse complement strand
AAGAGCGTCGCGTTCGTCAAGAAACAAAAACAGGCGGACGAGGAAGTCGTCCGCCTGCTCAGGACTCATGTTCAGGAGGCTTCGCGTCAGAACTGCATATTCATCTGGATGTTGAAGGTATTATTGGAGGAGTTGCTCTTCGAGCCGCCCGATTTGGCGGAATTGACGTACGCCTGCGTGTAGGCGGCGGACCATCGGAGATCGGGCGACCACCACCAGTTGACGCCGAAGATCGCTTCATGAAGTTCCCCGAAGGTCGCGCCGGAGACATTCTTGAGGTTGTCCATGTTCGTATAGGCGTAGACGCCGACGAGTTCAAGTTCGCCAAAGGTATCCGGCAGAACGCCCGTGTTGTTCTCGCTCTTGCCGAGATTGCTGACAAGATGCGGAGCGGCAAAGCCGCCGCCGTCGTAACTATACGTTCTGTAGTTTCCGGGACGCAGGAAGTATCGGGTCGCGAGCGTCGACCCCCAAGAGGTTCCGTGATTCCTAATGTTGGCGACGAACGTTTCGGAAATGATTCCGAACTGACCGCGCTGCCACGCCGCTTCGCCTTCGCATACGTTGTAGCCCTTCTCCAGCGGAATCGCGCTGTTGAGGAGATACGTCATGCCGCCGGTCCAGCTCGTGGGACGAGCGCGCATTCTCAGCGTGTTCTTCTCATTGCCCGAGAAATACCAGTAGGCGCTGCCGCCAAGGTGCAGGATTTCACGAAGGTTGCCGCAGGCGTCCTCGCAACTGAGAGGAACCATCGTAACGCGCGCGTCAAGAATATAGCCAGGCGCGTCGTCGAGCACGCAGGCGCCGTCGTTGAAACCGCGACCGGAATATATGCCGTTGTAGATGCGGAGCTTTTTATCGGCGTAAAGACGCGTCGAACCGACGCCGAATCGACGGTGAGGGCTGAACGACATCGTGTTGCCGGAGAAGTAGGAAATCGTGGGCGCGTTGATGAGGAAGTCGCGTTCGCTCATGCACGTTTCCACCTTGAAATGACCGACCTTGACGCTCTGGAAGAACGGAACGTCTTTCACGCCGACCAAAATGTTTTTAAAGAGCGAACCCGTCGAACGCTGTGAATCGCTGGTCTGAAAAGCGAACGTCGCTTCGTAGTTAATGTAATCGTAGCCCGTCCCTTTGACGCCCAAACGCGCTTCGCGAATGGGGAACATATTGGGGACGTCGCCGTACGTCGATCTGTTGCTATCCGACTGATCGACGGTAATCGCGTCCATGATCAGCAGACCGCCGATCTTGCTCTGGAATTTTTTCGAGGGCGCGGGCTTATCTTGTTTCAGAGCAAGCTGCTCCTGCATCTTGGCGATTTCCTGCTGGAGCTGATCAAGACGCTCTTCCGCGCTGAGATTCTCCGCAATCGGATCGTCTGTCGAAATAACGCCAGACTGTTCGTCTCCCGCCGTTTCGGCGGCCTGCTCGGCGTAGGGAGACGCAACCTTCGAAGGAGAAGGCGCGTTTTCGACGTCTTCTTCCGACGCGACAAAGAGAACGTCCATGAGTTCCGCCGCGCTCGCCGTGTTCGAAGCAGGCGTAGCGGCGACCGAACCTATGGTAAAACCAATGAAAAGCGCGGGCAGAATCCGTACTGCCAGCGTCCTAAACGAAACTCTCATTCTATCCACCAATCCTAACGTCTGTGCCGTTGGCGTCTAATGTTGCGGTTCGTCCCGTGAACCGTCGTCCTGAAACTTCGGAACCGAACCCGTGACTATATCGGGGAGAAATGAAAGCGTCGTTCAATTCGTTTATTGTTTTTTTCGTGAAAAAACGGCGTCTGTTCCTTCTTGACGTCTCTTTTTCGGGTTATCAAAAGTTCGCCAATCAGGTAAAATACATAAAATACAAAAAGAAAACGGTCGCAAACGAAAACGCTTGCGACCGTTTTGTATTTTAGTCTAGCGTAGACTGAGGGTCACATGAACGTGACGAGCATTTGCGAGGCGAGCACGATGAGCACGAGCGCGACGGGATAGGTCGCGGCGTACGCGGCGGCGACGTCGTCCGTCTTCGCCGTGTTGATGAGCGCGCCGAGCGCCGGGGTCGACGTCATGCCGCCGGTGATGCACCCGAGGTTGTTGAGCATGCACAGCTTGACGCCGTAACGCGCGACGATGTAACCGAGGATCATCGGCACGAGTTCCATGATCGCGCCGTAGATGAACAGGATGAACCCGTACTCGTTGACGTACTCGACGAAGCCCGCGCCGCCGGGAACGCCGGCGCCGATGAGGAACATGACGAGCCCGAACTCGCGGAAGGAGCGGAGGAATTCGGTCGAGATTTGCAGACTCATCGGTCCGATGTGTCCGAAATGCCCGAGGATCAGCCCCATGAGCAGCGCGCCGCCGGTGTTGCCGAGCGAGAAGTGCGCGCCGCCGGGAAGCGGGATCCAGATCTTGCCAAGAATGACGCCGAGGCAGATCGCGAGCGCAAAGGGTCCGAGCCCGATCGGATCAAGTTTGAAGAGTTTATCCGAAAGTTTTTTCTCAACCTTGATTTCGTCCGCCGCTTGGAGCTTCTGCCGTTCTTCTTCCATATCGGCGCGAAGGAACTTCGGGACAAGCTGGACGAAGAGGACGACGCCGATAACGCCGAAAGGATAGCCGATCGCGTGACCGACGGTGCACATATCCTTGAGTTCCTCGGTCGGAAGCGCGTCGAGCGCGGCGGCGAAGCCAGGCGTCGTGGTAAGCGAACCGGAAAGAATGCCGACGATCATGGCGCTGTGGACGCCGGTGATCTTGATAATCGCCATCGTCGTGAGCGCCGCCGCTCCGATGATCACGAAGCCCAAAAGGACGTAAGACGACGCGTTGCGCTTGAGGTTCGCGAAGAATTTAGGACCGGCGATGAAGCCGACGCTCGTCACGAAGCAGAGGAGTCCGAGATCCTGAACCGTCTTCATCGCGGACTTCAGACCGGCGGAAGTGATCTTCTCGCTAAGGAGTCCGTGAACGTGAAACCATGAATCGTCGTTAAAGCCAAAGTGACCGAAGACGAGCGCGACAAGGAAGACGCCCGCGGTTCCAAGCCCCACGCCCTTGATCGTGATTCTACCGAGCGCGTAGCCGACGACCGTAATCGCAAAGACGAGAAACAGCGTGTAGCTGAAGGAGTTGACGAAAATCCCAGCGACGTAGCCGGGCTTCTTTTTGGCGGGAGCTTCCGGGGCCGGATCTTTAGCGGCTTCTTCAGTCGCCTGAGCTTCTTGAGCGGCGTCGGTCGCCGTTTCCGCGACGGCGTTTTCTTGAGCGACTTCAACCGCCTGTTCCGCGGCTGCGGCGGGCGCGGCGTCTTGCGCCTTAGCGGCGAGCGAGAAGAACGCGACGAAAGAGAGAGTCGCGGCGAGAAGAACCGCCGCCGTTCTTAAAGATCCTGTTTTAGTTGACACAATGCGCCTCCTAGGCGTAAGGCGACGGCGTTATGAGACAAATATCGCACAGTCGCCCGAAAATGATTTAAATTGTGGTTTGGTTGTAAATTACAGTCGGGGTTCTTGGTTTGACTCGCGTCAACCGGCAGAACCCCGAACTTAGTTTGTGATCAAAGTCGAATTAATCGCGAGGATCAGTCCTGAACCTTCGCGAGGAGGAATTCGCGGTTGAGACGCGCGATATGCGCGATCGAAACGCCCTTGGGGCATTCCGCTTCGCACGCCTGCGTGTTGGAGCAGGCGCCGAACCCGAGTTCGTCCATCTTCGCGACCATCGCCTTAGCGCGACGCGCCGCTTCGACGCGCCCTTGCGGGAGCTTCGCGAGCGAGGAAACGCGCGCGGCGACGAAGAGCATCGCGGAGCCGTTCTTGCACGTCGCGACGCACGCGCCGCAACCGATGCACGCGGCGGCGTCCATCGACTCGTCCGCGTCGACCTTGCTGATCGGAATCGCGTTCGCGTCCGGAACAATGCCGCCGATGTTAATGAAGCCGCCCGCCTGGAGAATCTGGTCGAACGCGCCGCGGTTGACGACGAGGTCTTTGATCACGGGGAACGCGGCGGAACGCCAAGGTTCGATCGTGATCGTGTCGCCGTCGTGGAACTTACGGCAATGGAGCTGGCACGTGGTGACGTCGTCGTCCGGACCGTGAGCGCGTCCGTTGACATAGAGGGAGCACATGCCGCAGATGCCTTCGCGGCAGTCGTGGTCGAACGCGACGGGCTCTTTGCCTTCGCGAACGAGCTTCTCGTTGAGAATATCGAGCATTTCGAGGAACGAGGTGTCGGGCGAAATACCTTCGACTTGGTAGGTTTCAAATCTTCCCTTCGCCTTCGCGTTCTTCTGCCGCCAAATTTTCAGTGTGAATTTCATCTTTCTTGCTTGTCTTTCAATATCAAAAGGGAACGGGGACTAATGAGGACTCAAGTTTCGCCGGAACGAATCCAGATCAGTCTTTATAGTTCCTCGTAGAAAGTTTGACTTCTTCGTAATTCAGCGGTTCCTTGTGGAGCGCCGGCTCTTCTTTCGGACCACGGTATTCCCAAGCGGAGACGTACATGTAATGTTCGTCGTCGCGCTTCGCTTCGCCGTCTTCCGTCTGGCTTTCCTCGCGGAAGTGACCGCCGCAGGATTCGCCGCGATTGAGCGCGTCGAGCGTGATGAGCTTCGCCATGTCGAGGAAATCGCCGAAGCGGACGGCCTTTTCAAGCTCTTGGTTGAACTCGTTGTTTTCGCCCGGAACCTTGACGTCCGTCTCGTATTCCTTGCGGAGTTCTTCGATGAGCCCGAGCGCCTTCTTCAGACCGGCTTCGTTGCGCGCCATGCCGACGTATTCCCACATGATATTGCCGAGCTTCTTGTGAAGCGCGTCGACCGGCTGGCTACCCTTGACCTTGAAGACCTTCTCGATCTTCGCCTTGACGGCGTCCTCCGCTTCCTGGAACGCGGGATGGTTCGTGTCGATCTTGGGCGTGAGAATCTCGTGGGAGAGATAGTCGCCGATCGTGTACGGCAGGACGTAATAACCGTCGGCAAGACCCTGCATGAGCGCGGACGCGCCGAGGCGGTTGCCGCCGTGGTCGCTGAAGTTCGCCTCGCCGAGCGCGTAGAGACCCGGGATCGTCGTCATGAGGCTGTAGTCGACCCAGATTCCGCCCATCGTGTAGTGAATCGCCGGGAAGATCTGCATCGGCTCTTCGTAAGGATTGACGTCGGTGATCTTCTCGTACATCTGGAAGAGGTTGCCGTAACGTTCTTCAATGACCTTGCGACCGAGCCGTTTGATCGGTTCGGCGAAGTCGAGGAAGACGGCGAGCCCCGTCTCGTTGACGCCGTAGCCGGCGTCGCAGCGCTCTTTCGCGGCGCGAGACGCGACGTCGCGCGGCACGAGGTTGCCGAACGCCGGATAGCGGCGCTCGAGGTAGTAGTCGCGATCTTCTTCCGGAATCTGCGACGGCTTAATCTGCTTTTTGCGGAGCTTCTCGACGTCTTCGAGCTTCTTCGGGACCCAGATGCGCCCGTCGTTGCGGAGCGATTCGGACATCAGCGTCAGCTTCGACTGCTGCTCGCCGTGAACCGGGATGCACGTCGGGTGAATCTGGACGAAGCACGGGTTCGCGAAATACGCGCCTTTACGGTAGCACTGGAGCGCGGCGGAGCAGTTGCAGTTCATCGCGTTCGTGGAGAGGAAGTACGTGTTGCCGTATCCTCCGGTCGCGAGGACGACCGCGTGGGCGCCGTAGCGTTCGATTTCGCCGGTGACGAGGTTGCGGCAGATGATTCCGCGCGCTTTGCCGTCGATAACGACGAGGTCGAGCATCTCGCGACGAACGTAAGACTTAACCTTGCCGGCGGCGATCTGGCGGTTCAGGGACGCGTACGCGCCGAGAAGGAGCTGCTGTCCGGTCTGACCGCGAGCGTAGAAGGTTCGGGAGACTTGCGCGCCGCCAAAGGAGCGGTTCGCGAGAAGTCCGCCGTACTCGCGCGCGAAGGGGACGCCCTGCGCGACGCACTTGTCGATGATCAGGTTGCTGACCTCGGCGAGACGGTAGACGTTCGCCTCGCGAGCGCGATAGTCGCCGCCCTTGATCGTGTCGTAGAAGAGACGGTAGACGGAGTCGTTGTCGTTCTGGTAGTTCTTCGCCGCGTTGATGCCGCCCTGCGCGGCGATCGAGTGCGCGCGACGCGGGCTGTCGGAGATGCAGAAGACTTTGACGTTGTAGCCGAGTTCGCCGAGCGTCGCGGCGGCGGAAGCGCCCGCGAGCCCCGTGCCGACGACGATGATGTCGAGCTTGCGCTTGTTGTTCGGATTGACGACGCGAACGTGGGACTTGTAATTGGTCCACTTTTCAGCGAGAGGACCTTCTGGAATCCCGGAGTTCAGTTTGGTTTCAATATCAGCCATGATTCTATCTTTGATCTTTCAAGGTTCGTTTAAGGAAAACGCGCGGCGTTCACGCTCTACGCGCTTCGATTTTCGTTTTGCAGACGGTTCTCAGCAACTTCCCGAGCAGCAACCCTTGCAGCAGAGGAAGTAGACGGGAATCAGCGTGAAGCCGATGAAGACGCAGATCGCGTAGAGTTTCGCGAGGAACTGAAGACGCGGAAGCCACTTCGAGTTGTTGAGACCGATCGACTGGAACGCGCTCCAGAAACCGTGAGAGATGTGGAAGTAAATCGCGGCGAACCAGATCACGTAGAGGAGGCAGAGAACCGGGTTGCTGAAGGTCTTAACGACGAGCAGGTAGGGGTCGTCGCCTTCCTTGCCGAGGAAGCTCTGGAGCTGCATGTGCGACCAGAAATGCGTGAAGTGCAGAACGAGGAAGAGGACGACGATCACGCCGAGAACGAACATGTTCTTCGACGCCCAAGACGACGCCTTCGTCTTGCACGGGACGGCGTAGCGCATCTCGGCGGGACGGCCGGTCCAGTTTTTGAACTCGACAAAGATCGAGAAAAGAATGTGGACGATGAAACCCAAAGCGAGGACGGGCACCATAATCTTCACAAGAATATTCGTGTCCATGAACTCGCACGCCTGACGGTAAAGGTCGGCGGAGACGACGGCGGCAAGATTAAGCGCGAGGTGCAGAGCGACAAAGACCAACAGGAACATGCCGCTAAGGCTCATTATCAGCTTTTTACCGATTGACGAACGAAGAAACTCTAACATAGCGCTCTTTTCTAAAGTGTTTCGGCGGTTTATAAATTGTCCCAAAAAGACGCGGAGTTCAGATCGCGGCGAGAATCGCGAAATTCCCGGCGACCGTCGTATTTCCGCCTTGAGTCGCGCCCAAGGCGACCGCTCGACGCCGCGTTCTTTCATTCGTTCCGAACGTCCGACGCGCCCGTCTAACGACGACGCTCAATCTGACGCCCTTATATCGATACAGATTTATCGATATTGTATTTCTAACGAAGTCGCGCTTTTTGTCAAGTTGGAGCGCCTAGAAAATAACCGAGATTTGTCGCGAAAAAACAAATAGCGGAAACGGCTGTCATTTAAGAAATTCGGCGCCGGAATAGCGTAAGAAAACGAGCGCGCCGTCGCCGGGAAAGGGCGAGAATGCGCGAGAGAATTTCATAAGTGACAAAAAATGTCACTTATGAATGTCACTTATAGAATGAGAGACGTTGGACTAAATCTTGAAAACCGTTGAATTTCATCGTGTTAGGGATGATTTGTTCAAAAGATGGAGGCGTCGGTTTTAAGCGAATTGACAGCCTCTGCAAGGACGCCGGGATCGAGTATTCGTATGAAAGAACAAGCAATGAGTTCAAGTTTATTATTTACAGACCCAAACTTATTAGCGGCGTCCCCGACGTCGTTTACGGAAACGGCGAGGCGTTAAACGTCACGGAACAGACGGCGCTTGCCATATTAAAACGCGCCCCGACAATTTCACGCGAAGAAATCGCCGAGAGGGCGTCAAAAACCGTTAGAACCGTGCAGAGAGCCTTGGCGTCTTTGGCGGAAAAAGGATACGTCAGGCGCGTTGGAGCAAAGAAAAACTCAACGTGGGAAGTGTTGAAGTGATGAAGCCACGATAATTCTGGGGAATGGATCGTGAAATTAATTGATCGCGCCGACGCTGCGGAACGCCGAGACCGAAACAACGAAAAAGGGACGAAATGCGCGAGAGAATTTCATAAGCGACATTTTTTGTCGCTTATGAAAAGTGGACTTAAGCGTCAATGAAAACGAACTCGCCGGGTCGCGCGTTTCAAATCGCTTTAAATTGGCGCTCTGGAGTCCCTCGCCTCACGCGAACGTTGTTTCGGACGGCGATAAGGAGGTTTCGGAATACTTTCGCGTTATATTTGTCGGTTTTTTCCAGCGCGAGAATCGCTGGGTCGAGGACTTCGCAAGCGTTGTTTTCAAAGTGAAGCTCGAATTTCCACGCGTACGTCTGCAATTGATAGGAGATATAATTTAGCCGCTTGACGCCATGGATATCGTGAATCGTTATTGTCGTCGAATCGAGCGTCTTAACGGCGAGTTCCTCGGCAATTCTTTCCAGCTCTTGTCGATTGGCGTCGAGAATCGCGCCAATCGACGCGCAGTAGAAAGCGGCGGTCTCCATGTAGAACCTTTGTTCTGAAAGATACGCCTCTTTCGAGTCGCGACAACGTTTAGCGGCCTCGTCGTAAGCCTGATACGCCAAATCAGGTCGGACGACTTCGAGATCGCGCAAGATATACTCAAAGTTAGCGCATACCGATCCTACCTTAAATTCCTTTGCTCGTTCCAGAAGATCGGCGACTATATTTTCGAGTCCTTTTGAATCCCCGGCGTCGATCGTCTTCTTAATCTTTCGTTGGAATCTCTGAAAAACGAGTTTCGCGCCGTCTCCAAAGGATTCGTCGGTTTTGTAATACGCAAGGACTCGTTCGGTAAACGCGTCTCCCTCCTCCTCGTCGAGCAAGGAAAGATTGTATTCGAGTCCCAGCGCCAGCCCCCGATAGTCTCGATTAATTTTGAGATTGCCCGCGAAGGCGACGGCGAACCATATGGACGTCGCCTTTTCCGCCAACTCCGCGTCCTTCGTTTCGTAAAACGCCTTGATTATTTTCATAAAACGATCACCCGACATGGGAACGAGATCGGGATTCGTCCGAAGCTCTTTATAATACGCGTCGGCGACGATTTTCTGCAATTTATATCCAAGTTCAGGACGTCCGTAACCTTCTACGACGTCGTCGCCGGAGTATGTCAGGAGTTCGTCAAACCCCATGGAGAACGCCAAATATTTGGGGTCCTTTTGGACGTCTTGCGCATATTGATCGAGAACCTTTTCGAGTCCCGCGACGCCCTCGGCGTTATAAGCCTCGCCAAAACGCTTGTAGTATTCGGGGTATTCGACTTGATAACGAAGCTTTTCAAGCAGCTCGTCTCGATGAAAGGGAGACGACTCGTTCTCGCCCGCCTTCAGAATCTTTTTGCGAAATTCGGAAAACTTCCATTCTGTAAGATAGAGCGATTCGGCGACAAAATCAACGAGCTTCTCCGCCGCTTGAGGATTCTTCTCGCCCGCTTGAAGCGCGGCGTCGAAGAGCGTATCCCATTTAACGAAGCTAGAATAGGGCTTTTCCAGCATCGCCGTTTTGAACGCTTTGAACTCTTGACAATCTGAAACGTCGTCCGATTGGACGAAAGACGGCGTTTCTGCGTCTTCAATCGGACGCGGCGCCGCAAAAAGGGCGTTTTGTTCAAAGTGTCGTCGATCACGATCGGGTATGTTAGGATCGTTTCGGACGTCGATAAGCAGTTCTCGGAACAATTTTGCGTTGGGTTTATCCGATTTCTCCAGCGCGCTAATCGCTCGATCGAGAAATTCGAGCGCCTCGCGACTGTCCCCATAGTGAACATGAAATTTCCAAGCGTACGTCTGACGTTGATAGTAGAGATAATCAGTCTCTATATCCAAGACCCGCACCGGTTGACCGAACGAGCGATCCACACGGGTCAATTGTATCTTCGTCGATTTATTCGCTCTTTCGGCAAGCTTGTCGGCAAGCTTTTCAAGCTTTTCAAGATCGGCGTCAAGAATGGCGTCGATCGATTCGCAGTAAAACGCCGCCGTCTGCATGTAAAACCCATTGAGAACATCGTCACGCTCGCGGCAGGTTCTGAACGCCTCGTCGTAAACCTGAAACGCCAAATCGGGACGAACGACCTCGAGTTCGCGCATGATCGCTTCAACTCTAGGACTCAGCGCGCGGCTGGGAAACATCTTTTCCAACGCGACGATCTCGGCGATCGTTTCCTCGAGCTTTTCAAAATCCTCAGACTCGACGAAATCGCGAATCTTACGACCATATCGATTAAAAACGAGTTCTGCAGGTTTTGCGGCAAAGTCGAATCCGCCCCTAACCGCGCGGGGGTTGAAACCCTTTTCCCATTCGACGAGAGCGGCGACGACATTGTCGAATCCTTCAGAATCCCCTTCGTCGGCCGCCTTCTTCATCTTTAGGTAGAATTCCCACAAAACAAGGCGCGCCGCAGAGTTCTCGCCGACGAAGTCGGCGGCTTTAAGGGACGCGACCACGCGTTCGGTAAACGCGTCCGCCCTCTCCTCGCTTATCGCCGACAAGGCCCATCCGAGGCGATTCTCCTCCATTCGATAGCCGTCGTCTCTCTTGCCGTTATCTTCGAAAGCGACGATAAACCAAATCTCAGCGACGTCGTCGGCAAATTCCGCGTCTTTCATTTTAGGGATCGCGTCTACGAATAGTTTGAAGAAATCGTTCGCCGGCATGGGGACGAGTTCGCGATTCTTTTGAAGTTCGCGGAGAACCGCCGCCGCTACGATCTTTTTAAATTTGTCGCCTAGTTTCTGGCTGTTGAAACGCAGAATATCGTCGTCCTCGGTTCCCGTCATCATTTCGTCAAGATACTCGTAATCGACCAAAAGTTTCGGATCCTTTTGGACGTCCAGAGCAAATTGATCCAGAGCTTTGTCGACGCCCTCGACGCCTTCGGCTTTATACGCTTCCTCGAAACGCTTGAAGTAGTTGATCGAAGGGCTGAGTTTTTCAAAGACGTCGTCGCGACGAAAGACGGACGACTCGTTTTTACGGGCGTTCTGAATCGCATATTGAAGACGAAGGAATCGAAATCTGTTGAGGTA
>Ga0256407_10013183_pt1 | contig 11085 bp, 7 predicted proteins | sample RumenRJG_04DNA_FD_193489 | JGI IMG/M metagenome (GOLD analysis project Ga0256407, IMG submission 193489) | Bovine rumen microbial communities from Lethbridge, Alberta, Canada - RJG_04 | ecosystem: Host-associated > Mammals > Digestive system > Stomach > Rumen | place: Canada: Alberta | collected... | reverse complement strand
TGCACTTCTGGATGCCGAAGTTCATCGTGGGCCGGCTGCAGGAGGGCTTCCGTGTGTTTGGCCGCAAGAGCCACGGCTTCCTCACCAATGAGGCGGTGCTGATAGCCACCGAGACGCGCACGTCGAGTCCAGTCCGCATTCTGCGCGACCGCGAGACGTTGCAGCATGTGCGCCTGCAGGGCCTCTTCCCCTGCGGTGAGGGCGCTGGCTATGCCGGCGGCATCGTGTCGGCGGGCATCGATGGTGAGCGCTGCGCCGAACAGTGTGCGGCTTATGTCAACAGCCTCGGATAGCAGACGCCAAAGTATAAGATAATAGGTATTAGCAAACAATAAATTTCATTATCCATGAAGCAGACAAAAATAGTGTGTTCCATCAGTGACCGCAGATGCGACGTCGATTTCATCCGCAGTCTTTTCAATGCAGGCATGAACGTGGTGCGTATGAACACTGCCCACGCCACCCCCGATGGCATACGCATGATTATACGCAACGTCAGGGCTGTATCGCCCCATATCGGCATCCTCATCGATACCAAGGGACCGGAGGTGCGCACCACCGACGTGGAAGACCCCATCGACTATAAGACCGGCGAAGTGGTGAAAATCTTCGGCCGGCCGGAGATGGCTACCTCGCACGACATCATCAATGTGTCGTATCCCGACTTCGCTCACGACGTGAAGCCGGGCGACGATATTCTCTTCGACGACGGTGCCATCGACATGAAGGTGCAGGAGATTGTAGGCCCCACGGTTTATGCTGAGGTGCAGAACGACGGTGTGTTGGGCGCCCATAAGAGCGTCAACGTACCCGGCGAGCATATCGACTTGCCCGCACTTACCGAGCGCGACCGCCGCAACATTCTGCTGGCCATCGACGAGGACATCGACTTCATCGCCCACAGTTTCGTGCGCTCTGCGGCCGATGTGCAGGAGGTGCAGAAAATTCTCGACGAACATCACTCCGACATCAAGATTATCTCGAAGATTGAAAACCAGGAGGGTGTCGACAATATTGATGAGATCATCAAGGCCAGCTACGGCATCATGGTGGCGCGCGGCGACCTCGGCATCGAGGTGCCGGTGGAGCGCATTCCGGGCATCCAGCGCATGATTATCCGTAAATGTGTTGAGCATCATAAGCCGGTCATCGTGGCTACGCAGATGCTCCATACGATGATTACCAACCCGCGGCCGACACGTGCCGAGGTGACCGATATTGCCAACGCCATCTATTCCAACACCGACGCGTTGATGCTGAGTGGCGAGACGGCGTCGGGAAAGTATCCGCTTGAGGCCGTTCAGACCATGGCTGCCATCGCCGAACAAGCTGAGAAGGACCGCCAGAGCTTCGATCCAATCTATAATGTGCCCCTCAACGAGCACTGCACGCAACGCGAGTTTCTGGCTCATTCAGCCATCGAGGCTACGCGTCTGTTGGGTGTTGAGGGCATCATCACGGCGTCGAAGTCGGGCTACACTGCCCGCTGTCTGGCTACCTATCGTGGTCCGAAGCCCATCCTGGCCATCTGTTACAACGAGAAGACGCAGCGCTGGCTCAATCTCTCCTATGGTGTCATTGCCGTGTATCAGAAGGAGCACGCCAGTTCGGATGTCATCTTCCGTGCTGCCTTGCGTATGCTCCGTCAGAAAGGCTATCTTAGGAATGAAGATAAGGTGGCTTACCTCTCCGGTTCGCTCGACAACATGGGCGAGGGCACGACATTCCTTGAGATTAATAAGGTAAGCGAGGTCTTCGACCGCCGCTATCAGTTCCATCTGCCGGAAGAATAGTCTTATCGCATCGCGATATCTTAGCTATCGCGGTGCGATACCATAGCTATCGCACGTGCGATAGCTATTGTTTTACGCGCTATGTAGTGTTTACGCCAACATTGATTAGATAAACAGACTGCCCACCTGGAAGACTATGGCCGATACGACCCAAGCCAGCACCGTGGTGTAGGTGGCGGTGAAGGCAGCCCATTTCCACGACCCCGTTTCCCCCTTGATGGCGGCAATCGTTGCGATGCAGGGGAAATAAAGGAGTACGAAGAGCAGGAAGCAGTAAGCCGTGAGCGTTGCTGTCGGTCCGATTTCGGCCACGGGTTTATGGTGCAGTTGGGCCAGGTCGGCGCTCAACTGCTGATGCAGCCGCTCGTATTTGCCGCCCTCGTCGTTGTAGCTGTTGTCTTCAGAGAAGCTGTCGTCGTTGGAGTATAGTACACCCATCGTCGAGGCCACAATCTCCTTGGCGCCCACGCCGGCGATGAGGCCCACGTCGAGTTTCCAGTTGAAGCCCTGTGGCCGGAACACCGGTTCAACGGTCTGACCGATGCGGGCGATATAGCTCTGCTGTTGCTGCTGCTGGTTATCGAGGCCGTCGGGGTGGGGAAAATAGCTCAGTGCCCACACGATAATCGAGGCAACGAGAATGATGCCACCCATCTTCTTCAGATATTGTTTGTCTTTCTCCCACGTGTGTCGGCCCAATGCCTTGAGGGTGGGGAAACGGTAGGGCGGCAGCTCCATTACGAATGGTGTGTCCTCGCCTTTGAACAGCGTCTTGGTGAAGATGCGGCTCATGATGACCGCCATAAGCATGCCCACGAGGTAGAGCGACATCATGACAAACGGTGCGGCTGTCTTGGTGAAGAACGAACCGATAATCATGATATAGATGGGAATGCGCGCCTCACAGCTCATCAGCGGTAGAATGAGCATGGTGACGAGGCGCGACCGCTTGCTCTCGATGGTGCGCGTTGACATCACTGCAGGTACGTTGCAGCCGAAGCCCATGATGAGCGGAATAAACGACTTGCCGTGCAGCCCCATTTTGTGCATGATTTTATCCATGATGAACGCGGCGCGCGACATGTAGCCGCTGTCTTCCATAAACGAGATGAAGAGGTAGAGAATGAGAATTTGTGGCAGGAATGAGGCCACCGACCCTACACCGCCGATGACGCCGTCGACAAGCATGGCCTCGACCGGGCCGTCGGGCAGCGCCTTGCTGATGAGGTCGCCAATCCAACCGAAGAACTGGTCGAGCCAGTCCTGCGGATAGGCGCCCAGCCAGAACGTGGCAAGGAACATGATGGCCAGCGCACCTAAGAAGAGCGGGAAGCCAACGATGCTGTTGGTCAGAATGCGGTCGAGCACGTGTGAGGTGCGGTAGGTGTCGTTGTTGTCGCCCACCTGATAGTTGGCCTCCTTGAGCGCACCGTGGATGAAGCCGTATTTGGCATCCATGATGGCGGTTTCTGAGTCGACGTTGGTCTCCTCCTTCACACGGCGGGCAGCCTCGTCGCGGTGGCGGAATATCTCTTCGGCGTCGGGCATCTTGCGCACCAGTTCCTCCACCTCCTTGTCGCGCTCCAACAGTTTAATGGCCAGAAAACGGGTGGAGTAGCGCTCGCGGATATGCGGCTCCTGCTTGAGATGTTCCTGTATGTCCTTGATGCCATGCTCTATCTCATGACCGTGGTTGATGTGGATATGGCGGTAGTGGCTGTCCTTGTCCTCAGTGCTCTCGTATATCTCAATGACCTTATGAAACAGTTCCTTCACACCCTCGCCGGTCTTGAACACCGTGGGCACCATCGGCATGCCGAACAGCTCCGACAGCCGGTCGAGGTCCATGTTATCGCCGCGCTTCTCGGTCTCATCAAACATGTTGAGCGCCACGACGATACGCAGGTGCATGTCCATGACCTGCGTGGTGAGGTAGAGGTTGCGCTCAAGGTTGGACGTATCGATGACGTTGATGACCACATCCGGTGTCTTCTCCACCAGTTGCTTGCGCACATAGAGTTCTTCGGGCGAATAGGCCGACAGCGAATAGGTACCGGGCAGGTCGACGATGTTGAACTCATAGCCTTCAAACTCGGCATGGCCTTCTTTGGCATCGACGGTGACGCCGGAGTAGTTGCCCACACGCTCGTGCGCACCAGAGGCGAAGTTGAATAGCGAGGTCTTGCCGCAGTTGGGGTTACCCACCAGTGCGACGTTGATGACGTGGCTCTTCTGCTCGGCCGCGGCTTTCAGTTCAGCTTCTGAGACATGGCGGTGGGGGATGGGCTGCTCGTCAAGGTCCTTACTGTCGACCACCTGTCCTTTGGGTTGATCGGTCGGCTGCGTCTGGTCGGTGCTGGCGTTGGTCTCGTCTTCTGTTTCCTTTTGTTGCTTGTATTCGCTCTCGGTCATCACCTCAATCATATCGGCCTCGCTGTGGCGCAGACTCACCTCATAGCCCATGACGCGGTATTTCACCGGGTCCTTGAGCGGGGCGTTGAGCAGCACGTCAACCTTCTGACCCTTGATGAAACCCATCTCAGCGATACGCTTGCGGAAACCGCCGTGGCCCGTCACCTTCACAATGATGCCGCTTTCACCCGTATGCAACTCAGATAATTTCATACTAAAACCTATTCTTTATCTTACTATTGGCAAAGTTACGAAGAATTTCTTGCAAACGGGTGGCAAATCGCCACTAAGCCCAAAGAATACCTAAAAATGATGATGACGGGATAAAAAAGGCATTGAAAATTTTGTTGGATTATGGAAACGTCGTATATTTGCAATCGAAAAGAGACACAAGAGATTTGGGATTGTTCTGATTCGATCGGGATACTCATCAAATTAATATGAAAACCGGGTTGCTTCACCGTCTAATGGCGGGCCACATAAATCGCCTTTGCGACTAAGCCTTCGGGCCGGTGGATTACAAAAGCGGCGAGCGCTCACAACTTTTTAAGCTGGAGTTTTCATCACATCGTCAGGGCAGTCCCTTTTTCAAATAAACAAGGAGAATTGAGGATTGCCACCCGCGGCCTCAGTTCTCTTTTTTGTTAAAGAATAGTGCAATATTAAAGAAAGGAATAGCAATATGTTTAGTGGAATAGTTGAGGAAATGGCAACGGTAAGGGCCATCAAGCGTGAGGGCGGCAACATCGACCTGACGTTGAGCTGCTCGTTTACGCAGCAACTGAAGATTGACCAGAGCATCTCGCACAACGGCGTCTGCCTGACGGTGGTCAACATCGACGGCGACTGCTACACGGTGACGGCGATGAAGGAAACGCTCGACCGCAGCAACCTCGGTCAGCTCAAGGTCGGCGACAAGGTCAACGTGGAGCGCTCGATGCTGATGAACGGCCGCCTCGACGGTCACATCGTGCAGGGTCATGTCGATGAGACAGCTACCTGCGTGGGCATGCGCGACGCCGACGGCAGCACTTATTTCACCTTCCGCTATCCGCTCGACAAAGCGATGGCCCGCCGCGGCTATTTCACCGTTGACAAGGGGTCGGTGACGGTCAACGGCGTTTCACTCACTGTCATTGCGCCCACCGACAACGAGTTCACCGTGGCCATCATCCCCTATACCCGCGAGCACACCAACTTCTGTGACATCAAGGTGGGGAGTGTGGTCAACATCGAGTTTGACATCCTGGGCAAATACATTGCACGCCTGCGTCATTTCGAAGAATAGGAGAGGCGTGTCACGAGGCCCCGTGGATGGAAGGCCGTCGCTTGGTGACCCGCTATTGGGCTGCTCCTATGATCTCAGCGGCTTTGTCTTTGTCTGAGGAGAAATCAAACAGCTTGTAGATTTCGACTGTGTTTTGCGGATCTGTAATGCGGTGAGCCATCATGCGCAGGGCCTTGAACTTGGCATCACTGAACGAGAACGGCTTGAGCAAACCAGCCACCTGACGGCAACTGAACCAACAGCCAAGACAAGCTACTTGGATAAGGTCAAAGCGGTTGTCGTCAAAACTGGCGTTCTTCACCTTATTATATAATATCGAGAACGATTCGTCATCGAGACCGTTATAGCCGGGATTAGGCACGGGCACCACCGGATAGGCACCGGGCTGACGCCCATAGCCCAAAGGCGCGTTGGAATCACCATCGATATAAGAGGACTGACAAGCCTTCACCCGGTCGTCCCTGCCGAAATAAACCACAATGCGATTGGTGTTGCCTATAAGCGGCCTTTTGAAATACTCCCAAGTCTCACCGCTCTCATCAAAACTGACGTTGGCGGGCTGACCCAAAATGTCCGTCACCTGTTGTTTGTTCATGCCCCGCTCAATGTGGGCTTTCTTTGCCATCATGCTCATGCTGCCAATCAGCAGCATCAGGCAAACAAGGAAGAATTTTTTAGCTAATTTGGATTTCATACTTGTTGTTTTTTGTTCTCATGGCAAAAATAGCTGTTTATGAGGATAATTACTTTAGGCTTTTCCCTATGGGCTGATAGGGAAAAGCCTACAGATGGCAGAAAGAGACCAGCGCCGAGCTTCATTTCTTGCTCAAAACTCTTTCTAACTCTCAACTCCTAACCCTCGTTCTTCGGTAAGTTTGTGAGGCGGAAAGTCGGTTGTAAGCCAAAGGTATTCCGCAACTATAAATTTCATTAGGAATCGCACCAATCTTCTATCACGCAAGAAGCATTATGGCCGTTGAATGGTCACAATTCGTTCCTTGTGTCTTTTCATTTGTTAAATTCTATCGAATTTTGCTTAATAATCGCCATGGTTTATAAACCTTTTGCTGTCTGTCACATCTAAATTTCAAATTTCAGACATTAAGCACTTAAATAATATTTTATGAAGAAATCCATCGTGACGCTGGTCACTTTAGTGTTGACGGCCAGTGTACCCCTTGCCTCTTTTGCCCGGCAGTGGACGTTGCAGGACTGCATCAACTACGCAATGACCAACAACATCTCGTTGCAGAAGACACGTGTGCAGCATCTTTCTGCCCTCGAGGACCTCAAGCAGAGCAAGGCCGCACTGCTGCCCTCGCTTTCGGCTTCCACCTCTCACAATGTTTCTTACAACCCCTGGCCTGAGACGGGCAGCTATACCGTACAAGGCAGCCGCGTGCAGACGCAGGTGGATAAGGTGTATTACAACGGTTCGTATGGCATCAATGCCAACTGGACGGTATGGAATGGTAACCGCAACCGCAACCAGGTGAAGCTCAACCAGATGACCGCCGACCAGGCAGCGCTCGACAGCGCCACCACGGCCAACAGCATTCAGGAGCAGATTGCCCAGCTTTACGTGCAGATTCTCTATTCTAAGGAAGCTGTCGAGGTGAACAAGTCGACGCTCGAGACTTCGAAGAAGAACGAGGAGCGCGGCAAGGAGTTTGTCAAGGTGGGCAACATGAGCAAGGCCGACCTGGCGCAGCTCACCGCTCAGAGGGCGCAGGATGAATACAACGTGGTGCAGGCCGAGAGTCAGCTCAAGGAATACAAGCGCCAGCTGAAGCAACTACTGCAGATTACCGACCAGGAGGAGTTTGACGTGGTGGCGCCGACGACAACCGACGAGATGGCGCTGCAGTCTATCCCCACTGTTCCCACCGTTTATGAGGCCGCGCTCAGCTATCGCCCTGAGATTCAGAACGCCCAGCTCGGCATCAAGAGCAGTGACCTGTCGATTAAGATGGCAAAGGCCCAGCGGTTGCCGACTGTGGGATTGTCGGCCAACGTGGGTACATCGACCACTTCGATGAACGATAACGGCTGGGGCAAGCAGATGAAAAACAACTTCGTCACCGGTGGCGGACTGACCGTAAGCATCCCCATCTTTGATCAGCGCGAGACCAAGACGGCCGTCAACAAAGCCATCTTGCAACGCCAGAACTACCAGCTCGACCTGCAGGATAAGCAGACCACGCTCTATTCGACCATCGAGAACTATTGGCTGCAGGCTTACAACAACCAGGCTCAGTTTAAGAGCGCCAAGGTCAGCACCGAGAGCGCGCAGGTCAGCTACGACCTTTTGCAGGAGCAGTTCAAGCAGAACCTGAAGAACGTCATCGAACTGATGACCGGTAAGGATAACCTCTTGAAAGCCAAGCAGGCCGAGTTACAGGCAAAGTACTTAGCCATTTATAATATTGACTTGTTGAAGTTTTACCAAACAGGAGAGTTAAAATGAAAGTGAAGAAAATAAGCAGCGTGTGGATCATCGTTGGCGTTGTGGTAGCCCTGGCTGTCATCGCCTGGTTGCTTTCCGGCAGTAAGAAAAAGGAAACCGTCAACTTTACCACTGAAGCCGTAGGTCCGGCCAACATCGAGAATTCCGTCACCGCAACGGGTAGCATTGAGGCTGTGACCACCGTCACTGTCGGTACGCAGGTCTCCGGTATCGTTAGCAAGTTGTATGTGGATTACAACAGTGTGGTGAAGAAAGGGCAGGTCATTGCCGAACTCGACAAGTCCAACCTTGTGAGCCAGCTCAATTCGGCTAAGGCCGCATTGGCAGAGGCTCAGGCCCAGTTGCGCAGCGCAGAGAGCGATGCCGCCTATCAGCGCAGCAACTATAACCGTTATAAGACGTTGTATCAGAAGGGTTTGATTTCGGCCAACGACTATGAGTCGGCCCGCCTGAGCTATCAGACGGCTGAGGCCACACTGGCCCAGCGCAAGGATGCCGTGCTGTCGTCCCGTGAGGAGGTCAACCGCGCGCAGACCAATCTCGGCTATGCCACCATCACCTCGCCTATCGACGGTGTGGTCATCTCGAAGAGCGTGGAGGAAGGTCAGACCGTTGCCGCCAGCTTCTCAACGCCTGAACTGTTCACCATCGCCAAAGACCTGAAGGATATGCGCGTGGTGGCCGACGTGGATGAGGCCGACATCGGTGAAGTGAAGGTAGGTCAGCGTGTGACGTTCACCGTCGACGCTTATCCCGACGACACCTTCCAGGGCTATGTAACGCAGGTGCGTCAGGAGGCCACAACGACCAACAACGTGGTGACCTACGAGGTGGTGATCAGCGCTCCCAACAATGACTTGAAGTTGAAGCCCGGTCTGACGGCCAACGTCAACATCTATACCAACGAGATTAAGAATACGCTCAGCGTACCGTCCAAGGCGCTGCGTTATACCCCGGAGAAGGAAACCGTGGGCGGACGTAAGATTAAGGACTGCACGGGTAAGAACAAGGTGTGGACGCTCGAGGGCAATACGCTTGTGGCCCATGCCGTCAACATCGGCGCCACCGATGGCACCCATACGCAGATTCTGAGTGGCATCAAGAAGGGCCAGAAAGTTATCACCGGTGTGGCTGTGGCCACTGAAGGCGACGATGACACGGCTTCGAGCGATGATACGAAGAGCCCGTTTGCTCCCGGTCCGCGCAACAATAAGAAGAAGTAGGCCTATGTCAGAGCAAGCTATCAATCAGACACCGCAGCCCACCGACGATCACCGCAAGGTGGTCATCGAGCTTCAGGATGTGAAGCGCGACTTTAAGGTGGGTGATGAGACGGTGCATGCGCTGCGCGGTGTCTCGTTCAAGATTTACGAGGGCGAGTTCGTCACCATCATGGGTAAGTCGGGTTCGGGTAAGTCGACGCTGCTCAACCAGCTTGGATGTCTCGATACGCCCACGAGCGGCGAATACTACCTCGATGGTGTCTCGGTGAGGCAGATGTCGAAGTCGCAGCGCGCCGTGCTCCGCAACCGGAAGATAGGCTTTATCTTCCAGAACTACAACTTGTTGCCGAAGACGACGAGTGTGGAGAACGTGGAGCTACCGCTGATGTACAACAACGCTGTCTCGGCCAAGGAGCGCTTCGAGAAATCGGTGGCCGCGCTGAAGGCTGTGGGGCTGGGCGACCGCCTCTACCACAAGTCCAACCAGATGTCGGGCGGTCAGATGCAGCGTGTGGCCATTGCCCGCGCACTGGTCAACGACCCCGCCGTAATCCTCGCCGATGAGGCTACGGGTAACCTCGACACACGCACGAGCTTCCAGATATTGGTGCTTTTCCAGCGCCTCTATGCCGAGGGCCACACCATCATCTTCGTGACCCACAACCCCGACATTGCCAACTATTCATCGCGCAACATCGAGATACGCGACGGCCGCGTCATCAGCGACACCATCAACCACAACATCAAGTCGGCAGCTGACGCCTTGGCCCAGCTGCCCGAGAACACAGATGAGTAATAACGAATCCTTAGCATGAATTACAGCAATCTTTTCAAGATAGCCCTGCGCGCCATTGGCGCCAACAAGATGCGGTCGTTTCTGACGGCGCTCGGCATCATCATCGGTGTGGCCTCGGTCATCACGATGCTTGCCATCGGTCAGGGTTCGAAGCGCAGCATCCAGGCCAACATCGCCGAGATGGGCTCCAACATGATTATGATTCACCCGGGTCAGGACATGCGTGGTGGCGTGCGTCAGGATGCCTCGTCAATGGAGACGCTCAAGCTCACCGACTATCAGGCGCTTAAGAATGAATGCAACTATATCAAGGGCATCAGCCCGGTGGTCAACTCCAGCGGTCAGTTCATCTATGGCAACAACAACACGCAGTCGACCATCTATGGCGTCAATCAGGATTATCTCGACATACGCCAGCTGTCGGTGAGCGACGGCGAGATGTTTACCGATCAGGAGATCAAGACCAGCGCCAAGGTGTGTATCCTCGGTCAGACCGTCGTTGATTACCTCTTCCCCAATGGCGGTTCGCCTGTGGGTAAGGTGGTGAGGTTCAACTCTATCCCCTTCCGTGTTATTGGTGTACTGAAGAAGAAAGGCTACAATTCGATGGGTATGGACCAGGATAACCTCGTTCTGGCACCCTATACCACGGTGATGAAGCGTATTTTGGCCCAGACCTATCTCAGTGAGATTCAGGCTTCTGCCATCACTGAGGGCGTCACCGATAAGGCTGTGGCCGAGATGACCTCCATCCTTCGTCGCACGCATAAACTGAAGGATGCCACCGACACGCAAGAGGCTGACGACGATGACTTCAATATCCGCTCGCAGGAGGAACTGTCGTCGATGATGAACTCCACCACCAACATGCTCACCATCCTCTTGGGTTGTGTGGCCGGCATCTCGCTCATCGTCGGTGGTATCGGCATTATGAACATCATGTATGTGAGCGTCACCGAGCGTACGCGTGAGATAGGCCTGCGCATGAGTGTCGGCGCCCGCGGCGTGGACATCCTCAACCAGTTCCTTATCGAGGCCATCATGATGAGTGTGACCGGCGGACTCATCGGCGTCATCATCGGTATCGGATCGAGCTATGCCGTGAA
>Ga0256407_10013179_pt1 | contig 11086 bp, 7 predicted proteins | sample RumenRJG_04DNA_FD_193489 | JGI IMG/M metagenome (GOLD analysis project Ga0256407, IMG submission 193489) | Bovine rumen microbial communities from Lethbridge, Alberta, Canada - RJG_04 | ecosystem: Host-associated > Mammals > Digestive system > Stomach > Rumen | place: Canada: Alberta | collected... | reverse complement strand
TTTTTATACACCCTAAGCTTATGAGCTTTTCAGGAAGCTGGAACTCAAGAGCTTTTATGCCAGATTTGATAATAAAGTCAGCGCTGCAGCGGAAACAGATATCGAGACCGAGACGGTATTTGCAAAAGATGCTGCCGGTGCGGAAATTAAGATAAATGCCCTTGCAGGAGAAAGCAGATATATCGCTGTCAGGATCTATCCCACGGAAGGTGATGATTTTGTCATTTCCGTTGCAGGCGAGGATAAGGAAAAGACTCTTTTTGCAGATTCAAAGGATACAGGCGCGGATGCGCTGAAGAGCGTATTGAAGAAATACAAGGATAACGGCGGACACATCATTGCTTATGATGTAAAGCCGGTATATGCATATCTCGGAATTGACGAGAAGACTCTTTCAAAGGATGCGAGTGCTTCACTGGAAGATATGATGCTTGCGGCTTATCTCCTTAATCCTCTTAAGGGAAGCTATCCTATAGAAGAAACATCCAATGCCTATCTTCATACGGTGATGAAAGGATATGCGGAGATCTTCGGAAAGAAGACTCCGGCTGAGAGTTATGCGTCCGACAAGGATGTTTTTATCGACAGAGCATCAAAGGAAAGTGCGGTACTCTTCAGACTTTATGAGAAACTTAAAGCAGAGCTGGTATCCGAGAAGATGTACGACCTCTACCGCGATATCGAAATGCCCCTTTCATATGTTTTATATAAGATGGAAAGCGAAGGTATAAAGGCTTCTGCAGAAGCGCTTGCTGCATACAGTAAGGAACTTGAATCCACTATCGATACACTGGAAAAAAGGATCTGGCTGGAAGCGGGACAGGAGTTCAATATCAACTCACCCAAGCAGTTGGGCGTTATCCTTTTCGAACAGATGAAGCTGCCCGGAGGCAAGAAGACCAAGACCGGATATTCGACAGCAGCTGATGTACTGGAGAAGCTGGCGGCAGATCATCCTTTTGTAAATGATATCCTGGAATACAGAACTTATACAAAGCTTAAGTCTACATATGCAGACGGACTGGCTCAGTATATCAGGAAAGACGGCAGGATACATACAAGCTTTAATCAGACTATTACCGCTACGGGAAGGCTTTCATCAACTGAGCCCAACCTCCAGAACATTCCCATGAGATATGAGCTGGGAAGACAGATAAGGAAAGTATTCACACCAAAGGAAGGTTATATCTTTGCCGATGCGGATTATTCGCAGATAGAGCTCAGGATACTTGCATCTCTTGCAGGGGATCAGGGACTCATCGAGGCTTACAGGTCTGAAGAGGATATCCACAGGATCACAGCATCCAAGGTTTTCAATATACCATTCGAAGAGGTAACGGATCTTCAGAGACGTAATGCCAAGGCTGTGAACTTCGGAATAGTCTATGGTATATCTTCGTTTGGACTCAGTGAGGGCCTCTCTATAACAAGAAAAGAGGCTGCACAGTATATTGAGGATTATTTTAAGACTTATCCCGCGATCAAGGAGTATCTTGATTCCGTTAAAGATAGCGCAAAGAAGACAGGATATTCCGTTACTGCCTTCGGAAGACGCAGACCCATACCGGAGCTTAAGGCGTCCGAGTTCATGAGGAGACAGTTCGGAGAAAGAGTTGCAATGAACGCTCCCATCCAGGGAACTGCGGCGGATGTTATCAAGATCGCGATGATCAGAGTATATGACAGGTTAGTGAAGGAGGAACTCAAGTCCAGACTTCTGCTTCAGATACATGATGAGCTTTTGATAGAAGCTGCCGAGGATGAGAAAGAGAAGGTGCTTGAGATACTCAGAGAGGAGATGCAGGGCGCTGCAGATTTTCCTGTAAAACTAACGGTGGATGCGCATACCGGAAAGGACTGGTACGAAGCAAAGTAATGATCACGATCGGCGTTACAGGCGGCGTAGGTGCCGGCAAATCCGTTGTTATGGATTATCTGAAAAAAGAATACAATGCGGCTGTTATCAAAGCTGATGAAGCCGCCCGTCTTCTTGAAGAGCCGGGACAGGATTGTTATAATGAACTGTTAGATATTTTCGGGGAAAGTATCCTGGATGAAAACGGATATATCGACAAAAAAGCTTTTGCTGCGAAGATATTTTCAGACCCTGAGGCGAGGGCAAAGACCAATGCCTGCGTTCATCCGGCTGTAAAGAAATATATTTTAAGACGTATAGCACAGGAAGAAGCGAAGAGAACGACATATTTCGCTCTCGAAGCGGCGTTGCTGATCGAAGAACATTATGATGAGCTGCTGGATAAGATGTGGTATATCTACGTGCCTGAGGATATCAGACGCAGGAGACTTAAGGACAGCAGAGGATACAGTGACGAGAAGATCGATAATATATTCGCTTCACAGCTTTCCGAAGAGGAATTTAAGAGACACTGCAGTGAAGTGATCTTTAACGGCGGATCGCCGGAAGAGACATACCGTGAAATTGATGCGATCATGAAAAGGTATCTGGTGGAAGGTTATCTATGAGAAAAAAAGAAACCGCAGAACAGAATACAAATGAAAAGAGCATGACCGAAAAGAAGACGACAGTAAGAAAAAACACAAGAAAGACTGTCGGAAAATCTTCCGAACGCAATGCTTCGGAGGGACAGACTGCGTTGAAGTCTTCTCTTCCTTCGGAACAGGGAAAGCTTGTGTTCGGTCTTGATATCGGGACCAGGAGCATAGTCGGTACCGTAGGTTATCGCGAAGGTGATGTTTTCTATGTGTTGGGACAGCGCTCCAAAGAGCATGAGACAAGAGCCATGCTAGACGGACAGATCCATGATATTTCTGCGGTTGCAAAATCGATCCTTGAAGTTAAGCATGAACTTGAAAAGGATCTTAATCTGTCATTAAAGGATGTATGCATCGCAGCCGCAGGTCGTGTACTCAGGACGGAAGAGACCTCGGTTACGCTTGAGTTTGAAGGCGAGAAGCTGGTTACCGGAGAGGATGTTGCCGCTCTTAACGCTATGGGTATAGAGAAGGCGTATGAGCAGTTTCAGAACGATAATGATACGGAGCTTAAGTTCTACTGCGTAGGTAATTCGGTTATCAGATACTATATGAACGGTTATCAGATAGGCGCGGTAGAAGAGCATAAAGCTCATTCCATCGGATGTGACATGATAGCCACATTTCTGCCGGATGATGTGGTGGACGGCCTGTACAGATCGGTTGAGCTGGCAGGGCTTCGTGTTGTAAATATGACTCTCGAGCCTATTGCCGCAATATCCGTAGCTATCCCTGAGAATTACCGTATGCTCAATATCGGACTTGTGGATGTTGGCGCGGGTACAAGCGATATCTGTATAACCAGAGACGGATGCGTGGTTGCTTACGGCATGATCCCCGTTGCGGGCGATGCCATGACAGAGATCATCGCAAAGAATTATCTGGTTGATTTTAATACTGCCGAAGAGATTAAATGCGGTATGTCGGATAAAGATGTTGTTGAATATAAGGATATAATGGGACTCCCGCAGAAGGTGTCCAAAGAAGATATACTGAATCTTATAGCGCCTCAGATAGATGAAGAAGCGAAGCTTGTTGCTGAAAAGTTCAAGGAACTTAACGGAGGAAAGCCTGTAAGTGCTGTATTTGTTGTCGGCGGAGGCGGAACCGTAGAAGGCTATACCAATAAGCTTTCGGAGCATCTTGGCATAATCGCCGAGCGTGTTGCTGTTCGCGGTGAGGAAGTTTTAAACCGTATAGTATATAAGACGGAAGCCGAGAAGAATTCCAGGATGGTTACGCCTGTCGGCATTTGCCTTAACTATTATGAACAGGGAAGCAATTTCATATATGTGACATTTAATGATGAACGGATCAAGCTCTATGATGGCGGAAATCTCGCTGTGGTAGATGCGGCAATGCATGCAAGCTTTCCAAACGAAGGACTCTTCCCCAAGAGAGGACCGGCCGTTAATTATACGATAAACGGAAGATCTGCCATTAAGCGCGGAGTGCCGGGAGACCCTGCTGTTATAAAAGTCGGCGGGAAAGATGCGGATATGCATACGCCTATCAGAGCCAATGATGTGATTGAAGTTAAGGAATCTACCGAGGGTGAAGCAGGTCATATTACATTAGCAGAACTTCCGGAATTTAAGGCTGTTATCAAAGTTAATGTGAACGGCAGCAGGATACTGCTTCCGGAATTCGCAGAAGTTAACGGAGAGATCAAGACCGGATTCTATGAGATAGAAGACGGCGATGAGATCGAGATGAGGGATTATTATACCGTTAAGGAAGTCAAGGAATTCATGGATGTGATACTTGATGATGATATTCAGGTGACGGTCAATAATGAGCCTGCGGATGATGATACGAAAGTATATGAGAATTTCTCCATAAAGTGGGGGCTCAAGAAGCAGGAACCCGTTAAGGAACCGGTGTCAGATACGGCTGAGCGGGAGGAAGTATCCGGAGATGCATCTGAGGTATCACCGGAAGATACAAACGAAGAAGCTCCTGAGGAGCCGGCAGATAGTACGTCTAAGGAAGCTGATGAAGATTACGATAAGGATTCCGATGAAGCTTTTAACGGAGATTCCTGGGAAGATCTTCCTGATGGGGACGCAGATGAAGAAGGCGTTAAGAGACCTGCAGGAGATGCTTCCGAAGATAAGGGAGACGGAGGTGCTTCTTCAGATATTCAGAGAAATATTATTGTTCAGGTCAACGGCAAGAGCATAACACTTACCGGCAAGAGCAAATATGTCTTCGTGGATGTATTTGATCATATTGATTTTGATCTGTCACAGGTTAGGGGCAGCAAGCTTATCACCGACCTGAACGGTAAGTCTGCGGAATATATGCAGGAGTTAAGCTCGGGCGATATCATAGAAGTCAGGTGGGAAAACTGAGATGAGAATGAAGAGTATTGCCAGCGGAAGCAGCGGCAATTCAATATATGTTGGATCCGATTCGGCACATCTCCTTATTGACACCGGAGTCAGCAAGAAGAGGATAGAAGAAGGACTTAAGGAACTGGGGCTTACAGGCAATGATCTGAGTGGTATACTACTTACTCATGAACATTCGGATCATGTGCAGGGCCTCGGAGTTTTTTTGAGAAAATATCAGATACCGGTTTATGCGACACAAGGGACGATAGATGCCGTATGCAGGATGAAGAATCTAGGCGTCTTTGATACATCGCTTCTTACACCGATATCCAACGAGGAGAGATTTACCATCGGGGATATCGGTGTTTTGGCAATTAAGACCAGCCATGATGCGGCGGATCCGGTAGCTTACCGCTTTGAAAGCGGGGATGTAAGTACCGCTGTGGTCACTGATCTGGGAGAATATAACGATTATATCATCGACTCATTAAAGGGACTTTCGGGTGTTTTCATCGAAGCCAATCATGATGTAAGGATGCTAGAGACAGGACCCTATCCCTATGAGCTGAAGCAGCGGATACTCGGGAGAAAGGGGCATCTTTCCAATGAGGCATCCGGAAGACTCTTATCCGTATTGCTCAATGACAAAATGAAACATGTATTTTTAAGCCATTTAAGTCATGAGAACAATATGCCGGAACTGGCATATGAAGCGGTGAGGCTTGAGATAGAGATGTCGGATAACGAATATCACGGAGATGATTTTCCGATAGATATAGCATACAGAGACCGACCGGGAATGACGGTTGAGGTCTGAGAAAGAGGTGTAACTATGAAAAAAACAATCATTACTGTAGTAGGAAAAGATACTGTCGGTATCATCGCCAAGGTATGTACATATCTTGCAAATAACAGGATCAACATACTTGATATTTCACAGACTATAGTTCAGGGATACTTCACAATGATGATGATCGTTGATCTACAGTCTGCGGAGAAGACTTTCGATACTGTGTCCGATGAACTGGAGCAGATCGGAGAAGAGATCGGTGTTGTAGTTAAGTGTCAGCGTGAAGAGATATTCGATTCAATGCACAGGATCTGAGACAGATAAGGAAGAAGACTATGATCAATATAAATGAAGTGGTTGAAACCAACCAGATGATAGAAAAAGAGAATCTTGATGTCAGAACCATCACTCTCGGCATCAGTCTGCTTGATTGCGCAGATTCCGATCTTGATAAGCTTTGCGAAAAGATCTATACAAAGATAACTACCGTTGCAAAGGATCTTGTTAAGACCGGAAGAGAGATAGAGAAAAAATATGCTATCCCCATCGTTAATAAGCGCATCTCCGTAACACCCATAGCTCTTGTGGGCGGAAGCGCATGCAAGACATCCGAAGACTTTGTGAAGATAGCAAAGACTCTTGATGAAGCTGCCAAGAAGGTGGGAGTTAATTTCCTTGGAGGTTATTCTGCGCTTGTGGCAAAGGGCATGACAAAGGCTGATGAGCTGCTTATCAGATCCATTCCCGAGGCACTTGCATCAACGGATATCGTCTGCAGCTCCATCAATCTCGGCTCTACAAAGACCGGTATCAATATGGATGCGGTACGCCTTATGGGTGAGATAATCAAGAAGACCGCAGAGTTTACCAAGGAGAATGATTCCCTCGGATGCGCGAAGCTGGTTGTATTCTGCAATGCACCTGATGATAATCCTTTCATGGCGGGCGCATTCCACGGTGTAACGGAAGCGGATGCTGTGATCAATGTGGGTGTAAGCGGACCGGGTGTTGTTAAGACAGCACTTGAAAGCGTAAGAGGCGAGAGCTTTGAAGTGCTCGGTGAGACTATAAAGAAAACCGCATTCAAGATCACAAGAGTAGGTCAGCTTGTTGCAAAGGAAGCATCGAAGAAGCTGGGCATACCTTTCGGTATCATAGATCTCAGTCTTGCACCTACGCCTGCCATAGGTGACAGCGTTGCGGATATTCTCTGCGAGATGGGGCTCGACCATGCAGGCGCTCCCGGAACCACGGCTGCCCTTGCAATGCTTAATGATCAGGTGAAGAAGGGCGGTATCATGGCATCTTCATATGTGGGCGGACTCAGCGGCGCATTTATCCCTGTCAGCGAAGATCAGGGTATGATCGATGCCGTTAATGCGGGATCTCTTACATTAGAGAAGCTGGAAGCTATGACATGCGTATGTTCAGTAGGTCTTGATATGATAGCTATACCGGGTGATACAAAGGCAACAACCATCTCGGGTATCATTGCCGATGAGATGGCGATAGGTATGGTAAATCAGAAGACTACAGCAGTAAGACTTATTCCTGCTGTGGGCAAAGATGTGGGAGATACGGTTGAATTCGGCGGATTGCTTGGACGTGCGCCCATCATGCCTGTTAATAATTTCTCATGTGATGCTTTTGTAAGCAGAGAAGGAAGGATACCGGCTCCTATACACAGCTTTAAGAACTGATCATTTGATCAGGATGGGCATCCTGTATTCCGAAGTAAAACCTGAGGGGGATGCCTTACTCCTGTAAAGCTCGGAAGCAAAGATATCTTTTTTCAGGATATTGAGAGCGGGTTCGGACAGGATCTCTTTACTGTCGGCAAGCTTGGAGATGAAGGGAACATCAGAATGCTCTTTTATGAGCGAAAGAAGTTCTGTGGCATCTTTTTTAAAGCCCAGGGGCCTAAGATAAGGACAATAGTTTAAGTCGGACGTGACGGTTTTCACGTCTGACTTTTTTATATCAAGTATTATGTGTAAGAGAGCTCTGCTTATATGTGACCATGCAAGCTCTTTTGACTTAAGTGTACGGATGAATCCCGTATAGGTATCAAAGCAGGGCACGTTCTTGATTATCTTGTCCGATAGGTCATCATAGATATCGAAGATATCGCATAGATCATTTCCGCCAGAGATCGTTTTTATCAATATGTATCTTAGGATGTCGGAAAGATCATCCGCACATAATAATGTGTTTGCCGAAACATATTTTTCTATGATCCCGATCTGTGATCCCGGGATAAAGCCGCTTAATGCTTTAAGATCACCGGGGGATTCAAGCAGCATCTTTCTGATGCCGGTAGCGGATGCAAAACCGTTTGCGGCTTCCATATCATTATATCCGGCACCTTTCCGTTTAACGGTCTGAGGGCGTATCCTGTCATCACTAAAGAATCTCAGCGCTGATATATATTCTTTTCCCAGGATGTTATTGGGGAGATTGTATGATGATGCAACAGTCCTGCGGGCATAGTCGGAGGACATATCATCGGCCTCTGTCGAGAGAGAATCGATATCTCCGCTCTCGGAGCCGAAGAGCAGCGTGTCGGTACATCCGGTATGGATGAGAGTTGAAACAGCACCGCGGGCAAAATACTGTGCACTTCCCGTTGAAAATATGACCGGGAGCTCAAGTACCAGGTCGGCGCCTTCCGAAAGAGCGGCTTCCGTGCGGGCATATTTGTCCATAAGCGCAGGCTCGCCGCGCTGGACAAAGTCACCGCTCATCACGATGATCACATAATCTGCGCCAAGGTCCTTTCGCGCATGGTCTAACAGATACTTATGACCGTTGTGGAAGGGATTATATTCTGCGATTATACCGCAGATCTTTTTGCCTGTTTTATCACTCATGCGGTCATTCTAACATATCAGATAAAAATGACAAATCAGCCTGAATTTGGTATCATTTGTCTGTTATGTTCCTAAGAAGTTCAAAGGGAGGGTTTTGATGAGAAAAATATATAACAGAAAAATGAGAAGGAGCGGAGTAAGGATCGTTACAGGCCTTCTAACCGCCACTTTTATGCTTGACCTGTTCAATGTACCGGTTTTAGCTGCAGGCCCGGAAGCAGGGCAGCAGGTTCTTCGTGATAAGGATGATGATGATGATAATTCCGGTTCTTCCGGAAGCTCCCATGACGGAGTTCTTAATGATCGTGTAAAGCACTCGGATCTAAAGTTCGGTGATTACGAATATAAGCGTCTTTCACAGGCTGATTTCGAGACGATAGTTGAAGGACTCGAAGATCTTGCATCCGACTCAAAGAATGCGGATGCGGTGATGGATGTGATCACCGAGATGGAAGATTATTACAATGAGCTTGACCGCAATTATTCATTGGCTAATCTTTATTCCAATCTCTATGCGGATGATGAACAGTATGATGAAGAAGTTGAATTCTACAGTGATCTGAATACCAACATTTACGATCTTCTTATGCAGAATTATCATATCGTTGCGGAGAGCCCCTGCGCCGATCGTCTTGAAGAGCATATTGATGATGCGGATGATTGGCAGGATATCCTTGATTATGAAGAGATGAGTCAGGAAGAGAAGGATCTTAAGGCTGAGGAGACCAGACTTGAACTGGATTATGATGATCTCTCTCTCAAGGAATACACCACAAATATCGATGGAAAAGATTATAACGAGGATGATCTGGAGGCTGCTCTTGAGGACGGATCCGTGGAGGTAACGGATTGTCTGTATGGTCTTGCCGATATCATCTCGCAGAAGAATCAGGAAAAAGGCGAACTTTACCTTGAACTTGTGGATGTTCGTACCCAGATAGCCAAGCTCAACGGATATGATAATTACGTGGATTATGCATATGAAGAGAAATACGGACGCGATTATTCATATGATGATCTGGAGGATTACAGACAGAGCGTAGTAGATAACATGGTACCCCTGGGTCAGGAACTCAGAGAGATCATGACAGGCGATATGAGTGAAGAATACTCGGCTATGTTAAGTGCCGGAATGACTGAGCAGGAGTGTCTGGACAATCTCGCTTCACATCTGCCTGAGATATCCGAAGATTTCATGGTTTCATACAATTACATGGTTGACCATGATCTTATCGATATTTCTCAGAGTGACAGCAAGGCGCCGGGAGGATTTACAACAGCCATGACAGGTTATAATGCACCTTTCCTGTATAACTGTGCAGACGGTACGATCTCTGATATGGCTACGCTTATCCATGAGTTCGGTCATTATAATGAGATGTATTACCAGACGGAAGATACATGGTATTACGATAATGTAAATCTTGATCTTGCAGAGATCCATTCCCAGGGTATGGAAATGCTCTTTATGGATTATGCGGATGACATCTACGGTGATCATGCCGATATTATGAAGCTTTACAACCAGTTCTCCATGACATATTCGGCAGTTCAGGGTGTTAAGGAAGATGAATTCCAGTATCGTGTTTATTCGGATCCGGACGGACTTACGGTATCCGATCTGAACAAGATCTATTACGAGTGCTGCGAAAAATACGGTGATATCGAGAATTACAACAGTTATTACATAGGTTTATACGGTGCAGGATTACCTGAAGGTGAGATATTTGAGTGGGTTGAGATCCCTCATACTTTCCAGTCACCTATGTACTATATAAGTTACTCGGTTTCTGTGGCTGCGGTTTACGAGCTTTATGATCATATCCTCAATGACAGGGATGAGGGAATCGATATTTATATGGCTCTTGTTGATGCGGAATTCCAGGATGAATTCCAGACAACCCTTGAAAATGTCGGCCTCAACAATCCTATAGCTCTTCCCAGATTCGATCTTTATGCGGATGATGTTCGTTATTCGTTAGGTCTCGAGCAGAAGGGACACGCTGATTATGGCGACGGAAGCGGTATAGGAGATGACAACGGTGATGATACTCAGATCACCGAAGATACATCCGACGATAAGAAAGACAAGAAGAAAAATAAGGATAAAGATAAAGATAAAGAAGAGGATGATGCTGACAAGAAGGCTGAGGATATTAAGAATTTCAAAAAGATACTTATGTGTATCTGTATCGGTGGCGCAGCTGTACTTGTTATCATAGTTGTCATCATAATCATTGCAGTCAATGCAGGTAAGAAGAAAAAGGCGAAGAAAGCCCTGCAGCAAAATAACGGCCAGCCCACACAGCCCGGTCAGTTCGGAATGAATCAGGGACAGCAGACAGGCTTTGGCCAGCCCACGCAGCCCGGCCAGTTCGGAATGAACCAGGGGCAGCAGACAGGCTTCGGTCAGCCTACGCAGCCCGGCCAGTTCGGAATGAACCAGGGACAGCAGCCCGGCTTCGGTCAGCCCACGCAGCCCGGCCAGTTCGGAATGAATCAGGGGCAGCAGACAGGCTTCGGTCAGCCCGCACAGCCCGGCCAGTTCGGAATGAACCAGGGACAGCAGACAGGCT